>JACXTT010003524.1_pt1 | contig 24025 bp, 16 predicted proteins | sample 9270951 | NCBI WGS metagenome assembly JACXTT01 (sample SAMN15532306, study PRJNA645909) | rock metagenome | isolation source: weathered quartz diorite | place: Puerto Rico | collected 2017-06-21
GGCCATCCGATGGGCATGTATGGCCCACTCGCTCGATACCGTTGGATAGCCGATGCGGAACCGGGTAACGCTGCCGAAACCCATTCTTTCCCGGTCTCATCGGCGAACACAAACAGATCGCTATTCCAGCGTGACATGATTACTCCTTTCATCATCACTGGTTTATCGTGGACGTGCCGCACCAAGCGGCGTGTCCCTTTGTCCATTATACCCGTCAGCACGGACGGGCAGCCGAAAAAAAGAGGCATTTTTGGTTAGAAGGGGATTTTCTGTCACTTGCCTTTCAGCTTCGGACAATCAGCTAGATCGGTCTCTGTGGTGTAGAACCGAAATTCATTCAGCATGTTGTAGAACGTGCTGCGAGAGCCGTAGCCGGATTCCGTGAAGGCTTTGATACGCTGATTGTTATTCTTGTATTTCGCATCTAGTAGAATCTCGGCAAGAGCGTTCAAGCGGCTATCGCCGATCAACATTTCAAGGCCACGCTTTTGCCACGGTGCCCCCGCTTTCCGTTGCTCCGAGATTTTGACGTAAAGCCGCATGTTGGGTTTCGTGATGAACCGGCGATACTGCCAAACGAAATCGTATACCTCTTGATCGGTGAACCACTTGCCGACGTGTAGATGTACTTCCGTTGGTGTCGGGTCGAAGTGGATGGAGAAGGCCCGCCCTTCAATCGCTCTGACGTGTTCGCTGATGCTCTCCCATCCATTCGTAAGGATGATGACACGGCTAGTCGTCTCGAAACTAGATGGGTATTCCTTGCCCGGTCCCGCACTGGCAGTAGGCCAGTGTAGTTTCTTCACTTTGCGAGTTTCGGTGAGATTCTTGAGCAAGCCGATTGCGTGACCGTCTCGATAAAACGGTGTCGCCACGTCATCAAGGATGATGATATTGTCGGCGTAATCGTGGCACCGTTGGTAGAATCCGAACGGTGACGGTCTGCCGGATAGCTCGATATGGCTCTCGTCTAGCTCATCTAGCATTTCCTTGACGGTTGCCGTCTTGCCAGTGCCGGAATTGCCGATGCACAAGATGAAGTTGTACTTTCCTTGTGCGAAGCGTTGAATCTCGTCACGGTACTCGGCGTAGTTGCGGATGGTGATACAGTGTTCGGGTAGTTGCATGGCGGTTTCCTCCGTTGGTTTGGATGACCGCCATTTGCCATACTACTGAACTCCTCCGGTCTAACTGCTCAGTTTGCTTGCCACTGAAGGCACGGTTCCGAAAACGCTGGATTTCTGGACGATGAACAAACGTGACCTAGCGAAGAAATTTCTTGGATTCAATTAGATACACCTTGACGAAGGCGAAAGTGCCTTTGGGGTCGGTCATGAAGCTTGTGCCTTTGGAGGAAAGAGTCCCTGCTCTTATCTTACGATTTGTCAGCCCGTTCTAGAATGTCGCGCCGATGACTTGCAAGGGTCTTTGGGCGCAGAATCGTCGCCATCTCGTCGCTCATGATTTCCATGGTTTGGCTTGGGGATGCCATACTGATTTTATATCGGACGTGCGCGCGAATTGTCAAGCAGTCGGCCATCACGCCGCCTGGTTGTCGTGGAAGCGATTACGCATGACGTTGATGCCCTTGGTACAGCCGCGCAAGAAGGCGAGCATCTCCTGGACGGCGTCGAATTGGCCGAGTTCCTTCTCCATCTTCGCCATGGCGGCGGGGAGGATCAGGCCTTCGCGGAAAAGCATCTTGAAGGCGGCGCGGACGGCATTGATCTCTTCGCGCGACATGCCGGCGCGTTTCATGCCGACGATGTTGATGCCGACAACGTTGTCGATGCCTTGCTGGATCACGAAGGGAGGAATGTCCTTGGCAGTCGGCGAGCAACCGCTGATCATGCCGAGCCGGCCGATGCGGACGAACTGATGCACCGCCGTGTTGCCCGACAGGATAACCCAATCGAACAAGGTGCAGTGTCCTGCGACTAGCGCGCCGTTGGCGAGCGTGCAGTGATTGCCGATGACGCAGTCGTGGGCGACGTGGCTGTTGGCCATGAAGAAGTTGTGATTGCCGATGACCGTCTTCATCGAGTGGGTGGTGCCGCGATGGATGGTCACCTGTTCGCGGAAGATGTTGTGATCACCGATTTCGAGTGTGGTCGGCTCGTTGTTGTACTTGAGGTGCTGCGGACGTTCGCCGAGGACAGCGCCGGAGAAGACACTATTGCCGCAGCCCAGCGTCATGGAGCCGAACAGATAGGCGCCGGGGCGAATGACGCAATCAGCGCCGATTGTCACCCGGCCTTCGATCACCGCCAACGCGCCGACTTCGACGTTTTCGCCAAGCTGGACCTCTGGCGAAATCACGGCCGTGGGGTGAATTCGACAACTCGACGGCGAGGACATTCCGTTACCCTCAGTCGCGCGGGGGCGTCTCAACTCGGACGCACGCGGCGGCCTGCTGAACATCCGTTTCTAGGAGGACGCCGTTCCGCTACCCGTTCTGACCTTCTTTGCGCGAGTATTATGTATACGAGATGTGGCGTGCGAAAAACCAGACCAATTCAAGGGCACGAAAGATGGAGAAGTTGGCAGGATTGGGCCGGGCGGCTCGCCCTATGGCCGCAGCGCTTACGCCGCCAACTCGTCGTGGAAGCGATTGCGCATGACGTTGATGCCCTTGGTGCAGCCGCGCAGGAAAGCGAGCATTTCCTGCACCGCGTCGATCTGGCCGAGGTCTTTCTCCATCTTCGCCATGGCGGCGGGAAGCACCAGGCCTTCGCGGAAGAGCATTTTGAAAGAGGAGCGGACAGCACTGATTTGCTCGCGCGACATGCCGGCCCGTTTCATGCCGACAATGTTAATGCCGCTGACGGTGTCGAGTCCTTGCTGGATGACGAACGGCGGGATGTCCTTACCGGTCGCCGAGCAGCCGCTGATCATACCGAGCCGGCCGATGCGGACGAACTGGTGTACCGCCGTGTTGCCGGACAGGATGACGCCGTCGAACAAGGTGCAATGCCCGGCGACGAGCGCGCCGTTGGCGAGGATGCAACGGTCGCCGATGACGCAATCGTGAGCGACATGACTATTGGCCATCAGGAAATTATGGCTGCCGATGACGGTCTTCATCGAATAAGTGGTGCCGCGATGAACAGTGACGTGTTCACGGAAGATGTTGCCGTCGCCGATTTCAAGAGTGGTGGGCTCGTTCTGGTAATTGAAATGCTGGGGTCGCTCGCCGAGGACGGCGCCGGTGTAGACGCTGTTGCCGCGGCCCAGCGTCATGGGGCCGAACAGATAGGCGCCTGGGCGGATGACGCAATCGTCGCCAACGGTCACGGGGCCTTCGATCACTGCCAACGCGCCGACTTCGACGTTTTCGCCAAGCTGGACCTCTGGCGAAATCACCGCGGTTGGGTGAACTCGGCAATTCGACGAATAGAACATGGCGTTACCCCCTGGTTGATGCGCCATCGATGGTGAGTGTCGGCAGGAAAGGTCCCTTTCCCCAAATCCCCAACTCTGCCGGAATAGAGAACCATGCTCGACTGGCGAAACCGGGAAACTTAACCGTAGGCATCCTTCTCAACAAAGTCGGCAGATTCGCGCCGAGAATTCAGTAAACTTTCCCGTGTCCCTCTCGCTCCCAAGCTCCAGCTTGGGAACAAGGTGCCGGAAGGACCCACAAGAACTGCGTGCAGCCCTGGCAGGCTGGCAAGGAAATGAAAAACACCCTCCATCACGGCGATTGCATCGCAGGCATGGCCCAGCTTGACGTCGGGTGTGTCGATCTCGCCTTCGCCGATCCTCCATTCAACATCGGCTATGACTACGACCTCTACCACGACAAGCGCTGTGCCGGCGAATATCTCGACTGGTCGAAGCGCTGGGGCGCCGCGGTCGTGCGGGTCCTCAAGCCGACCGGAACCTTCTGGCTCGCCATCGGCGATGATTATGCAGCTGAGCTGAAAGTTCTCTTCCAGAAGGACCTCGGGCTAACCTGCCGAAGCTGGGTAATCTGGTACTACACGTTCGGCGTGAACTGCACGAAGAAGTTCAGCCGGAGCCACACGCACTTGTTTCACTTCATCAAGGACCCGGAGGATTTCACTTTCAACGACGAGGCGATCCGCGTTCCATCAGCCCGGCAGCTGGTCTACGCCGACGCGCGGGCCAATCCGAAAGGCCGATTGCCTGACGACACCTGGGTCTTGCGGCCTCAGGATTTGCCGGATGGCTTTCGACCCGACGAGAATACCTGGTACTTCCCGAGAGTGTGCGGCACGTTCAAGGAACGGGCCGGTTTTCACGGCTGCCAGATGCCCGAACGGCTGCTGGGCCGCATCATCGACGTGTCGTCGAATCCGGGCGAGCTAGTGCTCGATCCGTTCGCTGGTTCCGGCAGCACATTGATCGTCGCCAAGAAGCTGGGCCGACGCTACGTCGGGTACGAGTTCTCCGAAAATTATCATCAGCAGGTGTGCGCTCGCTTGGATGCCGTCAAGGTTGGCCAACCGCTCGATGGCGCGCTTGATCCGAAGACGAGCGCGCCGAGTACCAAGAACGGCAAACGTCTGGACAGGAAAAAGTGAGGCGCTTCAGTGTTTGCCGCTTGCGGTTTAGCGCCCGTTGCCGCGCAATTGCTACGTCGCAAGCGGCAACAACTTCAACAACACCGTCGCCCCTCCCGCGACCTTGTCGCCGACCTTGACGCACACCTCGCTTGCCGATCCCGCCGGGATCAGGATGTCGGTGCGCGAGCCGAGCTTGATCATGCCGATGCGTTCGCCTTTCGTGAGCCGATCACCGATCTTGAGCCAGCAGACGATTCGCCGGGCGATGGCGCCGGAGATCTGCTTGACGCGCATGGGCTGTCCCGGTCTCCCCTCGCCCCCTGGAAGAGGACTCGAGGGTGCGATCAGGTCGATCCAGAGCTGCTCGTTGCGCACGGCGCTGTCGGGATTGCGGGCGTCGAGATACGCGCCGGGGAAGTAGCGGACATTGGTCACCTCGCCGTCGAACGGGCAGCGGTTGACGTGAACATTGAAGATCGACAGGAAGATGCTGATGCGCAGCACCTTGCCAAGCTCCGGCTCCTCGACTTCCTCGACGTTCGTCACGGTCCCATCGGCTGGACTGACCAGTGCCGCGGGATCGGCAGGGATGACGCGCTCCGGATCGCGGAAGAACGTGACGATCTCCAGCTCGACGAGCGATAAGGCAACGAACGGAATCCAGAACAGCCAATGCACCTCAAGCGCGACCCAGACGCAATTGCCGGCAAAGATCAAGTAAACCAGTGTGAACAGGAACATCTCCGCGAAGCCGTGCCGGGCGAAGCCGAACCGGTTGCGATAGGCGTAGGCGTCATCTTCGGGCCGGAAGGAGTAGCCGCAGACGTTGCGCGCGTACTTGAGATCGCGTGAGTCGATGATGTCGTGAGGGCAGTCAGGGCAGTCGCCGACGCGCCTGGCCTGCATGGCTTGCACGTAGCCGGGGAAGAGCTTGCGCAGCCAGTACTTGCGGAAGCGCGCCCAGGCGAGCTCGATGGCCATACACGTGCCGCCGCCGGGCTGGACGCAAGTCGGTTTTTGGGGGGTGGTGGGGAGGGTCATGTTTTTCCTATTGCATTACTAGCGTTGCATTACTAACCCCGAGCGCGAGCGAGGGCATAGCTGGTTCGCTGTTATCCCCTCGCTCGGGGCTGGTGGCAGCTATTTCAACTACGGCGTGGAATCCTACTCCGGCCGCCCCAGATGTCGCTGAAAAAACAACGCAATCCGCCCGTGCAGGCGTTCCATCACCAGCGGGTCCGGCACCATGTGCGTTAGACCCGACAGCGGCACCATCTCGAAGTCCTTGCCGGCCCGGAACAGCGCATCGACCATCTTGAGCGAATGGCGGAAATAGACGTTGTCGTCGGCGGTGCCGTGCAGGATCATGAGCGGCCGATTGAGATCGGCGGCGTAAGTCAGCAGCGAGCCTTCCTTGTAAGCGGCGGCGTCCTTGGGCGGGATGCCGAGATAGCGTTCGGTGTAGTGGGTGTCGTAATCGTGCCAGTCGCACACCGGGGCGCCGGCGACGCCCGCGTGGAAGACGTCGGGGCGGCGCATGACCGCGAGGGCCGACAGGTAGCCGCCGAACGACCAGCCGTCGATGCCGACGCGCTTCAGGTCCATCATCGGATACTTGGCGGCGAGCGCCTTGAGGCCCGCGACCTGATCGTCGAGCGGCACGGAGCCGAACTTCTGATAGATCGCCCGCTCCCATTCGGCGCCGCGCCCGGGCGTGCCGCGGCCGTCGATGGCAACGACGATGAAGCCCTGATCCGCGTACCATTGATCGAGCAGCCAGCGGTTCTGCGCCGCCATCACGTGAATGTGGTGTGGCCCGCCGTAGACATCGACGATCACGGGGTACTTCTTCTTCGCATCATAATCTTTCGGCATCACCACGGCAGCGTGGAACATGCGCTTCTTGTCGCCGACCTGCACCAGATCGACCACCGGCCGACGCTCCGGATTCTCGGCGACCGACGGCAACTCGCCGATCAGCTTGCCGCCCTTGCGATACACCTGCGACTTCGGCATCAGGTCCATCGTTCGGCTCGTCACCACATAGATGCCGTGATCGCGCGAAAAAACCGCGCCGTGCATCCCCGGCGTCTTGGTGATCGCTTCCACTTCGCCGAACGGGTCCTTCACGGAGAAGCGATAGATTTGTGATTCGGTCGGGTTGGCGCTGCCGGCGACGATGATCTCATCGCCGTCTTTGTCCACGCTGACGAGACCCTGATAGCCGATGTCGGCAGCGATGACGACGCGGCGAATCTTGCCATTGCGATTGCGCAGCTCAAGCCGCGGCACATCGTCCTTGTCGCTGACCCACAAAAAGCTATCGCCCGACGGCAGCCAGCGCGGCACTTCCTGGCGCAGGTTGACCCAGGTCGAGCTTTTCTCGGTCACGAGCGTCGTCGTCTTGCCGGTCTTGGGGTCGGCTTCGAGCAGCACTAGTTCGCGCTGATCGCGCGATTGCACGGTCAGGCACAACGGCGCCTTCTTCGACCAGCGCACCGTGGCGAGGTATGGGAACTTCTCGCGATCCCATTCGATCCAGGCGGTCTTGCCGCCGCCGATGGCGACGACGCCGAGCTTGACCTTCGCGTTGTTCTTACCCGGACGTGGATAGTAGAACGGCGTCGGCTCCGCCTCGGGGCGAATCGGGTCGGCGACGTGCCAGATCTCGACGCCGGCGTGATCGGTCTCCTGATAAACAATGTGATCGCTGTCGGGAGACCACCAGTAGCCGGTGAAGCGGCCCATTTCTTCCTGGGCGACGAACTCGGCGACGCCATGTTCGACGAGCGCCGTGCCGCCGGTGGTGACGCGCGTCTCCTTTTGCGTGACGAGATCGAGAACGTAGACATCGTGAGCGCGGACGTAGGAGACCTTCTTGCCGTCGGGGGAGAACTTCGGATCGAGCAGGAAGCCCTTGCCCGTGGGGAGCTCGGTGACGGCCTTCTTGGTGCGTTCGACGGTGTAGAGTTTGCCGGAGAGGGTGAGGAGAATGAGCGAGCCGTCGTCGTTGAGCTGGAAGTTGGTGAAGCCGCCGACACTGACGCGCATGCGTTCGCGGGCCGCCTTTTCTTCGGGCGAGAGCTTTTCCTCGGCGCCTTTGAGGACTTGCTCGGGCGTGAGCAGCTCGCGCGTCTTGCCGGTCTCGACATCGAACTCGAAAAGGCTGAGCTTCGACTTGCGCGGCTCGGAGCGCAGGAAGAGGACTGCCTTGCCGTCGGGCGTCGGCTGCGGACGGACGGGCCGGCCGAGCTGAAAGCTGCGCGTCTGGGCGAGAGTGCGGAGGTACGTCGTGTCCACGGCGGTGTCCTTCTTCGGGGCCTGGGCGGCGGCGAACGCCGTCGAGCCGATAAACACAAGGAACGTCGCAACGGTACGGAGCATGAGTAGGTTCCTGAGGAGGCAGAGGATAGGCAATGCAAGAAGTGTAACCGTGGGATGAGAAATTGACAATCAGCAATCGACAATTAGCAATTGACAATCGAGGAGCCTCACACGACGATGATACTTTCTCTAACTGCGATGGAAACGAACATGGCTTCTCCCGAACCGCCGCATGTGCCCGTGATTCCGCCGCCGCGCTTCTTCTTTGGCGTGTCGATCGTCGCAGTTCTCCTGTTCGCTGGTTGGACCTGGGTTGCACGTCCGTGGGACCCGCCGCAGCCGCTCGATGTGTACCCCGCTGAATTCTGGCAACATTGGAGCGAGGATCATCCGGGAATGACCGGGTTCATCGTGTTTCTCACGGACCTCGGCGGCATCGCGGCGATGACCCTGCTCGCCATCATGGGCGCGATCTGGCAGACGGCCATCAAGCACAAGACACTCGCCGTCGCCTGGCTCGTCATCGTCGTTGGCGGCGCCCTCGTGAACCAGGGAGTCAAGGAATTTTACGGTCGCCATCGTCCCTACAATCCCGCCTCCGTCGTGCACGAAAAGAACAACAGCTACCCCAGCGGCCATAGCATGGGGAGCGCCATCGGCTACGGTCTGCTCGGTTATGCCCTCGTCTTGCCTCAGCGCCGCCGGCCGCGCCGCGTCGTCGCCATCAATCTGATGATCGTCATCGTTATCGCCATTGGTTTTAGCCGGATCTACCTGCGCGCTCACTGGTTCAGCGATGTGGTCGGCGGCTTCAGCCTCGGCATCGCCTGGCTTTTCCTGTGCCTGGGCTGGCTCGAAAAATACCGCAGGCGACAGGTCGTCGATTAGCGACAGAGCGTTTGAGGCCGGCCGCAGGTGGCGTGCAACGAATTCTTGACGATGAACCCCTTGGCGTTCCATACATTACGTCGATTCGTTGCACCCACACACCCACACTCCCTTCGCGCAACGAATACGCCCTGCTCCAAAGATGGCAGGTCAAAGGTAGTGGGTCAGTTCGTGGCGGCAAGATTCCGATCTTGCCGTATATGGCGGGAATCATCGGCAAGATCGGAATCTTGCCGCCACGAAACGGGCAAACTGACCCACTACCAGGTCACAACTGACCTTGCAATTCCTTTTCAGGCACTTTTGCGCCTTGGCGTGAGATTGGGTGACGAAGGCGGCACATCGAAAAATGAGCAAAGAAACGACGCCGGTTGTGCCGATTCTAACGATGGACCCTACTATCCCCGTTTTGTCAAGGATGACACCGTGCGCAAGCTTCTCACCTCGCTCGTTCTCGGATTGCTCGCCGGCTGTGCCGATCGCGCCGTTGAGCCTGACCAGGAACCGGAAAACCCGTTCGCCAAACTACTCGACCCGCTGCCGGGCGACAGCCCCGAGGGCGAGCCCAACTTGCAAGACCCGATCGACCTGCGGCAACGCGGCAATGGATTTTTCGCGAACGGCGAATACGACCAGGCGGTGGCCTTCTACTCTGCCTCTCTCGAAGTCAAGGAGGACGCCAAGACCTACTTCAATCGCGGCATCGCTTACATGTCGAAGAACGAACTCGACAAGGCGCTCGCCGATTATAACAAGGCCGTCGAGATGGAGCCGATGGAGGCGTCGCCGCGCATAAATCGCGGCCTGCTGCTGCAGCGCATGGGCAAGACGGCGCAAGGCATCGGCGACCTGACCGAGGCGCTCAAACTCGATGCCAAGGACGCCTCGATCCCACTCAACCGCGGACTCTTGTACCTGAGTCTGGCCATGCACGAGCAGGCGCTGGCCGACTTCACGAAGGCGCTCGAACTCGATCCCAACTACGCCGACGCCTACATCAATCGCGGCTATTGTAAGCAGCGCATGAAGCAGTACGCCGCCGCCGTCAAGGACCTCGACGAGGCGCTCCAGCTGGCGCCGCGCAACGTGCTGGCGTTCAGCAATCGCGGGAACTCGTACATGCAGATGGGGGAGCACGACAAGGCGATCGCCGACCTGAGCGAGGCGATCCGCCTGGAGACCAAGGACGCGCAGCTCTTCAACAATCGCGGCAGCGCCTACGGCATGAAGGGGGAACACGCGAAAGCCGCCGCCGACTTCACCCGCGCCATCGAGCTGGCCCCCGACTTCGCGCCGGCGTATCGCAACCGCGGCCTGGCGTATCACATCCTCAACGAGCGCGACACGGCCCGCGCGGATTTCGCGGTCGCGCTCAAGCTGGAGCCGAACGTTCACGACGGCATTCCGCGCGAGTATCTAACGAAGTGATCGTTGCTTGCCAATTGGGAAATGAATACCCCGCCGTCTGCGTTTAGCGCCCGCGCGGCGCCATGCGGGCGCTAAACGAAGAGGTGTGAACTAGCCGGGCTTCGACCCGGTTCCCACGTCCTGAATGCCGGTGGACGGCGCCGGCCCGCTCAGCGATGGCTCGTTGCTCATCGCGATGGCTGCCTGCCTCGCCTTTTCCTGCCGCACGGCCGCCGCTTTCCGTTCGATATATCCCTTCGAATAAAGCACCAGCCCCGCGCCGACGGCGGCCAGCAGAATGCCCGCTGCGAACATGATCCAGCCCGGCATCACTTCCGGCCCGCCGCCTTCTTTCGGCGGATGCCAGAGCAAGCTGACGATGGCGTTGACGATCGGCGCCCCCGCGAAGACGAGCGGCGCGACGTACAGCGGGCTGCCGCCGTACTTGATCGAGAAGATGATGCACAGCGCTCCCGCCGCCCCGGCCACACCGCCGAGCGTCGCGAAAGTGAGGGCGTAGGTCTTCAGCGATCCTTCCTTGTCGGAGAAGTTCACCCCTTCGCCCTGGGCCCAGTCGAACGACAGGACGATCAAGGGAATGACGACCGCGGTCACGAAGTACGCGAGCCCGACGCACAGAAACGCCCGCACCGCCCCGGCGCTCGGCTTGCCGTCCCCCATCGCCGATTGCCCTTCGTGCAGCACCGGCACATAAACGCCCCACGACACCACGGCGCCGATGACGAACATCCACCATTCGAATTTCATAGCGTTCTCTCCGAAGCGAAACCAATGACGTTGGGGCATTGTATGAGTACGAGCCGCGACCGTTAGGGAGCGGGCCCCCACCGTTTCCTAACGGTCGCGGCTCGTCGGCGAAACATCAAATCGCAATCACTCGCGCCGCAGCGCCGTCAGCACCGGCGTCCTCAGCGTGGACCACACCGCGAGCACCGCCGACAGCACGCCGACGGCGAGCACGCCGAGGAGCAGTCCGGCGATGCGCAGCCACAGCACCTGAGCGCCGCTGCCGGCCAGGTGCGGCGCGACGGCGAGGAGCGCCGACACGGTCCCCGACGCCAGGCCGAGCACGAGCAGGAACGCATTCTCCGCCAGCACCAGCCAGGCAAGCTGCCCCGCGCGGAAGCCGAGCGCTTGCAAGAGCGCTAGCTCCGCGCGGCGTTCCCATACGCCGCGCAACAGGACGATCGCCAGCCCCGCGGCGCCGAGGATCAGCCCGAGGCCGCCGAGCGCCTGGAACGTTTTCAGGTACGTATTCTCGACGGCGAGATAGCCTTGGAGCCGGCTCGCCGTGGTTTGCACGTCGAGCCCATATGCGGCCAGGCTCTTGCTCAGCTGCGTCTCGATCGCCTTGAGCGTGTCGGCGTCGGCGCTCTCCGCGTCGACGAGAAAGAACGTGAAGCCCGATTGCGTCGGATAGAGCTTGATGAAGTTCGCCTCGGCGATCACGATTTCGCTCTGGAAGATGCTCTCCTCCAGAAGCGCGACGATGCGCAGATTCACTTTTTCGCCTCGGTCGTTGTTGACCTCGACGGTAGCGCCGACCGAGACCTTCAAGATCCATTGAGCGGTGTTGCCATCGATGATGGCCGGGATGGCGCCGTCGGTCTCCTTGCCTTGCAGGAGCAGCCAGGGATTGGCCTTCTCGTCGGCGCCTGCCGCGGCAGTCTTGCCGAAATGAAAGCCGCCGCGTTCGATGAACTTGGCCGAGACGCCCATGACGCGCGGCTTGAGCGGCTTGTACAGGTACAAGCAGCTGGCATCGTCTCCCGCTTGCAGCCGGCACGGATAGAGGACCGTCTTGTGCATCTCGGCGGTATCGAGCGGAGGCTTGAGATCGCGCCACACCCTGGGATCGTTGAGATCCTCGAAAACGGGAAGGTTTCCCTCGGCATAGAGCGCGAACCCGCCGCTGCCGCCCGTCTTTTGCTGAAAGTGCTGATCCGTGTCCTTGTGGAACGATTCGACGGCAACGATGAGGAATGACGCCGACGCCAGCAGGCCGACGGTCAACACGCTGCGGACCGCATGTCGGCCGGCGTTGCGCATGCCGAGCCGGCCGAGCGTCGGTTGCGGCGAGCTGGCCTTGCTCGACCAGTTCAGGCCGTTCCACACGCCGGCCAGGCACGCAGTGAGCAACAGTGCCCCACTGCCGAAGAAACTCCCCGCCTGCGCTTCCTGCGACGGCAGGAACTTCGCCGTGAGCGCCAGCGCCAGCGCGCCGACGACGCCGGCCGGAATCAGCCAGCGGCTCCAGCCGGGCCGGGCGTCGGCGCGGCCCGGCGTCTGCGTCGTCTCTCCCGATAACAGCGAGCGCGGCGACAGCTTGCTCAGCACGCGGGTCGCCCAGAACAAGGTCAGCACGCTGACGACCAGCGACGACGCATAGCCAATGATGAAGCTCAACGGCTCGACGTGCAGGCTGAGGAAGTTGAGGCTGTTGCCGCCGGGCCAGTGGGCCGCCAACAGCTTCAGCATGAGCCAGGCGTAAATCAGCGCGCCGCCCAGCCCGGCCAGCCCGCCCGTGACTGCGAGCAGCGTTCCCTCGCCAAGCATGAGCCAGCGCACCCGGCGATGCTCCCAGCCGGTCGCCAGCAAAAGGCCCATCTCGCCGGCGCGGCGGTCGATGTTGAGCCGAACGAGCAGGCCGACGAGCAGCAGCGCCGACGCGATCAGGAAGACGCTGAACAGAAGGAACAAGACGCCGAACGGCGTCGTGCCGGAACTCGCCTCGAGCGCCTGTTTGCGCACCGGCTGGAAGACGAAGCCGCCCTGCTCGGGCTGGAGTTCCTTGAGCAGCGCGGTCGGCAACGACTCAGGCGATTCGCGTCCGACGCGGACCTGGAACGACGTCAGGTCGCCGAAGCGATTGCCCCACATCTCCTGCGCCTTCTTGAGCGTGACATAGGCCCGCGGCGTCGTGCGGTAGCGCTTCGAGAACGCCATGTCGGCCGGCGTGTTGCGCTTGAAATCGTACGGGAACGGCGGGTTCTCCCAGCTGCTGATGTCGAGCTTGTCGGTGACGCCCGGAACCTCCGGGACCAGGTCGGGATCGTCGAGCACCCCGTGGATCGTTTCGACCGAATGCACCTTGAACGTCTCGGCCTTTTTCACCAGCTGGTTCGTCGCATCCGGGACATAATAGACGAGCGTGAGCTTCCCGTTCGCCTTGACCTTCAATGGCGAGCCGGGCCAGCGCATCAGCATGATCTGATCGTCCTTGAGGAAGCCATTGTCGTCGCTGGCGATGATCGAATAGGGGACCTCCAGCTTGCCGTCGGTGAGCGTGTCGGCGAGGTAAATGAGGCGCGGCGTCAACTGCCAGCGGCGGTGCTCGTCGCTGCTCGGCGCGATCTTCTCGAGGGCGCGAACGACGAACGGCTCCAGCAGCAGGCGCTTGCTTTCGAGCGCGTGATAATCGCGCTGCTTCTCGTAGTAGTCGATCAGATGTTCCTTCGTCAAACCACCGCCGCTCGCCTGGACGGCCTTCTCCAGGTCTTCGGGCAATCGTCCCTGCCAGCGGACCCTCTTGAGCTGCGGCTCGCTGGAATTGCCCGCGAGCATCTGGAAGAACGCCTCCGCGCGTTGCTGGGGCGGCCGGCAGCGCAGGCCCCAGTCTTCCAGCGTTAGCTGCTGGTGCAGATCTTCTTGCAGCGTCGGCTTCGCCCCGGCGACGAGCAGCGCGTTGGCGAGCGCCGGCAGCTTGAGCCGGCGCTGCAAGAATGGCAACGACACGAACACGTTGCGGACCGGCTCGGGCGTCGGCTTCAGCGAAAAACGCCCCATCCCTTCGTCGGGTATGATGCCGCGAACCTTCACCTCGATCCGCTCGATGACCTGCCCCGCCTTGCGCTGGCCCAGCAGTGTCTCGCCCGGCGCGCTGTCGGTGCGCTGCACTTGCAGCTCGACAAGGTCGTTCTCTTTCGCTCCCAGTGCGTCAGCGAGCGCGCGATTCAGGAATACCTCGCGATCGTCCCAGATCAAATCGAGGACGGGCCCGAGTTCCGCCGGCCCGAACCCTCTATCAACACCGAGCACCGTGACCTTGCCGACGCGCTGCCTTGCTTCGCCGCCGACCTTGAGGGCGGCGCCGCCTTGCAGCATCAGGATCGCGCCACGGTGCGACGCGGCAACGTCCTTGGCGAGCTCTTCACGAAAGAAGCGCCCCGGCACCAGCGCCTGCTCGACCCAACCGAGCTGATCGAGCGTGAGGGCCTTCAAGCTGCCGCGCAGCGAATCGCCGACGAGCAGGGCGCCGGTGAGGACGGCACTGCCGAGCGCGATGCCGAGAAAGACGGCGAGATTGCCGCGCCAGTGGTAGAGCAGATTGCGCAGGAGCAAGCGGAAGAAGGTCATGGATGAGGTTCCGTGGTGCAGGCGGCTCGTCTGCACGGGTTCCGTTCGTGCAGGCGAGCCGCCTGCACCACGGGAACTACGCGAGCACGCCGTCCAGCATTTCCATCTTGCGCGGCAACAGCTTGGCGAGATCGTGGCTATGCGTCACGACGATCAGCATCGTCTTCTCCTGGCGATGCATCTCCATGAGAAGCTCGCCCACCGTCTGCGCCGTCTTGCGGTCGAGGTTGCCGGTCGGCTCATCGGCGAGCAACAACAGCGGCTTGTGGATCAACGCCCGCGCCACGGCCACGCGCTGCCGTTCGCCGCCCGACAGCTCCGCGGGGCGATGGTCGAGCCGTTGCGATAGGCCGACGCGTTCGAGCAGTTCGCGGGCCCGGCCTTCGAGATTCTCGCTGACGCCCGCCAAGGTCGGGATCAGGACGTTCTCGAGCACCGAGCATTGCGGCAGCAGATGGTGGTCCTGGAAGACGAAGCCGATCGAGCGATTGCGGAACTGCGCCAGGTCCGCGTCGTTGAGCTTGAACGGCTCCCGTTCGCCGAGCTGGTAGGTCCCGGAGGTGGGCCGTTCGAGCGTGCCGAGCAGGTAGAGCAGGGTGCTCTTGCCGGAGCCGGACGGGCCGAGGATGGCGAGGGCTTCGCCGTCTTGCACGGTGAGGTTGATGTCACGCAGGACAGCGAGTTCGCCGCTGCGGGTGGGATAGCTTTTGCAGAGGTTTTGCAGCAGGAGGCTCATGCGGGGTATTGTATGTCGCGCGGAAGCCCCGGGGTGAGGTACTCCGAACCCCGGGCTTCGGAGTACCTCACCCCGGGGCTTCTCATGCCGCCTGCAACAGCCGCGTGATCGATTCACCCGCCTGCCCACCGCCGTAGAGATGTGCCGGCGCCGAATGCTTCTTGGTGTCGTGCAGCGATTGCATGACCCCCGCCTGAATCGTCTCGGCGTCGATCGGCGGCACCAGGCGGTTCCAACCGAGTTGGACCAACTCGACCCATTCGGTCTCGTCGCGCAAGGTTACGCACGGCACTCGATGGAAGAACGCTTCCTTCTGCACGCCTCCCGAATCGGTCGCGATCACCGACGCGTGCTTTTCGAGCATCACCATGTCGAGATAGCCGAGCGGATCGAGCAGGCGCAGGTTTGGGCTGCACGAATCGAGCAGTTTCTCGCGTGTCAACGCCGCCCGCGTACGCGGGTGCAAAGGCAACACCACCGGCACATCGCCGGCGATCGCGTTCAAGCCGGCGAACACGTCGCGCAGGCGACCGCCCGCGTCGGTGTTCTCGGCGCGGTGGATCGTCGCCAGCACATAGTGCTTCGATTGCAAGCCGAGCTTGTCTAGCGTGTCGGCCCGGGTGCGCGAACCGTAGTAAATCGCGGCATCGTACATGACATCGCCCACGAGGCAGACCTTGTCGTCGGCGATGCCTTCGTTCTGCAAATTGGCGACGGCTGCTTCGGTCGGCGCGAACAACCAGGTCGCCAGGTGATCGGCGACAACGCGGTTGATCTCCTCGGGCATCCTGCGGTTGAAGGAGCGCAGGCCGGCCTCGACATGGGCAACCGGGATGTGCAGCTTGGCTGCCGCCAGGGCGCCGGCGAGGGTCGAGTTGGTATCGCCGTAGACCATGAGCTTGTCGGGCTTGGTTTCGTGCAGGACGGTCTCGATAGCTTCGAGCATGCGTCCGGTTTGGGCGCCGTGGCCTCCCGAGCCGACGCCGAGGTGGTAAGCGGGCATCGGGATCTCAAGTTCCTGGAAGAAGACATCGGACATATTCTCGTCGTAATGCTGGCCGGTGTGGACGAGGATCTCCTGGCAGCCGGGCGTTTGCCGAAGCCAGCGCGAGACGACTGCCGCCTTGATGAATTGCGGCCGAGCGCCGATGACGGTGACGATTTTCATGGAGGTCTCCTGTGTGGGCGAACCGGGAGCGTGAGCGACCGGAGGAAGCGTGCGTCCTACTTAACCGGAAGGGCCACGCGAATCAACGTCAGGGCAATATGGTGAACACCGCTCGCTTGCCTGGCTTGCGCAAGTTGCGCACTTGCAATTGCCCGGCAAACGCGAATTGGACTATGATGTGGCGTGGAGCAAGCGAACGCTAAACGAGGACAGGAGTCCATGAAAACAATCATCTTCGATTTCGGCAACGTCGTCGGATTCTTCAACCATGACCGCACGCTGATCAAACTCGCCGCGCATTCGCCGTTCACGCGCGACGAGATGTTCGCGTCGGTCTACAACGGCGGCCTCGAGGACACCTTCGAGCGCGGCCAGCTCACCGTGCCGGTGTTTCTCGAACATATTCAGCAGCTTTGGCAGCTCGACTGCGACCTCTCATTCATGGTCGAAGCGTTCAGCGACATCTTTTGGCCGAACCCCGAGGTGTGCGAGCTGATTCCGCGGCTCGCGCAGCGCTATCGCATCCTGCTCGGCAGCAATACGAACGCCATCCACTCCGGCCGTTTCGTGCTCCAGTTCGCCGACGTGCTGAGCCATTTCGAGACGCTGGTGCTCTCGCACGAGATCGGCACGCGCAAGCCCGACGCGGAGTTCTTCTTGCACTGCGCCCGCGCCGCCAACACGCCGGCGTCGGACTGCGTGTTCGTGGACGACCTTGCCGACAACATCGCCGGCGCGCGGGCGGTCGGGTTTCACGGCATCCTGTATCGGCCGAACGAGAACCTGGCGGAGCGACTGCGAGCGCTGGGCGTTGCGGTGTGACGACATCAATATAATTGCAGAAGCACCGAATCTTAAGAGGACCTCACGCAAAGGCGCAAAGGCGCAAATAGACGAGGTCAAGAATGTTGCTTCGTTGGCGCTTGGCTTGCTCATTCTCTCTTTCTTGAATTCTTTGCGCCCTTGCGCTTTTGCGCCCTTGCGCCTTTGCGTGAGATTTGTGAGAGGCTGTTCATGGATATCTTGCAAACCGCCGATCCCGAAATCTGGCAAGCCATCGCGAAGGAAGCACGCCGGCAGCAGGACGGGCTGGAGATGATCGCTTCCGAGAACTACACCAGCGCCGCCGTCATGGCCGCCCAGGGATCGGTGCTCACCAACAAATATGCGGAAGGCTATCCCGGCAAGCGCTACTACGGCGGCTGCGAGCACGTCGATGTCGCCGAGCGCCTGGCTATCGAGCGCCTGCTCCAACTCTTCGGCGCCGAGCGCGCCAACGTGCAGCCGCACTCCGGAGCGCAGGCGAATATGGCCGTCTACTTCGCCGCCCTCAATCACGGCGATACGATTCTGGCCATGGATCTCGCCCACGGCGGACATCTCACGCACGGCATGTCGCTGAACTTCTCCGGCAAATGGTACACGATCGTCGGCTACGGCGTGCGCCAATCCGACGAACGGATCGACTTCGATCAGGTAGCGAAGCTGGCGCGTGAGCACAAGCCGAAGCTGGTGGTCGCCGGCGCCAGCGCCTATCCGCGCGGCATCGATTTCGCTCAGTTCAAGCAAATTTGCACGGAAGTCGGCGCCCTGTTCATGGTCGATATGGCCCATATCGCCGGCCTGGTGGCGGCCGACCAGCACGGCAGCCCGGTGCCGTTTGCCGACTTCGTCACCACGACCACGCACAAGACGCTGCGCGGTCCGCGCGGCGGGGCGGTCCTGTGCAAACAGGAATGGGAGAAGAAGATCAACTCCGCCGTCTTCCCCGGCTTGCAAGGCGGCCCGCTCATGCACGTCATCGCCGCCAAGGCGGTCGCGTTCGGCGAAGCCCTCAAGCCCGACTTCAAGACCTACGCCGCTCAGACCATCGCCAACGCCCGCACCCTCGCCCATGAATTGCAGCGCCTCGGCTTCCGCATCGTCTCCGGCGGCACCGATAATCACCTGCTGCTCGTTGACGTGACCACGCGCGGTCTGACCGGTAAAATCGCCGAGGAAACCCTCGACCACGCCGGCATCACCGTCAACAAGAACAAGATCCCCTTCGACCAACGCCCCCCGCTGGACCCGTCCGGCATCCGCATCGGCACGCCCGCCTTGACCACGCGCGGCATGCGCGAGATGGAGATGCGCCAGATCGCCGCCTGGATCGATGTCGCCTTGGGCCACGCGAACGACAAAGCGGCGCTCGAACGGGTGCGCGGCCAGGCGCGCGACCTGGGCAAGCAGTACCCGGCGCCGGCGTGAGGCGCTTGCGGTCTTGAAGCTGTTTCATTACTCCCCTCTCCCCTGTACTCAGGGGAGAGGGGCCGGGGGTGAGGGGGCTGCACCCGCGAAAAAATGCACCCCTCACCCCAACCCCTCTCCCCCGAGTACAGGGGAGAGGGGCTTTTGAAACAGCTTTTGAGCGCTCGCGTGGCACGCTGCGAACGCTAAACCGCAAGCGGGTGGACAATATTCATATTCCCTTAATCCGCACTGTGGTACGATAACAAGATGGGAAACTAGGTTCGCAGACGGGAGTATGCCGTGCGCATTCTGCTGGTCGAAGATCACAAACCACTCCAGCGCGCCCTCAAGCGCGGCCTCGAAGAGGAAGGCTTCGCCGTCGATACCGCCGAGGACGGCGAGGAAGCCGACTTCAAGGCGCGCGGCGCCGGCTATGACGTCATCGTCCTCGATCTCATGCTCCCCAAGATCGACGGCTTGACGCTGCTCAAGGCTTGGCGCAAGGACGGCATCGCCACCCATGTCCTCATCTTGACCGCCAAGGACACCACGGAAGATAAGGTCAAAGGGCTCGATGTCGGCGCCGACGATTATCTGACCAAGCCGTTCCAGCTCGAAGAGTTGATGGCCAGGCTGCGGGCGCTGGTGCGGCGCCGGCATCAGATCAAGGACCCGATCCTGCGCATTCACGATCTCGAAATCGACACCGCCGCCCGCACCGTCAAACGCGGCGGCCAGACGATTCACCTGACGCCGCGCGAATTCGCCCTCCTGCAATTCCTCGCCTTCCATCGCGGCAAGGTCGTCACCCGGACCATGATCTGGGAACACCTCTACGACGAGTACGACGAGAATACTTCCAACGTCGTCGATGTTTATATTCGCTACCTGCGCACCAAGGTGGATAATGCCTTCGACAAGAAACTCATCCTGACCCGCTGGGGCGAAGGCTACATGCTGCGCGGCGAAGAGGAATGAGTGTAAGTCAGGTTTTCCAGCCTGACGTTAACTGCCGGTGAGCGTCTGAGTCAGGCTGGAAAGCCTGACCTACGAGCCGGCGAGGAATGACGATGAAATCGATCCGGCTGTCGCTGATCGTCTACTTCCTGGTGCTCATGACCGGAGCGCTCGGGGCGGTGTCGTGGTTTTCCTATCGCACGACGGCCGAAGCGCTGCGCGCGGGGCGGCGCGATTCCGAGGTCAGGATTCAGGCCCAATTCACGGGGAGCAGTGATGCCCTGAAGGCCGATCTCGACCGCCGTATTCTGCGGCAAGCCCATACGCTCGTGAACGTGTCGCAGTCGATGTATATCCATGCCGAGGGACAGTTCGCGCTGCTCGGGCTCATGGGGTCCGGGGCAATGCCGAACGGCTACCTGAATTTCTCCTTGTTCTACTGCGAGTTGTTGCACAAGGACGTCTACCCCGACATCTTCAAAGCTCAATCGCTATCCACGCACATCGAACATGCGGATAAGCTGGTCGCCGACGAGGACGGCCATCATGCCCAGGAGTACTTCCAGACTTATCGCAGCAATGGTTCCCCGATGGAGCGCTCCGAATCGATGGGGGATCAGGCCTTTGACCTGGACGAGAACTTCCGCATGAACGCGGAACTCAATGCGGAAAAATATGACGAGAAGGAGCTGCAGCACGGCGTCAAGGTGCGCCGGGTGACCCTGAAGACCAGCGTGCCTGGTTATGGGCTGATGTTCTTGCCTTATCCTGTGAAAGGAGTTCAACCGCCGCCCGTGTTCCCGAAATGGGGGCCCGGCGTTCTACGGCCGCCTCAGAAGGAGAAGGAGAAGAACAAGGGGGGCAAGGGCGCCGGCCAGCCACGCCCCTTCGAAGCCAAGCCTCCGGTCACCAAGACCCCGGTCATCTTCATCCAGTACGCCAGCGATCTCTCCTCGACCGAGGCGAAGATCGTCGATTTGCGCGACAAGCGCGATCGACAAATCGCCCAGCTGCAAACCAATGTCCAGAACGACTTGCAGCAGTTGCGCAGCCGCATGATCTGGATCGGCCTGTCCGCTCTTGCCGCCCTCTGGTTCGGCGGGTACCTGGTGATCCGCCTGGGTTTGGCGCCGTTGTCGAAAATGTCGGAAGCGGTCAGCCAGGTGTCGGTGAAGGATTTCCATCTGCCGCTCGACGCGCAGCAGCTGCCGAACGAACTGCAGCCGATCGCCGAGCGCTTGACGGTCATGCTCGACGAGTTGCAGAAAGCGTTCGCGCGCGAGAAGCAGGCCGCCGCTGACATCTCGCACGAGCTGCGCACGCCGCTCGCGGCCTTGATGACCACGCTCGAAGTCGGCCTGAAGAAGAAGCGCAGCGTCGATGAATACCAGGAGATCCTCGATGACTGCCGCTCGAGCGGCCAGCACATGTATCAACTGGTCGAGCGCCTGCTGACGCTGGCCCGGCTCGACGCCGGCGCGGATCGATACCACGCCGCCGAGGCCGACGTCACCGACATCGCCCTGCAATGCGCCGACCTCATTCGCCCGCTCGCCAAGGCGCGCGGCCTGGCCCTGCGGCTGCACCTGCCCGAAACGATCAGCACCCGAACCGACGCCAACAAGGTGCGCGAACTGCTCATCAATCTCCTGCACAATGCGGTCGAGTACAACAAGCCCAACGGCGCCATCGATCTGGCTGTCGAGCGCGTCAACGGCCGCGTTCGCCTCGAAGTGCGCGACACCGGCATCGGCATCACGCCCGACTCGCTGGAGCATATCTTCGAACGCTTCTATCGCGCCGACCCGTCGCGCCATGCCGACACGCCGCACGCCGGGCTGGGACTGGCGATCGTCAAAAGCTACATCGATCTGATGAGCGGCACGATCCGCGTGGAGAGCAGCGCTGGCGGCACGGCATTCATCGTCGAATTGCCGTTCGTCGCGTCGATCCGCGACGTCGAGACCGCGGTGCGCGAGGGAGCGGTGCTGGCGCAGCGGTGAACTGTTACCCGGACGCGCAAGCGACGGTGCCGTCTGCAACGATTTCGTGTTCATCCGTCGCTTGCGCATCGGCTAGCCAAGGTCCAAGGCCGCATCAAGCACTTCCAGCGGATGCAGCGCCCGCCGCCTCGCCAAATCGCGAATCTGATGCCGACATGATGTGCCCGGCGCAATCACCAGCGCGTCGGGCTGTTCTGCCAACGTGGGCAGCAAATCCAGCGCGGCGATCTGCACGCTCAGGTCGTAGTGCTCCGCCTCGAAGCCGAACGAGCCGGCCATGCCGCAGCAGCCGGTGTCGAGAACGCGTACGTCGAGGCCGGGGACCAAGCGCAGGAGTGACGCGGTGCCGCCCGTGCCGATCAGGGCCTTTTGGTGGCAATGGCCGTGGAGCAGGGCCGAGATGGGAGGGATGTGGGGCGAGATGCTGAAGACGCACGATCCGTCGCGCACTTTACCGGCGAGCCAGCCGTCGGCGAGGTGGGCCCATTTGGCGATCAGGGTCGTCGCGGGGCCGGGGACCAGCTCGGGCCATTCATCGACCAGCGTCAACAGGCAGCTCGGCTCCAGGCCCAGGATCGGCACGCCCGACGTGATCCGTGCGGCCAACCGTCCGGCCTGTTCCTGGATCAGCTTCTTCGCATCGCGCAAGTAGCCCTTGCTGATAAGCGTTCGGCCACAGCAGGTCAGGCCCGCAAGCTCGACGCCGTAGCCCGCCGCTTCGAGAACGCGCACCGCCGCCTGGCCGATCGCGGGTTCGTTGTAGGTCGTGAAGCAATCGTCGAGCAGCACCACCTTGGCGAGCCGCGCGACCATTGCTGGGCGACGGCGGGCGAACCAGCTGCGGAAGTGATTGAAGTGCAGCTCTGGCAAGCTGCGGCGCCGGTCGATGCCGAACAGGTGGTGCATCGCCCAGCGCAAGGGACGGTTGCGCAGCATGGAGTTGGCAAGGGGCGCAAGCAGCGCAGCCCAGCGATTGAGCTGGTGCAGCCGATTCAACAGGCGATGAAACAGCGGTCGAGCCCGATCTTGATAACGCAGATGCATCACCTCGGCTTTCAGCTTCGCCAGATCGACGTTGCTGGGGCACTCCGACTTGCACGCCTTGCACATCAGGCACAGATCGAGGACGGCGTGTACGTCGTCGCCGGCTAACTCTTGCATTGGGTTATCGCTCGCGAGCGCCAGGCGAAGAAGGTTGGCCCGGCCGCGCGTGCTGTCCTGCTCGTCGCGCGTCGCCCGGAACGATGGGCACATCGTGCCGCCCTGCATTTTTCGGCACACGCCGGAACCGTTGCACATCTCGATCGAGCGGGTGAAGCCTTCTTGCTTGGTGTAATCGAATAGAGTCGTCGGTTCGACCGGTTCGGCGAGCAGAACCGCGTGCGCGGCCGCTTGCCCCGGCGCATAGCGCAGGTTGTCGGTCATCGATGGAGCGTCAACAATTTTGCCGGGATTGAAGAGATGGTGCGGATCGAAGGCATCCTTGATCTTGCCGAAAGCGTTGTAGACGACGTCGCCGAACATTTTGCGGTTCCATTCGCTGCGAGCCAGGCCATCGCCATGCTCGCCCGACAGGCTGCCGTCGAACTCGAGCACCAGGTCGGTGATGTCCTCGGTGATGCGGCGCATGCGCGTCACGTCGAGCGGGTCCTTGAGGTTGAGCACCGGCCGAATATGCAGACAGCCGACGCTGGCATGGCCGTAGAACGTGCCGTCGGTGCCGTGCTTCTTGAGGATATCGCGAAAGCGCGCGACATAGTGCGGCAGATGCTCGGGCGCGACGGCGGTGTCCTCGATGAACGTCACCGGCTTGCGGTCGCCGGGCATGCCGAGCAACAGCGGCATGGCGGCGTTGCGCAGGTTCCATAGCGGCTGCCGCTGCGACGCCTCGATAGCGGGCAACGTCGCGATCAGTCCCGGCATTCCCTGCAGTTTGGCTTGCAGCTTTTTGATGCGATCGGTCACGAAGCCGAACTCGTCGCCGCTGAACTCGACCATGAACAAGGCTTCGGGCATGCCGGTCAACGCCGACGTGGTGCTGGAGAGCGACAGATTCTTACGCGCCAGCGCGATCAGCAGTTGATCCATCAGCTCGATCGCGCTCGGCTGCATCTCCAGGCAGATCGCGAGGGCATCCAGCGCGGCGGCCAGGCTGGAGAACTGCGGGATCAGGAGGCCGACGACTTTCGGCTTCGGCACGAGGTTGAGTTCCGCATCGAGGATGACGCCGAGCGTGCCTTCGCTGCCAACGAGGAGCTGGTGCAGGCCGCAAGCGGCATCCATACCGACGAGAACAACGAGGTTGTAGCCGCTGACCCGGCCCAGGATTCGCGGAAAGCGTTTCTGAATCACAGGAGCGGCGTCGCGGAGCACCTTGCGCCCCCTACAAAGCAGCTTTCCCGGG
>JACXTT010003525.1_pt1 | contig 24025 bp, 19 predicted proteins | sample 9270951 | NCBI WGS metagenome assembly JACXTT01 (sample SAMN15532306, study PRJNA645909) | rock metagenome | isolation source: weathered quartz diorite | place: Puerto Rico | collected 2017-06-21
AGACCCGAACGCCGAAACCGGGCATCAGGTCATCCCAGCGCACATCGCGCCGCGGCGCGGGCCCGAGGTACGTCAGGCTCTCGATTACGCGCTTGGTGAGATGCATTCTTTACGAGTCTCCACCGAGTCACCAACACACGTGCGAGGGTCGCTCGCGGCGCGGTGCCACGGTGCGAAAACCAGGTGGCCCCATTGAGTCACCCAGGAGTCGGCCACGCAAACCAAGTCAGGTCGTAGACGAGCGTAGAGGAGGGGACAAGTGACTGCAATAACGCGCTGAATTTGAAGTAGTTAGTCGTAGCTCAGCGCAAGTGGGTGCGGAGCCCTGGAAAAACTACGAACCAGGGGGTCGGGAGTTCGAATCTCTCCGGGCGCGCCAATTACTCATAAATCCGGGCACCTCAGCCGAAGCCGATTGCTGCCCGGTAATCGCTTCGACTAACCGCGAGTTCCTTCCTCGGATCGTGGCCGATGATCCGGTGACGACCACCTCGTCGACCACCGCGCGCAAGTAGTCACGCGCGAAGCCAGTGCGTGGGTCGCGCAGTCGCTTGCAGATTGCAGAGGCGAACGCCTCAACTTGTGCCGGACGCACCTGTTTCAGCGGTAGAGCTTGGCGCCGCCGCAGCCCCGCCATCTCGACCAATATCGACTCGCGAGCGGCCTTCGCTCGTTGCGCGCGCCGATGCAGCGTGTCGTCAAGGCTCACCACCCCCGTCTCAATCGCTTCGTATAAGCGATTAAGGCGTTCCTCGGCGCGCCGCAACTCCGACTGCAGCACCCGTAGCTTCTCCTTATCTGCGGACGCCTGCTGATCCAGAAAGCGCCCCGCCTCCGCGAGCATCAAGCGCACGCGCTCTGGCTTAAACGCGTGCTCGATCAGCTGACTCACTACCAGCTCATCGACGCGCCCCATTGGCAGGTTCTTACTGCGGCAGACGATATCGCCCTTATTCAGCCGACTCGTGCAGCGGTAGTACCGGTAGCGCCCACTCTTGCCCGTTATCGCGGTCATCGCCGCGCCGCAAGAGCCGCATTTCAGTAATCCCGTAAGAAGGTTTGGCGACGCTAGGCGCCGTGGGGGGACTTGCGAGGGCGCACGCGCTCTCCGGCGCGTTAGCGCCCTCGCAAACACCTCCGCGTCGACTATCGCCGGCACCTCGACTCTGACCCACTCCGAAGGCGGACGCTTCAGGCCGCTGCGCGAGTCGCGCACGTTGTACCAAAGCGTGCCCCGGTACGTCTCACTGCAGAGGATCTTGTGAACCTTCTGAATACCCCACAGCCGACCTCGCATCAGCTGGCCGCGACTGTTCAGGTACTTCGCGATCTCTTTGATTCCGAGGGCGCGGCCTTCGTGCCCGTGCAGATACAGCTCGAATATCCGGCGCACCACTGCTGCCTCGGCCTCCTCCTGCTGTAGCTTCTTTTTCTTACGCCCCCGATTGCCAAGAGCTTCCGTTTCCACCGCCTTGTAGCCGAACGGTGCGCCCGAGCCGTTAAAGAAGCCTTGGCGGGCGTTCTCGCGCATAGCGCGCGCCGTGTGCTTGCCATTCTCCTTACTCTGATACTCGTCAAAGACTGAGAAGATACGCCGCGTCAACTCACCGGCCGGGTCACTCCCGGTCTGCTGCGTCACGGACACGATTCGGACGCCGCGCTTTGCGAGCTCGCGCTCGTACAGCCCGAAGGACACCGAGTCCCGGAAGAAGCGCGAGAGGCTATGTACGATGATGGCTTCGAACGGCGCCGGCTTCAGTCTCGCGTCCGCCATCATTTCCTGGAACACGGGGCGCTTCTCGTCGGTCGCGGATGCTCCCGGCTCGACGTACTCCCGCGCAATCAGCAGCTGCTTACCTTCGCACCATTCGCGCATCTGCCGCAGTTGATCGGGAATCGACAGCTCGTTCTCGGCTTGCCGGGTCGTGGACACGCGGGCGTACAGCGCAACGGCCATCGATTCGTTACTCCGCTTCCTGTTCGTCTTCGGCCATCAATGTGACATCACGGATCAATTCCGTCCAATGGCCTCCCAGCACTTCTTGCTCGGCGTCCGACACCGCCGCCAGCGAGAAGTCCCCCCGCAGGCGCAGTTCGACGAATAACCCGCCGCCCAATGCCGACATCGCAGAGCCTCACCCGCCCAACCGCATCTGGTGGACCCGCTTTTGCACATCCGCGCCCCAGGTAATCGGGTCATGGCGCTCCGCCAAGAGTGCATTCAGCGTTCCGACGGCTTCCGCAAAAGACTCCGACTCTCTCCCCTCCACCAGCGCGACAATGGCTCCCACGCGCTTGGCATAGCCGTAAACGCTAATCGCGATGCGCCGCAGCCGCTCATCCAGCATCACTTTCGGGTCGATCTCCCTCTCGACCCCCTGGCAACTGAACTCTCTGACGCGCTGCTGCAGGTCCTCCCAAAGAGGATGAAGGGGCCATCGCGAGCGGTTTGAATCGCCGTTCGGCACACGCAGCGTGTCATGGTCCTCACACAAGTATCGCAGCGCGTCCCCTTGGCCTTCGACGAGATCCTGCACTGATCGCAGCCCAAACCGCTTGAGAAGGGCTTTCCGCGCCTGCCATTCGATTCGCCAGACGTTCTCGCTTGTTCCCCAAAGCCCGAACAGCCAGACTTTTCCGCTCTGCTGTGCGATCTCTGCGATCTTGTCGTAGATCCGCAGCACTACATCGTCCCTTCCAAATTGCATTGTCTGCAGCGTTCGGTCCTCGCGGTGCTGACTGTCCTTGCAGGCGAGAGTCAACACCTGATCCGGGCTGAATTGTGCTGCTGCCACCCAGTAATCGAACGCGAAATCAATGCGGGAAAGCGTTTCAGGGCGAGTCGGTTCGAGGAGCGCCGCGCGGCACCAGTCTAGGAATCGCCCGTGCAGGGCTGGCAGGCCTTCTCGCCAGAGCGCTTCGCTCCGGTAAGTTACGAAGAACGACGGATTGTTGAATTCCCCGCACTCTATGCCTAGGTCCGCGTTCCCAAACACCAGCGGATACCCCGACTTGGTTCCATAGGGCTGTAGAAGAAATTGGTGATCCGCTATTTCTACCGGGGCGCTGTCATTCAGAGTCGAGGCGCGCAAACGCTCCTTCTCGAGCAAGAGTCGTTCAAAATCCACCCTACAGCCGGGAAGGGGCCTTAGGTAATAGGCAACCTGGGCAGTGTCGATGCCCGAGATCAGGAATTTGAAAGCCATCGCGGTCATCGGCCCTTCAGATCCTTCTCGCTCACGACGTAGCTACCCGAATACAGCTCACCCGGGGTCTTGTTCCCAAGCTGCCTTTCGAGCTCGCGGTAGTGCTTGTTCACGAGCGTGCGAAACCGATCGCGCTCACCACGCTCCTCGTATAGCGCCCCACCGAGCTCGGGCTCGTCTCCGACCTGCCTGCCGGCCCCGCTCGGTAGTCCCTCGTAGACGTCCTCGATTGCAGCTCCCAGAAGGTCGCCGACGATCTCAGTCTTCGTACGTTGCGGGTACATCTCGCATAGCGCCTCAATCTTTGCTGCGACATGCACTGGAAGCCGAAACGACTGCTGTTTTCGTGTCAGACGTGAATTGTCCGGCACTCCCCACACTTTGCTCAGATCGGTGGCTTTCACGGGCGCTCCCCATGCTCAATTGCGCATCGACAGTCTATAGACATTCATATGAATGTCAATTAGCAACGTGACCGCTTGCCGTTGCCGACCCGATGCCTTTGAGATCCTTTTAGGTAATGCGACAGAATGTATTCGTAGGCCCCCGTGTTACTTGCACGGGGCTGGCTTGCCGAGGGAGGCGCGCGTGACTACACCCACCAACTACGCCGATCTGGTCGTCCAAGCGGAGAAAGCAGTAGCCGGCGTAAAGGACCCCGAGCTGAAGCGCATTGCCTTCCAAAAAGTTCTGGAGGATCTCCTGGCCGCACCGGCCCGCGCTGCCGACCTGCCGACTGCAAAGCCATCCAAGCGCGCACCGGCGCGCCCCCGGAGGTCCGCATTGGCGTCAGGACCACGCCGCTACATACAAGAGCTCATCGAGGAGGGCTTTTTCAAGAAGCCGCAGACGATCGCCAATGTTAAGGCCTTGCTCGAAAATCGTGGGCATCACATTCCTCTGACGTCGTTAAGCGGCCCCTTGCAGGCCATGTGCCAGAGAAGGTTGCTACGTCGACAAAAGATAAAGGCCTCCGGCAACAAGCAAGCCTACGCGTACTCCAACTGGTGAGCCGATGGCTCGGCGCCGCACCAGGCGAACCGACCGACCAACGGGCGAGCTTGAGTCATTGACCTCGCAGGCTTTGATCGTCGCAAGAAAAGCGAAACGACACCGCCAAAACCTCGCAAACGATAATTTCTACGGCAACAAACTCGCGACTTTGCGAGCCGATGCGACCAACTGCTTTCGTGACCTGTCCTCGCAGTCCGCGGGTGACACGGCCACGCTCGCCGAGCTGTTGCAGACGGTCTTCAGCCCGACTACCCATCCCAAAGACCGACAGAAAGCGGCGCGGGAGCTTATCTTTTCCGTTCGCACCACGTGGCGGACGCAACCGTCCCGCCATACGACTGCTGACGACGACAGTTTATTTCCCTTGACTCTGTTGGTTGCGGCGAACCGCGGCTACTTGGTTACGATTGGTCGCCAAATGAATGCCTGTTACGCCAGTGGCTGGTACGACGCGGCGGCCGTGATGATGCGGCGCTTGCTTGAGATTGCGATTATTGAGGCCTTCGAAGCCAAGGGCTTCGCAGCTAGCATCAAACCAGCGGACGGCAATTACCTCCACTTGAGCGAAATGATCTCCGTAGCGCTAAACGACCCGCGGTTGAATCTGTCGAGACACGCCAAAACACACTTACCTACGCTACGGGACGCCGGTCATTTGTCCGCTCACGGCCGCTACTTCTGTGCCCAAAAGCCTGACCTCGACAGGGTGCGACAGAGTTGCAGACTCGTTGTTGAGGAATTTCTGCGACACGCGGGGCTCATCTAAACTCATAACTCACGGCGCACCAACCCAATGATTAACGCCGCGTTTCGGCTAGTTGTGCAGTTCTGTTTCGCTTTCCCGGCGCTGCTTTTGGTCGGCTGCGCCGCGAATAGCGCGAAAGAACAGCGTGAGTACGACAAGAAGGTCGCCGTGACCCGTGCAGCGCTGGTGTCCGCCGGTGATCCCGATTCACTTGCGGCCGCGGCTATCTTTGGTGGCTGGCTCGATGACGGATTGCCTCATGGCTTATCGCTGATTGCCCGAGCTGCCGAGGCTGCACCCGACCGGTCCGACCTGACGTGGCTGCACGCTCAGTTTTGCGCGCAACAAGAATCCTGCGATCCGAAGCCCATCCTCATGCATTTACGAAGCCTGGATCCAAAGAACGGTGTCGCCTGGATTGAACCTCTCAGCCGCCGGCCGGATCTCGGTACTCCCGAACAGTCTCACGCACGCCTCGTCGCTGTCGCGAAGTCCGATCGGTTCGACGTCTACTGGAACTCCATAGTCGCTCATACGACGGCCGCGATGGTTAGGACCGGCACCGTCGATACACCGACGGCCTTGGTCGCCGCACTTGGCGCGGCCGCAGCGCAGGCATTTCCTGCCTATCAGCAGTTAACTGGGGCCTGCAGGGGTACGCCCTTGGAGGATCCGACGGTCCTCGATGAATGTCGTCGCGTCTCAGCGGTTCTCAGGCGTGGCGATACGTACCTCTCCGAAATGGTCGGCACCGCCATTGCCAAGAAAGCGTGGACTGCAGCCGATCCGGAGTATCAAGCCGCTCTCGCAGCTCGTCGCACTGCTCATTACCGAATGGAGATGGCTTTCAAGGTCGACGTTGGCGGTAAATGGAACGAGCAGTTCGCTTCGCAATACTTGAAACTGGTAGCCTCGCACCGAACTGAACAGGAGGTTGCTTTGGCGCAAATCCTTGAGGCTGGACTCGCGCCAGATCCGCCTGATACTTGGAAGGACTCTCGCGAGTGACAGCCGATCGACGCGAGGTTTGCATTCAACCGGGGAGGGGACTATCGGAGTAACGTTATCGTCTCGCTCCAGTGCCCAGAATCATCACTTCTGGCGCGCCAAATTCGCAAATTCGGTTTGTGGCGCTGACCCTTGGCGTAAGGTCAGTCCGCAGCGGCACGCGACGGACGAGCGGGTACAGTCCCTCACGCTCGCCTTCACATTCTTGGAGGATGAGCGCCTTACTTCGCGTGCCACTAACACTGCTGCCCGTGTGTTCATTTTGCCTGTCCAGCCGCTCGTCGCGATGAATGCAATTAAGACGGCCTCGGGTAGCGCCTGGCGCCCCTGATGAAGCGGTGCGCTCGAGGTCAGAAGTGCAGGGACACTCCGCCGATTAGGTGCAGCGTGCGCACCTGCGTACTGATGCGGGTGCCGGGGTTAAGCTTCACGTCCAAGCTCCCTATGTCGAACTTACCCTCGATCATCAACGCAATGTGTCTGTAGACACTGAGCGCGGTACCGCCGAAGATCTGACCGCCAGCGCCTGCGTATTGATAATTGCTGCTCTCTGCAATCGAGTCGATCACGCCCTCGGCGTGAGGTAAATAGACGAGCGCGCCCGCCCCAACATGCGCCCGCCAGCGGCTAAGCTGGAACGTCGGATTCCAGCGGTACTCTGCGCCGAGCGAGTGCATATTTACGCCGTGCGAAATTTCCAGGTGCTGCACGCGCTTGTTCAAGGCCGCGAACTCAGCGACGGGCGCTCCGTTCCACCTCCCGCGGACTTCCACGGTCTCTACTGTCTCCGCATACATCTTGTAGTGCGTGTACTCGACGAAGCCCCCGAGCCGCGATGCTCTCTGCGGGAAGTAGCTGATACGCAACCCAACATACACTCCGCCCTGAGTGAATGGGTGGGACGCCCAAGCTACGCTCCGGAAAGTCGCGGCCGACGACGAGGCGGACTGTTGTATGTAAAGGTCACTCGCGAACGTGTGAGAAACCCCGGTGTAGACGGTTGCCGTCCACTCGGCGTGGGCGTCGCCGCAGTGAAGGGCCGAGCCAGCTAGAAGGACGAATGCGAGCGGCTTCATGGAGTAAGACGGCTTCTGCCAGACTGCGACGCGCCCAGCCACTAGATCGCGCTCAGCAGTCCCGATGCCTGTGTCGGCCGCTCAGACCTCGCGGCTCGGCAATCACCGGCTCAGCACGGACGGAGAACTCGACATCCGGCGAATGCGCTCGTTGTCGGCGGCGGCTATCAGGAATCTTAGCCGTCCAGCCCCTTAAGGACCCCATCTGGCCGACGGCCGTCTTCGTGCCAGCCCGATGCAGGCTGTAGCATAAGCGTGATGTATCCTAGACCGGAATCGACATCGGCAGGCGCTGCAAGTTGTTGATTCATTGACCCCTGAACCACTCAGCTACGAAACCAGGGGGTCGGGAGTTCGAATCTCTCCGGGCGCGCGGTGTTTCAGCAAACGGCCAGGACTGCGAGTCACCAGTGAGTCACCAGGCGGAGATATCTCGCATGCTTCCCCCCGCACCTAGCTCGCGAGCGTGATCGGGGCGACGGTCTCCTGCATGGGCGCATACCAGGTCTCGTCCTTGCGTGCAGTTAGGGTCGTGAGACCGCCCCATCGGTGGTCCGATTCCTCTGGAACCACCTTCGCGCCAAACTCTCCATATGGACCACTCAAAGAGCGTACGAGCCGCGGTCATGATCCCTTAGAAACGCAGCCCTTTGGTACGGGACCCAGACGGCTGCCGTGTGAAGACACCGCGATCACCGATACTGAAGGAGTACTGCTGGATTCCTTGGGTCGATCTGGTGCCGGAAGCCGGTACCGGCACTGTGAAGTTCGAGGTGTATCTTGAACCGTTCCGCATCTATGTAGGTCGCCAACCTAAATTCCAGTATCGGAGGATGGTGGCTGCGAATACCGCAACAGACGAATCCCGGGCTGCTGGCAAACAGCGCATTCGCCGACCCGGCGATACTTTCAAGTTTGCTGGTCATGTGATCGCCGAATTCTCGACTAACACCGTACTGCAGTACTCGTCACAGCGAGCCTCCGCCGTTCTGGCGACAGTCCGCAGCCGATTATCCCCTTTGCCTCCCGGGCTGGTGCCCATTCTGCTGACCAGTCCGCGCAGTCGCGGGCTGGGCGCGGCCATATCAGCGCGCGGGCTCTGCCGCACTCGTCCCCGCTTGGCTGAGCCCGATTAGCGCCACCACAGCCCCCGCAACGTAAATGATTGTCCCGATGTATATCGGCCCGAGGTGGCTGATCCAGTCGTAGTTGAAATGCCCCATGTAGTGCAGCGGCAACGCCACGGCCAACCCCACGACCGGCGCAATTACACCTGTTATCCACGCCCACCAGAAGCCGCCGCGAACCCCGTACCAGGCCAGGCCGCCGGCAGCGATCGCGGTGGCGGCAATGAATCCTGCTGTAGCCACGTGGAGATGGGTGATGTAGTACACGATCGCTGGATTAAGCTCACCGAGTTGCTGCCGCGTAACGCCGTTCAACGTCTCGACACCGAGCTCGAATCCGCTACTCGCGAATGCTCGAAAGAAGAACACGACCGCATACAGCAGGAATATCAGAGCCCCTAACACCATTAGACCCGCGCCATTGCGCAAGGATTGCTCTCTCGACATTTGCCCCTCCCGGGTCTCGATGACCCCTTGTTGTTGTTTCCGAGGTTTGCCGCCAGTGTTCAGGCACGCAGTCGCGCTACGTCTTGTCACTGGCTGATCAACGCGAAGCGAGGTTCACCATGCTCTCGACCCAAGAACACGTCAACACTCGAATCGCCAAGCCTACGCAAAAGCCGCGTGGACAGCCGCCGCCACAACATTTACGCCACGGATGCTGGTTTGGAGTCGATCGAGGAGTGGCTCGTAGGTGCGTCGCGTAGTACACGTCGGCCAGGTGCTGCAGGTCGAGATGATAGTAAATCTGCGTTGTTGAAATGCTGGCGTGACCCAGGAACTCCTGCACCTCGCGGATCGAGCCGCTCGTACTCTAGAGCCAGTGCGTCGCGCATGAATGCCCTCACGGACATCCCCGACTAGGTACACTCTTTTCGATGTCTACCTTGACCACCCAGTGCCCAGATTTGTCATGCTTGGCGCGCCACTTTCAACGGCGGTGGGTGCGGTCGGCGCTCTGCTCCTGGCCGTCATTGCTCGGTCTCGGCGCGAGAGCCGTCCGCTCCTCATGAAAGCGATTTGTGCCCATGCGACTACCGCGGCCATCCACTTGCCACGTGACCCGGAGGCAGTGAGGCGCATTGCCGCAGACGTGGTTCATCAGCGGACTGTGGCCCGTTTGAGCGCGTAACACCGTCTGTTTTTGCATTGTGGGTCTTCTGTTCTGGGTGCATAGTGACTTCAGCTCGGGCGATTCTGGGAGACTGTGGCGTGCGGCCGTCTACTGTTTTCGTAGCATTGCTGTTAGTGGGGTGTGCTGCGCACAACCCCGCGCCCCCGAGAACTCCGGAGAGACACGCGGCGAACATCGCCGCGGCAGAAAGAGCCGGCTACAGAGCCGTCACCCGCGGTGACCGGACGATATTCTGTCCCACCGCGCCCGCGACCGGCTCCCACATGGCGTCCACGTGCCTCACCGAGAGTGAATGGGAGGCGCAACTCGGCGTCCCGCGGGTCCCCAGTCCGGCGGTGCGCACGATCAAGCAATCCCCAGGCCCGGGAGCCGGGGCGGGGCACTAGTAAGCAGCGCTAGAGCGCGACCGCGCGAGCGCCGGGGGGCTTGGAAGCCCGACAAAACGGCGGGTCCGGGGCCGGTCAAACGGCCGCGCGGGAGCGTGTTTCCCTGTGATTGCGTGCGGCATGCACGGTATCGGCGCCGGCTGCGTGATCCTGCTCACGGTTGGCCCCTGTACCGCCCCGCAGAATGACTCCCTGGGATGAGGCGTGACCGGTAACGGCATCCGTTATGAACATGAGTCAACTCGTCGTCGGCGCCGCCCTCGGCTTCCTGGTCGCCCAGGGTGTGCTGTCCTGCATCAAGCGCTTGATCGCCTGGCTGCAGCGCGATGAGATGCGCGCCCGCGTTCGCGCGATCACTCCACGGTCGGGCCGCGCGCTCCTCAACGCTTCCCTCAAGTACGGAGTTCTCATGGGAGCCGTCGCCGCGCTCATCACCCTGGGCGTGTGGGCTACCGGAGACTATTTCGCGGCCAGAACTGCTCGGGGCGGAGCGGCGAGCGACGTCGAGACCCCGACAGCACCGCCTGCATCCAGCGCTCCTGAGTCGCCGGGCAGGGCAGCGGAGCTCGCGCCGGCGCCAAAGGCCGACGGACCCGCGGTGGCTGAGGCTGCGAGCCTCGACCCGTACGCCGATCCGGACTTCAAGGTCCAGCGCCGCCACGCGGGGACGCGATTGAGCCTCAAGGAGACCTTCGTGCAGCGGGCCGAAGCGAAGGCTCGCAACGAGCTTGTCAGCGAGATGAGGCAGCATCAGAACCGGTCCCAGTACGACTGCGAGGCGGCCGATCGCGCCGCCAGGTATCTCAAGGCCGGCCTCGACGTCTGGGGATTCGCAGCGTGGCAGGTCAAGCACTTTCCGATGGAGAGCTACGACGGCGCGACGCTCCGGGAGTGCAAGAGCATCAAGGATGTCGTCGATCCCTCGCGCTTCGACTTGCACGATGCCGTCGCACAGGGGAATGACCCGGGGCGGGTCCTGCCCCGCGATTCGCGCGACGGGAAGCCGGCCATCACGACTGGCCAGGCCGGCAAGAGCCAGGATCCGTAAGCCCAAGCGCCCCGACGCGAGCCCGCATCGGGCACCCAGCCGCCAGATTATGTGACATCCATCACTGCCGGCGCCGGTGCGCGCCGCCGGATTTGAGATCTCCGGATACACCCGTAAGAGCGAATCCAATTAGCTTGATGCGGTGAACATCCGTGCCAAGGTCGCGGTGCTGACCGCGGGCGTTTTCATCGTGCTCGGCTTGGCCGGGATTTTGGTCGAGAACCGCGTGGTTATGCCGAGCTTCGCGGAGCTCGAGCGCTCGAATGCCCGCATCGCCATGCGCCGTATCAACTATGCACTCGACTTCGCCCTGGACCACGTCGCGGTGATGGCAATGGACTGGGGCAACTGGGCCGATACCTACCGGTTCGTGCAGGATCGCAACCTGGACTACGTCAAGGCAAACATCAACAACTCCGCTCTGAGGCAGCTCAATGCCAACGTGCTGCTGATCGTCGACCCGGATGGCGCCGTGCTGCTCTCATACGACGTGGACCTGAGGTCCGACCAGCCCCTGGGGCTGGACCTGGCGAGAGCCAAGAGTCTCCCGGCTGATTTCCCGTGGCGCGCGAGTCTCCTCGGCACTCATGCGGTGCGGGGACTGCTGCAGACGAATCGTGGGATCCTGATGCTGGCCGGCGCGCCGGTGCTCGACGGCCAGCTCGGTGGTCCGGTTCGCGGCATGATTCTTATGGGACAGCTGTTGACGCCGGCCGGAGTGCGCAACATCGCAGCGCAGGCGCAGGCGGACCTGTCGCTGCTCGCACCGGGTGCGGTGTCCGGGCGCGAGCAGCTCATCGAGACCGACGCGGTTACGCGCGTGTACCACAGCTTCGACGACCTCTACGGCCGGCCGATCATGACACTTCGGGTCGACGTGCCGCGTGAGGTGACCGCGCGCAGTCGCGCGGCAGTCACGTATGCCTCGGTCTATCGCGTGGGGGCGGCCGTGATGGTGCTCATCCTTCTAGTGGTCGTCCTCAATCGCCTTGTTCTTACGCCGCTCGCGCTGCTCACGCGTCACGCGGTGGCGCTCGACGAGGGCCGGGATCTGACGACCCGGCTCGACCTCAAGCGCTCGGATGAGATCGGCGTTCTGGCCCGCGAGTTCGATCACATGGTGGCGCGCATCGCGCAGTCGCGCACGCAGCTGGTCGATCAGTCGTTCCAGGCCGGTTTGGCGGAGCTCGCCAAAGGCGTGCTACACAATCTCGGCAACGCGATGACGCCGATCGGAGTCAGGCTGACCAGGCTCGCCGAGCGGCTGAAGGTTGCGCCCACCGACGACGCCGAGCAGGCGGTGGCCGAGCTTCAGGCCGGAACCGCCGACCCGATGCGCAGCGCCGATCTCGAGGAATTCCTGCGTCTCGCCTGCCGTGAGCTCGCCGGCACGGTCCGGTCCGCTCGTGGCGACGTCGAGGTCATAGCCCGCCAGGCGAGCGCCATCCAGTCGATGCTGGCCGAGCAGATGCGCTCCGCGCGCAATGAGCACGTGGTGGAGCCGGTGCGGGTCACCGAGCTTCTGGCGGAGTCGCTCGAGATCGTGCCCGACTCCTGTCGGCAGCGCCTGGTGCTCGAGGCCGACGAGAGCCTTCGCCGCGTGGGCGTGGTGCGCGTGGCGCGCACCGTGCTGCGCCTCGTCCTGCAGAACCTGATCATCAACGCCGCCGAGGCGGTCCGCGACGCCGGCAAGCAGAAAGGCACACTGCGGGTGAGCGCCGAGATCGTCTGGGAGGCCGGCCGAGAGCAGCTGCACCTCGAAGTCAGGGACGACGGCATCGGCATTGCCGCAGAGAATCTCGAGCGGGTATTCGAGAAGGGATTCTCGACCAAGTCACGGGAAACCAACCACGGTATCGGATTGCACTGGTGCGCCAACGCCATCAACGCCCTCGGCGGACGGATCTGGGCGGCGAGCGACGGTGCCGGGTGCGGGGCGTCGATGCATCTCTCGGTGCCGCTGGCCGCTCGTGAAGCGCAGTCACTGGCCGGAGCCGCGTGAGGTTCTTATGGGTGAAGTGAACCAAACGAGCATTCGGGTGCTGGTGGTCGACGACGAGCCCGAGGTCCGGGACGCTTACCGGCAGGTCCTGTCGCGGAGTGAATTCAGCGATGAGCTGGAGGGTTTTCGCGAGCTGCGCAACCGCCTGTTCAGCAGGAATGCTCCCGAGCGGGATCCGGCCACGGCGCGTTCGCGCGGCGCCACCTTCGAGCCGGTGTTCTGCGACCAGGCGCAGGCGGCGGTGGCGGCGGTGAAGGAGGCGCTGGCCCGCAATCAGCCATTCGCCGTGGTATTCCTCGACATGCGTATGCCCCCCGGTCCCGACGGCGCCTGGGCGGCGGCGCAGATCAGGGAGTTGGACCCGGCGGTCGAGATCGTTATCTGCACCGCCTACTCCGACGCCGATCCCGCTGATATCGGCGCGCGAGTGCCCCCCGAAGACAAGCTCTCGTACCTGCAGAAGCCCTTCCATCCGCACGAAGTTCGGCAGATGACCATCGCTCTCGGGAGCAAGTGGCGCGCCGAGCGACGCATCGTACGGCTCGCGTATTTCGATACCCTCACCGGTCTGCCCAATCGAGAGCAGTCGCACAACCGCCTGGTGGGCGCGCTGCACGCGGCGAAGGACAAGGACCGCGTCCTCGCGGTGCTCTATCTGGATCTCGACAACTTCAAGCGAGTCAACGACACCTTAGGGCATGCAGCGGGCGATGAGCTGCTGCGGCGGGTGGCCGAGCGGCTGCGCAACTCGCTACGCCATCGCGATGATGCGCTGGGTCCGGGCGGGGTGCGCGCAGGTGACATTGCGCGCCTCGGCGGCGACGAGTTCATGGTGCTGTTGCCGAGTCTGCGCAACCCCGCCGATGCGGGGAGCATTGCTGAGCGGCTGATCGACGCGCTGCGCGAGCCGCTGCAAGTCGCCTCGAATGCACTCGTCGTGACGCCGAGCATCGGCATCGCAGTCTATCCCCAGGACGGCACCGATGCGGTGACGCTGCTGCGTCACGCGGACCTGGCGATGTATGTGGCCAAACGGCGGAGCGCGGGCAGCTGGGCCTACTACCATGCCTCGATGAACGCGACCGCGCTACACCGTTTCACCATCGAAGATCGGCTGCGCGGGGCGCTCGCGCGCAACGAGCTGTCGCTGCTCTACCAGCCGCAATTCGACGTGCGGACCGCGAGCGTCTCGGGCATGGAGGCGCTCATCAGCTGGACGAGCTCCGAGCTCGGCGCAGTGCCGCCGGCCGAGTTCCTGCCGGTGGCCGAGGAAACGGGGCTGATCCTGCCGATCGGCGCCTGGGCGCTGCGCACCGCCTGCCTGCAAGCAAGAACCTGGCGCGCCGAGGGCCTGCCGGTGCAGCGAATCTCGGTCAACGTCTCCGGTCGGCAGTTCGCTCTCCCGGAGTATCCCGCCGAGGTGGCCGCGGTCCTCAAGGAAACCGGGATCGAACCGGCGATGCTCGAGCTCGAAGTGAGCGAGTCGGTGGTGATGCGGGATGAGGTCTGGGCGGAGCGCGCGATCAACCGGCTGAAACAGCTCGGTATCTCGGTCGCCATCGACGAGTTTGGCAGCGGCTACTCGCGTCTCGGGCGTCTGCGCAGCCTCGCGGTCGACCGGCTCAAGATCGCCCGTTCTTTCGTCACCAGCATCGCCGACGGCGGCGACGATCGCGCCATTGCCTCGGCCATCATTGCGTTGTCGCGCTCGCTGCGCATCAATGTCACCGCCGAGGGCGTCGAGAATCTGCCACAGCTCGCTTTCCTGCAGGAGCAGGACTGTCAGGATGCCCAGGGGTTTCTCCTGAGCGGTCCGCTGCAGACCGAAGCGGCGCGGGCGCTCCTCAAGCGCTCGGGCGAACTCGGCGACAACTCGCGCTCACAGCGCTTCAAGGCGCTCATCGGCTGATCCCGCCGCGCACGGCGCGCCGCCGCCGTGCAAATCCGCTTAGAATCGGAGCACCGGCACTCGCGCGGCGCTGGCTCGCGCTCGGCTGTGTGCCGATCGGATCGGGAGGCTATGCGCACCGCGCTCGCGGATTTCGTCAGAAACACCCCCGAGGGGCGCGAAGCCCACGCCATTCTGCGATCGTGCGTGCACTGCGGCTTCTGTCTTCCCACCTGTCCCACCTATCAGCTGCTCGGCGACGAGCTCGACAGTCCGCGCGGGCGCATCTATCTCATGAAGCAGCTGCTCGAGGGCGAGCCGGTCAGCTCGGGCACCCAGCTGCACCTCGACCGCTGTCTCACCTGCCGGGCGTGCGAGAGCGCCTGCCCCTCGGGCGTACAGTACGGGCGGCTCCTCGACATCGGCCGCGCGGTCGCCGAGGAGCGCGTAAGCCGCGGTCCCGCGGTGCGCCTCAAGCGCTATCTGCTGCGCAAGATCCTGCCGCACACCCGCCGGGTGCGCGCGGTGCTCGCGGTGGCGCGTCTGGTGCGGCCGCTCCTGCCGCGTGAACTGGCCGCGCCCGCGACGCGTGCACCGGAAGGGCGCGCGAGCCCCTGGCCCGCCACTCGCCATGCGCGCCGGGTGCTGCTGCTGCGCGGGTGTGTGCAGCCGGCACTGCGGCCCGAGATCGACGCGGCCGCGGCGCAGGTGTTGGATCGCATCGGGATCTCCGTGATCTTGCCGCAGGGCAGCGGCTGCTGCGGCGCCCTCACTCATCACCTGTCCGCCGCGCAGGAGACGCTCGAGCATGTGCGGCGCAACGTCGATGCCCTGTGGCCGCATATCGAGGCGGGCGCGGAGGCGGTCGTGGTGAGCGCGAGCGCCTGCGCCTCGATGCTGACCGAATACGGCCGGCTGCTGCAGGCGGACCCCGCCTACGCCGACCGCGCGGCGCGGGTCACCGCGCTCGCGCGGGACATCGCTCAGGTGCTGGCGGGCGAGCGGGAAGCACTGAGGGGCGCATTTGAGGGCGCCGCCGCCACGCGACCGCTGACCGCGGCGGCGAGCGCGACACGGGTCGCGTTCCATGCCCCCTGCACGCTGCAGCATGCTCTGAAGGTGAGCGGCACCGTCGAGGCCCTGCTGACCGCCGCGGGATTCGTCCTGACACCGGTTGGCGACCGCCAGCAGTGTTGCGGCTCGGCGGGCACCTATTCCATCCTGCAGCCGGAGCTCTCGGAACGGCTGCTGCGTGCCAAGGTCACCGCCCTCGAGAGCGGCGCGCCGCAGGTGATTGCCACCGCCAACATCGGCTGCCTCACGCACATCCGCGGCGGCACCTCGCTCCCGGTGTGCCACTGGGTCGAGCTGCTCGCAGAAAGACTCTCGGTGGCGAATGCCTGACCAGTGGGGCGAGCGCATGCCGCGCTCGGTCAGCCTGCTGCAGACCGTCGCCGTGTCCGTCGGAGTTGCGATCGGCAGCGGCATCTTCCGCGTTCCGGCCACGGTCGCCGAACGGCTGCACGCGCCCGGGCCGATCCTCACGTGCTGGGTACTGGGCGGCCTCATCGCACTCTGCGGCACGCTGACGATCGCGGAGCTGGCCGCGGCGCTGCCGCGCTCCGGGGGGCTCTTCGCCTGGCTGCTGGAGAGCTACGGGCCGCTGCCGGCGTTCCTGTTCGGGTGGACGGAGCTGGTGGTGATCCGCGCCGCGGCACTCGGGGCGATCGCGACCGTCTTCGCCGAGTACCTCGGTTACTTTCTGCCGATGAGCGCGGCGCAGGTCCGCTACATGGCCGCGTGCGCCATCGTGCTCATTGGCACCGTCAACTACGTCGGTGTGCAACGCGCGGCCGCGCTGCAGAGCGTGACCACCCTTCTCAAGTACGTCGTGCTGCTCTCGCTCGGGCTGCTCGCGTTCACGGCGACGGGCGCGAGCGGTGAGCACTTCACGCCCGCCTGGCCCACGGGTCTGCCGCTCTCACTGCTCGCGAGCGCCCTGATCCCGGTGCTGTGGACCTACGACGGCTGGGCAGACCCGGCCACCATGGCCGGGGAGATCAGCAACCCGCAGCGCAACCTGCCGCGCGCACTCATTGCCGGCGCGCTGTGTGTCACGCTGGTGTACTTGGTGGTCAACATCGGGTTCCTCTATGCGCTCGCGCCCGAGCAGATGGCGGGCTCGAAGCTCATCGCCTCGAGCGTGGCCGCGCGCGTTCCGCTGCTCGGTGGCGCGGGAGCCGCGGTGGTGGCCGCGGCCGTGGTGGTGTCCGCCTTCAGCGGCCTGAACGCCTCGATGATGACCGGCTCACGGGTGTTCTACGCCATGGCGGACCGCGATGTGTTCATGCGCTTCGCGGCGCGCGTCTCGCCCCGTTTCAACACCCCCTCGGTCGCCATCTGGCTGGCGACCGCGCTCGGCGTCGCCTACGTGCTCCAGAACGATTTCGCGCAGCTCGCCGACAAGTTCGTTCTGGGCATCTGGCCTTTTTACACCCTCGCCGTGGCGGGCGTATTCATCTTGCGCCGGCGCCGACCGGAGCTGCCGCGGCCCTACCGCGTCTGGGGCTACCCGCTGGTGCCGGCCGTGTTTCTGCTCGCCTCGGCCCTTATGGTGTTCAACGCCTGTCTCACCGATCCCGCCGACACTGGGATTACGGTCCTCATCATCCTGGCCGGCGTGCCGGTGTATTGGCAGCGCGAGCGGCTCCGGCGTTACTTCCACATGCTGACCCGGGCACTGTACTGGCTGCGCGAGCTGCGCGGGCGTTAAATTCTTCAGTCGTTCGTGGCCGGCAGGCGCGCTCAGGCGGCGGACGCAAGCACAATGACGGACTTGAGGAGCGAGCGGTGAGCGGAAGCACCACGAGAACCCCTGGAACGCACGGTCGGGCCGCGGAGGGTGCGGCATGAGCCGGCGCGCGGGCGTGCTCGCCGCAGGGCTCGCCCTCGTGCTGGCAGCGGTGGGCGGGTATCTGTACCGCCAGCATGCGGCGGACGACGCCAACGCCGCGCTCTCGCTCTCGGGCAACGTCGACGTCCACCAGGTGGAGCTCGCATTCCGGGTCACGGGGCGGATCGCAGACATGAAGGTGCAGGAGGGCGACCGCGTCACCACCGCTCAGACGCTCGCGCAACTCGACCGTGTGCCGTTTGCCACCGACGTCGCCGCCGCCGAGGCGGACGTCGATCAGGCGCAGGCGCAACTCGAGAAGCTGCGCCGCGGCTTCCGCAAGGAGGAGATCGCCCAGGCGCGCGCGACCGTGGAGATGCGGGCCGCCGACCTCGCCAACGCGCGCGTGACGCTCGCCCGCCAGCAGGAGCTGGTGGCGGCAGGCCTCGTCACGCACCAGCAGATCGACGACGCCGAGGCGCGCGTCGCGCAGAGCGAGGCACAGCTCGCCGCGGCACGTGAGCAGCTGAACCTCGAGTTGCGCGGCTCGCGCATCGAGGACATCGAGACCCAGAAGGCGGTGCTGGCTTCCGCCGAGGCGCGCCTCGCGAAAGCGCAGACCGCGCTGTCGGATACGACGCTCCTCGCCCCGAGCAACGGCATCATCTCGGTGCGGGCGCGCGAGCCGGGCGCGATCGTGCAGGCCGGACAGACGGTCTACACGCTCACGCTGAACGATCCGGTGTGGATCCGAGCCTACGTGCCGCAGCCGCGGCTCGGGCGCATCAAGCCCGGGATGGCGGTCGGCGTCGCGATCGATTCGATGCCGGGCAAGCGCTACGAAGGTACGGTGGGCTTCATTTCCCCGGACTCCGAGTTCACCCCGAAGACCGTGCAGACCGATCAGGTGCGCGATGATCTCGTGTACCGCATCCGGGTGATCGCGACCGACCCCGACAACGTGTTCCGCCAGGGCATGCCGGTGACGGTGCTGGTGGCCCCCGCACGGCCGGAAGCGCTGGCGAGAAGCCACTAGGGCGGGCGCGGTGAGTCCGGCACCGGCAACGGAAGGTCGGCCGCCGGGAGCGGTGCCCGCGGCGCGGGTGAGCGGCCTCGTGAAGAGCTTCGGCGCGGCGAAGGCACTCGACGGCATCAGCGCCGAGCTGCCGCCGCACCAGGTCCTCGGCCTGGTCGGTCCCGACGGTGCCGGCAAGACAACACTCATTCGCCTCCTCGCGGGTCTCATGGAGCCGACCGCCGGCATCGTCGAGGTGCTCGGCCGCACAGCGCGCGCCGAAGGAGGGACGACCCAGGCGGAGACCGGCTACATGCCGCAGCGCTTCGGCCTGTACGAGGACCTCTCGGTACTCGACAACCTCAGTCTTTACGCCAACCTGCGCGCCCTCGATCCGGCGACGCGCCAGCAGCGCTTCGCCGAGCTCCTGCGCTTCACCGATCTCGCGGACTTCACCGAGCGGCTCGCCGGGCGGCTCTCCGGCGGCATGAAGCAGAAGCTCGGCCTGGCGTGCGCACTGCTCGGGCGCCCGCGGCTGCTGCTGCTCGATGAGCCGGGAGTGGGGGTCGACCCGCTGTCGCGGCGCGAGCTGTGGCGCATGGTGAACGAGCTGGTCGTCTCCGGGGTCACGGTGCTCTGGTCGACCGCGTATCTCGAGGAGGCCGAGCGCTGCGCCCACATCTGGCTGCTCGACAGCGGCCGGCTGCTGTACGACGGGGCGCCGGCGCACTTGAGCGAACGGGTGCACGGGCGCGTGTTCCGCCGCCGCGTCCGCCCCGGTGAGGCGCGACGCACGGCCGAGAGCGAGCTCGAGCGCGAGGCGGTGCTCGATGCCGTCATCCAGGGTGCGAGCGTGCGCGTGGTGGCGAAGCCCGAGGGCGTCGGCACCTTCCAGACCGGCGGTTACGAGGCGGTGGCCCCGCGCCTCGAGGACGCTTACGTCGAGCTCCTCGGAGGCGCGCGCAAGGGCGAGAGCCTCTTGGCGCGCGGCTGGCCGGCGGTGGCGCAATCGGGCAGACCGCCTCCCGCCGGCGCGCCGGCGGCGGCCGATGGGGTGCTGGTGCGCGCCGAGGCTCTGACCCGGCGCTTCGGGGACTTCGTCGCGGCTGATCACGTCGGCTTCGAGGTACGCGCCGGGGAGATCTACGGCCTGTTGGGCCCAAACGGCGCGGGCAAGTCGACGACCTTCCGGATGCTGTGCGGGCTGCTGATGCCGAGCAGCGGCGATGCGAGCGTGGCGGGGGTGAACCTGGCGCGCGCGCCGAGCCGCGCGCGCGCGCGCCTCGGCTACATGGCGCAGAAGTTCTCGCTCTACGGCGATCTGTCGGTCGCGCAGAACCTCGACTATTTCGCCGACATCTACGGACTGAAGCCCGGTGCGAAGCGCGAGCGCGTGCAGGCGATGATCGACATGTTCGAGCTCGGCCCGCATCTCGACTCGAATGCCTCGCTCCTGCCGCTCGGCTTCAAGCAGCGCCTGGCGCTCGCCTGCGCGACGCTCCACGCCCCGGCGGTGCTGTTTCTCGACGAGCCTACGAGCGGCGTCGATCCGCTCATGCGGCGCGAGTTCTGGCACCACATCAACGCACTCACCACGCGCGGAGTAGCGGTCGTGGTCACCACGCACTTCATGGAGGAGGCGGAGTACTGCGATCGCATTGGCCTCATCTGGCGCGGCCGCAAGATCGCCGAGGGCACGCCGGATGAGCTCAAGGCGAGCGCGCGCACCTCCGCGCGTCCCGAACCGACGCTCGAGGACGCCTTCATCGCGCTCATCGAGGGGGAGGCCGCCGCGTGAGGAGGCCGGCGCGATGAGCGACACGCTCGCCCGGCTGCACTCCTGGTGGCAGCAGCTCGCCGCGGTCATGCTCAAGGAGGCCAAGCAGGTCACCCGCGACCCCTCGAGCTGGATCATCGCGGTGGTGCTGCCGCTCACCTTCCTGTTTCTGTTCGGCTACGGCATCTCGCTCGACACCACGGTGGTGAGAATCGCCGTGGTGCGCCAGGACGGCAGCCGCGATGCCCGCGCGCTCGCCGCCGCGCTCACGGATTCGAAGTGGTTCGCAGTGGTGGCCGCCGCCGACCGCCGCGGCGGCGAGCGGCTGCTGCAGGACCAGGCCGTCAAGGCCGTGGTCATCATCCCGGCCGAGTTCGGACGGCGCCTGAATGCGCAACACACCACCGCGCAGGTGCAAGTGCTGGTCGACGGCGCCGAACCCAACACCGCCAACTATGTGCACGCCTACGTGAACGCGGTCTGGAACGGCTTTCTGGCGGCGCGCGGCCTCGAGCAGGGCAGCCGCGTCGCGCTGCCGGTGAGCGTCGAGGCACGCTACTGGTTCAACGCCAACGCGGTGAGCCGCTGGTTCCTGATCCCGGGCTCGATGACCGTGATCATGACGCTCCTCGGGACACTGCTCACCACGCTGGTGATCGCGCGCGAGTACGAGCGCGGCACGCTGGAGGCGCTGTACGCGACGCCGCTCACCCGCGGGCAGATCCTGATCGGCAAGTCGCTGCCGTACTTCCTGCTGGCGATGGTGTCGATGGCGGTCTGCGTGCTGACCGCGCTGCTGCTGTTCCAGTTGCCGCTGCGCGGCTCGTTCCTGACGCTCGGGGTCGTGTCGGCGGCGTTCCTGGTGCCGGCGCTCGGCCAAGGCCTGCTGATATCGGTGACCATGCGCACCCAGATGGCCGCGGCGCAGCTCGGTCTCATGACCGGCTACATGCCGGCGATGATGCTGTCGGGCTTTCTGTTCGACATCCGCTCGATGCCCGCGTGGCTGCAGGCCATTACGCTCGTGATCCCGGCGCGCTACATGAACGTGTCACTGCAGACGGTATTCCTCGCAGGCGACGTGTGGTCGGTGCTGCTTCCCAACATGCTGTTCATGCTCGCCGTAGGGGCGCTGTTCTTCGGCCTGACCTGGCGGCGCCTGCACAAGCGGGTGGATTGAAGGAGAAGCGATGCTGCAGCGGCTGATCGCGATAGTGCGCAAGGAGCTCATCACCATGCTGCGCGATCCGCGGGCGCGCGGCGCGCTGATCCTCCCGCCCATCATCCAGCTCTTCGTTTTCTCCTCCGCCGCCACCATGGAGGTGAAGAACATCGCGCTCGCGATCGTCGATCTCGACCGCGGCCCCTACGCCGCCGACGTCGAGCAGCGCCTCGCCGGCTCGCGCAGCTTCACGCGGCTGCCACGCTATGCGAGCGTGGCCGGCGCCCGCGGCGCGCTCGATCGCGAGCAGGTGGTCGGAATCCTGGTGCTGCCGAGCGGCTTCTCGCCCGACCTCACCGCCGGCCGGCCGGCGAGCGTGCAGCTGCTGCTCGATGGACGCCGTTCCAACGCGGCGCAGATCACCGCCCAGTACGTGAGCAACATCGTCTCGGCCGAGGGCGGTGAGTTGAGCGGTGTACCGCGTGCCGCCGCGGGCAGTGCTGCGTCGGCCCCCGGCACGGCCCCGCTCCCCAACGCCGAGGTCGTCATCGACAACTGGTTCAACCCGAACCTCGACTACACGTGGTTCATGCTGCCGAACCTGGTGGGCACTTTGAGCCTCGGCGTGGCGCTGATGATCACGGCGCTCTCAGTGGCGCGCGAGCGCGAGCTCGGCACCTTCGACCAGACGCTGGTTTCTCCGGCGACCCCGTTCGAGATCGCACTCGGCAAGCTCCTGCCGCCGCTGCTGGTCGCGAGCGTGCAGGCGACGCTCTACCTGCTGATCGTGACGCTGCTCTACGGAGTGCCGTTTCGCGGCAACCTGCTGGTGTTCTATGCGGCGGTGCTGACCTTCGCCGAGGCGTGCGCGGGCGTGGGTCTGTTCATCTCCTCGCTGGTGCATACCCAGCAGCAGGCGTTTCTCGGTGCGTTCGCGGTGCTGTTGCCCTTTGCGCTGCTCTCGGGGTTCGCGACCCCGGTCGAGAACATGCCGTGGTGGCTGCAGTTCCTGACCACCATCAATCCGCTCGCGCACATGCTGCGCCTCATGCAGGGGCTGTTCCTCAAGGGCGCCTCGGTCGCCTCGCTCGCGCAGGATCTGGTGAAGCTCGTCGAGATCGCGCTCTGCACCACGGCGGCTGCGGTGCTGCTGTTTCGCAGGAAGGCGGCGTAGGCCTTCGTATAAGATAGCGCGCCCGCAGCCATCAAAGGCGTCACGAAAGATCCTCATGAGTTCGCGCACCGCCGGCCGCGGCGCCTTCGTATTCATTTTCATCGCGGTGCTGGTCGACTCGATCGGATTCGGCATCATCCTGCCGGTCCTGCCGCGGCTCATCATGCAGCTCACCGGGGTCGGCGTGGACCGCGCCGCAGTCTACGGCGGCTGGCTGTCGTTCGTGTACGCGCTGATGCAGTTCTTCTGCGCGCCGGTGCTCGGGAACCTGAGCGACCGCTTCGGGCGCCGGCCGGTGCTGCTCGCCGCGCTGCTCGCGCTCGGCTGCGACTATCTCGTCATGGGCTTCGCGCCGGTGATCGGCTGGCTGTTCGTCGGGCGGTTGATCGCGGGCGCGGCGGGCGCCTCCTTCACGCCGGCCTACGCCTATGTCGCGGACATCACCGAGCCTGAGCGGCGGGCGCAGAACTTCGGGCTGATGGGCGCGGCTTTCGGCATCGGCTTCATCGTGGGCCCCGCCATCGGAGGACTGCTGGGCGGCTTCGGTCCCCGCGCGCCGTTCTTCACCGCCGGCGCCATCGCGCTCGCCAACGCGACACTCGGCTACTTCGCGCTGCCGGAGTCGCTGCCGCAGCGGCTGCGGCGCCCATTCGACTGGGCGCGGGCCAATCCGCTCGGGACACTGCTGCAGATCCTGAAATATCCGGTCGTGAGCTGGCTGCTGGCCGCGCTCTTCCTGTGGCAGATCGCACATCAGGTTCTGCCGAGCACCTGGGCGTTCTATACCATCTCCAAGTTTCACTGGACGAGCGCCGAGGTCGGCTACTCGCTCGCCTTCGTGGGCCTCCTCATGGCGGTAGCCCAGGGCGTGCTCACGCGGGTGCTGATCCCGTGGCTTGGCGGCGAGCGGCGCGCCGCCGCCGCCGGCATGGCCGCCGCCATGATCGCCTACATCGGATACGCCTTCGTGACCGAAGGCTGGATGATGTACGCGGTCGCGCTCACGACTTTCATCTTCGCGCTCACCTACCCGTCGATGAATGCGCTCGCCTCGCAGCAGATTCCCGCCAACGCCCAGGGGGAGCTCCAGGGCGCGGTCGCCGGGCTCTATAGCCTCAGCTGCATCGTCGGGCCGCCGCTCATGACGCAGGTGTTTGGCCACTTCTCGGCCCGCTCGGCCGCGGTGCATTTCCCCGGCGCGGCGTTTCTCACCGCGGCACTGCTCACCGCCGGCTGCGCACTGCTCTTTGCCCGCGCATTGCGGCGACTCGCCCCGCAACCGGCCGCGGCGGCGCGGCTGCCGAGCGCGACGCCCGAGGTCTGAGAGGGCGATGCCGACGCGCGCCACCTGGCTCCTCGCCGCCGCGCT
>JACXTT010003526.1_pt1 | contig 24020 bp, 20 predicted proteins | sample 9270951 | NCBI WGS metagenome assembly JACXTT01 (sample SAMN15532306, study PRJNA645909) | rock metagenome | isolation source: weathered quartz diorite | place: Puerto Rico | collected 2017-06-21
GGAAGACCCGACGGCGTCGATATCCCCCTGAGGGATCCGCCCCCGCTTCACCCGGTGGCGCGTGCCGATAAACGGAGACGGCGGGACCACTCGTGATTTCTGCTACGTGAGCAACGCAGTCCAGGCCAATCTACTGGCCGCGACCACGGAGCAGCCGGAAGCGGTGAACCAGATCTACAACATTGCCGTAGGCGGCCGCACCTCGCTCAATCAACTCTTCCATACGTTGCGAGAGCTGCTCGCTCCCATCGCCCCTTTTGTGGAGGGTGCCCAGCCGGAGTACCGGGCCGTTCGTCCCGGCGACGTGCGCCACTCCCAGGCCGATGTGTCGAAGGCAAGACGCTTGCTCGGATACGAGCCCACGCATGACGTTCGCAGCGGGCTCAAGGAGGCGCTTGCCTGGTATGTGCGGGAATTCGGGCCGGGCGAAGAGGCGACCGCAATGCCTGGATCCATCGCAAACCATCCGCGTTAGCTCCGTCCGTAGGCCGCGTGCCGCTGCCAATGCCTAATCGGCAATCGATGGTCACCCTTGGACGCGTCGGGGCCACAAGGACGTCTCGCGCCTGGCTGGTCCTGACTGCCGCCCTGGTGTGCGCGAGCTGGCCGTATGAGCGCGCTCGAGCCGCCGACTCACTCGACGTGATACAACGAGTCAAGGCTTCCGTCGTCGCTGTCGGGACCTACGATAAGTCGCGCATCCCCGCCTTCTCCTTCCTGGGAACGGGGTTTGCCGTCGGCGATGGCAGCCTGGTGGCAACCAACGCGCACGTTATCCCAGCCGTCGTAGACAGTGAGCGTCGGGAAGTGCTGGCTGTGGCAGTCGCGGGCAGCGGATCCGGCTCTTCCGGACAGGTGCGCTCGGCAAGAATTCTTGCTATCGACCAGGACCACGACTTGGCGCTGGTTCGGTTCGATGGCGCCAAGCTCCCCGCGCTCGCGCTCGGCGACTCGTCCCGCGTGCGCGAAGGCCAGTCCCTCCTGCTGACAGGGTTCCCCATCGGGGCCGTCCTCGGTCTGATCCCGGCGACGCATCGCGCCATGGTCGCGGCATTGACCCCCATCGCCATCCCCACCGGCAACGCGAGGGAGCTGGAAGCGCGCACGATCAAACGTCTGGCAACTACCCCGTATCCGGTGATGCAGTTGGATGGCACCGCTTACCCAGGCAACAGCGGGAGCCCGCTCTACGATCCCGACACCGGAGAAGTGGTCGGCGTCATCAATATGGTCTTCGTCAAGGGCACTCGAGAGAACGCGCTGACCCACCCCAGCGGCATCACTTATGCCGTCCCGTCCCTGCCGCTGAAGAACCTACTCGAATCCGTCCGCTGAAGGCGATCACGAGTCACTTGGACGACCGCTTCCCGAATAGCTGCGCGGGCGCATCGGGGAATACGGTACATGCGCGCTCCGCCTTGATTTTCGCTTCCTCCCAGCGCTTGCGTGCGGTCGCGTAGTCGACGCCGGCCGGGCAGTTCCTGCACGCGGCCTTTTCGGTCTGATAGCGGATTTGGACCACGTCGCGCGCCTCGGTCTCATCGTCGGAGAGCCGCCATACTCGACATACACGGCGCCCGGCGCAGCCGCTGACGTGCGGCTCGTTCGGTGGTGAAAACTCGGGCACGCCACACCTGAAACGAGCCGGGCATCTGAGCCAGTGATCCGACTCGCTGGCCGAGACCAGCGCCACGTCCAGGATGGTCGCGTCAGCCTCGGACGCCTGGATGTCGGCGGCAAGCAACCGGCAACTCGAACAAATCCTGCCAAACTCGACCTGCCGGTAGTCGCGCGACCTATACAGCGTAAGGACTTGGACCTTCGGGGGCGATCGGCGGGTCTCCAGGACCGGTTCATCGGGAATGCGCCGGGCGGCGACCGGCCCCAGCACCCGTCGCAGCTCACCCCGGCGCGTCTGCAGAGTCACAATTGCGCTGCCGTTGCCGCTCCTCGCACACAGCACCGACGTGCCGGCCACATTCAGGGAACGGTTCGGCCAGCGCTCGCATCGGCCACCGCTGACCTGAAAACTGACCGGGAGAGCGCTGGCCTTCTTTTGCGCCGTCGGCAAGAGGCCAGCGCTGAAGGTAAAGCGACAGTCGTCGAGGGAATTGATCTGGGCCCAGTAACCGCTATCGAGGCACGGTTCGTCCCCGCTCCGCCCGGCGCCCGCGCGCTCGTCGAGACAAGGCTGGACGGCTAGAGCTGCGGGCACAACCGACAAAGCAAGGATGCCAACCAGCACGCGCCGCATCAGCTCTCCGTGTGATTCTTAGTTTTGAAGCCCCGCCGAGACAAACCGGGCGTTGCGCCAGAGGATACCCGAAGGGGTGGTCGGGGGGAGAGGAGGGATGCCGGGACGATACAGTTCGGGCGAGAGCTGCCCCCTGCCCCTGCCGCACCTTCGTTCTACTTACGAGCCCGATCTCGCCGGGGTCCGCCGCAGCAGAAATTGGAGAGCCGAGCGGCGAGGCTCCTTTTCCTCAGCCGGCGGCGTGTTTGGGGGCTTTGCCTCCAGCATACCTAGCAGCAGCCGCGCCGGTAGCCCGCTGAGCGTGGGAGTGCCGTCCGGTTCGGTGAGATTGGCTTCCTCGCGCACACGATAGATGATGTTCTCCGCCGAGCGCGGGTGGTTCTCCGAAAGGCCGCGGATAATAGCGAGATGAACGCGAGTAACGCCGGCGAGCAAATCGACTATCTCCGCTTCTGTCACTGGCATGGTCTCCTCCGATCCAGTGGGGCAACGCCGTGCGCCTATCCGACGCGGCGCGCATGCGAAAAGCGGCCCTGCCGAAGGAAGCGCCACATTTCATCGGTCGAATACGCTTCCGACAACTCATACCACGAACCGACGAGGCAGTCCTTTACGGTCCAACTATACCGCGACCCCGGGAGTTCGAGAGAAACTCGGGCACCTTCCGACGCAGTCTTCGGGGTAGGCTGTGGAAGGTCAAGCGGGTTGGGCGGAACCATCGATTAACGCAAACTCGGCAAAGCGTTGCTGGCGCAGCATCTGCGCCACCTCGGCCATCGTGTGCGACCCCGGAAGCTGCCGCCAAGAAGAGACAGCCGAGTCTCTAACCCAAAACCGGTGGCGCGTCTCGGCCGCCATCTGCGCAACGCCGCCGCCGCGTCGGCTCAGCGACGTACTGTCGGAGTGGCTGACAAATACCATCTTTTTTGCCGCAACATGACATCCGCTAAGCAATCGGCGCACCACCACGGTTCACGCAGTTGCCGGGGATTCTTCGCGGGGGCAGACGCCCGGGGACGCACGACGCGTGCGTTAAGCCCCGTTTCTGACGCACACTTCCCTCGGTTTGGCATGATTCCGGCGTTGCGCCCGAACGCGGAACCTCGAACGACGGGCAGAACGGCTCACGGTCGCGGTCGGTAAGTTTTACACCACCAGCAACCCTCGGGCAGGCGCTCTCTTCCGCTGCTCTGCAGTTGGGCGCCCGGGGAGCGGGTAAGCGCGATAGGCCCGCCGCTTACCGGGGCGGCGTTGTCTACCTTCCAGAATCGCGAAACGGATGAACTTGCGGGCAGCTCGCTCAGCTCCCCGTCGACATACTGGCCCTGCGGCCAGGACGTGAGTCAGGATGCGCGCCGCAAGAAGTCGGACTCGGCTCCGTGGTACGCAAGGAAGGCGGACGCACCCTCCGCGCCCAGATAACGCGTGAGCACCCGTCGGTTAGAGTTCCGCAGGTCCACCTTCATCAGCCCGTCCAACGTATTGCTGAACTGCGCGTCCGAGTTGAATCCGAGCACCCGGCCACCTAGCTTAAGGTACTGCTTGAGCAGGATCGGCACGCCTTTCGCGTCAGGCTCGATCCGGGCGACCAAACGCGAAAGGTCATCGACGTCCTCCAGGCCGGCGACCTCGCCTGCGTACAGGGCCGTCGCCTTGCGGTGGGGAAACCGCCGTCTCGACTTCACATGGCGGGCGAGGTCGATTTCGATGGTATTTGCGTTAAGGTACTCGACGATGAGCTGACGCGAGACTGGATCGTAGCTGTTGCTGATGCTCACCGCGCCGAAGAGAACCGCATAGCGCGGATTGCGCTCAACGAAGGCGCCGATTCCGCGCCATAGCAGCATGAGCGCCGCGTAGCTGCGCTGATACTCCGGCCGCACGAACGAGCGTCCCAGCTCGATGGCCGGATTCAGCGACTGCAGGACCGGCGCGCCGTACTTGAAAAGTGACTGTGTGTACAGGCCCTGCTTCCCGTAGCGGGTGAGGATTTCGTCTGTGAGTCCCATGCGGTAGGCGCCTACGATGGCGTGCGCCCGGGTATCCCAGACAAACAGATGAAGGTAGTGGGCATCGAACACATCGATATCCGAAGCCCTGCCGGTGCCCTCGCCTGCCGCGCGGAAAGAGACCTCCCGCAGCCGCCCGAGTTCCTGGAGGCACCATGGGATCTGCGCGGCGCGGGCGTACTGGACCCGGAACCGGCCACTGGAAACGAGAACTTGTTCGGCCGGCAGAGCCTCTACCTCCGCTCTAAGCAGAGCGGCCGGAATTGCAGCAACCGTCTCCGCCTGTCCGCTGGCGGGGGGTAAAGCGCTCCTGAACCGTTTGGGGACGAAGAGATCGAGCAGGCGTCTGGTAGCTTGCTCGAAGCGCTCGGAAATGCGCGGAAGCCGATGCACTGCGGACGCGTCGTCCGGCGTGGAAGCCTTGCTGGTGGGAGCACGCGCCATTCCTAATGCGTCTCCCATATTGCAATCACGATCGGCAGGCTTGACCCTCCTCGTGTACCTATGACTCTACCCCTCATGCCGGCTGCCGGCTACAAGCTTAGATCGGGCATCATATCAGCGACGTGAAGGCGATGTTGCAAATTGATGTCAGACCCCCTCCGGGAGATCCATTGTATGTCCTGGGGGAGTCGGCAGCTTGCAGACCTTGAGCACGCGCTGCACGATGAGGTCTTCTCCGCCGGGCCCCTGCGCTCGGTCGTTGGCGGTTCGGCTCGTCTGCCTCCGGCGACCTAACAAGCTCAGCGCATCACCTTTCCGGCAGCCGAGTATCGCGGGCCACAGCTCGGCGCTGAAGCACCAGCAGTTCACCAAATCCGCGTCCTTCTGGCTATCTTCGCCGTCTTCGTCTCGCAGGGTAAACTTGACGCAACGCGTTCCCTTCGCGCTTACCCCCTCGACAGGATCAGAGATCAAGATTCCAGGCAAATAGTGTTGTTTCATGTTTGATACCTTGGCTAGATCTAGCTTGCGGCGGCGGCGCTTCAACGGCCCTCGGAGGGTAGATCGTGGTGGGGCAAGCCATCTACGGCCTCGAAGCGGACCTCTTGAGCGCAGAGAAGGCGGCGATGTGGACGGCGCATGGAGCGCAAGCTGAACAGCAGACTTTACCTGTGCCTGACCGGTTCGCCGGCGGTAACAACGACTGTCGTCCGATGGAGGTTCTAATCACCGGGCTTTCACGGACGCTCAGGCAATGCCGCTGAGATTCACGCGCCTCTGGAATGTCCTCGGGAGCGGGTTCGTACTGTTGGTCATCTATCTATCGCTTAGGCCCGATCCGCCGGACCTCGGCGTCTCCGGAGGCTTGAAGATCGGCCATGCGATCGCGTACGGATGGCTGATGATCTGGTTCGCGCAGATCTACCGCGCAATGGGCAGCCGACTATTGTTGGCCACAGCGTTCTGCGCCCTGGGCGTCGTGCTTGAGTACCTGCAGGGTATGACGGACTCGCGCGGGTTCGAGTACTCGGACATGCTAATCAATTCATCCGGCGTGGCGCTCGGCCTGGTCTTGGCGCGCACCCCGCTGGAGAACTGCCTGCAGACGCTTGAAGCGATGCTGCGAGCACGGTGAGCGATCTATTGTCGACGGCGCACGTACCGGCGTGAGCGCGAATCCTCCACGACCATACTTTCATCACGCAAGCGCTGCATTTCGAGGAAACGCCACTCGCCCTTCGCGTTGACGCGCGGAGTCGTGGTTAATAGCTGATCCACACTTATCAGCGCGCGCAAATCTCACAAGTTGTTAGCTTTGGATGGGGCAAACTCCACGGGACTAGTGCCCGGGCCCGATCTGTATGTTATATGTAAGCGTTGGCGCCGTAGTCTTGAGTCGTAGCAGCGAGCGATTGGGGCTCTCTGCCAAAGTGACCATGGGGACGGGGAACCGACGGCGACGCTTCGCGGCGTCGGCGTTTCCCATCGTATAACACCCATTACGCAGTCTTGCTTTGCTGAAGTTGCAGGCGGGTTGTTATCGCTGCGCGTTGCCAACAAACGACGCGGACGTCGGATTCAAAGTTAATCCCGTTCAATGTACGGAGCGCAGGTTCGAACCGTGTCTCATCTTGCTGAGACCATCGTAGGGGTCAGTCCGGCCATGGCCGCGCTGCGCGCCTACATACCCAAGGTGGCGCGCTCAACGGCGACGGTTCTCATCACCGGGGAGACAGGCAGCGGTAAGGAGCGCGTCGCTCGTGTAGTGCACACCTTGGGACCACGGGGCCGTCATTCATTCATAGCCATAAACTGTGCGGCGTTGCCGGACAGCCTGATCGAGTCAGAATTGTTCGGACATGAACGGGGCGCATTTACCGGCGCGATCACCGCATCCAAAGGGCATATCGTTCAGGCTGACGGCGGCACGCTGTTCCTCGATGAGGTCGGCGAGATGAGCCCTCACGCGCAGGCGAAGCTGCTCCGCGTGCTCGAGACGCGCGAGGTAGTTCCGGTGGGAGCTGGTCGCGCAGTGCCAGTTGACTTCCGGCTAATCGCCGCGACTAATCAACCGCTGGAGGCGCTGATGACAGCTCGCCAGTTCCGCGCCGACCTGTACTACCGGCTCAATGTTGCCCGCCTCGACCTGCCCCCGCTAAGGGATCGCCGCGAAGACATTCCGCTGCTCCTCGCTCATGCGATCGACGAGCTCAACGTCCTTCACCGTTCCTCGGTTGGCGCGCCGGATCACGAGCTCCTCGGATGCCTGATGGCGCACGATTGGCCTGGCAACATCCGCGAGCTCCGCAACTTGGTCGAAGCGATCTTCATCGATCCCCCTCCGGGAAGGATCAGCCTGAACAACCTCCCACCCATCTTCCGTGACATGTTCCGGCACTACCAACGCAGCTCGTCCAGCGAGCGTGATCGGCTCATCGGGATGCTCGAACAAACGAACTGGAACAAGGCGGAAGCGGCCAAGCAGCTGAAGTGGTCGCGCATGACTCTTTATCGCAAGCTCGCGAAATATCGCGTCGATCGCCCCGCTTAGGTGTCAGGGAAGCTCTGATCACGTCTCGCAGGCGCGACCGCCTGCCTGTCGTCGACATTGTGGAAAGGTGTCCCGCACCTTTGGCGACGCGCACGGCCACCGTAACAGTTCGCTCGTCTGTTACAGATTTTCAGGGGCGCCGTTACACTCCGGCAACGTACGGCTCGCCTGAATCGTCTGCGTTTCTCTTGATCTCCCGACCGGTTGCACGATCACTATCAACTGCTTAAGTCGATGTGACAGTGTGACACTCGCAGCGCATCCCCGCGCTGTCCGCGTATCGGGAACACTCCCTTCAATCAGGTGGTTACCTGCGCGCCGTGCACGTAAGCGGTACAGGCACGCGCGTTGCCTAGTCGCAGCGGGAGCGACGGAGTGATTCCAAATTGACTGAGCGACGCAACATGCCGCGAAAAGCACGCGCCCCCGAGGGACGCTACGTGAATTACTTCGAAGTGGGACATAACGCCGCGGAGTTCGTCATCGACTTCGGACAGTTCCATGTCGAGCAGGACATGGCGCGACTGCACACCCGCATCGTTACGAGCCCGGTGTACGCGAAACTGCTCGCAGCCATGCTCACCAACGCGGTCGAGCGGTATGAGGGCGACCACGGCAACATCGAAGCAGACGACAACGATGATCTGGATCCGCTAGAGGTGGTCCGGCAGTCCATCGATGGCTACGACCACGCACTGCGCTTCCTGGCCCACAAGCGCGCAAACAAAGGATAGGCAAAACCGCCCGGACGACAACGTCGCGTGCACGCCGTAAACCGACAGAGGAGCTTCTCTCATGGCCAGTCAAATTCGTCCGACACGACTCGAAGTAAGCGACCGGTTTCCCATGCTGGGCTTCACCATCCGGACGGACGGGACGCAGAAGAAGTGCGAAGTGGCTGTTGCGACCGACGCCTCGCTTTTCAGCATAGACGGCAAGCCGCATCGCAGCCGCGACAATTTCTACTCCAGTCGCGCGGTCGGGCCGGTGGTCGCCGCGCGCGGCGAAGCCGTGTACGTCCTCCCGGCCGAAGCGCTCGCACGCTTCGCCGGTCAATCCAAGCTCTATTTCGCGCTCGCAAGCTACGCGGACGGCAACGGCAGCACGCCTGAGTTGAGCGCTCTGCCCACTGAGGCGAGCCCCTACGTCAGTTTGAAGGGGCTCACGGGAAGGAGTCTGCGACGCGTGCGCGTATTGCCCTCCCGCCAGCAAGTCGCCGCAGGTTACGGCGGTAGAACAGGACGCGAACTGGAGTGGGCAGGCGATATGGTCGTGCCGGGCACGCAAGCCGTGATCGGAGGACCGACCACCCCCGCCACCGCCAAGCCAAACGGCAATGGATCGGCAGCGGCCGGCGCGCCGAAGGCGCGCGCGACGGCATTCGACTATGACGATGGCTACGGCCCGCTGCCGGCACCGGGCAGTGACACATCTGGCGCTGTCGCGAGCGATGACGATGTCCACGATATCGGCGGACCCATCCCCGATGATTCCAATGCGCCCGCCAGCGCGACAGCGCTTTCCGGCGGCGCTACGCCTGACTATCCGCAGGCGAGCCGTTTCGCCGCGGCGGCGAGTTCGAACTATCGCGCCGTCAGCGGCACCCGCAATATCAGTCGCGTGGTCATTCACATTACCGACGGCGGCGCCAACATAAACGGCACCATCGGTTGGTTCCAAAACCCCAGCGCCAAGGTGAGCGCACATTACGTCGTGGGCCAGGACGGCGAAGTAGTGCAAATGGTCAGGAACAACGACGTTGCGTGGCACGCCGGATCGGCCAATGGCGACAGCATCGGTATCGAGCATGTGGCGAACACGAAAGGTCTCGTTCCCACGTCAAGCGAGTATTGCGCTTCTGCCGCGCTCACGCGTTGGCTATGCGATCAATTCGGTATTCCCATCGACCGCAGCCACATTCTCGGGCACTCCGAAGCCGATCCCAAGACAACTCACAAGGGGTGTCCCAACGCGGTGTGGGATTGGGACTACTTCATGGGTATGGTCGAGAGCCAGACCTGTTACGAGCCCGGCGCGGGTGGCGACGTCAAATCCGGCGACAGTCAGCAGGCGCCGGCGAGTTCCGAGGGGCTCGCCTATACCAGCACGAAACGCCGGCCCGCGCCGGCGGCGCGGCCGCGACCGCTAGTCCGTCCGCTGGAAGTCGTGCAGCAGGATTACAACCCCGGCAATAGGCAGGACGCGTTGCGCATGCAGTTGGACTTCCAGAACCGCTACCAACAGTGGATCGCGGGCGTCTCCGACACGAGCTTCTTCCCGCATTCTGCAATTTGCCAACTGGTCCGCGATGACGGGGGAGCCGGGACCGGCTTCTACGTCACTACGGATCGCATTCTGACCGCGGCGCACGTCGTCGAGGGTGCGAATTCCATTACCGTCATACCGGGCAAGAACGGCGGCACCGGCGCCGACGGGCCTTTCGGTCATTTCAGCGTGAGCGCGTCCGATTGGGTCGTGCATCCGAATCGCGTCGTGGGCAATGAGAACAACGACATCGCGGTGCTCAAGGTGTCGACTCCGCCGCCCGCGGGGCAATGCTTCGATATCCTGGAAGAGCTGCGCCAGTCGCTGCCCTCCAACATCATCGTGTGCGGTTATTCTGCACAATCCAGCGATCCCGCAGTCACCGCGTCCATCGATCCTGACAAGCAGCACCTTGACGGCGATTACATCCGCACTCTGTCCGACGGCACCTTCCAATACAACTTGCAAACTCTCGCCGGCGCGAGCGGGTCGCCGGTGTACTACGTCTGGGGGCGTGAGGATGAGCAGCGGCAGATGTCGGTGATCGAGGTGCATTTAGTGGGCGTGCACGTTTCAGCCTTCAGCGGCAGCTTGAATCAAGGCTGCCGGCTGACCGATGACAAGATCGCCTGGATCAATTCGCTCGGTCGCGACGCCTCGGCGGGCGCCCAGGCGTTCTCCTATGTTTCGCCCCGTGCCCGCGCCCTCGACCAACCGACGCTCGAGCCCGGCGACGTCGTAAAGGTGAGAGGCAAGACCTACATCGTCTACGCCAACGAGATCCGGTGCGGCGGCGTCTACGCCTGGATCGACAACAACCCCGGCAACATCACCGCCGGCAAATGGACGGAGGATCACGGCGCGTTTCCCGGCAAGAAAAACGGGGCCTTCGCCATTTTCCCCGACGAGGATACCGGTTTTGCCGCCATCATCGCCTACATCGAGCGCTTCCCGGAAGACTCAATCTATCGCTTGATGTGCCGCTACGCACCACCCGACGACGGTAAGACGCCGTTGCTCAAGGGCAACAATCCGCAAGCCTATGCCGACGCGATCGCGCGCAAACTGGGAGTGCCCACGACTACGCAGATCAAGGAGCTCAGCGACGAGCAGAAATCCATTTACGCCACGGAAATTCAGCGCATCGAAACGGGTGCCAACGGCAGCGGAAAGATTTACACCTACGACGATCCCGAGCTGCCCGACGAAGTCAAAAGCCGCCTGCCACCGCCAGCCGCCACATCGGACGGCACGACCGACAACGCCGACATCGGCAGCGCCGCGACTGGGCAGTCTCTGGGAACATCTATCGAAGTTCGCAAGTTGCGCCCGCGGGCATTGGGCAATGAATCATTCACGCTCAACTGGGACGAAGTCGAGCTGGTGCCACAACCGAACAACGTTACCTGCTGGGCCACGTCGGCCGCCATGGTGATCGGCTGGCGGGACCAGATGTCCTTGTCTCCTCAAACCATAGCGCAAATCGCGTCGCGTTCGACCAAGACGGGACTGGATCCGTCCGAACGCCGGAAGTTCGCGGCGGAAATCGGTCTCGAATACGAAGAGCCGCAGTCCTACACCATCGACGCGTTTCGCGATCTGCTGGAGGCCTACGGACCGCTTTGGGTGGGTGCGCGTACACCCTTGGGAAATCACGCCATCGTCGTTACCGGCATGTATGGTGATGGCGCGGGCGATGGTTCCGACACCTACCTGCGCATCGCGGATCCATGGGATCGCGATGCGGGCACGCCGGGCTCTCCCGGCGCGTATCGGAATACGCACATCGCGGGCAGCCGCTATATCTTGGCCTGGCAGGAATTCGTCCGCGAATACGAACAGCGCGCCACCACTGCCCCGGATGGTACGGTCAATGCCCAAATTCTCCACGCTGGCGGGACCAATGGCCGGCAACCCAATCGCGGCCAGCCGGCCGATTACGCCATGGCAATGGTCCGCGCGCAGACCAAGCGCTTGCCTCCGCCGCCGCTGCGCAAGGTAAGGAGCCGTGCGTTCGACGCAGCCACGACGATCGCCAACGCAAGCATCACGGCGGTAACCGGCAGCACAGGGAAGGTGTCGTGGCAGCTCGATCAATTGCAGGGGTTCAAGACGCTCGACGATCAGCCCTTCGCGCCCAGCCCGCGCCTCGCCGCTGCAGCGCCCATCCGTCTCACCGACTGGCCGTTCCTGGAGAACGATCGCGGAGAGCGCATCAGCGCCAACTTCGTGGTCGATTGGCAATACGACGGCAAGGCATTGGGCAATATCGCGATCAGCAATGTCGGTGCGCGCGACGCGCAAGGCTATGCTCTGCAAGTCACCGCGCGCGTGAGCGATGTCGCGAATGCGTCTCCGCAACAGGCCCCGACCTACGCCGCGTTGCGGGTGAACTTCGTTTATTGCTTCACGCGAGCCGGTGCACCTGATGTCAATGCAAGCATCGAGTTGCAGCTGTTCGGGGATGGCACCTACGAGCAGATGAGCCGGTGGGAGGCGCGTGCGGCCTAAGCGCAGCGTGTGCCGATGAGATTGCCCCCGCCTCCGCCCGACGTCCTTCGCAGTGGGAGTGGCGCCAACGCCGCTCCCGGCGATGTGACACCATTGCCCCCAGATGTCGTGGCGGCGCAGGCACTGACCGCGCAAGCGTCCAAGCTCCTCGGCGTCTCGCGCGCGTTTCGCCAGTTGCCGCAGGCGACCCAAACCGGCATTCTGCGCGATCTCGCGACCATCCATCGCGGCTTGAGCCCGACGGCGGCCGCCGCCTACAGCCTGGGCACACCGCTCGACTTTCGGCGCACATCGACCGTATCCGGCGATGGAACTGCCCCGAGCAGCGGGCAACCGTCGACGGAGACCGGGAGCGATGCCACCACGAGCACCCCGCCGGGCCCACGCAGCGCAGCGACCGAAACGATCGCCCGCCGCGCCGGCGCGCTATCCGACGAAATCGATTTTCCGAAGTTCGTCGCGAGCCTTGTGCACGGGACCTTCGACGCGATCGTCGATGCCTCCATCCGTCAGATGGAAGCCTTCGCCGATCTGGTGAGTGCAGTCGCCAAATCCACCCAGGAATTCACGCGCGACAACGTCACCGCGAACCAAGCGCGTGACTGGCTGGTGCAGCACTACCCGAAGGATCTTGCGCTCGACCTCTCGGACACGCCGAAGATCGTGCCAAAAGTGAAGCCGGGGGAGGACGCCGATCAGCCCAGTTCGCCCGATTGGCTATCGGATTTCGGCCTCCAGGGCGAGGAGCTCACCCCCGAGTTGATCGAAGAGCAGTTGGTTCCGAAGGCGCGCGACCGGGTTGGTCAGAATCGACTGCAAATGCTCGCCACCATGGTCTTGCTGGGCATGAATCGCGTGGTGGTGAAAGACGGTTCGATTTCCGCAAGGTTGCGCTTTCGTGCCGTGGCGGCCGATACGGCAAAGGTCGACTACGCGGTTTCCGACGATCCCAACAGCGGCGGGAACTGGGGAGAGCGTGGCAGCTCGACGTATGCGACACCCTCTACCAAGGTCTCCACCGTGGGCGTCAACGTGCAATCCGACAGCGAGTTGCGCGCGGAGCTGTTCGGAGAGGTGAAGATCAATTTCGTGAGCGAGACGTTGCCGCTGGATCGCTTTGTCGACGACGCCAGGCGCAGGCTGCTGGAGCGGCATGCACGTCCGAATACTGGCGCGCGCGCCACGCCTGCTGCCGTAACCCTCCCCAGCCCAGCACTCCCGGCGACACCGGCGCCGCTCGCCCCGGCGCCGCCAATGCAACCGCCGCCGGCGGCGCCGGCAACGCTACCACCTGCCTAACGGACGATTGCAAATGCCGCGCCACGATCTCGCCTCGACTTTGATCGACATCGCCGACGCCGCACTGGCGGCACGCGCATCGCTTTCGGCCCTTTATGCGCGCCGCGTGGAAATGGAGTTGCCCCTCCAAATCACTTGGCGCGACGACGTGAATGGAACGACTCTGTACGCCCACTTGCCGAGCTGGCGTTGGCGCACGGTGTTCGATCAGACGCCCAGCCGCGTGCGCGTCACCTGGTATGAAGGCGAAATCTCATGAACGGACACGAGGGCGCGCTGCCAATCGAGCAATTCATCCAGGCGCTTACCACGCAGCTTGATCATGCGCAAAGCGCGATGGCATTGAAAGCGAACAACCTCAACCTACCCCTGACCTTCGCCGTGAAAGACCTGTCGCTGGACCTGCGCACACACATCGAGTTTGTCAAGAGCGAGGTGCGCATCCGTCCCGCCGGCCCCGGTGAGCAGGAGACGAGCACGATACGCCTGTCTCTCACCACCATCACCAAGCCGATGATCGAAGAGAACGCCGTCGCGCAGCAGACCGCCGCAGACGATCCGTCGATCAAGGATGTCGGTACCGATTTGACCGATGAGGAGCAGAAGCGCCTCGAATGGGTCGGCGTGCAGACGGTGTCGCAATTGCGGCGGTTGAAGCACACCGGTGCGGAACGCGCCGTCGAGCGCGTCGCCGATCTTCCCGTGGATCGCCTGAGGCGGGCATTGCAGCGCGCGTCTGAACCAATGGTCATGCACGTGCTGCCGCTGGCTACGGCGACTGCAGCCAGTCGCCCATTCGGCGAACCGCCCCAGACTCTGATGAGCATCCGCGGTCGCAACCTTACCAACGGCGATGCACCCAAAGTCACTATCGGCGGCGAGCCGGTCCGTGTGGTCAGTGCCCGGGAAGACGAAGTGGTAGTCGCCCCGCTCGCGCATCAGCTGCGCGGCACGCTCACGATCGAAGCGGGACCAAACGGCATGACGCAAGCCGTATTCGATCTGGCCGCGCACCGGCCCGAGGCGGCAAGGGCGGCGAAGCTCCCTGACGGCGGCGAGGCAACGGCATGAACGGGCGCTACCTCGCCATGCCCTGGGCGCCCAACGCGCGCGCGTATTCGCTGCCCGGGAGCATTACCGTCAAACTCCGACTCGGGGAGGCGCCCGGACATGTCCCCACCAAGCTCGAAGTCAAGCGCCGTGTGCGTCACGCGGCGAGCTCACTCGACGGCGGCGCGATCGATCGCCTCCTCGGCCACTACGCTCGCGATGCGCGCATCAGTCACGTACATGTGCCGGCTGCCTCGCTGGCCATTGGATCGGTGGCGAAAGACACGCGCTTCAACGACATGGAGCAAGTGACCGGGCTCGCGCGCACATTTCGCATCGACATGAACCGCGGCTGCGCGATCGCCAATCTGATCGACGCCCTTTCCCAGCTCGCGACCGTCGAGGCGGCGAGCCCGCAGTACCTTTGCACGCTGCCTTTTGATGCGCCCGCGACGCCCCTGGATAGTGCCTTCGCTTGGGAAACGCGGGATCTGATTCAAGCCGCGGAAGCGATGGCCTATGAGACGGGCGATGCCACCGTAGTCATCGCCGTCGTCGATACCGGAATCGCGCCACGACATCCGGAACTCGCGGGTCGCTGGCGCGCCGGCTACGACACCGTCCAGATCAGCGTAGACGATCTCGCGCAAGGAGCGGCACTGCTCGGGGATCACACGCGCATCGACGTGCATCCGATCGATGAATTTGTCGGGCACGGCATGGGCTGCGCTGGCGTCATTGGCGCGCTCGGCGCCGCCATGCCACCCGGGCTGGCGGGGGATTGCCCGCTGTTGCCCATTCGGGTTTTGGCCGCTGCACGTGTGCCGGGTAAGGACGCACCGGTAGGCATCGGCGCGATCGCGGACATCGACTGCGGAATGAAGATGGCCGTCGATCTCGGCACGAAGGTCATCAACATGAGCTTCGGCACCGCCGACAGCTTGCTCGATCCCGACGTTGCCAAGCCGCACGCGGATGTCGTGCGCTATGCCTTGGACCGTGGCTGCGTTCTAATCGCGGCGAGCGGCAATTCAGGCGCGGAAGAAGTGTATTGGCCGGCGGCCTACGAAGGCGTAATTGCCGTCGGGGCCGTGGGGCCAGATCGCAGGCCATCGCGCTTCAGCACCCGTGGCGATCACGTTGCAGTGTGCGCGCCCGGCGAACGCATCGTAACCGCCGCCTTGAACGGTTACCAGCTCGCAACCGGAACCAGTTTTGCCGCGCCGTTTGTGACTGCCGCCGCGGGGTTGATGGTGAGTCGCGCCGGACGTCGATCGTACTATATCGATTCCGCAAAGGTACGCGATCTGCTCGTCCGTACGGCATCGCCGTTCAACGACCCTTCGGCGCGCGGCGCCGGCGCCGGCATCCTCAATGCCTTTGCCGCCCTGCAGGCACTCGATCGGGAAATCGATGCCGAGCAGCCGGTGGACGAGCAGGACGACCGCAGCGCCGCGTACGCCTAGAGACCTACATGCAGGCTCGAACCGTGCAAACTTTCGTGACGCAAGCTCCCGGCCCGAATGATCCGATAGGGTTTGGATACGAAATCGGATCGAACCCGCTGGCGGAGGGGTTCCGTCCGGCGCGACTTCAACTGAAAGGAGAACCGCTATGACGACGTCGAAGAAACTGAAACCCGGCGAGACCCAGGATCACGCCGCAGACGCTCCGCCCCAACATCATCCTGTGACGGCAGCCCCGGTTGGACGCCCGGTTCAGTTCATGGATATCGGGGCCAACAACGAGCGGGCGCGCGTTGCCTTGATCAATCGCGCGGCGCAGCTGGAGCAACTAAACGCTAAGCGCGGCCAGCTCTCGGCTCCGGAGCAGGAGGAACACGCGCGCATCAAGCACGTGCTCGCGAACGATCTGGGGCTCTTCGATTCCCTCTTCGTCGCTGTTGACGCGATGCTCAGCACCATAGACAACAACCATCGCAACGGCAGTCCCGACGTAATTCGGTGCGACATCGACACGGCCCCGATCCAAGTCTACCGCCACGCAAACACGACGGCCTTTGCTCTACGCATCGAAGAGCATGAGCTTTCGTCGACGCTGCACCCCTTCCACCTGTTTGCGGCCGTGTATGGCATGCTGGCGGGAGACGACGTGCCTCCGCCGCAGCTCGTAGTCAGGCACAAAGAAGTGATCGGTTCCGACGCAACCGACGCGCACTACCCGGGGTTCAGCAAAGCGTTCTTCTCTGCACTGGGCGAGTTCAACGCGAGCAACGAACTGGCCGCGCAGATCTTTCCCGTCTTGGTGCGCTCAGGGCGTAAGCCACGCGGCTATGAAGTGAGCGCGACCGAGTACGCTCAGGTGCTGCGCTATCTCGTGGCGCATGGCGTGACCACCGAAGAGCCGCAGCTCGAACGACGCGTCAACGAAGCGCTCGACAGCGTCCAGCACGTCGGCGACAGCCTGCCGCCGTCCGACATCACCATCGATCTGCCTGACCTGGAGGATCAGACCGACAACGCGATCATCGCGGACAACATCCGCGCCATGCAGCCAACGTATTTCGCGGCCATGTTCGAGGAGCTCAAGGTACCGCAAGTGGTGGACAAGCTTGCGGAACTGTTTCAGAACGGGGTGCTGCCCATCGGCCGCGGCAACGCCGGAAATTTCCTCTACAAATACTGGAAGGACGCCGCCAACCGGATCCAGGAGCCCGAGCGCCGCAGCTTCTATGCGCGCACGCTGGGTGTCCCCGGTGGCGACGACGGCGGCATGCCGAACCGCGAATTCAACGATCTGTGGCTGCGTTTCGTGTCGGCGGTATCGCAGTTCGTGCGGCAGAACAATGTGGATGACCTGTTGCGCTCGCGGATTCCGGCCTCGATCAGTCAACAGATGGTGCGCAAGTCGGGACGCGATCTCGCTGCGAACCTTTCGCTGCACGGGTACGGGATGGCCTATTTCATGGCCACCGAACTGCAGAAAATGGTAAAGGACTTCATCACCCTGCTCTCCGACTCGGACATCAAATCGGCCTACGGTGCGCGTGACATGTGGCAGGTGATCGATCAGGTCGCGACGCTCGAGCTGGGGGGCGCCAAGAACAGCGTCAAATACCGCACGATGGCGACCTCGGGCGCGATCATCATGGCCTGGCTGGCGAAGCATGCTCGCGATCTGGCCCGCTCGAATTTCGAGGACATTCTCGACGTCGAAGCGATTCGCACCCCCGCACCGCGCTTGAATGGAACCAAGGCCACCGTCGATCCGTCCGATTACGATCTGGTCAATGCGTGCGAACAATGGCTCGCCGTGACCGGCACCGAGGACACGCAGGTGGAAAGCTACGCGCAACCGCGCGAAGCACCCATGATGACAGGCCGCCCCATCCAGATACCGTCGATCGCAAAAGACATGCTCGAAGCGGTCGGGGTTCCTGCGATGAGTATGGCGAGCGCGTATCGACACTAAGGAGCCCACCATGGCGCAACGACCTATGTCGCACGCGATCGCCGAGCGGTTGCAGCGTGCCGCGCATAAGCTCGGAACGGTCAATCCGCTCGGGGCGATCAAACCGCTGCTCGATCGCACGTTTGCGTTGCCGGAGGGCGACAGCCGTTATGCCGCGAACGCCTTGACGCCAGGCGCGGCTCCGTTCGAACCCTCGTTCTCGGAGTTACAGCCCCATGTCCTGCGCTTCACTCTCGAGCCGTTGCCGCCCGACGCATCAGGACGGGATCGCCGCGACGAGGCGACACGCGAAATGCGGCGGCTGATCCAGCCGGTGTTCGGTCGCGACGCGCTGCGCTGGTTCGACGCGGCGAGCGAAGAGTGGCGCGGCACCGGCTCCGGATCGAATCTCAACTACGGCGCCTTCTTCGGCACCTCTTACGATCACGACGGCTTGTACGCGTCAAAGGTGTATTACGAAACCTCGCCGCGACAAATAGAAGCTCTTCCGCACAGCCTGTTCGGTTTGGTGTCCACCGTACTGAGGACGATGCCCAATATGGTTCCCCTGTTCACGACCATTGCCTGTCAGCGTGAGCGCGGCACCCAGCGGGTCACCTTCCTGCATCGTGGAACGCTCAGGCTCAACGAGCTCGCGCCGTTGCTCGACCAGCTCGGACTCGGGCAGCAATTGCCCGGAATCATGAAGATCTTCGGCGTGGCCCTGGGGGGGCGGTTCGACCTGCCCGACCAGTCGGTGCTGCTCGCATTCGGAAATACAGCGGAAGGGCCCGAATTCGAGATCTATCTCTTACTTGGCATGGTCCCCGACGTACCGTCGAATTTTCTCGACCTGTTGACCTTGGGCTTGAGCGAGCGTCCCCGCGAATTGCAGGCGCTCGGCCGTTGGCTGCAGGCCTTCACTCCGGAGAGCGCCGACTGGCCTGGAAATTTCTCGGTTTTGAGCGTCCGCACGACGGCGACATCGCCGCCGCGTGTCAGTCTCTATTTGCGACCCATCGAACTCGAGATTCGCGATCGATTGCTCTTGCCAGGATCTGAGAACGCTACCGATTTGCCAGCCGCAGCGTAGCCACGAGGCGGCAAGGAGTCAAAAATGAACAGCGCGCCTCACAGTACCGTCGGCACTCGTGCATCCGCCCTGCCGTCTGGTCCGCAGCCGCGGCACGAGGTGCGGCTTGCGGTCAAGGATCTGCTGCTGCAAAGCAAAGCGTTCGCGCAACTGCCGCCCGCGCTGCAACAGCAAATCGCGCACGACACGACGCAGATCGCAGACTATCTGGCTGCACCACAAGGTGTTCCCGGCCATACGCTGCCGACGGCCCAAGCCCTGCTTCAGCCCCCCGCGGGCGGCACGGCGGGCGCGCTCGACTGGCTGCCGCAGGCCGACCCCTCCGCGGCGGCGAGCAAATATTCGGACCAGGTCAAGGAAGTCGACAAAATCGGCAAGGACAGTTTCAAGGCCGGGGCCGCGCGCGAAGGCGCGAAGGTCGCAGGCATGTTCATGAAGAGCGTCAACTTTCCCAAGTTCGTGTCGAGCCTCATCAAGGGCGTGTTCCACGCCATTGTCGAGGCCTCGATGGAACAGATGGAAGCCTACGGCAATCTGGTGAAAAGCGTCGCTCAGTCACTGGACAGTTTTCGCGACGAGAATGTGTCCGCGAATCAGGGACGCGATCATCTGGTAGATCAATTCCCGGACGTGTTTCAGCTCGGCGTGAATCCGGACGACCAGGGCAATCCCCAGCCGCGCCTGCAGCTGCGCGACGGCGTGGACGAAGACGCCGCGCTGAAGCAAATCAACAGCAGCAGCCTGGCCAGCGCTGCCGGACCGATGAAGAGTCTCGATCTCGAAGACGAGGACAACGAACGCCGGTTGGTCGAGGCCGCCCGCACCCATGTGGCGACGGGTCGGCAGCAGTTGCTCGCGACCATGGTGTTGATGGGGATCAATCGCATTGTGGTGACCGATGGAAAAATCTCGGCCAAGATCATGTACGACTTCCAGGCCCACGACACGATGAAGAAGCGGCGCAGCGCCACGGCTTTCGACTACGCCCGCGATCAATACGGCAACGTGCAGAAGACTTACGGGAGCGAAGGCACTTACGACGACCGCACCGAGGGCGGATCGTATTCGCGCACCAAGGATGACGAGGAGCGCACCGATGCGAGCTACTACGCGAAGGGAACTTACAAGTACACCGAGGCCCCTATCGTGACTGCTATGAGCACGGCGAGCGAGACGACAGACAGCGCGCTGCAGACGCGCGCGCAACTCGCAGGAGTGGTGGATGTGAACTTCAAGAGCGACTACTTCCCTTTGGAAAAAATGGTGGATCCGGCACAGATCGCCCAGTTGCAATTGGCCGCCGTACCCGGACGCGGCGCAGCAGGCAAGGCAGCGCCCGCAGCAACCCCACCCGCGCCCGCCGCCACTACGGTCACATCCACGCCGCCCACGGGTACCACCCCCGCCCCCACGCCCGCGGCTTGATCATTGACAGGCGCCAGCCGAGGCCATGGCCAAACCAAGCACCAACCTCGTGCGATGGGCCGATGCAACGACCCTCGACACCGTGCGCCCCGAAGTGCGCAAAATGCTGCTTGCCGCGCCGGCATTCTCAGCGCTCAAGCCCGAGGAGCAGCAATCGATTGCCTCGCAAATGGTCAAGGTTGCTTCATATATGGCCAAGCCCGATGGTGTGTTGATCCCGCCCCAACCAGTCTCCCAGGCGCAGGCCGATGCCGTCGACGAAGCGGGCAAGCGCGCGACCGAGCGGCGTGGCTTTGCCGGCAAGGATTTCCAGGCCGGCGCGGTCAAGCAGGGTGTGCAGCAGTTCGGCGAGTTAGTCCAGAAGGTCGACTTTCCGAAGTTCGTCGGGGGCCTGATTCAAAATGTCTTCCAGGCAATCGTCGATTCCTCGATCCAGCAGATGCGCGCGTACGGCGAGCTTCTCGCCAATGTAGCCAAAACCGTGGACGAGTTCGCGCGCGACAACATCAGTGAAAACAATGCGCGGGATTGGCTCGCCGGAAAGTATCCCGACGTCCTCGGCGTCGAAATCGGATCCGGCAGCGGCGAGCTGGCAGAAGACGGCGCGCCGCCGCAACCGCAGCCGACGCTGGTTGCGAAAGGCGATGATCCGCAGACAGGTCTCAAACGCATTTCCGATGACCTCGGTCTCGACAAGCCAGTTACCGATATCTCGGGCCCGGAAGACGAGACCAAACTCGTGGTCGCTGCGCGGCTGCAAATGGCGAAGGGGCGCCAACAGCTGCTTGCGTCGATGGTAATGTTGGGCATCAATCGCATCGTCGTCACCGATGGGCATATCAACGCCAAAGTCATTTTCGACATGAGGGCACAGGACATCGCCCAGCGGGGGACGCACGCATCGGTCTACGACCAGAAGCGCGACACCACGACGACCACCGCCAGCGTCAGCACCGGTGGATGGTTTTCGCCGGTGGATGCATCGATTGGCACGACGAGCACCTCTGATCATGTCGCGACCGTATCGTCAGCGGTCGATGAGACCTCGGAGTCGAAAGCAGAAGTGAAGGCCAAGCTTTCCGGCGAGGTGCGAGTGAACTTCAAGAGCGACTATTTCCCGATGGACAAGATGGCGAATCCACAGATGATTGCAGCTATCCAAGGCAATGCGGTTCCCCCCGAAAAGCCGGTAACCCGGGCGTGAGCGATGCCGCCCTTCGAATTGACCGCCCCGGAGCGACGCGACGATGCTTCCAGCCGACTCTTGGGCGAGGCCCTATCGCGCGCGTTTACACTGGTGCACCGCGCCGAAGCGGCCGGCTTCGCGCTCGCGCTCGATGAGCTGGGCGACATCGATCTACCGCCCACGCAAGGCTCAGTGACCGATTCGGCTCATTTGCACGCGATCGCCCCGTTGTATTTCGCCTGCGAGTTGGAAAGTACACAATTGATCGCCTGTGCGGAGTCGCTCGCCGCGCTCGCCATCGGTGGCGGATTGCCGGTCGACCTCGGATCCGCCGCTCATGCGCTCGCGGAGTTCTGGCGGGCGCGCAATCAACGCGCGAGTACGACAGAGCGGCAGGCGCTGTTCGCCCGGCTATTTGGAGGTGACCGAGAAACACAGCCCAGCGACGTGCACGGCGGAGCGCCCAACGCGGAGTTCGAGAACATCTTCATCGATCTTTGCGAAGCCCTCTACAAATTGGATGAAGGTGCTATCGATGGAGCAACAGGCGGCCCTTACCAGCAGACACGGGTGCGCATGGCGGCGGCCCGTCTGGCGGAGAACTTGCTCCGTCACAGCAATGGCGCCATCGCGTATCTAGCCCGCGATGCCCTGGGTACATTGCAGTCGGCGCTCGCAGCACTAAAGCAGCCGGATCTGCAGCACGCGTTCGGCACACAGAGTCTATGGGATCTGGTGCGGGTCGTGGCCGAGCGCTATCTTCATGCGGCGCATACCGTGACCGAACATGTTGCCCGGGGGAAATCCGGCATGCTCGTGTTGTCTTGGCTCGCTGATGCGCTTGCAGCCGTCAACTCACCACCTAATTCGGTGGTCGCGATGAATGACCCAGTGATCGCCGCAGCGACAGAATGGCTGCAGGCAAGTCTTTCGCTTTCCGAGACCCCCACCGCAGCGACTGCCGAGGCGTGACATGGATGCGCAGGCACGCATCGCGCCCACGCCCGGTGTGGACCCGTTTGACGGTTCGCATGCTCCGCCAGGGACGGTCCGCGCGGCTGTGCGCAACCTGCTGCTGTCAGCGGCGTCTTTTCACGGTCTCGATCCAATCCAGAGACGGGAGGTAGCACAGGCGACCGTTAAGGTCTGTCAGACAGCGGTTGCATTGTTGCGGGAAGAAGCAGAGAGCGCAAAAATGATCGCCGAGATTAGCCCGGCGCCACAAGCAATGGCCGTTGACGTGCGACGACCGGCGCTCGCCCAAGCCCTAAACGCAGGGCAGCAATACAGCGGCGTTTCCGCGGAGCGGGTGGCCGGCACTACGCGTGCGATTCTCAATGCCGTGTCCTTTCCGCGTTTCGTCACCGAGCTCATCAACGGCGTGTTCAAGTCGCTGGTCGATACCAACCAGCAGCAAATGAATTCCTACGTCGAGCTGATCAAGAACGTCGCTGCGGCCACCGACGATTTCGCCGACGCGAACATGGGTGCTGACCGTGCGCGGCATTGGCTGGTGGAGCGCTTTCCGGGTTCGTTCGAGGTGGATACCGGCGGCGGTGAGGACAGCGATCCGCGCGACCGGGAGGACGACCGAGTCGAAGCGCAGCTGCGCCTCAAGGATGGCGCCTCCATGCCTCCCGAAGGTGCGCTGCGTACCGCACTCGGGCTAGCGCCCGACGAATCCATCCCTTCCGGGGATCCGGAGTCCACACTGCTGCCGTTCGCGCGCCGGGCGTTGGCGCAACAGCGGCAGCAGATGCTGGCCACGATGGTGATGATGGGAATGCAGCGCATCGTGATCGAGAGCGGCCGCATCAACGCGGCGATGCGCTTTCATATCGATACGCGCAGCGCGGCGGCGTCCGACGAAGGCAGCACCTTCAACTTTCAGAACCAGACCGAAGCCAGCGGCAAGTTCGGTTTCGGGCCCTGGGGTCTGGAGGCGAAGATGACCAACACCATCGGCTACGTCTCGACACAGCGCAATCAATCCACCGAGGAGATGAATACCGATCTGGACCTCAACTCCTCGGTGGAGTTGTATTTCAAGACCGACTATTTGCCGCTCGATCGCCTCGCCGGCAAAGGGCAGGTCGATCGCATCAAAGTGAACACGCTCAACCCGGATGCGGAAGAGAAGGCCGCACAGGAAGCGCGTACCGCCCGCGAAACGTCTGCCGTGCGGGCCGAAGCGGAACGACGCTCCGGATTGGATAAAGCTCTCACGCCGACGCCGTCGGTCAGTACTGCACCCGCACCCGCCCCGACAGCGGATAGAACGGGGGGCGCCAGAACGCCCGCGCCCCGCTCCAGGACTGCACCGACACCGGCCCCAGGTAATGTCAACGCCAGAGCACGCAACAGCGCGAATAGCAATGCGCCGGACTCCACACAACCCGCGGGAGCCGGTGCTTCCACCGGCAGTGCCGGGGCGCACGCACAGTCATGAGGAGGCGCCGGGATCTGCGCCGGCTCTACGTCCTAGGCGGCGCGCGTTCCAGGGCCTGCATAGCACCGAGTAG
>JACXTT010003527.1_pt1 | contig 24015 bp, 19 predicted proteins | sample 9270951 | NCBI WGS metagenome assembly JACXTT01 (sample SAMN15532306, study PRJNA645909) | rock metagenome | isolation source: weathered quartz diorite | place: Puerto Rico | collected 2017-06-21
AACGTCAATTCGTATCACGGGCGCTTCAAAGGCTGGCTGCGCCATTTCAACGGCGTCGCCACGCGCTATCTGGAAAATTATCTGGGTTGGCGCTGGGCAATCGATGAGGACCGCATCGCCGGTGCGGAACGGTTCCTGAGAGCGGCGCTGGGAAAATTCAACAGCTAATGGTTAAAGCGCCCTTTTTTATGCTTCGCATCAAACGCCTAAGCGGGTGTCGTGTTGGCGGGGTCGAGCAGTTGCAAGCTGATGCAGCGCGCCAGCGCGTGAGTGCGGTTGCTGACGCCGAGCGTGCGGTAGATGCGCTGCAAATGGTTTTTGACGGTGATGGCGCTGATGCCGAGGATCAGGCCGATCTCGAAATTGCTCTTGCCTTCGCGGACCCAGCCGAGGATTTCCAGTTCGCGGGCGCTCAGGGGGCGGGCGATGGCGGCGTTGGCGGTGGGCGACAAAGCACGGCCGTCGGCGCCGGCGGCGGTGACGCGCAGGAAGGCCAGGTGCAAATGGGGCAGCAGCAGCGATAAAAAATAGGCGTGGCGCGAGGTGGGCGCTGCTTGCCAGCCGCACAGGGCGAACAGGGTGCCGCCGCCGCCCACGCGGCCGCTGCCGTGCACGACCAGGTGGTCGAAACCGAGCTGCTGCAGTTCGCGGCGGTACAGGCTGAGGGTGGCGTCGCCGGCGCGGCGGCCGCCGCCGGTGATGGCGGGCAGACGCTCGCTGTCGCGGCAGTGGGCGGCCAGGCGCGCGGCCAGGCCGTCGACCGGCTGGATCAGCAGGCGCAAGGTGGCGCCGTCGAAGCGGCCGGCGTGGACCGGCTCGGCCCGCTGGACGGCGCCGCTGCCGTCCAGTTGCAGGCACAGCATCAGCTGGTGCGGCAGCAAGGCCTGCAGCTGGCCCTGGGTCCACAGAAAAAATTGACGTAGATCGCGGATGCGCACCGCCGCTTCGATCGCGCCCAGCAGGTATTCCTGTTCGCGCGGGCTGAGAATGACAACCGGTTCCATCCGATCAATGACTAACCGGGCAGCGCATCAGGCGCCGCCCTGCCCCGCTGCCATCAAGCCGCTTCCCACACAAAGCGGTAACCGCTGCCGCGCACCGTTTCGATGTGCTCCTGGTGGCCGCTCGGCTGCAGCGCGCTGCGCAGGCGGCCCACGTGGGTGTCGACGGTGCGTTCATCGAGGAACACATTGCTGCCCCATACCTTGTCGAGCAGTTGGGCGCGGCTGTGGACGCGCTCAGGGTGCATCATCAGGAAATTCAACAGGCGAAATTCGACACGTCCGAGGTCGATCTGGCGGGCGCCGGCGGTGACACGGTGGGTGCTGGGATCGAGCCGCAGGCCGGCCAGCTGCACCGTGTCGGCGCACACGCGCGGCGCGCGGCGGCGCAACAAGGCGTGCACTCGGGCCAGCATTTCGCGCGCGCCAAAGGGCTTGGTGATGTAGTCGTCGGCGCCGGTTTCCAGCGCCAGTACCTTGTCGTGCTCGCTGTCGCGGGCGCTGACCATGATGATCGGCACATCGGCCGCGCGCGGATGGGCGCGCAGGCGGCGGATCAGGGACAAGCCAGACTGCCCCGGCAAGTCCCACTCCAGCAGGATCATGTCGGGCACGCCATGCTCGATCGCGGACAGGGCGACCTCGGCGCCGGACACGCAAGTGACCCGGTGTCCCGCGTTGCCCAGGTTAAAGCGGAACAGTTCCTGGATAGCCGACTCGGCTTCGACGACGAGTATATGTGCGGACATGGACTCAACCTTAAGCAAAACGTGAGTGTTGTATCAAGAGTGTGTCTATTGAACAACAGCAGTTTCACTATGCACGAAACCACCTTCCTTTGACAATACGATTTTCTTTGGAGATTCAGTCGCAAACCGAATAATTGACTGCGATTGCGAAGTACGCCCGTGGTATCAAGCTCTACAGCAATAAGCGTATGCGGCGATCGAAGCACGAAAAAAAACACCTGTGTCGTTTCCGGCACAGGTGGCTGGCATGGCAGCGCCGGCTTTACCGGCGCTTGCGGGCCCGGTCCATCAAGCCTGGCGGCGCTTGACCATCACACCCATCAGGCCGAAGGCGGTCAGCATCAGCAGCAGTGCGGCTGGTTCAGGGACGGCGTTGGCAGTCACTGCATTGATGGTGATGAAGCTGCTACTGCCTTGCGCCAGCGAAATGCGGGTGCTGCCGTTACCGGCAAGATCGAAGCCGCCTGCGCCAAGCTGGCTGAAGTCGTCGCCGTACAGCGCGAACACCAGATTCGATGCTTCGCCATTGATGGCGTTGAAGAACGGGCCGCTGAACAGCACATCGAAGCTGAGGATGCCGCCGAACGCAGCCATTTGCGACAGGTAGCTACCACTGGCCGTGTTGCCCAGCGAGAAGCCGTTTGCCGTCACCAGGTAGTCATGCGACACCGAAGGATCGATCGCGCCGAAGGCGCCGGCAAAGTTCGACAGTGCAGCCGTGAATTGCTGCGAGGCGTCGGTCGGGGTGGCGACCGAGATATCGAAGTAGCCACCGGTCAAACCAGCGGTATTTACAGCGACGTGGTATTTCATCGGCTCGGCTTGCGCGAACACGGCGGCGCAGCTCAGGGAAGCAGCCAATACCAGGCGGTTAAAAAACTGTTTTGCGTTAAACATAATCATGATCCTTAGAAGGTGCCGGAAGAAATGGTGGTGGTGTAGCCCATCGGGCCTTTGCTTGGATTGCTGAACACCAGGTTGACGACCACGCTGGCGCCGGCTGCCACGCTGGCGCTGTTGACGGTGATGTAAGGCACGCCGTTGCGCACGCCGGTGGCGTTGCTCAAAGTAACGCCGCTTGGCAGGCCGTTCAATTCAAGCTGCAAGGGACCGCTGACGGCAGCGCCGCTGGTGTTGGTCAGGGTGATGTTGCCGGTGTAGGTGATCGAACCGCGGGCGTTGGCCAGGGCCGAACGGTAGGTCGAGAAGCTGCCGCTGACGTCGGACGAAGTACCGGCGATATTCAGGGTGATCGTCACCGGATCATGGTCCGAAGCGCGGTAAGCATTGTTGACGTACAGGTCCTGTGGCTTGCCATCAAGGTTGTAGTCGATCACGCTGGGCTCGTCGGCGTTGTTGTGGAACTCGGACGCGCCCGACACTTGCGCCGACATCGAAGGCGTCGCCAGGGCGTGGTCGAGGTAACCGGAGGTGCTGTTGAACACGTACGAGTACGGCATGCCGATCGGACGCACGTAGCGCTCGAGCTGGTTGACGATGCCGGCGTCGGTCATCAGGTTGATCGGCGCTTCCATGCCGTAGGAATTGAAATCGCCGATCAGCAGGACGTCCTGGTCGCCGGACGCGGCTTGCACCTGCGGGATGAAATTGTTGATCAGGCGGCCGGCCTGGGCGACGCGGGTCGGGGTCCAGCAGCCTTCGCCCTGGTCGGTTTCGCCCGACGATGGGCAGCTGCCCTTCGATTTCAGGTGGTTGACGATCAGCGAGAACTTGCCGCCGTTCGACGGCACGACAAAAGTCTGGGCCATCGGCGGACGGTTGTTGATGCCGGCCGGATCAGGATCGGTGATCGCCGCGCCGGACAGGGTCAGCTTCGCTGGTTTGTAGATCATGGCGACGCGGATCGCATCGGTGCCGGTGAACGACGGCTTCGGCACCACGGCGTAGACCGGCTGGCCGTAGGCGGCGTTGAGCTGGTCGACCAGGTAGGTCACGGCCGTTTCGCCATTGTTCTGGATTTCCATCAGGCCGACCAGGTCGGCATCGATCAGCTTGAGCGAGTTGACGATCTTGTCGCGCTGGCGGGTGAACTCGTTGAGGTTGTCGGCGCCGCGGCAGTTGCTCTTGGTGGTCGACGAACCGAGGGTGCAGCCCTGAGTGGTGCTGGCCTGGTCGAACACCGAAGTGCCATTGGTGAAGGTGGTGAAGAAGTTCAGCACGTTGGCGCTGGCGACCTTGACGTTGCCGGCGGCGAAGCTCGGTGCGGTCGGACGCGGGTTGTCGCGCGAGAAGGTGACCGGCAGGGTCGGCTGCAGCTTGTAGAGCGACTTGGTCGGCGTACCGCCCACGGTGTTCAGGTCGATCACACCGGTCAGATCGGTGGTGGTGTCGCCGGCGCGGATGGTCTTGTCGGCGGCAATGTAGGGAATCACGGTCGGGGTGACGAAGATGCCGTCGTCGAGGACGATGATGTTGCGGGCATTGGCCGCGCGCAGGGCCAGCTCTTCAGGCGTGTTCAGCTTGAAGCGGTTGGTGGTGGTTTCCAGGCGGCCCGACGACAGACTGATCTCGCCGCGGTCGCCCACGAACTCGACCTGCGAGGCCGTCAATGGCTGGGCGAAGCGCACCAGCATGCCCTGGTAAGGACCGAAATCGGCGATCGGCAGGGTGATGTTGGTCGGGGCGATGCCGGCCGACGTGCCGATCTTGGTGATGGTCGGGTTGACCAGTTCGGTGAGCGAGGCGGCGGCGCCGGTCGGGGTGTATTCCTGCACGGTGGCGGTGACGCGCACGACGTCGTTGATGGCGACCGTCGGCGCGGTCGAGCCGGTGTAGACATACACGGCGTCCGAAGTGGTCGGATCGTTGTCGCCGACGGCGTCCTGGATGAAGAAGCCGGTCGACACCTTGGCGGTGACCACGCCTTCGGTGGTCTGGATGGTGCCGTTGTACTGCGAAGCCGCACCCGAACCCTGGATTTCATAAATCTTCAGGGAAGTGGCGGCCGGCGGCGCGACGTTGACGGTGACGGTGCAGCTCGCTTCCTGGCTGTCGTCGTTGACGAATTTGACGATGACCGGATAGTTGCCTTTCGCCGTGCTCGCATCCACGTTCAGGGTGACCGAGGCGGTGGCGCCGTCGGCGGACGAAGCGTTGAAGCCGGTCAGGCTGATGCCGGCCACGGCGGCGCTGGCGATGCTGGCGCCGTTGACCTTGCTGTCGGTGTCGCTGGCGCTCAAGGGAGCGCTGCCGCCGATACCGAAGGCGACGTTCACATTCTGCGGGCAGGAGGCGATGATGGCCGGCGCTGCTCCGCAGGCATTGACGGGCGTCGCGCTGTTGCGTGGCTTGACGGCGAGGACGGTGAAATCGGCGCTGTTGTTGTCGGTGTCGGTGCAACCGTTCAAGGCGCGCTGGGCCGACGTGGTGGCGCTGATGGTGGCGGTCGGCGCGGTTTCATAGCCGTTGGCGGCGCCGTAGCCGACGAAGTCGAGCACGGTCGCGCCGCCGACTGGGTTGGCGCCGGTCAGGGCGGTGTTGTTGCTGGTCAGAGCGACCTTGCCGGCGCCGGCGGCCATGGCAATGTTGGCGCTCTGGTCGGGGGTGGGCAAGGCCACGCCGACAGCGGCATTGGAATTTTCGGAAATCAGGTAGTACTGGCCCGGCTGCAGGGTCACCGAACTCAGGTCGGTCTTGTTGGTCCAGGTGGTGCCGCCGGAGGAACCGTACTGCACGCTCATGCCGGCCAGCGAGACGGGCACGGAGCTACGGTTGAACAATTCGATGAAGTCGTTGGTGTAAGTCGCCCCGGAGTTGCCGCCGCCGCCGTAGACCTGGCTGATGACCACTTTACTGGTGGAGTCCGCTGCATGGACCAGGCCCGGTGCTGCCAACCCGGCGACCAGGGCGGCCAGGATGGTCAACTGACCTGGGGATGAAATCGAAACGGGCTTATTCATGAGTGCATTTCCTGAGAAGTAAATTCGATGGAGTGGTGTTTCTGACACGACCATAGCCAACAATTAATTAGCAAAATTAAATGCATTCTGGCAAAAATGATATTACGGGCACGTAATGACAATATGATGACGATGGATTGATCCGTTCGGCTCAAATCATTGTCCATATTGGTGCGCCGCGTAATTTGCGGGGCAACCGATTGCGGAAGGATGTTCCTGGACAGCGAACATCGCTGACTCGACGGGTAAATACACAACACATTTGCGCGAACTCAAGCGGAATGTGTATCGTTTATGCGTGTCCTAAAGTCAATTCATGCGGTGGCGGGACGTAAAAAAAGCAGCCGAAGCTGCTTTTTTATCGTTATCGAACGCTCAGGCGCGCTGATAAATATCTTCGAAACGGACGATGTCGTCTTCACCCAGATAACTGCCCGACTGCACTTCGATAATGTGCAGCGGCAGCTTGCCCGGATTTTCCAGGCGATGGTTCATGCCGATCGGAATGTAGGTCGACTCGTTTTCCGACAGCAGTTTGACGGTATCGCCGCAGGTGACGCGGGCGGTGCCGCTGACCACCACCCAGTGTTCGGCGCGGTGATGGTGCATTTGCAGCGACAGTTTTTCGCCCGGCTTGACGGTGATGCGTTTCACCTGGAAACGGTCGCCGACGTCGATGCCCTCGTAGTGGCCCCATGGACGGTAGACCTTGGTGTGGTGCAGGTGCTCGGTGCGCGATTGCAGCTTCAGGTGGTCGACCACCTGCTTCACTTTTTGCACCGCGTCCTTGTGCACCACCAGCACGGCGTCGTTGGTCTCGACGATGATGATGTCCTTGACGCCGATGGCGGCGACGATGCGGCTCTCGGCACGGATCAGCGAGTTGCTGACGCCGTCCATGTAGACGTCGCCGCGGGTGGCGTTGCCTTGCGCATCCTGCTGTTGCACTTCCCACAGGGCCGACCACGAACCGACATCGCTCCAGCCGATGTCGCTCGGCACCACCACCGCGTGGCTGGTGCGCTCCATGACGGCGTAATCGATGGAGTCCGACGGGCAGGCCGAAAACGCCGCTTCGTCGAGACGGCAGAAATCGAGGTCGCGGTAACCCAGGCGCACGGCGCTTTCGGCGGCGGCGGCGATTTCAGGCTTGAAGCTGGCCAGTTCGGTCAGATACGTGCTGGCGCGGAACAGGAACATGCCGCTGTTCCAGTAGTAATTACCTTCGGCCAGGAAGGTCTCGGCGGTGGCGCGGTCCGGCTTCTCGACAAAGCGGTCGACGGCAAAACCGTTGTCCAGGCCGGCAATCGCGGCGCCGCTGCGGATGTAGCCGTAGCCCGTTTCCGGACCGGTCGGCACGATGCCGAAGGTGGCCAGCGAACCCTGTCCGACCAGCGCGGCAGCTTGCTGCACGGCGGCGGCGAAGGCGGCGCGGTCGGTGATGACGTGGTCGGCCGGCAATACCAGCATGACGGCGTCAGGGTCGATGGCGATCAGGAAATTGGCGGCGGCGGCAACGGCGGGCGCCGTGTTGCGGCCGACCGGCTCGAGCAGGATGCCGAGCGGAGTGACGCCCGCTTCGCGCATTTGCTCGGCCACCAGGAAACGGTGTTCATTGCCACATACCACGATCGGCGCCATCAACTCCGGCCAGTCGGCCACCCGCAGCGCCGTCTCCTGCAGCATGGTTTTGTCCGACACCAGCGGCAGCAGCTGTTTCGGCATCACCGCGCGCGACAAGGGCCACAGCCGGGTGCCGGCGCCGCCGGAGAGGATGACCGGGTAAATTTTCATGAATGCTCTTTCCTGTTTGGTTGATTGCTTCCATCGGCGCCGTCATTGCGGCGCTTGTTGCGGCGGTCGCGGGCATTGACCCACTCTTCCGACGAATATTCCGACACGTGCTTCATTTCGCCGTGCCGGTCGACGCTGTATTCTTTAAAAACGATGGTTTCGAACAGACTAACCTCGGATAACACGCGAGTATACTCAAACAACACGCTGCGTACCACTTCCGCATCCTTACAGATGTGGCTGCCGTGGCCGATCCAGGTCGGGCCGATGATGTGGGCGCCTCCCTCGATCTTGCAGCCTGAGCCGATATACACGGGTCCCTCGATCACGGTGCCCTCCCAGTCGATGCTGGTATTGAGGCCGACCCACAAGCCCTCCTCGACGCGGGTACCCGGCATGTCCATGTGGGCGACTTCGCCCATGAGGACGTTTTGCAACACTTCCCAGTAATCGGACATGGTGCCGATGTCGAGCCAGTTGAACGGGCGGCGCTGGGCGTAGAACGGCAGTCCGCGCTCGGCCATCAAGGGGAACAGCTCGGAACCGATGTCGAACGGCACGCCCGACGGGATCAGGTCGATCACTTCCGGCTCGAAAATATAGATGCCGGTGCTGATGAAATTCGATTTGGCGACCTCCTGTTCCGGCTTTTCCTGAAATTCGGTGATACGCCCGTCCGCATCGGCCACCACCACCCCGTAGCTCGACACCTTGTCCCACGGCACCTCGCGGGTGACCACCGAGGCCAGCGCGCCTTTTCGCTTGTGCTCGAACAGGGCCGATTTGATGTCCAGGTCGATCAGGGCGTCGCCGCACAGGACGATGGTGGTCTGGTCGAAAAAGCCGCCGAACTCCTGGATCTTCTTCATGCCGCCGGCCGAGCCGATCGGCATCGGCACCACTTCGCCGACGTCATTGGTATAGCCCTCGAAGGAATAGCCGATCTGCACGCCGAACTGGTCGCCTTCGCCAAAATACTCTTCGATCTTTTCGTGCAGATGGCTGACGTTGACCATGATCTCGGTCACGCCATATTTCGCCAGGTGCTCGATCAGGTAAGCCATCACGGGCTTGCCCAGCAGGGGAATCATCGGTTTCGGTAAATCGTAGGTCAGGGGCCGCACGCGCGTCCCCTTGCCTGCCGCCAGAATCATGGCTTTCATGTGTGGTCCTCGAATTATTTGACTGTTGTCTGGTAGCGCCATGAATCGGCGCACATTTGAGCGACATCGCGTTCGGCCGTCCAGCCCAGCTCCTCGCGGGCGCGGCTCGGGTCGGCGTAGCATTTGGCGATGTCGCCGGGGCGGCGCGGCGCGATGCGGTAGCCAATTTTCTTGCCCGATGCCTGCTCGAAAGCGTGCACCATTTCCAGCACGCTGACGCCGCGGCCCGTGCCCAGATTGTAGGTAACAACGCCCGGACCTGTCGCCAGCTTGGCCAGTGTCTTGACGTGGCCGATGGCCAGGTCGACGACGTGGATGTAATCGCGCATGCCGGTGCCGTCCGGGGTCGGGTAATCGTCGCCGTAGACCGCCAGCTGCTCGCGCTGGCCATTGGCGACCTGGGCAACATAGGGCACCAGGTTGTTGGGAATCCCGTTCGGGGTTTCACCGATCAGCCCGCTTTCGTGGGCGCCCACCGGGTTGAAGTAGCGCAGCAGCGCAATCCGCCAGCTGGGCTGCGCCCGCGCCAGGTCGCGCAGCATTTCCTCGATCATGAGCTTGCTGCGGCCGTAGGCATTGGTGGCCGACAGCGGAAAATCCTCGGTGATCGGCACCGAGGCCGGATCGCCATACACGGTGGCCGAGGAGCTGAACACCAGCGTTTCGACGCCGTACTTTTGCATGGTCTCGAACAGCACGATGGAACCGGTGACGTTGTTGTCGTAGTAGCGCAGCGGCTGCTCGACCGACTCACCCACCGCTTTCAATCCGGCAAAGTGGATCACCGCGTCGATCTTGCGGGCGGCGAAGGCGGCCTCGATGGCGGCGCGGTCGCGGATGTCGGCGTCGACGAACTCGACTTTCTTGCCGGCGATGCTTTCGATGCGCCCTTGAACGGACGGATCGCTGTTGCACAGGTTGTCGAGAATGACGACGGCATGGCCGGCTTGCAGCAGTTCGACGCAAGTATGGGAACCGATGTAGCCCATGCCGCCGGTGACGAGGATGTTCATGTGTGCTCGCTAAATAATCGCTGTGAAAACGTCTCGCTGCCGGCCCTTGCCGGACTGGCGAAACGTTGTAAAAGCGTTATTGTAATGCGGCGCGGCGGGCACTGCATTGGCGCCCGCAATTGTGCTGCGTCCTTACGTCACCAATATTGCCAGCTGCCGGTGGCGACGACATACGCGCCCAGCAGGCCGTTGGTGACGCCATGGGCAAGGATGGGCGACCACAGGCTGCGCTGCCATTTATACAGCGCGGCGTAGGCAAGGCCGGCAACGATGCCGGCAAACCATAGATTGTGTTCGACGCCGAACAGGACGGCACTGATGGCGATGGATTTGAGGGTCACGGCGCCAGGGTCGACGTTCAGAAAGCGTGGGTTGTCGAGCCAGCGCATCAAAAAGCTGCGCCAAAATAATTCTTCCATGACGGGGACGACCAGGGCGGCGCCGGCGATGCGGAAGGCGATCAAGGCCCAGTCGAGCTTGTTATTGGTGGTGGGGTCGTAGCCGGTGGCGCTGCCGATGGTCATCCACCCGGCGCCGAGATTGAGCCAGAGGATGAGGACGAGGATGCCGGTGGCAATGGCGGTGATGGCGCCGGCCGGCTTGAGGTTTAACTGGTGGAGTTCGGTGTAGTCGCGCCAGAACCAGATCAGGGTGGCGGTGACGGTGACGACCTTGACGGCGTAGAGCCAGCGCTGGTCGGCTTGGGGGATGCCGAGGCGGGTCAGCAGTTCAGCGATGGCGATGAAGGCCATGTAGACAAGGAATGGCAGGCAGCGGGCGATGGCTGGGCGGGAAAAGGTTTTTGTCATGGCTGATCGAAAAATGGGACGGGCACCGCGCTTTTCGCGTGTTTGCATCAGGCCCCCCGGACCTGATGCTCCCCGATGCTGCAGATTTATTCGCCCTTGCTGCGCTTCTCGATCAATTCCCATTTTTCAAGCGCATCCATCAGCAGCTCGTCGATCTGGCTGAACCGTTCGTTGATGCGGCGGGCGTCGGCCGGGTTGGTCTTGTAAAAATCAGGCGAGTTCAGCTGCAGGGTGATGGCGGTTTGCTCGTCTTCCAGGCTGGCGATCAACAGGGGCAGCTCTTCCAGTTCGCGCTGTTCCTTGTAGCTGAGCTTGACCTTTTTGGCGGCTTCTTTCGGTGCAGCCACGACAGGAGCGGCTTTTGCTGGCGCCGGCTTGGCGGCCGGGGTTTGCGATTTGACGCGCTCCCAGTCCGTATAGCCGCCAACGAACTCCCGCCACTGCCCCTCTCCCTCGGCGACGATCACCTGGGTGACGACGTTGTCGAGGAAGGTGCGGTCGTGGCTGACCAGGAATACCGTGCCCGTATAGTCTTCCAGCAGTTCTTCCAGCAGTTCCAGGGTGTCGATGTCGAGATCGTTGGTCGGCTCGTCGAGCACCAGGCAGTTGGCCGGCTTGGCAAACAAGCGCGCCAGCAGCAGGCGGTTGCGTTCGCCGCCGGACAGCGATTTGACGGGAGACCTGGCGCGCTCGGGGGCGAACAGGAAGTCGTTCAGATAGCTCATCACGTGCTTCTTGTTGCCGTTCACTTCCACCCAGTCGCTGCCCGGCGCGATGGTTTCCATCAGGTTCGCTTCTTCGTTGAGTTGGGCGCGCATCTGGTCGAAATATGCCACCTGCAGCTTGGTGCCCAGCTTGGCCTTGCCACTGTCCGGGGTTTCTTCGCCCAGGATCATTTTCAGCAAAGTCGTTTTGCCGGCGCCATTCGCGCCGATCAGGCCGACCTTGTCGCCGCGCAGGATGGTGCCACTGAAATTGTCGACGATGACCTTGTCGCCGTATCTCTTGCTGACGTTTTCCAGGTCCGCGACGATCTTGCCCGAGCGGTCGCCGGCAGTGACCACGAGGTTGACTTGCCCTTGCTGGTCGCGGCGCACCGCGCGTTGCGCGCGCAGCGCTTCCAGGCGGCGCACGCGGCCTTCGTCGCGGACCCGGCGCGCCTTGACGCCCTTGCGGATCCACACTTCTTCCTGCGCCAGGAATTTATCGAACTTGGCCGCTTCGACCTCTTCGATCTCCAGCTGCTCGGCCTTGCGGGTCTGATACGCCGAGAAGTTACCCGGATACGACAGCAGCTTGCCGCGGTCCAGTTCGATGATGCGGGTGGCGACGTTGTCGAGGAAACTGCGGTCGTGGGTGATGAACAGCACCGAGCCCTTGAAATCGCGCAGCAGGCCCTCGAGCCACATGATGGAGCGGAAATCCAGGTGGTTGGTGGGCTCGTCGAGCAGCAGCACGTCCGGCGCCGATACCAGGGCGACGGCCAGCGCCACCCGCTTTTGCATACCGCCGGACAGGGTGCCCATCAGCGATTCGCCGGCCAGGCTCAGGCGGTCGAGCGTGGTGTCGACCTTGTTCTGCATGCTCCAGCCATCGGTCGCATCGAGTTTCACCTGCAGGTCGTGCATTTTCTCCATCAGGGCGTCGTCGTCGCCCTGGCCGAACTGGCCGGTCAGCGCCTCGTATTCGGCCAGCCAGGCGGCCTGTTCTCCCATGCCGGCGGCGACGGCGTCGAATACCGAGCTGTCCGGATCGAAAGTCGGCTCCTGCTCGACGTAGGCGATCTTGATGTTCTGCTGCATCACCAACAGGCCGTCGTCGAGCTTGAATTTGCCCGAAATCGTTTTGAGCAAGGACGACTTGCCGGTGCCGTTACGGCCGATCAGGCCGACGCGCTCTCCCGTTTCCAGGGAAAACTCGGCGTGATCGAGCAAGGCGACGTGGCCGAACGCGAGCTGCGCCGACGAGAGGGATATGACTGCCATAGTAGAGGAGACCTGAGGCGCGAGAGGCTGGCGCGAGACAAACGCGGCAGGCTGCGGGGCCGGAAAAATTAAATGAAGTGCGCATTGTACCGGTTGCGGCCCTTGTTGCGCCGAACTCGGCCCGAAAGCGTGGTTTGCCGCACGGACGGTGACGAAGTGTAATTGTTATCGAATTGTATCAATGCGGCGTGCCGCACCGAAGCCGCGCGCCCGCGTGCCTATGCTTGACTCATACCGGCATGTCGCCGCCTGCAATTCATCATGAGGACAACCATGCGTAACACCTTGTACTATCCCGCCGGCTTGAGCCAGCGGCCCTTGTATTCCACCCTGGTGCAATTTCCCGCCGCCGCTTTCGTCGGCACCCTGATCACCGATTACGCCTACTGGCGCACCACGGAAAATCTGTGGGCTTCGTTTTCCGTCTGGCTGCTGGCCGCCGGCTGCGTCGCCGCCGGCGTGGCCGGGGTGGTGGGCTTGCTCACTTTCCTGTTCAACCGCGGCGTGCGCGAAGCGCGCCTGGCCGCAGCACACGCCGGTTTCAGCATCGCCGCCGCCCTGGCCGCCGTGTTCAACGCCTTCGTCCACAGCCGCGACGGCTACACCAGCGTGGTGCCGACCGGCCTGACCTTGTCAATCATCGTCGTCGTGCTGATGCTCATCGTGCGCGCGCTGGGCTGGAGCTCGCCCGTGCGCCACACCGTAGCGGGAGAAGCAGCATGAAGCCCACCGTATTCGCCATGGCCGCCCTCGCCGCCATCTCGCTTTCCGCCTGCGGCGACAAGGACATCGCCGCGCCCGCCACCCAGTACGGCAACGCGCCCACCTTGCCGGCGCCGCAACAATACCTGGTGCCGCCCATGAAAGTCATGCCAGCCGGCACATGGAAACAGGGAGAAACGCCAACCGTCGCCGCCGGCCTGCAAATCGCCCCGCTGGTGCAAGGCTTGATGCACCCGCGCTCGGTCTACGTGCTGCCGAACGGCGACATCCTGGTGGTCGAATCGAACGGCCCGAAAGCGCCCGTGCTGCACCCGAAAGATTTGATCATGGGCAAAGTCAAAGCCTATGGCGGCACTGCAGCTAAAGGAGGCAACCGTATCACCCTGGTGCGTCCGGGCGTCGACGGCGCGCCGCCCACCCGCACGGTTTTCCTCGACAAACTGAAATCGCCCTTCGGCGTCGCCCTGGTCGGCAACGATTTGTATGTGGCCAACACGGATTCGGTGATGAAATACCCTTACGTCGCGGGAGAAATGCAGATCACGGCGCCGGGCGTGAAATTTGCCGATCTGCCGGGCGGGCCCATCAACCACCACTGGACCAAGAGCCTGCTGGCCAGCGAGGACGGCAGCAAGCTCTACGTCGGCGTCGGCTCGAACAGCAACATCACGGAAAACGGCATCGGCGCCGAGATGAACCGCGCCGCCATCCTCGAATTCGACCGCCAGTCCGGCGCCATGCGCATCTTCGCCAGCGGCCTGCGCAATCCCAACGCCATGCAGTGGGAACCAGCGAGCAAGAAAATGTGGGTGGTGGTCAACGAGCGCGATGAAATCGGCCCCAACCTGGTGCCCGACTATCTGACTTCGGTGCAGGACGGCGGCTTCTACGGCTGGCCCTACAGTTATTATGGCCAGCATCTCGACCCGCGCGTGATGCCGCAAAAACCGGAACTGGTCGCCAAGGCGCTGGTGCCCGACTACGCTCTCAGTTCCCACGTGGCGCCGTTGGGCCTGGTGTTCGGCAACGGCACAGCGCTCGCCGCCGCCTGGCACGACGGCGCCTTCGTGGGCGAGCACGGCAGCTGGGACCGCAGCCCGGTCAACGGCTATAAAGTCATCTTCGTGCCGTTCAAGGACGGCAAGCCGGCCGGCGCGCCTATCGATGTCGTCACCGGCTTCCTGCGCCCGGACAAGCACGCCAACGGCCGCCCGGTCGGTCTGGCGCTCGACAAGAGCGGCGCCTTATTGGTGGCCGACGATGTGGGCAATACGGTGTGGCGGGTGACGGCGGCGGCGGCCACCGCGCCGGCGACAGCCAGCCGCTAGCCCAGGCTGCGGCCTGCCAATTCCTGCGGCAGGCCGCCCAAGGTCGGCTATAATTGCGCTCGATTCACGACACCGGACGGCCTTGCGCCGTCGCGATCGCCGAATTACAGGCCTGCCCTGTTGCGCTGCCGGAGTTCCTCTGGCGGCGACCGCGTCCTCTCCGTAGCACAATGGATAGTGCACATGCCTCCTAAGCGTGGGATACTGGTTCGATTCCAGTCGGAGGGACCAAGAGTAGATACGGAACGGTTCAGTTTCGTTCAAATCCCTCCCGCCGCTAGAGGAAAACATTTCCGTTATAGTCCGTAGACGTCCTTGTCGGTACTACGGAAGCCGGAAAAAATACCGTCTTTTTTGACGGTATCTGACAGACGAGCATAAACGAGATACCGTCAAGGAGGCAGCCATGCCGCTTACCGACACTTTCGTTCGACAGGTCAAACCAAGTAAGCCCAACGGCGACAAACACGGTGATGGCGGCGGCATGTACTTGCTGGTCAAACCGACCGGAAAATACTGGCGGCTCGACTATCGCCACCTTGGCAAACGCAAGACGCTCGCGCTAGGCGTCTACCCTGCGATATCGCTCGCCAAAGCCCGCAAACAGCGCGAAGATGCGCGCGAACTTATCGCTGACGGGATTGACCCCAGCGTTGATAAACGCGAGAAGCGCAGGATCCTGATCGACGCGGCGGCGAACACGTTCGAGGCCGTCGCTAGGCTATGGTTGCAGAGGAAAGCGGCGGATCGCGCCGCGAGCACTGAATCAAAACTGAACACATGGCTTGAGAAGGACGCGTTTCCTTACATCGGCAATAAGCCAATTTCTTCGATCACTCCGCGAGACGTGCTAGTCACCGTGCAGAAAATGGAAGCCCGAGGCGCGTTGGTTTCCGCACACAAAGTCAAACAGATTTGCGGCCAGGTTTTCCGATTTGGAGTTGCAAGCGGACTTGTTGAGCGCGATGTGACGGCGGGTCTGAGGGGCGCCCTATCCGCGATACCCAAGCGACATTACGCCGCCCTCACCGAACCACCAGACGTCGCTCGCTTGCTTCGCGCGATATACGCGTACAACGGCCATGCCTACGCGATCGCGGCTCTCAAGCTCACGCCAATGCTATTCGTGCGACCAGGCGAACTGCGCACCGCAGAATGGAGTGAGTTCGACCTTGACGCAGCGGAGTGGCGCATTCCTGCACATAAAATGAAAATGAAGACCGAGCATGTTGTGCCGCTAGCTAAGCAAGCAGTGGCGATACTGCACGATTTGCGACGCCTGACCGGTCATAAGAGATTTTTCTTTCCAAGCATACGAACTTTCGAACACTGCATGAGCGAGCACACCATCAATGCGGCGCTTCGCGGAATGGGCTACAGCAAAGTCGCAATGACTGCTCACGGATTTCGCGCGACCGCACGGACGATCCTAGATGAGATTCTTGGCGAACGCGTCGACTTCATCGAACACCAGCTTGCGCATGCGGTGAAAGATACGAATGGCCGCGCCTATAATCGTACGGCTCATCTGCCTGCACGAAAAGAAATGATGCAACGCTGGGCCGATTACCTCGACGAACTGCGCGAAAATCCGTCACGCGATAGGAGCGAAGCCGAACCCACCGCATAACAGCGAAATCCGGCCAGACCTCGGGCGAACAAACGGCTTCAATAAATCTTGCGAGGTCTCGGAAATTACACCTCAAAGATCACGCTCAAGCCCTTAGACGACAACATGGTCTCCAAATATTTCCTGCATCTTGCGCCTCCACTGCTCAGGAATACCAACCCAATCTGCGCCCCATTCCAAGGTCTGTCGATAGGCTCGGTAAGGCTTTTCCGAATTGGGGGGTGCAAAACCAATTTCATTTTCTACGCATTCGTGCATTTGAACGACTCGACCCAAGGGTCCAACTGATTGGGCAATTGGCGCGTTAAACACCTCGGCACCCGCAACTCCCTGATCTCGGTCATGAACAACAATTGGATTGATGCCCATTGCAACCAAATATTTTGCCAAGGAAATAATCGAGGCCTTTCCGCGCGCCTTTACAACCTCAAAATCTGCCAAAACTTTCAGATATTTTTCTTTAGGCAACCGTTTCAATGACTCTCTGATCACAATTTCTTCTGTATCACCTTCAACGATCACAACGTGTTTTGTAAAAAATATTCTTGCAATGTGATCATCCACCCTTGTCACCATCTTCACGTGGGCTTTATCGTCTGCATCCAGTTTCAAATATGTGTCGCTGACATTGAATGGACGCACTTGAACTTCAGCCCCATCGTGACGAATGCAATTCAAAATCTGTCTTGGCTTTCGCGAAAGATCGATCATAAATGGCGAATGCGTTGTGGCCACAATTTGCGATTGCGCAGTACTCAAATCATAAATCGCGTTGCGCATTTGATTCGCCGCACTAGGATGCAGAAAGGTTTCAGGTTCTTCAAAGCATACTATTATCGAACGGTTATGCTTGTCTTCGCGCTTGGAAATCCATTTTTGTCTAAAGCGCAGCATGCCAAATGCTGCTGCCCTCACCATCCCAGAGCCTTGATGTGAAATGCTTGTTCTGACGTTACTCGACATTTCGACGTTAAATGTAGGCTTGATTGCAGTCCTTGGATCACTCAGTACTGCGCGAGCATGCAAACGGGAATCAGGGAAGACGCTGCCCAACACAGTATTCAGGTCAGCGATCATTTTTCCAAATTCGGAATTCACGTCGAGGGGATCAAGTTCTTTCGCGAGTTCATCAAGATATCGCTGCGCTTCGGAGTAGTTCTTGGACACACTTCGCACATCCTCAAACAGCTCAGATAACGTTCGGGATAGCACACTACTTGAACCATCAATTTCGCTTGATGACGCATCAGCCGGAATCAGTAAAAAACGCGGTAACATCGATAGGACTACACCAGGAATTCCACCAGGATTAATCGTCCAAGTTTCGTCCTCTTTTTCATCCCATATGAAATCAAGTTGGCGCAATTTTTCCACGGCACCTTTTGATTTGCCTATTGCCACATCCAGATCCGGAAACAAATCAGCTACTATATCGGCAGGAGCACCTAATTTTATGTAGTCGTTTGGAGTTTTACATTTTTCGAATTTCGGATTTTCCGTCAACTCGCGCGACTTCATTTCTACGATTACGTCTTTGCCAAGCTGATAGGTCTTCCTATAGTTTAGGCTCAGACCAGTCTCGTCGGCAGGAACGTTGTCATAGTTAAAGATGCGTCCTTTAAAGCCACGCCAGTCATGAGCCTCAACTGGTAAATTCCTGAACTCTGCTTCCAAAACGATTGTATCAATCACTGGACGGGTCTCACCGTTCTCCGCGTCCACTTCGGAAAAATACTGCTTTGAGTCAATTGCTTTTTGTGACGAAAGCAAGCATTCGATCGCCTGGAGCACGGAACTTTTGCCGCAATTGTTCATGCCGATCAGGAAGGTAGCATCTCCAAAAAGTATTTCTGCGTGCTTAATCCTCTTAAACCCAGTTATTTTCAAGGAATGCAGTCTCATGGTGTCTCTCGTTGGAAAAGTGTCGGCATGAATTTCGCTCGCAACATTTGCGAAGCGAACGATCGACAATCCTAACACGAGGCAATAGGGAAAATTGCCACATCCTAGCAATTAAGATAGGTAAGGCCAAAAGTAGAAATTAGACTGAAGGTTTGATGCGGCAGTAGTTCCCTCTTGCCGCGTTGGAGGGTTTTAGCCCAAGGCAAACAAACAATGACAGAGTGGCTTAGTTGCGGAGTATGCTTGCAATCTTCTGATGGCGACTTCAGAAGTCAGGAAACCTGGGCTCGACATCTAATTTTATCGGAGGACGCTAATCCGAACTGCCGGCTCTTCTTCCGCTAAAATCCGAAGATCCCCCTCAGGGTTGCGTTGTCCGTCCGTTCACGATTCCGCAGCCAATGTACGCCGACGTGACCTGTGGCCTTGCTCAAGGCGCCGATCCCTTGCATGTGCATGACGGAAGCCTGTTCAGAATCACGATCACAGGATTCGATTAGCTCGTGGCCATGCAATTCCATCGAGAGGCCTCTGTAAAAAATATTGTAAAGATCCGAAACACCGGCTTCGGAAGCTAGCTTTTCCACGGACTTGCGCTGTGGGGAGCTTCGGAGGTGCTCCGGCATCACAAAATCAGCAGTCGCATCTTCGCCAATGGATATGTTTATGACCTTTAACTTTCCCGACTTGAGGTTGACGCGAGTAAGCCGAGCAAGTTCCGCGAGGCCGGATTCTTTTCGTTCAATGGCATTTGTTTCAGAAATCGCAACCCATAGCATCACAATGAGATTTTCTAATATTGTTCGCGCAAGTACGGCGAGCGCAACATCATTTCGCTGAGTTCCCAGAGTCGCAGCTCCTCTGACGAGTTCAGCTGACCGGTTGAGCATCTTCCGAACCTCCGTATCTCGGGAAGTCACGGCGCCGGTATGTTCGATCAGCGCAGCTTGCGCAAGCAGATTTACCTGGATCAATAGAGATTCGGACAATAGGTGAAGATCATTGGGCATCGGTGTAATCTTTTAGATTGGATGGTCGAAATGGATGCCGAAATCGACGCGTCGTAAGTCTTGAACATAGCGCCATTGGTCCCAAGCGGCTGTCTTGCGCCTGCTCTCCTTGGCTTGTGTGTGCTCGCTCAATTGCAATGTAAAGTTCAACCGAGCCCAAACTCATAATAACTCAAGGAAATTTCTGTCGTGCCCGTGGCGAGCGCAGCGAGCTGCCCCCTGCTGGGCAAGCCGTTTGAGCGAAGCGAAAACATGGCTTGCTCCTCACCGGCGACTCGTCGACCACCACTGGGATAGCATTGCACCGGCGGCAGACGAGCAGCATCAAGCGACGCTACCATTTCTCCAAAAGCAAAATTTCCGCGGACAACAACTTACGTCAGACGCACCATTGGAACGGTACCCGACGATTCCATCAACACGAAGCCGCCTTCCACAGAATGGGCGAACCGACGCAATTCGAGCTCGCCATGCTGTCCTTTCTCCTGAGAGCACGTTCCCGCCGACGCACGCTGTCGTGACCGGCGCTCTCGAGGAGCGCCGCTGAAGCGCAGGGGTACGCCCTGGCGGGCGACCTCGCATTCGCTCGGCTCAAATCGCCCCTGCCGGCAGATTCGGAGCGGTTTGGTCGCCTTCAGACTGGCAAGGAAGTAGAGGCTGGCGCATAATGAGACTGCGCACTTGGAATGCGCTGCGAGTACCCTTCACCATGGTGGAAAAGTGTCGGTACTTTTGTCGGCACGCGGCGACTGGAAAATCGCAATATGACGTATTCATGCGGTTTTAAAGGCACTATGCGATTCCAGTCGGAGACAAGCTTACAAATGAGGCCCATCCGTAGCGGCATGCAAGTCAGGCAGCAGCGCTCGTTGCGGGCGGTTTGGGCACCTTCGATGCGCCGGGGCTTTTTTGATTGGCCAACGAGAGAAATTTTTCCCATTGCATTGCGGCAGATGGGTCGAGAAATTCCAGTCCCACCACATTGCCCATCGCGTCATAGTCGACAATCACGTTGTCGTCTATCTGATTCGACGTGGCGATTTTTCCACGGCTGATTTCGCGATAACTTTCCTTGCCCACAGGTTCAATCGACATCGTTGTGCTCCTTCAAGATGAGATGATGAGTGTCAGTTGCCCGGATCGAGCCTGCCTCGGATCCAGCACGACACCAGGCGATTTCCATCAGCAATAACGTGCATCGAACTGTTACCGTTGTCGTAAATCCTGGAATAATGTCGCGTGCCGTTGGCCTGGATGTAAAAATTGCCGCCGGCGACACACCAGTTGACGTTCGCAATGGTCAAACCCCGCTGCTCCATGCGCTGCTGGGCGTGATGGGTGATGAAAAGTGGCATGACGCCCGCCTTCCGCGCTGAACTCAATATAGATCAAATCGGCGCGGACAGTAAAGGCACAAACCAATGAATCTGCCAATATCAAGCGCGCCACCTCGACATACGCTCGGGTCCGCAGGCGCTGCGTTGTCGACTGCAAGAATGGCATCGCTCGATCAGAATCGCCAGCAGTCAGTTCATGGCGTTTCACTTTACGCTCGCCTGTGATAATCGCAAGATAATCGAGGCCATCCGAGTCACCCGTCCCCCTTCCGCGCCTCCCACTCGCCCTCCATGCAAACCCCATACTTCCAGTTGTTGTGTGTTAAATTCAGACCAAGCGCAAGCGAAACAATCCGGCAGCCATGCATCGTCCGTCCTTCCTCCCGAAGCGCGCTGAAGCAATCGATGCAGGCTCACGCAGCGAACAGGACCAATGCCATTGTCTAAAACTTCGGGCAATCTCAAAACGCGCATCGCCATTATCGTCGCGGTGCTGGTGTTCTTTGCCGTCGGGCTGGTGACGGCGGCGTCCCTGCTGCTGGCCAAGCGCGAAATGCGGGTGATACTGGGCAATGAACAATATTCCACCCTGATCGGCGCCGGCGCCTATATCGACCGCGATTTCGACGCCCGGCGCGCCCTGCTCAAACTGGTCGCCGAAGAAGTGCCGGACTTCGCCTTGACCGACCTGACGCAGGTACAGAAATTTCTCGAACTGCACAACACCCTGCGCGAAGAATTTTCCAATGTCGTCGCCTTCGACCCGGACGGCAACGTCATCGCCAGCCTCAACCAGAGAAAAGCGGGCGACCCGTCGAATTTCAAGGACCGCGATTATTTCCGCGATACGGTCAATTACAAGGAAGGCGTGGTGTCGGCGCCCTTTCTGAGCAAGCTGTCGATGAAGCCCGTGGTGCTGGTCACCCAGCCGATCACCGATGACGCCGGCCGCCTCAAATTCATCATCGGCGGCTCGCTCGACCTGACCAGTCCGCGCATTTTCGGCCAACTGGAGGCCATCAAACCGGGCAAGACCGGCTATGCTTTTCTGTTGTCGGGCGACGGCACGGTGATCCTGCACCCGGATAAAAAGCGCATTCTCGCCAAAGTCACCGAGGAGCCCGGCGGCGCCGCCAAGGCGACACTGGCGGCCTTGCGCGGTTTCGAAGGCTGGACCGAGGATTATTCGAAAGCCGGCGTGCCGTCCCTGCTCACCTACCGGCGCCTGCGCACCAACGACTGGATCGTCGGCACGGTGTACCCGGTCGAGGAAGCATTCGCGCCTTTCGAACGGGCCAGGATCCGTTCGCTGGCGATTTCGCTGGGAGTGGCTATGCTGGCCGGCATGATCGGCTGGCTGGGCATCTCCAAATTACTCAGCCCGCTCGGCGCCCTGCAACGCCACGTCGCCCGCATCTCCGACGGCGGCGGCGACCTGGAAGTGTTCAACGTCAAGCGCGAAGACGAGTTCGGCAAATTGAGCCGGGCCTTTTACGCCCTGTCGAAAAAGCGCGAGGCGGCCGAGGCGGCGATGGCGGCCCAGGCCATGACCGATCCCCTGACCGGGCTGAACAACCGGCGCATGTTCGACAGCGCCATCGCCCAGGCTTTTGCCCGCGCCGAGCGCAGCCGTGGCACGCTGGCGGTGGCCTACCTCGACATCGACCATTTCAAAGCCATCAACGATGCCCACGGCCACGGCGGCGGCGACGCCGTCCTGATCGAATTCGCCCGCCGCCTGCGCGGGGCCGTGCGCTGCACCGACACGGTGGTGCGCATCGCCGGCGACGAATTTACCGTGATCTTCGAAAGTTTTACGGAGCAGAGCGATCCGGACGTGCTGGGGCAGAAGATCATCGATGCGATGGCGCCGGCCATGGTGATCGAGGGCACATCGCTGCGGGTCAGCACCAGCGTCGGCATCTGCGCGGGCCTGACGGCCGGCTTGACGGTGGCGGATTTTATTAAATTTGCCGATGCGGCGTTGTACCGGTCCAAGCAGGAAGGGCGGGGACGCTATTCGGTGCATGTTGTGCGGCAGGCGGATCGCCAGGGATAAGCGCTGTCATTGCCCCAGGCCATACTGGCAGCGCGCTTCGCTTGCCAGCCAGCGGCCGCCGCCATCGAGGCAGCGGTCCTGTCGAATAAACAGTGAGCACCGGGGCAGCAGCATTATCATTAGCAGCGACGTCGCAATGGCGAACACGCCGAGTAGTGCGGCCCGGCGCGGCTTCAATGCCTTCTCTGCTCGCGCGGCGCCGTGATCACCCGCTCCGCCAATTCCGGATCGATGCCGCGCAACAGCAAAAACTTGCGGGCGACGTCGTCGCCGAAGGCGAGCTTCATTGCGATGGCTTCGTCGACCTTTTTGGCGGTCTCGAGGTCGGTGCGGGGTGCGTGGTCGTTCATGAGATTCTCCCGAAAGATATCTTTATATCATGATTTACGCGATGCACTCTTTCGCTTGATGCCGTCACGGCTTTACTGGGCGGGCTTGGCCAGTCCCACCGGCCGGAAGCTGCGCACCGGTGGCGCCGCTGCTTCCTGCTCGAGAACAATTCGCTGCGCCGACGTGCCGCCGGAAACGCCCAGTTCGGCAAACAATTCCATTGCTTCGAGCAGCACCGATTGCTGGGTGTCCATGAATTTGCCGTAGTCGGGCGTCAGCACGAAGTACACCAGTTCGAATTCGAGCGCATCCTGCCCCACCCGTTTCAGGTGCACGCGGTCGACCCGCACCTCGGTTTTCGCTTCGATGATGGCGCGAAGGGCTGCCGGCAGCTTGCGGGCCAAGCCGGCCGGGGTCGACGGATCGGCCATCAGGGAAAATTGCACGCGGCGGTTGTTCATGCGCTTGAAATTGCGCACGGTCTGCTTGATCAGCTCGGCGTTGCCCATGACGATCTGTTCGCCGCTGTCGGCGCGGATGCGGGTGGTTTTCAGGCCCACGTATTCCACCTTGCCGGAGGCGCCGCCGACATTGATGGCGTCGCCGACTTCGAAGGGCTTGTCGACGGCGATCGACAGCGAGGCGAACAAATCGCCCAGGATGTTTTGCGCGGCCAGCGCCACCGCGATGCCGCCGATGCCCAGGCTGGCGACAAAAGCCGTCACGTTGATGCCCAGATTGGACAGCATGGCCAGGCCGAACATCACCCACAGCATGGTCTTGATGGCCCAGATGACCAAGGTGTGCGCCACCGTCGCCGGCGAGTCCGGCGACTCCTGGTGCCGCTTGAAATACTGGCGCGCGATCACGCTGACGGCGCGGTCGAGATACAGGGCCAGTTGCGCGCCCAGCGCGATGAACCACAGGTGGGCCAGCCGCTCGTCCCATTTCGGATCGAGGTCGAGCAGGGTCAGGCCGATCAGGACGGAGGTAACGAACACGGCGAAATTGCTGGTGCGCGCCAGTGTCGCCTTCAGCAATTCGGCGGCGGGCCGGTCGGCCTTGCCGTTCTCGCTCAGTTTATCCAGGTGGCGGCGGAACAGGATGACGACGCCGTGGATGACGATGAAGCTGACGGCGGCGACGGCCAGCGCCAGGATCCAGTTGGTGGCGTCGATGCCGCGGAAGGGCTCGATGAGTTTTTCGTAGTTCAAATTTTGTGCTCCTTGTAAAACGGAGCGGTGCGGGAAGGACAGCTGGTC
>JACXTT010003528.1_pt1 | contig 24004 bp, 20 predicted proteins | sample 9270951 | NCBI WGS metagenome assembly JACXTT01 (sample SAMN15532306, study PRJNA645909) | rock metagenome | isolation source: weathered quartz diorite | place: Puerto Rico | collected 2017-06-21
ACCGGCATTGCCCGCGTGGGCAACTCCAAGCGCGAGCTGGGCTTCCTCAAGCGCGTGGCGCGCCAGCAGCAGAAGAACGGCAAGCCGCTGCTGGAAGATCCGGTGTTCGGCGCCAAGGTCGCCGCGCTGGAAATTGAGCTGATGGCACTGGAGATTACGGTGCTGCGCGTTGTGTCGAGCGAGAGCGCGGGCAAGGGCCCCGGCCCGGAGGCGTCGATGCTGAAGATCAAGGGCACCGAGATCCAGCAGATGCTGACCGAGCTGATGGTGGAGGCCGTCGGCCCGTACGCGCAGCCGTTCGACACCGCCTACCTGGAGTGCGAGCACGAGCACGCCGTGACCGGCTACGACGACGCCGCGCCGCTGGCCGCGTACTACTTCAACTATCGCAAGACCTCCATCTACGGCGGGTCCAACGAAATCCAGAAGAACATCATCAGCCAGATGATCCTGGGGCTGTGAGGAGACACGAGACATGAACTTCAATCTCAGCGACGAACAGAAGCAACTGGCCGATGCCGTGCATCGCTTCATCGACAAGAGCTACGACTTCGAGTCCCGCAAGAAGAACATCAAGACCGAGGCGGGTTACGGCGAAGAGGCCTGGGCCGCGCTGGCCGAACTTGGTTTGACCGCGCTGCCGGTGCCGGAAGCGCAGGGCGGCTTCTCGGGCACTGCCGTCGACATGATGGTCGTGCAGCAGGAACTGGGCCGTGGTCTGGTGGTGGAGCCGTATCTCGCGACCGTCGTCGCCGCGTACGCGCTGCGGCTGGCAGGCGGACAGGACGAACTGCTGGAGCAGGTAGCCGGCGGCGAACTGAAGCTCGCCACGGCCTTCAACGAGCCGCAGGCTCGCTACGCGCTGAACGACGTGCGCGTCAAGGCGAGCGGTGGCAAGCTCAATGGCCGCAAGGTCGTGGTGATCCACGGCGCGCAGGCCGACAAGCTGGTCGTGTCCGCCCGCACCGGCGGCGCTGATGCTGACCAGGACGGCATCTCCCTCTACCTTGTCGATACGAAGGGCGCCGGCGTCAGCATCAAGGACTACCGCACCATCGACAACCTGCGCGCGGCCGACATCACGTTCCAGGACGCGCCGGCCCAGTTGCTGGGCGCCGAAGGCAAGGCCTGGCCGGTCATCGAGCAGACCGCTGACTACGCCGCCGTGCTGCTGTGCGCGGAGGCCGTGGGTGTCATGGATGCGCTCAACGCCGCCACGCTGGAATACGCCAAGACCCGCCAGCAGTTCGGCGTGCCCATTGCACGCTTCCAGGCGCTGCAGCACCGCATGGTGGAGATGTTCATCCACGCCGAGCAGTCGCGCTCGATCACGCTGCTGGCAGCGGCTCGCTTCGAGGAGTCGAGTCCCGAGGAGCGCCGTCGCTATGTCTCCGCCGCCAAGGCGAGGGTGGGGCAGGCGGCCCGCTCGGTGGGCCAGGAAGCCGTGCAGATCCACGGCGGCATGGGCGTGACCGACGAACTGCCGGCGGCGCACATGTTCAAGCGGCTTACACTGATCAACACAACGTTTGGCGACGTGGACCATCACCTGGGACGCTTCGCCAGCCAGCCTGGCTTCCAGGAAGCCGCCTGAGCCATCTGTTCACAAAAGCCGCGCCGGTTGTCCAGGCGCGGTTTTTTGCTTCTGGACCCGGACATTCACGGAGGCAACATGTCCAAGATGTACTTTGAGGATTACGTCGTCGGCAGCGAGCATCCGCTCGGCAGCTATACCGTCAGCGAAGAGGAGATCGTCGCCTTCGCGAAGCAGTACGACCCACAACCGTTTCACGTCGACAAGGCCGCCGCCGCCGGCAGCATCTACGGCGGGCTGATTTCCAGCGGCTGGATGACCTGCGGCATCATGATGCGGCTGCTGGTGCAGTCGATGGGCGACCGCTCGACCAGCATGGGTTCGCCGGGCGTGGACGAGGTTCGCTGGATCCGGCCGGTCTACGCCGGGGATACGCTGACGGCGGTGCTGAGGATCCTGGAGACTCGGCCTTCGGCATCCAAGCCGGACCGCGGCGTGGTCCTGACGCAGTGGGAGGCGGTCAACCAGCGCGGCGAACTGGTCTGCACGGTCAAGGGCATGGGCATGTACGCCCGCCGGCCCGCCTGACGCCGGCCACGCACACCGACAACGAGAGGAGACAATATGCGCACCATCGCATCGCTGGAAGAGCTGGAGAGCTTGCAAGGCCAGGAGGTCGCGGTCAGCGACTGGATCGAGATCACCCAGCAGCAGGTCAACCTGTTCGCGGAGGCGACCGGCGACCATCAATGGATTCACGTCGACGTGGAACGGGCCCGGCGCGAATCGCCGTTTGGCGCGCCGATCGCGCACGGCTTCCTGACGTTGTCGCTGCTGCCGGCCTTCATGCACAACGCGCTCGACATGCCGGGCGTTAAGATTGGCGTCAACTATGGCCTGAATCGCGTGCGCTTTACGTCACCCGTGCCGGTGGGCAGCAAGCTGCGCGGGCGTGTGAAGCTGCTGAAGGTGGAGCGGATCGATCCGCCGGCCAATGCGCCGGGCCTGGTCGGTGCCCAGTCCACCTGGGAGGTCACGGTGGAGCGGGAGGGCAGCGAGCGCCCGGTCTGCGTGGCCGAGTCGATCAGCCGTCGCTATTCGTAGTCGCCCGGACCGCGGGGAGTCTGACGGGAGGCCGCCTTGGGCGGCCTTTTTCATTCGCCGCCTTACACGAAATCTTGAGGTGAAGATTGTCCGATTTCCCGGACAGTGTGTCCGGGCCGTTGGGTTTACCCTAAATGTTGCGTTGCGGTACAGTCGCGCCACGATGTTTTACGTGCTGCGATTCTTGGCCGGAAACCGTGCTTGCCGTGCTGGCAAGTCGGCTGGGAGTCACAAGAACATCGTGTCCAACGCTACCCGGCGGTTGTCTTGAGCCGGGACCGTTCGCGGTTTCGGCCTTCAGTTTGTACAGCGCCAGTTCTGCCTTCCACGGCGGCCACGCGCGGTCGTCTTTGTTGTCCTGCTGCGTTCCCGGCGTTGCCCGGTCGCATGGTCCGCCGGTGTTTGCACCGCCAGACCGCAACGCCAGAAATGGACACGTCCTCCGGTTTTTCAAAGCCCTACCGCCTCTTGCTCCACGCATCAGGTGGCGAAGCCGCGGCATGCCCAGCCGCGGTTAACCAACCGTCGTGACATGAAGAAACCCACACTGCCGCGCTGGACGCGGCTCCTGCCTTGTCTTGGCTTGCTGGCGCTGGCCGGCTGCAACATGACGCTGCTCGACCCGAAAGGTCAGGTCGGCGTCGACATCAAGGGCATCATCCTGATCGCCACCTGGCTGATGCTGCTCGTGGTGGTGCCGGTGATCGTGCTGACGCTGGCGTTCGCGTGGAAGTACCGCGCCAGCAATACCAGCGCGCGCTATGAGCCCGACTGGTCGCACTCGACCAAGATCGAGGTGGTGGTGTGGCTGATCCCGTGCCTGATCATCGTGGTGCTGGGGATCATCACCTGGAAGTCCTCGCACGACCTGGACCCGTACAAGCCGCTCGAATCCAACGTCAAGCCCATCACCGTCGAGGTGGTCGCGCTGAACTGGAAGTGGCTGTTCATCTATCCCGAGCAGAAGATCGCCACGGTCAACGAGCTGGTCTTCCCGGTCAACACGCCGGTGAACTTCAAGATCACCTCGGATTCCATCATGAATTCGTTCTTCATCCCGCAACTGGGCAGCCAGGTGTACGCCATGGCCGGGATGGAGACCAAGCTTCACCTGATTGCCAGCGAAACGGGCACCTTCGACGGCATGTCCGCCAACTATAGCGGCGGCGGCTTCTCCGGCATGAAGTTCCAGGCCAAGTCGATGTCCAGCTACGACTTCGACGCCTGGGTCGCCAAGGTTCGCGCCGGCGCCAAGGATCTGGACATGGACGGCTACCACGAACTCGCCAAGCCGAGCGAGAAGGAGCCGGTGACCTACTTCAGCAAGGCGGATCCGCAGGTCTATCGCGGCATCCTCCACAAGTACATGGACCAGGGCGGCCGCGCCATGGCTGCCGAGGGCTTCCCTGGCGGTCCCGTCTGCACGTCGCGCAACACGTTGGGCGAGTCGCAGGTGTCCATGGCCACGCCGGCCAAGCCGGCGCTGGGCGCGCAATCCTAGGAGTAATGATGTTTGGCAAATTGACTTTGTCGGCGATTCCGTATCATGAGCCGATCATCATGGTCGTGCTGGCCGGTGTCGTCCTCGGTGGCGCGGCGCTGTTCGGCGCGATCACCTATTTCAAGAAGTGGGGCTATCTCTGGAACGAGTGGTTCACGTCCGTCGATCACAAGAAGATCGGAGTGATGTACTGCCTCGTGGCCCTGGTCATGCTGCTGCGCGGCTTCGCCGACGCGCTCATGATGCGCACCCAGCTGGCCGTCGCCACCGGCGGCAGCACCGGCTTCCTGCCGCCCGAGCACTACGACCAGATCTTCACGGCTCACGGCGTGATCATGATCTTCTTCGTGGCCATGCCGCTGATGACGGGCCTGATGAACCTGGTCGTGCCGCTGCAGATCGGCGCGCGCGACGTGGCGTTCCCGTTCCTGAACACGCTCAGCTTCTGGCTGTTCGTGGCGGGCGCGATGCTGGTCAATGTCTCGCTGGGCGTCGGTGAATTCGCCAAGACCGGCTGGCTGGCCTATCCGCCGCTTTCGGGGCTGGACTTCAGCCCGGGCGTGGGGGTGGACTACTACCTCTGGAGCTTGCAGATCTCGGGCCTGGGCACCTTGCTCACCGGCGTGAACTTCCTCGTGACCATCCTGCGCATGCGCGCCCCGGGCATGACGCTGATGCGCATGCCGGTGTTCACCTGGACCGCGCTGTGCACCAACGTGCTGATCGTGGCCTCCTTCCCGGTGCTGACCGTGACCCTGGCGCTGCTGGGCCTGGACCGCTACCTGGGCATGCACTTCTTCACCAATGACGGCGGTGGCAACGCCATGATGTACGTGAACCTCATCTGGATCTGGGGTCACCCCGAGGTTTACATCCTGATCCTGCCGGCGTTCGGCATCTTCTCGGAAGTCATCTCGACCTTCTCGGGCAAGAAGCTGTTCGGCTACAAGGGCATGGTGTACGCGACCGCCGCCATCATGGTGCTGTCGTTCCTCGTGTGGCTGCACCACTTCTTCACGATGGGTTCGGGCGCCAACGTCAACGCGTTCTTCGGCATCACGACCATGATCATCTCCATCCCGACCGGGGTGAAGATCTTCAACTGGCTGTTCACGATGTACCGCGGCCGCGTGCAGCTCACCTCGCCGGTGCTGTGGACCCTGGGCTTCATGGTCACCTTCGTGATCGGTGGCATGACCGGCGTGCTGATGGCAGTGCCGGCGGCCGACTTCGTGCTGCACAACAGCCTGTTCCTGATCGCCCACTTCCACAACGTGATCATCGGCGGCGTGCTGTTCGGTTACCTGGCCGGCATCACCTACTGGTGGCCGAAGGCCTTCGGCTTCAAGCTGAACGAACGCCTGGGCAAGTGCGCCTTCTGGTGCTGGCTGCTGGGCTTCTACTTCGCCTTCATGCCGCTGTACGTGCTGGGCCTGATGGGCATGACCCGCCGTCTGAACCATACCGACAACGCGGCCTGGACGCCGTGGCTGCACCTGGCCATGGTGGGCGTGGCGTTCGTGGCGCTGGGCATCTTCTTCCAGGTGCTGCAGATCGTCGTGTCGATCCGCGACCGCAAGAAGCTGGCCGACGTGACCGGCGACCCGTGGGGCGGCCGCACGCTGGAGTGGGCCACCTCGTCGCCGCCGCCGTTCTACAACTTCGCGCACACCCCGGTGGTGCGTGACCTGGACGCGTTCGCCGACATGAAGGCGCGTGGCGAGACGCTGCGCACCGATGGCTACGAGCAGATCCACATGCCCAAGAACACGGGCGCGGGCTTCATCATCGGCGCGCTGAGCCTGGTGTTCGGCTTTGCCCTGACGTGGCATATCTGGTGGCTGGCCATCGCAACCCTGGTAGGCATGATCTGGGCGTTCATCCATCGCACCAACGACGACCACATCGACTACTACGTGCCGGCCGCAGAGGTCGAGCAGATCGAAACGCGCCATCTGCAGCGCATTGCTTCGCAGGCCTCTTAACCATGTCGACTCAAGTCCTAGACCGTATCCCCGCGCCGGCTGGCGCGGCGGCCCACGCGCCGTCTGAAGCGCACGGGCACGACCATGCGCATCACGACACCAGTGCCAACACCGTGTATGGCTTCTGGATCTACCTGATGAGCGACTGCATCATCTTCGCTGGGCTGTTCGCGGCGTTCGCCGTGCTGCGCAACGAAGTGGCAGGCGGCCCCTCGGCCAAGGAACTGTTCGACCTCAGCTACGTGCTGGGCGAGACCTTCCTGCTGCTGTTCAGCTCGATCACCTATGGCATGGCGATGGTTGCCCTGCAGAACCGCCAGAAGCAGCGCGTGCTGCTGTGGCTGGGCGTCACGTTCCTGCTGGGCTTCGCCTTCATGGTGATGGAAGTCAACGAATTCCATCACCTGATCGCCGAAGGCGCCGGCCCGGGCCGCAGCGCGTTCCTGTCGTCGTTCTTCACGCTGGTCGGCACCCACGGCCTGCACGTGGCCAGCGGCATGCTGTGGATGGCCGTGCTGATGTGGCAACTGTCCAAGAAGGGCATCACCGCCACCAGCACCAAGCGCCTGATGTGCCTGTCGCTGTTCTGGCACTTCCTGGACGTCGTCTGGATCGGCGTGTTTACCGTGGTCTACCTGATGGGAGCACTGTGATGGCTCAGCAAAACGCACCGGTGGCGCATGGCGCCCACGACTCGCACGCCGCGCATGGCAGCCATGCCGGCCACGCCAGCGTCAAGTCGTACATGATCGGCTTCGTGCTGGCCGTGATCCTGACGGTCATCCCGTTCAAGGTCGTCATGGACGGCAAGATGGACAAGGGCACCATCCTCTGGATCATCCTCGGCATGGCCGTGGTCCAGATGATCGTCCACATGAAGTACTTCCTGCACCTGGACACCTCGTCGGAGCAGCGCAGCAACGTGGTGGCGCTGCTGTTCACGGCGCTGATCCTGGTCATCGTGGTGGCCGGCTCGCTGTGGATCATGCACAACCTGAACCACAACATGATGGTGATGTAAGCGCCATCGCCACCGCGGTTATCCGCGGCGGCACGAAAGAGGGGACCCGAATCGGGTCCCCCTTTTTTTGCCCGTTCGCGAAGGCTGGCTGTCCACGGAGGCAGGCAAGGGATCCCGCTACATCGAACCCATCTCGCTACATCGAACGCATCTCGTTCGCGCACCGCGACCGCCACTCGGCGATCTGGTTTTCGGGGAGGGCGGCAGCAGCGGGCGGATCACAGGCTGACGCCGAATCCTGTTTGACTTCCGATGGCACGCTGGTGGATGCGAAAGGCCCCGGGTATGCAACTTTGTTGGCAGCGACGGTCGGTTCCAACCGTGGTTTCGTGGCGAAGGTAGCCTCATTGATCAAGCTGAACGACAACTACGAGCGGCGCGTGGTCAGCCGGTCGAATGGCATGTCGCAGAGAAGCCGGCTGCGACTGCAATCCAGAAGCTGCTCCAACTCAATGATTTGAAGGGAATCACAATCATCTATCAGCCACCTAAATAATGGAGGACAGCGTGGAATCGTATTTTGCTGCAGCGTACTGGGGTCCTAGGCAAGAAGCCTTAGAAGCATGTGCCAAGCGGGCATATTTATTTCTTGCCCAGCTTGCAGAGATAGCCGAGATTTTTGGCGGCTGGCGCCAGAAGGGGTACAGTCGCGCGCAGGCCCTTCGATCCGGAGCGTTGGACAGTTGCTCCGAAGAAGAGCTGGCACAACAGTTCCTAGAAGGCAGAAATCGGAAAGATATTGGGGGCGATGTAATTGCAGACTTAGGGTATCGCATCTCGGTATGGAATGGCGGAGATAAAGCGACAGCGAGCTCGCTGTCGATGAAGTGTGGTCTTTACTCCACCGTAGTGGGGTTGTCTAACGCTGTGGTGCTGGATCTTCCACAGCGATTTGATTTTGACTCGCAGGAAAATGTTTGCAATCTCTTGCGCGCATTTGCTGAAGCTTGGGAGCCAGACTGGGCAATTGTCACCTCACAGTCCGCGCGAGATAGTCAGACGGGTCATAGTCCATACCTGGATCGTGCACTGTACGTCAGCACCTCCATGCCAGTTCCGCCCGCGCTTCCGCCTTCTGCCATCCGACACCAGTTGCCTGGTGGCGCCCTATACGTTGCATAGTCCAACGGGCGTTGCTTCAGGAGTCTTACCATCACCAGCGGCGGCGACACGACGCTCAAGGGCACGCGGGTCGGAGCGGGGATTGATCGGACCATCATCACTGGCGACAACCTGATCGAGAGCGATCATCGACGAGACGACCCACGACAACGCCGCCAACGCCAGCAGGAAGAGCACGGCCGCGACCAGACCACGGTCGGCGTGAACCTGACGGCAGGAGGCAACGCCCGGCTCGGTGCTGGTCAGGACCAGGTCGCCAGTGATGTGCTGGCGGTAAACGCCCTCGACGGCAACATCCTGCTGCACGGTTCGGGCCTCAGCGCTGGCGGCAAGGCGACGCTCGACGCCCGGCGCAACGTGAACATCGAGGCATCGACCGATACATACGCGGAATCGACGTCTTCGAGCAGCAGCGGCTGGAAGATCAGCACGGCCGTTGCCACGCCGGGCGATATCGGCCGCAACCTGAACGGCAGTGCCAACAACAGCGGCGTGTCGACATTGCCGTTCGGCAGCCAGAAGAGCAACGCGAGTGGCGACGCGTCGGCCAGCCGGCAGAACGCCAGCACGGTGACGGGCGATTCCGTATCCATCGTCAGCCGCACCGGTGACGTGCGCATCGTCGGCAGCGGCGTGGCGGCTGAGAACGATATCGCGATTGCCGCGAAGCAGGGCCGCGTGGACATCCTCTCCGGTCAGGATACAAAGTCCCAGCGTAGCGACAGCAGCGCCCGGACAATCGGCGACCTCGGCGGCGACGGCTACACCGGGATGACTGGCATCCGGACCGAGTCGCATCATCTGGACGCCAACAGCACCAGCGAAAACACGATCCGCAGCCAGATCGCCAGCCAGATCGCCAGCCAGGGCGGCAGCGTGAGCATCGCCGCCAAGGGCGACCTGACCGCACGCGGTGCCGACATCTCGGCCGGGCAGGACGTGACCCTCATTGGCAAGAACGTGGTCCTGGACCCGGGCACCGATGAGCGCGCGCAGAACCGGGTGGACAAGTCGAGCCAGTACGGCGTGACGCTGGCGTTGTCGGGGTACAGCATCACGGCGGCCAAGGCCGTGGAAGCCGCGGCGCGCGCGAAGGAGGACGGCAAGGACGACAAGGTGGCCGCGCTCTATGCCGCGCAAGCGGGCCTGGCGCTCGTCAACGGCGGCGCGCTGAGCAAGGATGTGTTGACCAGCGGCGGCAAGCAGTCGGCGGAAATCATCAAGGCGACGGTCAGCATCGGCGGCGGCAGCCAGCAGAGCGAATCGCACAGCCAGGCCAGCGGCCAGCAGGGCACCACCGTCAAGGCCGGCAACGCCGTGACCATCGTGGCCACCGGCTCTGGCGAGAAGGGTGGCGATGGCTACGCCACCGACGGGGACATCAAAGGCCGCGGCGTCCAGATCAGCGGCAAGACCGTCGATCTGACCGCCGCGCGCGATGTGTCGCTCGAGAGCGCGCTGGACCGTACCAGCAATGACAGCCGCAGCAGCGGCAGCAACTTCGGCATCGGTGTCGGCTTTGCCCTCGGCGGGGCGCAGAACGGCTTCACGCTGGAACTGTCGGCCAGCCAGAACAAGGCAAAGGCTAATGGCGAATCCGCAACGAACCAGAACTCGCACGTCAGCGCGACCGACAAACTGACCGTGACCAGCGGGCGCGATACCAACCTCAAGGGCGCGCAACTGATCGGCGACGCCATCGAAGGCTCCGTCGGACGCGATCTCAATATCGAAAGCCGGCAGGACACGGAGACCTACCACGCGAAGGAATCGTCATCGGGCATGCAGGCGAGCATCTGCATCCCGCCGTTCTGCTACGGCACCACGGTCAACGCGTCGGCCACGGCAAACAGCGGCAATACCGACAGCACGTACGCATCGGTCCAGGAGCAAAGCGGCATCTACGCGGGCAAGGGTGGCTTTGATGTCAACGTGAAGGGCAATACCGACCTCAAGGGCGGCATCCTGGCCAGCACGGCCGACGAAAGCCGGAACAAGCTCACGACCGGCACGCTGACAACGAGCGATATCGAGAACAAGGCTGAGTACAGCAGTGATTCGTCGACGTTTGTGGCGAGCTACAGCGGTGGCAAGAGCGTCGGCGCGAGCGATCCCAATCTGGGGCCGGTACAGGCGCCGCGTACAGAGTGGGCCGGCAACACCAACCTGTTGCAGGGTACGGCCAACAGCCTTGCCGCCACGGCCGCCGGCAATGCGCAGAAGCCGATTGCGGGCAATGCATCGGGCACGACGAAGAGCGCGATTGCTGCCGGCACCGTCGCGATCACGAATGACGCGGCACAGCAGGCTAAAACCGGGAAGACGGCCGACGAGACGATCGCCAGCCTGAATCGTGACACGGAAAACGCCAACCAGAGCATCGACAAAATCTTTGACGAGAAGAAGGTCAAGGAAGAGCGGGAATTCAATCGAGCTCGGAGCGAGGTGGCGCAACAGCTGGCGCCGATGGTTTACGGCGCGGTCGGGGAACAACTGACTGGCAAAGATCCTGCCACCAAGGCAGCCGTACATGCGTTGGTAGGCGGACTGTTGTCACAATCAATGGGAGGGTCGTTTGCTGCTGGCGCGGCCGGAGGTGCTGCAGCAAAATTGGCGATGGAGGCCTTTGGCAACTCGCTACTGGACCTGAAGGATCTGAGCGAGTCGGACCGCAGGGCGCTCGTACAATTGGCGGGAACTATTGTTGGCGGCGCGGGTGGTGCTGCCGCAGGTGGAACGGCATCCGACGCAGCGGCAGGCGCCAACGTAGGCAAGGTGGCAACGGAGAACAATTTCTTGCGGGATGGCATACGGCCTGCGCCAATGCCGGGACCTGATGGTCAACCCCAGGCTCCGTTCCAAACACCCGGCAAGCAGGCGGACAATGGAGAGGCTACTCTGACGGGTACGCCGGATCAATCGGATACCAGTGCAGCCAAGCCGTTTATTCAGCCGGTGAAAGACCTTGTGGATTCCTTGGCGGATGCCGTCAAGAATCCGATATTCATCCCGCTACAGGTGGTCGAGGGGCTGGGGGCGATATTCAATAGTGGGAAAAGTGGTGGTGAGGGGGCACCTAAGTATGCGCCGAGTCCAAAGCATGGGGCTGGAGGGTGGGGTACACCCATGGATCTTGATGATAACAAAGCACAGCAAGTGCTAGTAGATTCGATACAAGGTGGTAAGCAACGATATGGCGTTAGCGATGGAAAAGTGTATGAATTTCAGCCTGACAATGTCGGGGGGTGGCATGGATATCCAATTCCGGGTAACCAGGCGCCAGTAGGCGTATTGAGAGAATTTTTGCAAAGAGGGGATATTAGTCAGGCAGAATATGGAAAATTGAGGAAGGGGAAATAATGACTGAGCTTGTTCTGGAGTTTGAACCTTGGATTTCTGCTGATCCAACTGAGGTTGGATTTTCCTGGGATGCGAAGCTCGGCGCTATAAAGTTGCTGGCCAGAGATCATCCTGAGGCGAAGGGTGAGGTTCTGCTGGATATAAAATGGGATGTCAAAGAGCTGCTTCGTTGGCTCGATGAAAATGCAGGGTCAATTGTTGAGGTGCCTCTCCCAGAATTTGTTGAGTGGAAAGGGTCGATTTACAACTCGATCGATGGATTCTATGAGAGGTCGGAAGGCGTTGGAGACGTCGAGGATGATGCGGTCTTTGAATTTAGGCAAAGTCACGGGATTCGTTTTGCTCTGCGTGGTGTAGATGTTCCCGATATATATCTTGGGTGTGGTCCGAATGGTGGCGAGATATCCGGGGAAATTGAAGGAAGGAGGTTCGTTTTTTGTGTTGATATTAGAGATTTTTTATCAACGCTAATAAAGTGATCAGATGATGAGTAGTTCTATCGGGCGCTATTCGGGCTCTGCACAATGAGCCGACCAAAACGCCAATGCCCGCGCTGAGTAGACGGTGAGTCGTTGCACGCAAGATACGGAGTCGTATTGCCTCACCTGAAATTCCCCATTAGTAAACTTCAACATGAAATTCCACCTATTCGTTGCCCTATCCCTATCAAGCGCTTCCGTCATGGCGGCCAACCAGGTCGTACTCGAAACCCCTGTCACCTACGCACCCGGTGCGGGAGTGGTCGAGCAGGTCAAGACAGAGTGCCGCATTGAGGACATGCTGACGAATCACGTCGGAGACGTCCTGCGCAAGCGCTATAAAGACAGCCCGGGGACGATCGAGGCGGGTGCTGATCCCAATGGCGCGAGGGTCCTCAAGCTCCAGATCACTCACGTGCTTGGCATCGGCAGCGGCGCGTGGACAGGCCCGAAGGCCATCACCGTGGTGGCTGACTTGCTGGAGGACGGCAAGGTCGTTCGGCATACCAAAGTCAACCGCTGGTCCGTAGGCGGATTCTGGGGTGCATTCAAAGGGACCTGCTCGATTCTGGACCGCAGCGCAATCGTGATTGCCAAGGATATGGCCAGGTGGGTGCGCGACCCCTCTTATGTCGTGAAGGACGAGGGGCCGCCGAAGGACGCGGGGGCCTCCGAACCGGCAGCCTCCGAACCCACAGCCGAGCGGGCAACCGAACCTGTCGCGGCGAATGTCGAGTAAGCACCGCCCTGACTACGGATCCCAATCAGTTCTTCTTCCGTGGCGCGTCCTGGCAACGAGATCGCCTTCCAGATGGCGCCAATCCTTCAGTCATTTGCCATGCTTTGACGGGTGCGAAAGCCCCGTCCGGCATTTTTTTTGCCGATGTCTTTCATGCCGTCGCACATTGCCGCTGCCGCATCACTCGCGTTGGGCCTTTTGAGCATGCCGTCATCAGTGATGACGCAGGGCCCACGTGCCCTCTGGGCGAGGGCGCGAAATCGCAGCATATCGACAGCGGCAGCGGCATTTCAATAAAGTCGCTCTCAAACTATAAAAAACTCCGCTCATCATGGGTCCAACACTCCGCCTCGCGGCAATCCTCCTTGCTGCCTCTCTCTCCGCCTGCTCCACCTACACCCCTCCACCAATCGGTCCGGACGAGCCAGTTGCCGAACTGACCGGCACCGGCGATTTCTCGATGTCCATGCCGTTCGTCGACAAGAAAGGGTGTTATCAGGGCAATTTTTTCGTCGATACCAAGCCTGCCGCGGCGCCCTCGAAGGTTCGCGTGGACAGTTCGCTGGTTGTGGTGATTGACGGATCGGTGGGGATTGCCCGCTGTCATGACACGGTCAAGTTCCGGCCGGTTGCGGGGCACAAGTATGTCGCGCATGGCCTGCCGGGGCGCGATGAGTCCGAGCCGCCGAAGTCGATTTTCAGGTTGGCTGCCAGCGCGAATAAGGAACACTGCCATGTCGAGATCTTCGACGTGACGGACGCAGCCAGTCCCGTCCGCGTGAAAGTCGAGCGAAGGGAGCCGCGTCCGGCCGGTATTGCCTGCATCAGGTTCTAGTAAAAAGCGGGTCCCGTTCAGGGGCCCGATTGATCACCACTTTTTGTCATGTCCTGGCGGGTGCGAGATTCCCGTCCGGCTCTTGTCATGCCGATGTCCTTCAGACCGCATCACTTTGCCACCGCCGCGTCACTCGCGTTTGGCCTTTCGAGTCTCCCGTCATTCGCGATGGCCCAGGTGGCGCCAAATCCTGGCCAGGCCGCTGCCCTGACCAATGCTGGGCAGGAACAACGCAACCGCCAGCAGCAGGAAGCACGCGAGCGGGAGGCCGCGGTGCAGGCGCCGGTGGTCCGGGCCGAGGCGCTGGCGCGCGCCGAATTTCCGGAGCTGCCGCCGGAGACGCCTTGCTTCCGTATTGAGCGGTTCGTCCTTGAGGTGCCCAAGGACCTGCCGCCCGAACTTCAGGCCAGCGGCGCTTCATCCCTGCCGATGGACCCCTTCGCCTTCGCGCGGCAATGGCTCGATCACTATCAGGGCCAGTGCGTTGGCAAGCAGGGTGTGGATCTGCTGGTCAAGGGCGTCTCGCAGGCGATTCTCTCGAAAGGCTATGTCACCACGCGCGTGCTGGTCCCCGAGCAGGACCTGTCCTCGGGCGCACTCAAGCTCGCGCTGATCCCGGGTGTCATCGGAGAGATCCGATTCAGCGAGCCGGAGCTATGGGGCACGTGGAAGACTGCCTTCCCGACCGCGCCGGGCGAGTTGCTGAACCTGCGTGATCTGGAGCAGGGGCTGGAGCAGATGAAGCGCGTGGCGAGCCAGGATGTCGATATGCAGATCGTGCCGACCTCGGTGCCAGGGCGCAGCGACGTGGTGATCGCGATCCGGCGCACCAAGCCGTGGACCGTGGTGGCCTCCGTCGACAACTCGGGCGCGCGCTCGACCGGGAAGTGGCAGGGCAACCTCAGCCTCGGCATCGACAACCCGCTGGGGCTGAACGACGTGTTCAACGTCGGCTATAACCAGGATCTGGGTGTCAGCGACAAGGCGCATGGCACGCGCGGCTGGAATGGCTACTATGCGGTCCCCTGGGGCTACTGGACGGCCACCCTGTCGGCATACAGCAGCAACTACTTCCAGCAGATTGCCGGTGTGAATACGACGTTTGTGTCGAGCGGGAAGTCGCAGAACGTTGACCTGAAACTGCATCGCGTGCTGCGGCGCAGCCAGAACGATGTGTTCGGGATGCAGGTCCGCCTGACGCGCCGCTTCGGCAAGAGCTATATCGAGGACACCGAGATCCCGCAACAGCGTCGCAACAACACGATCCTGGAGTTCGGTTTCACCGATCGTCACTACTTCGGCCAGTCGCAGCTCGATGCGAACCTGGCTTACCGGCAGGGGATCGGCGCATTCGGTGCCCAGCCCGATGCGCTCGCCGCGGAGGGTGGCCCGACATGGCGTTATCGGATGGTGGTGCTCGACGCCAACCTGTCGGTGCCGTTCAAGATCGCGGATCAGCCATTTCGCTATGTGACGACAGTGCGCGGCCAGTTTACGAACGACCGGCTGTACTACGTCGATGACCTGACCATCGGTAGCCGGTACACGGTGCGAGGTTTCGACGGCGAGAGCCAACTGGCGGGCGAGCGAGGCTTTTACTGGCGCAACGAACTGCAGGCGCCGCTTGGTGGCACCGGACAGGCGTTCTATGTTGGCCTGGACTACGGCCGGGTACATGGCCCGTCAACGCGGGGACTGGTCGGCACGCAACTGGCCGGCGCGGTAATCGGGCTGCGCGGCGGGGCGGGTCCAAGCGTGGTCGGCTCGGTGTCTTACGACGTCTTCGTCGGCATGCCGGTCTACAAACCAGCGGCTTTCCACACAGCGGGTGTCACGGGCGGCGTCCAGTTGGTGTACCAGTATTGAGTTGCACCGCAAGCCTTACCCGCCGGACGGACCTCCCTGGAAATCGGCGATGCCCCATTCTTGCCCGTTCGCGGCCTGATCGCAGCCGGCTGCCCAGGGCAGGCTGCACCGACTTGAGTCGATGCACGCCGACGGTGCGCGGCGGGGCGGCACCAGGCTGGTGCGCCGCGGCCGCCGTGTCCTTTCCCCGCCGCCCCCGCGCCGCGCGGCCGGTTCTTTCGCCCTTATCAGTCATGGCACGCTAGTTGCAGATGCATCACCCGGGGTGCGTAGTCCCTAATCACATACGACAAACTGGGAGCTGCAATGAAACGACGTGACATGCTGAAGCTGTCGGCAATCGCTGCCGCGGCAATGATCGGTACCAGCCCGCTGGCGATGGCGCAGTCGAAGGAGCCGATCAAGGTCGGCATTCTGCACTCGCTGTCCGGCACCATGGCCATCTCCGAGACCTCGCTCAAGGACGTGGCGCTGATGACCATTGACGAGATCAACAAGAGCGGTGGCGTGCTCGGCCGCAAGCTCGAGCCCGTGGTGGTGGACCCCGCCTCCAACTGGCCGCTGTTCGCCGAGAAGGCACGTCAACTGATTACCAAGGACAAGGTCGCGGTCACGTTCGGCTGCTGGACGTCGGTGTCGCGCAAGTCGGTGCTGCCGGTTTATGAAGAGCTCAATTCGCTGCTGTTCTACCCGGTGCAGTATGAGGGCGAGGAGATGTCGAAGAACGTCTTCTACACCGGCGCCGCACCCAACCAGCAGGCCATTCCGGCCGTCGAATACCTGATGAGCAAGGAGGGCGGCGGTGCCAAGCGCTTCTTCCTGCTCGGCACCGACTACGTCTACCCGCGCACCACCAACAAGATCCTGCGCGCGTTCCTGAAGAGCAAGGGCGTCGCCGACAAGGACATCGAAGAGGTCTACACGCCGTTCGGTCACAGCGACTACCAGACCATCGTCGCCAACATCAAGAAGTTCTCGCAGGGCGGAAAGACGGCGGTGATCTCGACCATCAACGGCGACTCCAACGTGCCGTTCTACAAGGAACTCGGCAACGCGGGCCTGAAGGCCAAGGACGTGCCGGTGGTGGCGTTCTCCGTCGGCGAGGAAGAACTGCGCGGCATTGACACCAAGCCGCTGGTCGGCCACTTGGCCGCGTGGAACTACTTCATGTCGGTCAAGAACCCCGAGAACGACGCCTTCAAGAAGCAATGGGCGGCGTGGGTCAAGGCCAACAACCTGCCCGGCGGCGACAAGCGCGTGACCAACGACCCGATGGAAGCGACCTACGTCGGCATCCATATGTGGGCGCAGGCCGTGAAGAAGGCAGGCACCACCGACACCGACAAGGTGCGCGCCGCGATGTACGGCCAGACCTTCAAGGCGCCGGATGGCTTCACGCTGACCATGGGCGAGAACCACCACCTGTACAAGCCGGTGATGATCGGCGAGGTGAAGGGCGACGGCCAGTTCGCCGTGGTCTGGAAGACGCCCAAGCCCGTGCGCGCGATGCCGTGGAGCCCGTTCATCGCCGGCAACGAAGGCAAGCCGGACAAGGTGATGTAAGCACGCGTAGCGAGGGCCATCGTGCCCTCGGTGCCGTTCTCTTTCGCCGCTCCCTCTCCTGTCACGCGGGAGTGGGGCGGCACACCACAAGACGCGAATCACCGCGCGAACCTGGCTCCTGCATGCACCGATCCATCCTCCGTTCCGACAGGCCGTGGCTGCGCGCCATGCTGGTCGCACTATGGCTGGCTGCCGCGCCCTTGTGGTCGCCGTTGTGCGCCGCCACGCCGCTCACACAGGCCGACCTGAAACCGCTGGCCGGCGACGACTTCGACGCCAAGACCGCCGCGCTGACCGCGCTGACGAAGGCGCCCGCCGAGCAGGCCGGCCCGATCCTGAAGGCCCTGCAGGACGATGCCCTGCAGTACGCGCCGTCCGTGGGCATGGTGCGCGAGGCGGATGGCAAGACCGTGGACGCGCTCACCGGCGCGCCCGTCCACGTCAAGGCCGATGAACTGGAGGCGCTGACGCTCAACAACAGCCTGCGCGCGCTGGTGGACAGCGCCGCGAGCGGGCTGCAACTGCAGTCGCCCGATATTGCTGTGCGCACGCAAGCGATCAACACGCTGTTCGAGCAACCCGAGAATGCGTCGCGCGAGGCGGTGGAAGCCGCCCGCAAGGCCGAGGCCGATGCCGGCTTGCGCGCCCGGCTCGACGTGATCTGGGCCAACACCGTGCTCGCAGAGCTGGGCTTGCCGAAGGATGCCCGGCTGGAAGCCATCGACATTCTCGGCCGCGACAGCAATCCGCAAAGCCGTCAGAAGCTGACGCCGCTGGTGGAGCGCGGCGACGGCGGCAAGTACCGCGAGCCCGATGCCGATGTGCGCGCCGCCGCGCAGCGCGCGCTCGACACGCTGCGCGACGACCAGCGCCGTGCCGAGCTTGCCGGCAACCTGTTCGCCGGCCTGAGCCTTGGCAGCGTGCTGCTGCTGGCCGCGCTGGGGCTTGCCATCACCTACGGCCTGATCGGCGTCATCAACATGGCGCACGGCGAGTTCCTGATGATCGGCGCCTACGCGACCTACGTGACGCAGACGCTGTTCCGCGCGTATCTACCTGGTGCGTTCGACTGGTATCTGCTGGCCGCGCTGCCGGCGTCGTTCCTTGCGGCGGCGATCGTCGGCTTCGCGCTTGAGCGGCTGGTGCTGCGCCATCTGTACGGTCGCCCGCTGGAAACGCTGCTGGCGACGTTCGGTGTGAGCCTGCTGCTGATGCAGGCGGTGCGCACGCTGTTCGGCGCGCAGAACGTCGAGGTGGCCAACCCGGCGTGGATGAGCGGCGGCATGGAATGGCTGCCGGGGCTGGTGATTCCGTACAACCGCGTCGTCATCATCGTGTTCGCGCTCGCGGTGGTGGCCGTGGCCTGGGCCGTGCTCAACCGCACGCGGCTTGGCCTCTTCGTGCGCGCCACCACGCAGAACCGCACCATGGCCGCGTGCGTGGGCGTGCGCACCTGGAAGGTGGACAGTTACGCGTTCGCGTTTGGCGCGGGCATTGCGGGACTGGGCGGCTGCGCGCTGTCGCAGATCGGCAATGTCGGGCCGGACCTCGGCCAAGCGTACATCATCGACTCGTTCATGGTCGTGGTGCTCGGCGGCGTCGGCCAGTTGGCGGGCACCATCGTCGGGGCGTTTGGCCTGGGCCTCATCAACAAATTCATCGAGCCGTTCTATGGCGCGGTGCTTGCCAAGATCTTTGTCCTGGTGCTGATCGTGCTCTTCATCCAGAAGCGGCCGCAGGGACTGTTCGCGCTCAAAGGGCGCAGCGCGGAGGCATGATGACCAGTTTTCAATCCAAGATTGCCGGCGCGCCGTCGTTCCGGCTTGCGGTTCCCGACCGGCAGCCGCTGTTCTCGCGCGCTGGTTGGCTGGCACTACTCGTTGTGGCGGTGATCGTGGCCGTTGGCGTGCCCGTGTGCGCGCTGCTGGTGCCGGAAGGCCATCCGCTGCATCTGTCCGCCTATGCGCTGACGCTCGTCGGCAAGATCATGTGCTTCGCGCTTGCCGCCATCGCGCTGGACCTGGTGTGGGGCTACTGCGGCATCCTGAGCCTCGGGCACGGACTCTTCTTCGCGCTGGGCGGTTACGCAATGGGCATGTACCTGATGCGTGCCATCGGCCGCGAGGGCGTCTACCAGAGCAATCTGCCGGATTTCATGGTGTTCCTCGACTGGAAGGAGCTGCCGTGGTTCTGGCAGGGCACGGAGCACTTGCCCTACGCGTTGTTGCTGGTGGTGCTGGTGCCCGGCGTGCTCGCGTGGCTGTTCGGCTTCTTCGCGTTCCGCTCGCGCATCAAGGGCGTGTACCTGTCGATCATCACGCAGGCGATGACCTATGCCGCGATGCTGCTGTTCTTCCGCAACGAGACCGGCTTTGGCGGCAACAACGGCTTCACCGACTTCAAGCGCATCGCCGGCTTTGCCATTGCCGCGCCGCAGACGCGCACGGCGTTGTTTGTGCTGACCTTCGTTGCGCTGCTGGCGGGCTTCATCGCGTGCCGCTACATCGTGACGTCCAAGCTCGGCCGCGTCGTCACCGCGGTGCGCGACGCCGAAACGCGCGTGATGTTCTCGGGCTACAGCCCGCTGGGCTACAAGCTCTTCGTGTGGACGTTCTCGGCCGTGCTGTGCGGCATTGCCGGCGCGCTCTATGTGCCGCAGGTTGGCATCATCAACCCGGGCGAGATGTCGCCCGGCAACTCCATCGAGATGGCCGTCTGGGTCGCGGTCGGCGGGCGTGGCACGCTGATCGGGCCGGTGATCGGCGCGTTCCTCGTCAATGGTGCGAAGACGATGTTCACGGCGTACTTTGCCGAGTACTGGCTGTTCCTGCTCGGGGCGATGTTCGTGCTGGTCACGCTGTACCTGCCCGATGGCGTGATCGGCCTGTGGCGGCGCGTGCGGGCGCGGACAGTGCGCCAGGCGCCCGCGGAGCAGCAGGCTCCCGCATCGAGCCCCGCAGTGGTCGGCCGTACCGGAGGTGAAGCATGAACGCCGCGCTCGAATACGGACAGGCGGAAAGCGGTGATGCCACCGGCCTTGGCCGCGTGGTGGAGCCGGGCACGATCGACGTCTCGCACGGTCCGATCCTGTACCTCGAAGACCTGACGGTCCAGTTCGACGGCTTTCGCGCGCTCAACAAGCTGTCGTTGTCGATCGATCACGGCGAACTGCGCTGCGTGATCGGCCCCAACGGCGCCGGCAAGACCACGATGATGGACGTCATCACCGGCAAGACCGGGCCGCGCAACGCCAACGTCAACGGTCGCGTGTTTCTCGGGCAGACCATTGACCTGATGCGCATGACCGAGCCGCGCATCGCGCAGGTGGGCATCGGCCGCAAGTTCCAGAAGCCGACGGTGTTCGAGCAACACGCCGTCTGGGAGAACCTGGAGCTGGCGATGAAGGCGGACAAGCGCTGGTGGCCGTCGCTGCGTGCGCGGCTCACGGGCGAGGGTCATCGCCGCATCGAGGAGACGCTGGCGCTGACCGGCCTGGAGGCCGAGGCCTATCGGCCAGCGGGGTTGCTGTCGCATGGCCAGAAGCAACGACTGGAGATCGGCATGCTGCTGATGCAGCAGCCACAACTGCTGTTGCTCGATGAACCCGTGGCCGGCATGACCGACGAGGAATCCATGCAGCTTGCGGGCCTCCTGAACAGCCTGCGTGGCAGTTGCTCGATGATGGTCGTGGAGCACGACATGGAGTTCGTCGCCGCACTGGCCGGTGACGCGGGCAAGGTCACGGTGCTGGCCGAGGGCAGCGTGCTTGCCGAAGGCACGCTCGATGCCGTCAAGCGCGACGAGCGCGTGATCGAATCCTATCTGGGAAGATAAGCATGCTGCAGGTCAATGCACTGAACCAGTACTACGGCGGCAGCCACATCCTGCGCAACGTTTCGTTCGACGTGCCGCAGGGCAAGCTGACCACGCTCCTGGGCCGCAACGGCGTCGGCAAGAGCACGCTGCTCAAGTGCCTGATGGGCGTGGTGCCCACGCGCAGTGGCAGCATCAGTTGGGATGGCCGCGCGCTGGAGAATAAGCCGCCCTACGAGCGCGTGGCTGCAGGGCTGGCCTATGTGCCCCAGGGGCGCGAGATCTTTCCGCGCCTGACCGTGGAAGAGAACCTGCTGATCGGCGCAGCCAGCCGCTCGCGCCCGTCCGGCGTGCCGGACCGCATCTACCAGCTGTTTCCGGTGTTGCGCACGATGCGTCAACGCCGTGGCGGCGACCTGTCCGGCGGCCAGCAGCAACAGTTGGCTATCGGCCGCGCGCTGATGAGCGAGCCGGGGCTACTGATTCTCGACGAGCCGACCGAGGGTATCCAGCCGTCCATCATCCAGGACATCGGCCGCGCGCTGCGCCTGTTGGTGGACGAGTTCGGCATGACGGTGCTGCTGGTTGAGCAGTACTACGAGTTTGCCCGGCATCTGGCCGACCACTACGTGGTGATGAGCCGTGGCGAGGTCGTGGCGAAGGGGGCGGGTGCGAGCATGGAGCAGGACGGCGTGCGGGAGTTGATCGCGGTGTAGGCACGGTGGGTGCTCTTTGCGATGTGCCGTCAACGCCGCTGGTGGGTTCCGCGAGGCGCTTCCTGCGGCACCGGCGGCGCGTTATGATGGCTGGCATCAGGCGCACCGAGACGGTGCGCCGACGGCATCGTTGCTCCGTCCGCTCCCAATCCTCTCGCGGCCCTGCCTTCAACCATGCGTCACCCGGACTTTCCTTCCACTGTTGCCGCGCCCGCCGCGTGGCAGGCCGAGTTGCGCCTGCGCTTTGCCGCGCGGGACGGGCGCACGGTGCTGGCCGAGCGCCGCCATCGTGGGCCGCTGCTGGTGCAAAAGACGCTCTATCCGGAAGGTGGGGAGATTTGCCACGCCGTCGTCCTGCATCCGCCTGCGGGCGTTGCCGGCGGCGATGCGCTGGAGATCGACGTCGATGTCGGCCCCGGTGCGCACGCGGTGCTCGCCACGCCGGGCGCCACCAAGTGGTACAAGTCGCTCGGCCGTGAAGCATCGCAGCGCGTGCGGCTGGTGGTGGCCGAGGGCGCGCGGCTGGACTGGCTGCCGCAGGAGAACATCGTGTACGACGATGCGCGCGCACGCATCGCCACCGAGGTACAGGTGGCGGCGGGCGGCAGCGCCATCGGCTGGGATGCCGTGGTGCTGGGCCGCCAGGCATCGGGCGAGCAATGGGGAAGCGGTGCGTTGTGGCTGGACACGCAGGTGAACGCGCCCGACGGCGCGTTGTGGATCGAGCAGGCGCATTTCGACGCCGCGTCGCCACTGCGTGCTGCCGCGGTGGGCATGGACGGCCTGCACGTGCTGGGCACGTTGTGGGCGGTGGACGAGGGCGCCACGCAGACGCTGGCCGAGTCGCTGGCCGAACGGCTGCCCTACAACGCTGGCGTGCGCGCCGGGGTGACGTGCCTTGCCGCGCACGGGCAGTCGATGTTGCTGCTGCGCGTGCTGGGCAACAGGATGGAAGCGGTGCGGCAGGTGCTGACCGATGGCTGGTCTGCGTTGCGCGAGCCGATACACGGCGTGGCGGCACGGCCGCTGCGGCTGTGGGCCACGTGAGGCCCACATCAGGGCCGGGAACAAGAGACAAGACAAACAGGGAATCCGACGATGGAACTGACGCCGCGCGAGAAAGACAAGCTGCTGATCTTCACCGCCGCGCTGCTGGCCGAACGCCGCCGCGCGCGCGGGCTCAAGCTCAACTATCCGGAAGCGGTCGCACTGATCACCGCCGCCATCATGGAGGGCGCGCGCGACGGCCGCACGGTGGCCGAGTTGATGCACGAGGGCACCACCGTGCTGAGCCGCGACGACGTCATGGAAGGCATACCCGAACTGATCCCGGAGATCCAGGTGGAGGCCACGTTCCCGGACGGCACCAAGCTGGTGACCGTGCATCACCCGATCGTCTGATCCCTCTTCTCCCTGCACATTCACGACAACAAGAGAGCCACCATGACCGTTACCGTCCGTTCGCGGCTTGCCGCCGGCGCCGTTCTGTCGCTTGCCACGCTGCCCGCCTTCGCGCATCCGGGACACGACGCCGCCACCGTGGGCGCAAGCCTGTGGGCGGGCTTGCAACATCCGTTCACGGGGGCCGATCACTTGCTGGCGATGGCAGCGGTTGGCGTCTGGAGTGCGCTCTCCGCGCGCTCGGCAGCCGACACACTGCGCCTGCCGCTCGCGTTCGTCACGCTGATGCTCGTTGGCGCGGCGCTTGGACTTGCAGGTATCGCGTTGCCCGCCGTCGAGCCGATGATCGCCACCTCGCTGCTGGTGACAGGCGTGATGGTGGCGCTGCGGGCGAAGCTGCCGGCGCGGGCCGGCATGGCCATCGTCGGTGGCTTTGCGCTGTTCCACGGCTACGCGCATGGCGCGGAACTGCCCGTCACCGCCGGCGCCATGCCAGCCGTGCTGGCCTACGTGGGTGGCTTTGCCGTGGCGACGATGGCGCTGCACGTGGCGGGCATTGCCGGCGGCATGCTGCTGCGGCGGCGAGCCGCGTGGATTGCCCGCGTGGCCGGTGCCGGTGTGGCGTTGTACGGCGCCAGCCTGCTGGTGGCCTGAACTTGAATCCGAACTGCAGCGGAGCACGGCGATGATTCCCGGTGAACTGATTGCCCAGGACGGCGAGATCGAACTCAACGCCGGACGCGCCACGGTCAGCGTGACCGTGGCCAACACTGGCGACCGGCCCATCCAGGTCGGCTCGCACTTTCATTTCTACGAGACCAACGCGGCGCTCGATTTCGACCGTGAGGCCGCGCGTGGCTTTCGGCTGAACATCGCAGCCGGTACCGCCGTGCGCTTCGAGCCGGGCCAGACGCGCACCGTCGAACTGGTGGCGCTGGCAGGCGACCGCATCGTCTACGGGTTCA
>JACXTT010003529.1_pt1 | contig 24003 bp, 20 predicted proteins | sample 9270951 | NCBI WGS metagenome assembly JACXTT01 (sample SAMN15532306, study PRJNA645909) | rock metagenome | isolation source: weathered quartz diorite | place: Puerto Rico | collected 2017-06-21
TTGATCTTTCTTGTCGAAGGATCAAACGCTGATGAGTCCGGAGAAGTTGCCACAGGGGATATGAACTATCGACCTAATGGCTGCGTGCACACGGTGACAACGAAGAATGGGGCGACAGTACTGGCCTTTGTCACTGGGAGCGCGGAGCCAGCGTGACTCTAGTACTGAGCACTGAATGCCGAGTAGAGAAAGCGCTGCAGAAAAGACACCTCTTGAGCTGCTTTCTCTACCGCCGAACTGTTGCTCAGGCCTAGACGCAATTGCTCATGTTGCTCGTTTCTCTAAAGCTGCCTGCACTTCTGCATACTCTGGAAATCTTCCAGTCGCTTTTTTAGAGTAGATTTTTTCTCCATCGATGAAGACTTCAAAACGACCGTCGTCAAATGGCGCGAGCGCGAGTTGGCGAATGCGTTGTTTATACTCGGTAAGCAGTTGTTCCGTCAGACTGACGGCTTCCGGCTCGTAGCCTCATGCAGCGCAGTATTCAATGCGGAGTTCCATAGAGTCCTCCTGAGAAAGCGGCTCTTTTTTCTCACCTACCATAGTCGCCTGGTAGAGACAACAAAGGTTCTTGCGGCTTTGCTTTCTCAGAGCCTGTCGTTTATGCTCGTCAATCGAACCTGACTTGTTAAGGAGGAGCCTATGGACTGGCGAGGTCGCTGCGGCAAAAAGTTGGTGTCTGCTCAGGAAGCGATGCGGTCTGTGCGTAATGGAGACACTGTACAGGTGAATTGGCTGCACGCGACTCCCCTGACGCTGTGCGAGGCGCTCATGGCGCGTAAAGACGAACTGCACAATGTGAAAATCGGGACCGTAGGGCCGCTCTACAATTGGGATCAACTTGGCGCAGACCAAGCGTTTACCATCCAGACCCCCTACCTAGGCGTTCTCACGCGTCCGTTGATGGAGAAAGGAATGGTGGATTTTATTCCGGTGATGTACTACCGCCATCGAGAACTCCCTCCGGGGATTGCCTGTGATGTGTACTTGACGCCGCTGTCCCCACCGGATGAGCATGGTTACTGCAGCTTCGGAGCTGGACTCTTCATGTCGAAGACCATGGTCGGCGCTGCGCGTGTTGTCATTGGTGAAGTACAAGAGAATTTTATCCGCACAGGCGGTGAAAATTACATCCATGTATCAGAAGTGACGCATTTTGTAGAACCTACGACTCCACCGGCTGCTCTGCCGCCGACAGCACGAAACGAAGAAGAAGTGGCGGCAACCGAAATTATTTGCACCTTAATCGCGAACGAATTGATTCACGATGGCGATACGGTTCAAATTGGTCTCGGCAGCGTCTCGTCGCCACTCGCCATGTATCTTGAGAACAAAAACGACATTGGGATTCATACCGAAGTCATTCCTGGCGGAGTCGCGCGCCTAGTGCAAAAGGGCGTCATCACCGGAAAATATAAGACAGTCAATCCTGGAAAAGTGGTGGCAAGCGCTGGGATTGGCGTCTTTCCCGATGAATTGGCGATTATCAACGGCAACCCTAAGTTTGAATTTTATGATTTCACCTATACTGATGACCTGCGATTACTCGTTAATCAGAAAAATTATGTCGCCGTGAACAACGCCTTGGCGGTGGATCTCGGCGGACAAGCCTGCTCGGAATCGATTGGACCCTACATGTACACTGGCACGGGTGGACAGGCGATTTTCACTATCACCGCCGCCTACTGTAACCCCGGAAAATCCGTAATCGTTACACCCTCAAGCGCGTTGGTCAAAGGTCGACGTATTTCTCGGATCGTACCGATGCTGGAGCCTGGAAGTGTAGTGACGGCGCAGAGAGCTTTTGTTGACTATGTGGTGACAGAACACGGCATTGCCGCCTTGAAAGGTAAGACGCTCAAGCAGCGCGCCGCCGCTCTCATTGAAATTGCGCATCCGGACTACCGCGAAGAATTGCGCACGGAAGCAAAAAGGATTTATCGTCTGTAAGCAAAGAAATAGTACGAAAGCGCACCCTCCGAGTTTCCTTGAACGGCGATGCACGACAGGAGACGTAGCATGGATCATAAATTTACTAACCGCCTCATTCACGAAACGAGTCCATATCTGCTCCAACATGCTCATAACCCGGTTGATTGGTTTCCCTGGGGTGAGGAAGCCTCCGCCAAAGCGAAAGCAGAAAACAAGCCGATTCTCCTCAGCGTCGGCTACTCGGCGTGCCATTGGTGCCATGTGATGGCGCACGAGTCTTTCGAGGATGAAAAGATCGCTGGGCTGATGAACGCTCTTTTTGTCAATATCAAGGTCGATCGCGAAGAACGTCCGGATATTGATGAAATTTATATGCAAGCCGTGCAGATGCTCACTGGACGCGGGGGCTGGCCTATGACCGTATTTCTTACGCCGGAGGGGAAACCGTTCTATGGTGGCACCTATTTCCCTCCGGTTGATCGACACAACCTCCCGGCGTTTCCACGCCTTCTCGCTGGCGTCGCGCAAGCCTATCGGGAGCGACCTCAAGACGTTGAAAACGCAACCACAAAGATCCTAGAGAATCTTGAGCGTTTAGCGCGACGTGAGGAAACGGCGCGTCCGTTACGGGTTGAAACCCTGGCGCATGCGGCGACAAGCCTGGCGCAGCAGGTCGACCGGACGCATGGCGGACTCGGCGGGGCTCCGAAGTTTCCGAACTCAATGATTTTTTCACTATTCTTGCGACAGTATGTGGCGAGCGGTGAAGAGCAATATCTAGAAATCACTACTCATACACTGCGAAAGATGGCTGAAGGCGGCATCTACGATCACTTGGGCGGCGGCTTTCACCGTTATTCGGTGGATGAGCGTTGGCTGGTCCCACATTTTGAGAAAATGCTTTACGATAACGCCTTGTTAGTGCGCTTGTATCTTGAGGCTTATCAAGCGACACACGATCCGTTCTTTCGTCAGATCGTTGAGAAGATTTTGCTCTATGTCGAGCGTGAAATGTTACACCCAGAGGGGGGCTTTTATTCCACGCAGGACGCAGATTCGGAAGGAGAAGAGGGAAAATTTTTCGTCTGGACGCGCGATGAAGTGATGCGCGAACTGGGAGAAGAGGTTGGGGAAATTTTTTGCCGCTATTATGATGTCACCGACGTCGGCAACTTTGAGCATAAAAATATTCTCCATGCCACGGTGACTTTTGCGCAATTAGCCAAGCTGTATCGGCGTGAAGAGCGCGAGGTGACGCAGTGGATCACCGAGGCAAAGCAAAAACTCTTTACCGTGCGAGAACAACGAGTCAAACCCGGGCGGGACGAGAAGATTCTTACGAGTTGGAACGGGTTGATGATTGCGGCATTTGCAGAAGCCTATCGCGTGCTTGGCCATCCTCAGTATCGTGAGATTGCGTGCCGTAGCGCGGAATTTCTGCTTACACGCCTCTACCATGAGGGCAGGCTGCTGCGCAGTTATAAAGACAGCCAGGCGAAGTTTAACGCATATTTGGACGATTACGCATTTTTTACCGCGGCGTTAATCGATCTGTATGAAGCGACGTTCGAGCCGGTCTATCTCGATCGCGCAGTGGAGCTCGCCAATACGGTGCTCGCCCATTTTTGGGATGGGCGCGAGGGCGGATTTTTCTTCACAAGTAGTGATCATGAGGCGCTGATTGCACGGACGAAATCTGCGTTCGATGGGGCGATCCCGTCCGGCAATGCCGTGATGGTGCTTAATCTGTTGCGGTTATCGTATCTCACAGAGAATCAGACGCATCTGACGAGAGCTGAGCAAACCTTGCGTTTATTCTATGATGCGATGGAACAGAATCCTTTCGGTTTCAGCCACATGTTGGGAGCCTTGGATTTGTATCTCCATCGGCCCAAAGAGATTGTTCTGTTCGGCGATAAAAATGCGCCGGAAACTCGGGCTATGTTGGCGCGAATTCACGAGCTGTTCCTACCCAATAAAATCGTCCTGTGTGTGGAGAGCTCCGAACATTCCCAACAGGGCCAATACAAACTTCCCTCGTTGCTCGCGGGAAGGAGTCAGGTGGACGGAAAACTGACGGCGTATGTTTGCCAGAACTTTACGTGCTCACTGCCGGTGACTGACTGGGAAGCGTTACAGGCTCTTTTGGTAGAGTGAGAGGCCACACCTATAGACTTCCGGGCATAGAAAAGAGGGGATATGCAGATTATCAAATGGGGGCTGCAACTTGTCGGCTTTGGGGTAGCAATCTTTGCTTCACTGCTGGTTGCCGGCGTCATTGCCAACCGTTTGCCGCTGAGTGATCCGCCAGGGTTAGCGACCCGACTGTTGACATATCTCAACACGCATGTTGCTGAGACGACGGAGGACTCGCCTTTTGCCGAGTTACGACTGCGTCATTATGAAGCTCCTGACGGGCTGTTATTTGACATTGTTCGGAGAGCGGTGCAAGGGCTCAAGTGGGAAGTCATTGGTTCGGATGCGTCAACCAAAGAAATGCAAGCGGTGGTGACGACAAAGGTCTGGCATTTTCAGGATGATGTGTCTATCCAAGTCCGCCCGGCCCAGCCCAGCGGAAGCGTCTTGTGGGTGCACTCAGTTTCTCGCGTTGGGAAAGGGGACCTCGGGGCCAACACGCGTCATGTCATGGATTTAATCGAAGCCGTAAACGCCATTGCGCCGACGCAAGTGTTGACCCCGCCGCAACAGAAGAGTGGTGAGTGATAGGGTCGGACGAGTCGTAACCAAGGAGGAATTATGGAGAAGGCGGTACGATTCTACAGCGAAGCAGCGCCCATGGCGGGAATCCTTTTTGTCCCGGACGATCTACCGCGGGGGGAGCAGCGCCCAGGGATTGTGTTTTGCCATGGCTTTACGGCAGTGAAAGAAGTGTTGCTGCCGGAAGCGGCGCGACGCCTAGCTCAGTTAGGCTACGTCGTCCTTACCTTTGATTATCGGTTCCTGGGGGAGAGCGGCGGAGAGCCGCGCCGGCAAATCCTGCCGATGCTACAGATCCAAGACATACGCAACGCCGTCACGTTTATACAACATCAACCTGAAGTCATAGCTGATCGCATTGGGTTGCTGGGAGTAAGCCTTGGCGGAGCCAATGTGAGTTATGCGGCTGGCGTCGAAGAGCGGGTGAAAGCAACGGTGAGCGTGTGCGGCATTGGCGATTGCGGTCGGTGGATTCGCGACGCTTGCCACTTCTGGGAATGGAAAACGCTTCAGCAACGCCTGGCCGAGGACCGGCGCGAGCGAGTGCTGCACGGTCGGTTGCAATATGTGCAGGCGAAGGACATTGTTCCCGAGCCAGAAAGCACGTCAAAATTGTTCGAGCAAATTTTACATCAGTATCCACAATGGAGTCGGGAAATTACACTGGCGTCGGGCGAGGCGTTGATTGCCTATAAGCCTGAGTCTGTGGTTGCCAACGTCGCGCCGCGCGCCATTATGTGGCTGCACGGTGATGCGGACGACCGAGTATCGATGGAAGAGTCGCAGTCCATGTATCAAAAAGCTGGTGATCCGAAAAAGTTGGTTATTTTGCCTGGTCGAGGACATAGCGATATCATCACGGGTCCCGGGCTTGAGGAGAGCCTGCCTCATATCAGGGCCTGGTTTGCTGAGCATTTATAATTGTCCTTGTGAGATAGTGCCCGTTGTCTTTTGACCAAGACCTGAGTGCTTAGCCATTGGCTGTTCGTTTCTGACGTAAGGAGGAGACATGGGGGAATTTCGTGAAGAATTTATAGAATTGAGCGGCGCCAAAGTGCACCTCATCCGAGGAGGAAAGGGGAATCCGTTGCTCCTCCTGCATGGCGCAGGCGGCAACCCTGGATGGTTACAATGTCATGACATGCTTGCTCAGCGGTATGATTTGTATTTGCCGACACATCCGGGTTTTGGTCGTTCGACGCGGCCTGACTGGTTTGATGCTATGAGCGACATGGTGGATTTTTACCTGGAGTTTATGGATCATTTCCAGCTTAACCGCGTTCCTGTCGTGGGGTTTTCAATGGGAGGATGGCTCGCGGCGGAACTGGCGGCGACCTGCCCGGAGCGAATCTCCAAGCTTGTCCTCGTCGACGCCGTGGGGTTGAGAGTCGAAGGCGCGGAGATCGCAGATATTTTCCTCCTCTCGCCGCAAGAACTGGCGCCGTTAGCTTTCTACGATGTGAACCAAATAGCGGAACGAGAGAAACTCTTTCCGGTCAAGCCAACCCCAGAGGAAGTCGAGTTGCGCGACAACAGCCAGATCATGGCCCAGTTGATTGGCTGGAAACCGTACATGCATAACCCCAAACTGGCCCATCGGTTGCGCCGGGTGAAATCTCCTACGTTGGTGGTGTGGGGAAAACAAGATCGTTTGGTTCCGCTTGTGCATGGCGAAGCCTACCGTGATGCTATTGCTGGAGCGGAACTCAAAGTGGTGGACCGATGCGGTCATGCGCCGCAGCTCGAACGTCCCGCCGAGTTTGTAGCGTTGGTGGAAGGATTCTTGGCGTAGCACTGACATCTACTACGGAGGAGCCCATGATTGACTATTATTACTTTAGTGAAATGCCGTATCCTGAGACTCCGGAACTCGACCAATACCCGTCGATTCGTCTGACTTATCCTAATAAGTATTTCAACCCTGAAACCGGGGCCCAGCTCTTCAAGCGTTATCTTGACGAATACGCTTACGCTGAAACGGTGGGGTTTGATGGTTTGATGGTGAATGAGCACCACAATACGCCCACGTGTATGCACCTGGCGGCGAATATCACTGCCGCCGCCCTGATTCAACGCACCAAGACGAGTAAGATCCTACTGTTAGGAAATGTGATCGCGCTCTGGGAGAATCCGGTGCGCTTGGCGGAAGAGGTCGCTATGCTCGACTTAATGTCCGAAGGCCGGGTGATCTCTGGCTTTGTCCGCGGCATTGGCATTGAGCAGTTTTCCATGAATTTGAATCCTGGCTTAAATCGAGAAAGGTTTCAGGAGTCGCATGACCTGATCATTAAGACGTGGACGCAGCCTGGTCCGTTCCGTTGGGAAGGGAAACATTTTCACTTTCGCTATGTGAATCCGTGGATCTTTCCGTTGCAGAAGCCGCATCCGCCGATTTGGATTCCCGGCATTGGCAGCACGGAGTCGATCAAATGGGCGGCGCGACATAACTATCCCTACGTGTCGTTTTTAGCGCCGATGGATATGGCGGAGCAATGGTTCGACCTGTATCGAGAAACGGCGCAGCAAAGCGGCCACACAGCGACGCCAGAGAATCTGGGGTATATGACCGGTTTGTTTGTGGCCGACACGGAAGCCGAGGCGCAGAAGTCATTTGAACATTATTTGTGGCGTACGCAGACGTCGCTCAAAGGCCCGATGCATTACTATATGCCGTTGGGAATGACCACGCGCGGCACGGTTTCGATCTTGACAGAAGGTTCAGGCGCCAAGAAACACAAGCCGGTATTCCAGATGTCGATTGACGATCTCCAAGAAGCCGGAGGGTTTGTGGTCGGCACTCCTAAAGCGGTGACGCAACGGCTCAAGGAGATCATTAAACGGCTTGGTATTGGGCACCTGATTTTTGAAGCGCAGTATGGTGGATTGCCCCATGAACTGACCATGCGCAGCATTGAGTTGGCTGGAAAAGAAGTGCTCCCGGCGCTGCGGAAAGAACTGGCCTAGCCTGATCTGATCTCGATAGTCAGCGGAGCAGAACGCCCCTCTGCGGTGCTCTTTGCTCATGCATGCTACAGAAGAAAACTTGAGTATTGTTGCGGATAGGAGAAACGCATGGATTTCGCTTTGACCACGGAACAGCAGGCCTTTCGCCAAGAGATTCGCGAATTTTTGGCGCAAGAGGTATCGCCACAGGCTGTGACCGAAGACGGGTGGATTGTAGGGTTCTCGCGGGAATTTTCCCTCAAGCTAGGAGCGCGCGGCTGGATCGGCCTGACCTGGCCGAAGCAGTATGGTGGTCAAGCGCGCAGTTATCTCGATCGTGTCATTCTCACCGAAGAGTTGCTGCGTGCGGGCGCGCCGGTGGCGGCGCATTGGCTTGGCGACCGCCAGGTGGGGCCTGCCCTTCTTGCCTACGGTAGTGAAGAGCAGAAGGCGGAGATTCTGCCGCGCCTGACCCGAGGGGAAATTGTCTTTTGTTTAGGCATGAGCGAACCGGGGGCAGGGTCCGACCTCGCGTCGCTGCGCACCAAGGCGGTAGAAGAGGGCGACTACTTCTCGTTGAGCGGGCAGAAAATTTGGACGAGCTTTGCGCACGTAGCGGATTACGCGTACTTGGTGGCGCGCACCGATTCTCATGCTCCCAAGCATAAGGGGATCAGCGAATTTTTGGTCGATATGAGAACGCCAGGCGTCACGGTGCGTCCGCTCGTAGATATTACTGGGGAACATCATTTTAACGAAGTATTTTTTGACAATGTTCGCGTATCAAAGAAATATCTGATTGGCGAACAAAATCGCGGCTGGTATCAGATTGCTTCGCAGCTCGATTACGAACGTAGCGGCATCGAGCGCTTACTCAGTAATTACCCACTGTTTCGGGACACCGTGCGTTACGCACAGGAACAAGGTCTGACCAAGGATCCACTGATTCGCAACCAACTTGCCCAGGCGCAGGTCGAACTCGACCTGGGGCGCTTCATGATCTACAAAGTTGCCTGGCTTTTAAGTCAAGGACATGTGCCGAATCACGAAGCCGCGATGGCGAAGTGTTTTTGCACGGAAGTAGAGCAACGTATTGCCCAACTAGTGAGCAGCATTTTGGGAGACTACGCCGTGCTATTGCCGGGTTCGCCTGCCGCGCGGTTGGCGGGCCGCGCCGCGCGTGAGTATCTGTATGCGCCGGCGTATACCATCCAAGGCGGCACCAGTAATGTGTTGCGTAATATCATGGCGATTCGCGGACTCGGGCTGCAGGCTGGGTAAGGTGATCAAACCATTGAGGCGATGCGTTTCGGCTCGTTGTTCTTGGGGGAGAACGATTCATGTTACTGACAAATAAAGTTGCGTTGATTACCGGCGCCGCTCGCGGCACCGGCGCCGGAATTGCCCGAGTTTTTGCGCGTGAAGGCGCGGCGATTGTCATTAACCAAGTAAAAGAAGAGGGAAACCCCCAACAGGTGGTCGACGATATACAGACTGCAGGCGGACGAGTGATTTGCGTGAAAGCGGACATTACCGATGAAGCACAAGTGCGCGAGCTGGTGAAAAAGGCAGAGGAGACGTTTGGCGCTGTCGATATCTTGGTGAGTAATTACGCGGCGTCGATCCCACGCAAAAACTTCGCCGATACAACCTGGGCAGATTGGCAAGAGCAAATCGACACTACGCTGAAAGCCGCGTTCCTCTGCACGCAAGCAGTGCTGCCTGGCATGAAGGCGCGCTGCTGGGGGCGAATCATCAGCGTTAACACCATCGGCATTCATCAGCCCTCGCCGCAATATCACGGATACACGGCAGCAAAAACAGCAATGCTCGGCTTCACGCGCAACTTGGCGGTTGAAGTTGGGCAGTTCAATATCACTGTGAATATTGTCTCCCCCGGTTTGACGCTGACGGAAGAAGTGAAGGCAATGCTCACGCCGGAGTTGCAAGCGAAACATGAGCAGCAAGTGCCATTGCGTCGTAGCGGCACAGTTGAAGACACGGCCAACGCCGCGCTGTTCTTCGCGTCTGAGTTAGGGAGTTTTGTGACGGGGCATTATTTACCGATCTGTGGAGGACAGGTGCTTGAGTAAGGAGAAAGCATATTAAGGAGGAAACGTATGGAATTTGAGACATTAGCAACAGGATATGGGCTTCTTGAGGGGCCGCGTACAGACGAACAAAATAGACTGTATTATAGTGACGTGCGCGGCGGCGGCGTGTTTCGACGCAATCCTGACGGTCGCATCGAGACCTTGATTCCTGACCGCAAGTCAGTTGGCGGTATCGCCTTGAATGAGAGCGGGGGCTTAATCGTCACTGGTCAGTCGCTGGTTTACTGGAATGAGCAGAATGGCCAGCTCCGTGATCTATTCTCTTCGTGGGAAGGGAAACCTCTCTTTGGTCTTAACGACCTGACTATTGATGACCTGGGGAGCATTTGGGCCGGAACGTTTGGTTGCGATATTAGTCAATTCGACTTCAAAAGTACGCCTCCTCCAGGGTCGCTGTTCCGGATTGATCCGGCAGGCGCCGTAACCAAACTGTGGGAAGGGGTAGAAGTGACGAACGGACTGGGCTTTAGTCCTGATCGTAAACTTCTTTACCATTGTGATTCGACGACACGTGCGGTGTGGGCGTACCCTGTGCACGCCGACCGCACAGTGAGCCCTCGTCAACTGTTTGCTCGTCTGCCTGAAGGTATGCCTGATGGGATGACGGTTGACGTGGAAGGCGGCGTGTGGGTGGCGGTTGTTGCAGGTCCCGGGGAAATCGTGCGCTTCAAACCTAATGGAACCCTTGATCAGCGTATTAAAGTGCCGGCGAAGACGATCACGAGCGTTGCCTTTGGTGGACCGGACATGCAAGATCTCTACGTGGTGACGGCGAATAACGATCAAAGAGAATTGAAAGGGACAGTCTTCCGCACTCGTGCTGATATCCCGGGATCACCGGTGCCAAAAGCGCGGTTTTAAACTATGACAAAATAGGGCGCGACTTTTTGCGCCCTTATCGTCTTAAGGCCGACATGGGGCGTGATGCTGTCAGGAAATAAGAGCTTTTGCCGCATCTTCCATGGTCGCGAGTGTTGTTTCTACGTTGGGTTCCCCCATAAATAACACACACTCTTTGACGCCGAGTTCCGCCAACGCGGTGATTTTTCCCGGATTCTGTTTGAGATCGTTAACATCGCACGGCGTGGAAATAGACAATTGTGAAAAGTTCCGTCCACGTTCAGTCATGAGAGCCTTGAGCGTATCACAACGTTCTCGCAGGACGTCGAGCGGTACGGGGCCTGGCTGCCACCCGTCTCCTAGGTCGGCTACTCGCTTCAGAGCAGGAAGACTTTCGCCACCAAAGATAATAGGGGGGTGGGGCTTTTGCACGGGAAGGGGGCCGGTGTGCAAGTCGGGAAAGGAAAAATACTTCCCCTGGAAACTGGCCACCTCATCCTTCCAGATCGCCTTCATAACCTGGAGATACTCGCGTGTGCGGCTCGCTCGTTCCGAAAACTGCTCGCCTAAAGCGTCGAATTCTTCTTTGAGCCAACCAATACCAACGCCAAATTGAAAGCGTCCGTTTGATACTAAATCAACAGTGGCGACGGCTTTGGCTACGTGAAGAGGATTGCGGTACGGAACAATAATGACGCTGGTCCCTAGACGAATTTTTTGCGTCTTGGCTCCGATTGCCGCCAAAAGGACGAACGGATCGGGCCACGGCGTGCGACGTGGAAAACCTACCGATCCATCTTGAGTATAAGGGTAGGGGGCTACGATCTTTTCGGGAATCACAATGTGATCGCCGAGCCAGACGGATTGATAGCCGAGTTCTTCCGCTCTTTGCGCTACACGTAGGTAATCATCTCCTGTGGGAGAAAATCCTATCCCAAGGGAATAGTGAATGCCGAACTTCATTATGTATACCCTCGTCAAAATGATTGTAGAATAACACTGTCCCGCTCTCAGTTTCCGAGCGGATGACTCTAGAGGCCCTAAAGGAATGGGGGGGAGAGAAAAATGTGAAAACGGAGAGAGCTGGTTTGGTTCGCTGGCTCTCTCCGTTCCAGCTGTGATGAACAGCTAGAGAGAGGCTACCTATCTAGCCGCTCCATTACGCAACAACGCGCCTGGGGTAGCGCCGGTGCATTTCCCATCTTCGAAGGTGACGCCGCCATTGACCATGATGTACTTGTAGCCATCAGCCTTTTGGACACGCCGCCACTCGTTGGCTGGGAGATCGTACGCGACCTCGCTGGGCCGGGATTGGACGGTGTTGATATCGTACATCACGATATCGGCAGCCATTCCTTCACGCAGCGTGCCACGATCCTTAAACCCTGCCGCCCAAGCCATCAGGCCGCTGAGACGGAAGTGCGCCTCTTCGAGGCTCAGGACGCCAGTCTCGCGGACGAGCCAAGACAAGACTTCAGTCGGATAGATGGCCGGAGTAATGAACTTCACATGCGCGCCGCCATCAGAGACGCCTGGCATCGTGTAGGGTGACTTCATCAGATCTCTGTAGCCCTCGATGTTGGCGTTGGCCACTGGACCTGCCCATTCGGTCCGCAGATCATCGGCGACCGACAAGTCAAGCATGGCGTCAATGACATGCTTGTTTTCTTGCTGGGCTATCTGCTGCACCGACATGCCTTCATATTTCAGCTTGAGATCACGATTATGCACTTTGCGGGCAATGAACTTGTCGAATTCCCCGAAGACGATGTTTAGGGTTTCCATACCGCCCTTATCATAGTCATCGCGCATAGACGCGCGCAGCTCAGGTCGCGACAGTTTGGCCTTACGTTCTTCGGTGGTCCCGAGCGTGGCGTCCTTCCACGCCGGAATGCTGTCAAACAAGTTCCAATCTTCCAGGGTCATGCGCACCGGCGCCCGGGCCGTCACGCCCTGCCCGAACACGCGCGCCCCGTGCAGATTCGCTTCCTCGACCCACTTCAGCTGCGCCTTGTGGGATTCCGGATGCTTATCACTGACCAGAATCGCATTGTACAATAACGGTCGTCCACTGGTCATGGCTAGCTTCTCTAGAAACCGGAAATCGTCTTCGATGCCGAACGAGGTTTCACTGGCCCCAGACTGGGTGAACTGGATACAGCCATCGCCCTTCTCGGCCATCGCCTTGGCCATGGCGAGATAGAAATCATCGGGCAGAATGTCGGTGATCATCGGGGTGCCATCATAGTCGCGTTGGACCGACACTCGGCTCTCGGGCACCAGGCGCTGGGCCGACCATCCCGCCGCGCCGGCATCCATGGCTTCCTTGAAAGAGCTAACAATGCTGGCCATTTCTTTTTCGTTGGGGAAGCGCTTTTTGGCGTCATCAAAGCCGCCCATCACATAAGCGACGGCTGGTGCGATGGGGAAAAGGTGGGAGACGTTAATGCCCAACGGCATGTGAGAGAGCCGATCCATGTACTGCGGGAAGGTTTCCCAATCCACCTTCATCGATACGCGCATTGGTTCTAAAGGAATCGCTTCCGTGCGAGACAAGGCCAACATTGCGCGGTCTGCATCTTGCACATGGAGGGGGGCAAAGCCAAAGCCGCAGTTACCAATCGTCACTGACGTAACGCCGTGCCAGCTGCCAATCGAGCAATAGGGGTCCCAGTGCAGCTGAGCATCGTAGTGGGTATGAAGGTCAATAAAACCCGGGGCGACAATAAGCCCATTGGCGTCGATCACCTTGGTCGCGTCACTGTTGTTCAACCGACCGATTTGGGCGATCTTGCCATTCTTAATCCCGATATCCGCTCGGTAGCGGGGCACACGTGTCCCATCGACGATCGTGCCGCCTTTAATAATGGTGTCAAACTGAGGCATGATTTTCCCTCCTTCTAGGGTTTTGGTGTATCCGTCCCTTGCTCAGTAAACTCGCAGTTGCAGAAGATGTCAACAGGTCGGAGAAAGGAAAGTCCTTTTGCTTGTTCCGATCATAGGGTCGCTTCGTCCCCTGTACATCTGCCGTTGCCAGCGAGGAGAAGTTCAGAGCACCTTTAGTGGACGAGAGAGGCCACTGTTCCCTTTTCATTTGTCCCTGCTCTTGTGAGACCTCTGTTAGTAAGCGGCCGCATTGGTCTCCGAGGACTCGGATGCTATGGCTTCTTTGTAGACAAGAATTTCGATGCGTCGATTTTTTTGTCGTCCCGCAGAGGTTGTATTCTTGGCAATAGGTGTGTTGGCTCCGTACGACATGGTGGTGACGTGAAGGGGGTCGACTCCTTTTCGGGTAGTCAAATACCTGGCGACGCTGGCCGCTCTCTGCTGACCTAGCTCATAATTTTGTTGCTCTGAGCCACTGCTATCGGTATGACCGGTGACCATAAAGATCAAGCTGTCCGCCTGCCCCAAGTCGCTCAGAAAGCCATCTATCTGTTGTCGAGCCTCCGGCGTGAGCGTGTCAGAGTTCGTTGCGAATGTGGCGCCGTCCCTGAGACTTAGGACAAACCTGCGTGTGAGTCGCAGGTGATCTAAACTTGTCAACGCTTTATCTGCCTTAGCTTCGACGCGAGTGAGATGATTCTCCGTATCGCTCATGCGTCCTTCTACATTGGAGAGGCGAGCGTCTACTGGTGTTAATTGTTCTTGCACCCATCCGCGGGTGGCTAGACAACCTGGAAGGTTACCGAGCAGAAAGGCTCCGACACTATAACGAAAAACCGTCCATGCAATTGTAGATTTACCCATGAAAACTCCTCCTCACTACCACTTGGGGTTCGTTGACTTTAAAATAGGCTGACGCCAACTGTAGACAAGAGGTTCACATGGTCACAACTTGTCTGTTTATTTGTACGTCTGATAACGAAAATTCTGTTTCTTTTGTGAAAGTTCTCCGTGGACAGCTAGGGGATTTCATTCTATTGTCAAACAGCGATTCTTGCCTAATTGGGACGCCGCCAACGAAAGAACAATGTTTTTAAGAGAAGAGGGAGAGTGACGGTATGCAACGTCGAGCCATTGCGCTGTTTACGCCAACGATCAAAGACATGATGGATATTGCTACGATCGCGGATGAGGCGGGATTCGATTCCGTATGGAACGGAGAATTTTTCAATAGAAACGGCCTTGTCACTTTGACTACAGTTGCGTTGAGCACCAAGCGGACGAAAATTGCGACGGGCATTGCATATGCATATATGCGTAATCCCGTGCTGAACGCGACTGGCGCTATGGATATTGATGAGCTCTCAGAAGGACGTTTGATTCTCGGTCTAGGCAGCGGCACGAAATCAATGAATGAGGGTTGGTACGGGCAACCTTTCGAGCCGCGTTCAGCCGCTAAAATGAAAGAATGCCTCGCTTTACTTCGTAAAATTTGGGCGTCGCATAAGGGGATGGGGGTGCGGTTTGAAGGGGAATTTTATCGCATTAACATTCCTGCCTTCGTGCGACCTCGCGCCGTGCGTGATCGCATCCCTATTTATTTAGCTGCGGTGCAGAAGGGAATGTTACGAACGGTGGGAGAGACGGCGGATGGACTTGTTGGTCATCCCTTGTACAGTCGCCGTTATATTGCTGAATTTATTAAACCGAACGTTGAAGTTGGTGCGACACGCGCAGGACGCACCCTCAAGGACCTTGACTTCACGACGTTACTCATCACTTCTATTAGTCACGATCGTCAACGTGCCATCCAAGATGCAAAAAATCAGATTGCCTTCTATGCGTCGGTAAGATCATATGAAGGAATTCTCAATTTGCATGGTTGGGAACAGCAAAAACTCGCAATCTGGGAACATTTCAAAACATTTAACCTTGTCAAAATGGCTGAGGCGGTCACCGATGATATGCTCGAACAAATTGCGATTGCCGGGACCCCAGACGAGTGTCGAGATCAGTTGAAGAAGTGGGAAGGGTTAATTGATCTCCCGATTCTCTATACGCCAACGGCCGGTATTCCGGCAACCCGAGTGATGGAGAACCATCGCTTAATCGTGGAAACATTTGCGCAATGGTGATCATCAGGAGGCGGATATGTCATACGCTGATTCCAACGGGGTGAAACTTTATGTTGAAGAAACTGGGACTGGGTATCCCATCGTTTTCGTGCATGAGTTTGCGGCAGACCATCGGGAGTGGGAAACCCAGGTGCGCTACTTCTCGCGCAACTATCGCTGCATCACCTATGCTGCGCGCGGCTACACGCCTTCCGATGTGCCCAGCGATGAGGCAGCGTACGATTATACTCACTTTGCGGATGATGTTGCGGCGGTTATACGAAACAGCGGAGCCCCCAAGGCCCACGTGGTTGGCCTCAGTCAGGGGGCCTACGCCACGTTGATGTTTGGGCTCAGGCATCCCCAGCTTGCAAGTGCGCTTGTCTCAGCTGGCTGCGGTAGCGGTTCAGAACGGGACCAACGCGAAGAATTCACGAAGCAATGTGAACTCAATTCGCACAGATTTCTCTCGGAGGGGTCGAAAGCCTTGGCGCAGGAAATGGGAATCAGTCATAGTCGGGTACAATTGCTGAATAAGGATCCACGAGGGTGGCAGGAATTCGTCGATCATTTGAGCCAACATTCTGCTCAAGGCTCCGCACTGACCATGAGAAACTATCAGGGGAAGCGACCTTCATTGTATGATTTTGCCCAACAGTTTGCGGAGCTCACGATCCCGACGCTTATTATTGTCGGCGATGAGGATGACGCCTGTATTGAACCGAGCGTCTTCTTAAAACGCACTATCCCTACGGCCGGACTCTTTATACAACCGCGGACCGGCCATGCTGTGAATCTTGAAGAACCAGCTGTGTTTAATCGTGAGGTGCAAGAATTTTTTAGTACAGTTGAACGAGGACGTTGGGGCCGACGCGACCCGAGTGCTGTCGTGAGCGTTAAAATTCAGCGTTGAGGCGGTGAAGAGCCCAAATGTAAGATTGACAGAGAAAAGGTTCAATTTTATGTTCCGTTTGCTGGTCCGTGTCTTCTGGCAGGGAGGGAGAAATGATAAGCCGCCATTTTTTACAAAGTTCCTTTCATGTCTTTTTTGTCGTGAGTATCCTAACGACAGTTTTCTTGTCGAGCAGTTTAGTGTTCGGGCAAGGGCCTGGCCCAGGTGTTGGCGCTGGGGAAAATCCCTGGTCGGATAACTCGCGCACGCCCTTTGAAATTCAGATGAGTGGGATTATTAATCCCGAGACTGAAGGGGAGACTGAGAACGGAGAAAGTATTGCGACGGTGACGCTGGGCATTGCGAAGTTTCACGAGACCTATCAATTTGAAATTGTCAAGCTTGAATCTCCGGGCAATCCTCAATTGAGCGCGTCGCAGATTTTGCAAAAGAAGGGCAAACGACAATACGATTTCGAACTAGTCGGTTCGTCGGAGTTACTCTCGAAGATCGCGCAGTCTCAGCCTGGGGCGCCGTTGAAGATTGTTGGGATGTACGAACAGCGTGACCAACGGTTACAGTTGGTCAGCGTTGATGTCGTTGGCATGGAGAAATACTGAGTCTGCCGAGACGAAAATACAGAGGATTTGAGAACTTTTCTATGTTGTCGTCGCATTTTTTTATTTTGTCTGAAGAATTTTCTTGACGATTTCCTTGCCCATTTTCTCGTCGCTTGTTTTCTGCGGTTGCCTCCCTAACGAATTGATATAATACGCGAGACTCCATAATTCTTGCCCTTCGATAATAAATTGATAGGGCGGCATGGGAGTGTCTTCCATGCCAGTGAGAATGGTGCGAGCGATATCTTGAATCGTAGAACCGACTTTTAAGGGGCGCTGCGTGAGGTCGGCGGGTTTGATCGTTAAGGCCTTTGCTAAGATCCCATCTCCTTTTCCTTCCGGTCCATGACACTGGATGCATTGGTTCTTCTGATACACTGCTCGTCCCAGAGGCAGTTGTTCTGGTGAAAAAGATGGTATCGGAGGAAGGCTGATCGCTTTGCCGGTCTTGGCTTGTGAAAAACGTGAAGAAAAAGATTTGATATATGTAACAATCAAGCTAATTTCGTTATCAGAGAGAAAAATTTGTGGGACCATCGCTGTGCCTGGAAGGCCAAATTTAATGCTCCGCATGAGATCTTCATCGAGCGGAAGGGTTCCTGACGGAGTAGACTTAATCTTATACTGCCCTTTTGTAAAATCTCGAGGCTTTACTTCAAGCAGCCTCGCCGCCTCTCCTTGTCCATTGCCATTGACGCCGTGACAGACAGCGCAATGTTTCTTATAGAGGAGACGGCCTTGGGAATGCATGTCTTTTTCTTGCGCTGAGAGCAGGGACGGAAGAAAAATCGTAAACGTAAGAGGAAGAAAACAGAGAAAAAGATACAGATGCAACAAGTTTCTTCCTGGGAAGCTCATTCCTAGGGAAGGACAACGAGCTGCCCTTGGACATGAGCGGGGTGCAGTTGGCAGTCAATCGTAAAGATCCCTTCTTTGTCAGCGGTGAATTCTACTGTATCCGCTTGTCCGCCTGGTATGACCTTCTCAATTTTAAATTCTGCGATCCTGTAGCCATGTTCCTGTTCAAGTTTGTTGATCAGTTTGAGTTTGACCACATCTCCTTTTTTGACCACAAGGGTCGGAGGCTCCCAAATCTTCACCGCTTGAGGCGTCTCGATGTTCACAACGGTCAGTTCCCTCATGCCAGCCTGGCTTGCAGCGGGTAACCACATAAAAGAAAAAGTCAGAATTGACGAAAGGGTGGATAATTGTCTTCTCGATTTCCGCATACGTTACCTTTCTGGAGGATTAAGAGATTGATGATGTCAAGTTTTTCTTCTCACGTCATCCATGTTCGGGGTCTCATGGAGATAAGTAGGTGAAAAGAGTTTCCCGTGAAACGATAGAAAGTAAAATATTAAGTTTATTAAATGAAAGAGTAACATCATGTTTAAAGAAATATAGATTGTGATATCAATAATTATAGAAGAAAATTGATCTGATACCTTAATCTTTAATATAAACCAGCGTCCCCACTGTTATGAAGCTGTCAAGCTCTTGCACGTCCTTGTTGAATAAAGAAATACAGCCAAGGGTCCAGTTGATCTTCGCACGGTTGAACGCCTCGTTATCTGTTCCATGGATACCAATGGCGCCGCCAGGACCGGGATAACCATCCGCTCGTTTGGGAATTTTTCCTTCTTCGAGACTTTTCCAGTATTGGACTCTATCGTTGACATTGGGATAATCAAGCCGGATAAAACGTTTCCATCTGGCGTGTTGGCCTTTGTCGATGATCATATAGAGTCCGCTTGGGGTGCGTTGGTCTCCCTCATGTATTTTTTTCCCCGGACTCCGTCCAAATACTGCTGGATACGTTTTGGTTAAATGTCCGTACTGATACAGATTGACTGTGCCGCAACTTTTATCTACGAGAACAAATGCTCGTTCCGTGCTGACCCACGCGAGCTCGTCTTCAGCGTCACTTCTCTGGGAGGGGATTTCCGGGAGGGGGGGAAGAACGGGCGCGTCCGGAGCGTAGGACCTGGGTTTCACCGCGCAACCGGCGAGTCCTGTGCCTGCTATTCCGACGCCAATGAAAAAAACGTACAACAACAACCGCCACACACTGTAACATTATTGAGAAAAAGATGGGACAACGCAATGCCAGAGCCTGCGGACTTGCTCAGCTGCAGCGCTGAAGATTAAGATTCTGCTTGTGACGAAAGAGACAGATACTGTCTATTTGAAGAGTTTGAAACCTAGCGATATTGATACGCTTGTGTCGGGGTGTCCGCAGGACCTGTTATGCAAAGGAGTGACCACGAATTTCCTTGGCCCAGACGTGTGTTTCGTCAATTCGGCTGAAGAAACCGCAAAAGTTGTCGCGCCACATTGACAGCTACAGGACTATCGCGACAAAAGGAACTGGACAGCACCAGCTTTTTTGCGACAGAGGGACCTAATCGATTTGTGTAAAGTTGGCGCGCGGTTTCTAGGACAGCAAGGAGACACCATACGGGTAGGGGGTCGGTTATGCTCCCTGGTTGTTGAGGCACAGCGAACACGACTCTGCATCCCAAACTGATACCAATTGTACTGCGGCGTGTTACAATAGCGGCTAAAACTCTACAGAAAGAGAAATCTTTCTTTCTCAACCCAAGGACACAGGTGAATCTATCATGTTGACTACCTTGCTCCACAAGGTCTTCGGTAGCAAGAATGACCGAGAATTAAAAAAATTACGCCCGATTCTGGCTCAAGCCAACAGCATTGAGCAGGAACTGTCTATGCTCAGCCTCGCAGAGCTACGAGCAAAAACGGATACGTTTAAGGCTCGTATTGCTGAAGCGACTCGGGAGTTACGGGGCCGGTTCGAGGAAGCGCGGACTCGTGCTCTAAGCGATGATTTGCGGGGAGAGGAATCCCGCGAGGAGCGAGAACAGCTCAAAGAAGAGGCTGATCTGCTCGAAAAAGATTTGCGTCAGGTTGAAGCGGAGATCTTAGACGAAATCTTGCCAGAAGCTTTTGCTGCGGTACGAGAAGTATCTCGTCGTGTGACTGGCATGCGTCATTTTGATAGCCAGCTGCTAGGCGGATTAGTCCTTCATCAAGGCAAAATTGCCGAAATGAAAACAGGTGAAGGCAAAACCCTCGTGGCAACGCTGCCTCTGTACCTGAATGCACTACTAGGCCGGGGCGCCCATTTAGTGACCGTGAACGATTATTTAGCGCGACGCGACGTGCAGTGGATGGGGCCTATTTACCATGCACTTGGGTTGTCGGTCGCTTCGATTATCCACGATAACAGTTTCCTTTTTGACCCGACCTATTTGGTCAAGGACTACCGGTATATTAATTTGCGTCCCATCGAGAGGAAAGACGCCTATAATGCTGACATTACCTATGGAACCAATAACGAATTTGGGTTTGACTATTTGCGCGATAACATGAAATTCAGTCTCGATGATTACGTCCAGCGGGAACTGCAATTCGCTATTGTTGATGAAGTTGATAATATCCTCATTGACGAGGCCCGTACGCCATTAATTATTTCGGGGCCTGCGGAAGAGTCGACCGACAAATACTATGCTATTGATCGAGTCATTCCCCGTCTGCAGAAAGAGGTGGACTTCACCATCGACGAAAAACTACGCACGGTAACCCTGACCGAAGACGGCGTCGCAAAGGTAGAGCGTATTCTCGGCGTTAAGAACCTCTATGATCCCTCGGAAATTGGAGCGCTCCATCATGTTAACCAGGCGTTAAAAGCTCACGCCATTTTTAAGCGGGACGTTGATTACGTGGTGAAAGATGGTGAAGTCATCATTGTAGATGAATTTACAGGTCGTCTGATGCCAGGACGACGCTGGTCTGATGGTTTACATCAGGCTGTTGAAGCAAAAGAAAAGGTGCGGATCCGAGAGGAGAATCAGACGCTCGCTACGGTGACGATCCAAAACTATTTCCGCATGTATAAAAAGCTGAGCGGCATGACTGGGACAGCGGATACTGAGGCGGTAGAGTTCAAGAAAATTTATAATCTTGACGTCGTCGTCATTCCGCCGAACAAACCGATGGCCCGTAAGGATTACCCAGACGTTGTTTATAAAACAGAGCGGGAAAAGTTTAACGCGGTGATTGATGACATCGCTGAGTGTAATAGCCGCGGTCAGCCGGTCCTCGTTGGCACCGTTTCCGTGGAAAAATCCGAACAGTTGAGCAAACTCCTCAAAAAGAAAGGAGTGAAGCACAGCGTACTGAATGCGGTGAATCACGAAGCTGAAGCCAATATTATTGCCCAAGCGGGACGGTTTAATGTTGTAACCATCGCCACCAATATGGCTGGTCGCGGCACAGATATTCTCCTGGGGGGGAATGCCGAATTTCTCGCGCGGGCCGACATTGAGAAACATTGGCTCAATACTAAAGTGGGGAACGCTTCTCCTGCACAGGTGGGTAAGAGTTATGAGGAGAGCCTAGAGGAATTACGAGCGGAATATAATGACGCAGTGAGTCGTGCGCGCCTGAAATACGAAAAAGCCTTGGCTCCATTCGAAGAAGCGCGCAATGCGGCGCTGAAACGCATGACTGAGACTTACCGCCCCTTCCTACACGCGTCATGGCAAAAGGCGCGTGTGGATTATGAAAAGGAGACAGAAGGCATAGACTTTTCTGATGGACATATCAGTACTGCTGCGTTGGAGAAGTACCAACAGGCGCGCACAGCATATGAACATGCGCTTAGTGAATATGACAAGGTCGTTGGCCCATCGCTTTCTGAGGACCGTCATGAAGAGTATGAAACCACGCAGGCAGAATATGCAGCGTGCTTCGAAGGACCTGAAGGAACCCAGCAAGCCGCTAATATCGAGAACGTACGCTATCGTTATGAGCGGTTGCTTAATGAATATGATCGTGCGGTGCTGCGCCTCACTGAAGGCGTCATGAGTGAAAATGGGGAAGTTGAACATGCTCACAGCGAAGCTCAACAGGCGTATGACGAGGCCGTTTCTACGTATGAGGAAGCTGAACGACAATATGAGGAGCAGCATCAACCCTATGAAAACGCCCTAGCAACGGCTGAACGCGAATATGAAGAACAACGACGCGAGCGAGTGAAAGTTGTTGAAGAGGTGCGTGAACAATTGGAGAAAGCTCCAGATCTTTATAAGCAACAATTCGATGAAGTGCTAGAGAAATACCAATCTATCTGCACAGAAGAGCGGGAGAAAGTTGTTGCAGCCGGAGGTCTTCATATTATCGGTACCGAGAGGCACGAGGCGCGTCGGATTGATAACCAATTACGCGGGCGCGCCGGTCGGCAAGGCGACCCGGGCGCCTCACGTTTTTATCTTTCGCTTGAAGATGATCTGCTGCGTATTTTTGGCGCTGAGCGGGTGCAGAAAATTATGGATCGCTTAGGCATGGAGGAAGGAGAACCCATTGAGCACGGATTAGTCACACGGGCTATCGAAAATGCCCAGAAACGTGTGGAAGCTCATAATTTTGATATTCGCAAACATTTGCTGGAATATGACGATGTAATGAACAAGCAGCGAGAGATCATTTATCAGCAACGGCGTAGTTTTCTCGGCGGTGAAAATCTTAAGAGCGAAGTGCTAGAGATGATTGATGATTTGGTGGAAGAAACTCTGGCTTCCTTTGTGACGAAAGAGCTTGATCCAACAGAGTGGGACTGGAAGGCTTTGGATGACGCGCTGTTTCGGCAGTTTAATCTACGTCTTACTCTAAGCGATGAAGACCAGAAGGAGATGACCTCGGAACAACTTGAAGAGATCGTGCAAAAAAATGTGTTCCAGGCGTATGAAGCAAGAGAACAGTCTTTTACTCCGCCAGTACTGCGGTATCTCGAAAAAGTCATACTCCTTCAAACGATTGATGGTCTGTGGAAAGATCATTTACTCTCCATGGATCACTTGAAAGAAGGGATCGGACTACGAGGGTATGGTCAGAAGAATCCTTTGCAAGAATATCAAAAAGAAGCCTTCACTATGTTTGAGGGACTCTTGCAAAGTATGCAAGTTGATGTCGTGGAAAAGCTCTTCACCGTGCAAATCGCTCGGCAAGAAGATGCACAGCGCATCGAACAGCCGCGTTCACTACCGCAACGCCAGGTTTTAGTGAGTAATAGTGGCCGCACGCCGGTACAAGCGAAACCGCAGCAGAGCCGGCGTGATCAAGCAAAAGTTGGACGTAATGATCTGTGTCCCTGTGGAAGCGGGAAGAAGTATAAAAAGTGTCACGGTGCGTAACGAATATACCGGATAAAGAAAATCCCCAGTGGACCTAGAAGAGGAAAAGAGAAAAGCATGAAGGTTCGAGTCGAGAAGCAACCGATTGTCGTGCCGGGATTTAGATTTGCTGGTGTGGCCTGTGGCATCAAGCCAAGTCAGAAAAAAGACGTGGCTTTGATTCTTTCTGATTTGCCGGGAACAGCAGTCGGAGCCTTTACTACGAACAGAGCGCCAGGGGCCCCAGTGATTCTTGGTCGGGAGCGACTCAAAAGAGGCCGGCTTCAGGCGATTGTGGTCAACAGTGGTATTGCGAATGTTGCAACGGGACAAGCCGGGATCCGTTTAGCAAAGGAGACGTGCACTCTTGTGGGTGAGACTCTCGGAATCGACGAAAACCTTGTCTTGCCTTCTTCGACAGGTAAGATTGGCGTGCTCCCACCGTGGGAGAAATTACAACTTGGCGTGCTGTCTGCTTGCAAAGCACTCTCTACGGATGGGTTCTGGCATGCATTGGCTGGGATGATGACCACAGATGCTTTTCCTAAAGCAGTGGTGCGCAAGGTCGAGATCGGCGGGAAAACTATCACAATTGCTGGGATGGCAAAAAGCGCAGGAATGATCAGTCCCAATATGGCGACCATGCTATACTATTTGCTTACGGGTGAGCAAGTTGGACTTGGACGCTTTAGACACACTTTTTGCCAAACGCTGGACGGTTTATATTAAACCATTTTCTGTTGTTGGAAA
>JACXTT010003530.1_pt1 | contig 24002 bp, 22 predicted proteins | sample 9270951 | NCBI WGS metagenome assembly JACXTT01 (sample SAMN15532306, study PRJNA645909) | rock metagenome | isolation source: weathered quartz diorite | place: Puerto Rico | collected 2017-06-21
CGCCGCCGTGCACGTCGAGTGAAATACCGGCAAGTTCCGTGGCAAACGCGTGCGCGCGCGGCAGCGACAACTCGCGAACGGCCAGGCGCACCGCGCCGCGCTCGGTGCTCACGCGGGCCTCGCGCGGCGGCTCGCCGCCGATCATCAGGCGCGACAGCGACGCGGCGCTTTCCTGGCGCGGATCGCAGACGCCCGTCACGCGGCCCATGCGCATCACGGTGGCGTGATGGCATAGCGCGCGGATCTCGTCGAGCTTGTGGCTGATGTACAGGATGCTGGTGCCCTCGGCGGCCAACTGGCGCAGCGTGACGAAGAGCGTCTCCACGGCCTGCGGGGTCAGCACGGAGGTAGGCTCGTCAAGGATCAGCAACTGCGGATTCGCCAGCAGCGCGCGCACGATCTCCACGCGCTGACGCTCGCCCACCGACAGCGTGTGCACGTGGCGATTGGGCTCCAGCGGCAGGCCATAGCGCTCGGCGGTGGCGCGGATGCGCTCGGCGAGCTGCTTCATATTGGTGCCCGCGCTGCGCAGGCCGAGAGCGATGTTCTCGGCCACCGTCAGCGTGTCGAACAGCGAGAAGTGCTGGAACACCATGGCGATGCCAAGGTTGCGGGCGTCGTGCGGGCTGTGAATGCTGACTGGCGCCCCGTTGAAGTGCATCTCGCCCGCATCGGGCCGGACGGCACCAAAGATGATCTTCATCAGGGTGGACTTGCCGGCGCCGTTTTCGCCGAGTACGGCGTGGATCTCGCCAGGGGCGACCGTGAGGCTCACGTCGTCGTTGGCGGTCACGCCGGGATAGCGCTTGCTGATATGGGCCAGCGCCAGCCTGGGGGGAATGGGTTGTGTCACTGAAGCGGCTCGAGTTGTGATGGCAGCAACGTAGAGATCAGGCGGACAGCGGCAGTGCGGGGGCCAGCATGGCCGCGACGCAATGCAGCATTCATCATGAAAACGTGATGCCGGGCATTTGCCACGAATTATATAAGCGCGCGGGGCTTTGGCGACCTGAAACCGGTGTTTGTCCAAGCCCCGCAACGGTTGGGGGGAGGTTGCAAGTCGCATGCCGGGCATGCGGCACCCGGTCGGCGGTTCGCCGCTGACGGTGGCCCGCCGTGGCCGGCTGGCACGCAAAAGAAAACCGCCGCGCTGCCTGGCGGCAGGGCGGCGGCGGGAGCGAACCCCGGTCGGGGGCGGCGGTCCTCAGGCGGCGTTCGAGACCGGGATGCTGGCAAACTTGCCGTCGCGGAAATCCGCCAGCGTCTGGTAGATCTCCTCCTGCGTGTTCATCACGAACGGGCCGTACTGCGCGATCGGCTCGCCAAGCGGCCTGCCGGCGATCAGCAGGAAGCGTGCGTCGGCGCTGGCGCTCACGACCACGCCATCGGCCTGGGCCGCGTTGTCCAGCACGCCCATGCGCTGCGCCTCGATCACCGCGCGCTCGTCGCCCGCGCCAATCTGCACCTCGCCCCGGTAGACATAGACAAACGCGTTATGCCCGGCGGGCAACGCCTGGGCGAACGTCTGGTCGACGGGCAGGTGCACGTCCAGGTACACCGGCTCGGTGACCGGACGCGCGACCGCGCCGGCCACGCCGTGCGAGGCGCCCGCGAGCACGCGGACCGTGGCGCCGTTGTCCAGCGCGACAGTCGGGATAGCCGTGGCGGGCAGGTCGCGGTACCACGGCGCCGTCATCTTGTCGGCGGCCGGCAGGTTCAGCCAGAGCTGGAAGCCCTCCATGCGGCCGTCCTCCTGCTCGGGCATTTCCGAGTGCACAACGCCGGCCCCGGCCACCATCCACTGCGCGCCGCCGTTTTCCAGCAGCCCCTCGTGGCCGGCGCTGTCGCGGTGGCGCATGCGCCCGGCCAGCATGTACGTGATGGTCTCGAAGCCGCGGTGCGGGTGATCGGGGAAGCCGCCGATGTAGTCGTCCTTACTGTCGGTGCCGAAGGCATCGAGCATCAGGAACGGGTCCAGGCGGCGCTGCAGGTTCTGCGTCAGCACGCGGGTGAGCTTGACCCCGGCGCCGTCCGAGGTTGCGATGCCGCGCACGACGCGATCGACCGCGCGCGAGCGGCGGACCGTTTCGGTAGCGGTGGCCGGAACCGAGGCGAGAGTGGTGCGGGTTTCCATCTTGAATCTCCTGTGGGGCGTGTCCGGTGCCGGACCCCGCGGGTGCGGGCCGTTGCGGGCGGGACGCGACGTTCAGCTACCCCAACAATGTAGGGCTTTGGCGAGAAAGCGGTAGAGGGCGCCGGGGCAACACATTGTTCTGCTGGTGGTGCAAATTGAAGCGGATTTGGTGTCAGCTATGAAACGACGACTCGGCCTCGGGTAGCGCCACGGTGGCTCGCCCGATCGCTCTCCAGACTCGCCGACGATGACGGCAAATTGTGCCGATTTTGCGGGAAGATGACAGGATGGCTGAAGTTGTGTATAGTAGCGATCTCGTTGTCATCCGTTGGTGCTTGTTGCGCGCGGTCCGGAATCCGTAAAACCCGGCTGAGCCCTTATGCAGCAAGCCCTGACGGCCGATTGATCCGGCGGCGCGTCGGAACCTCAATATTTGCGCTGCCACTGGCCTTCCGCCCGTCACGCTTGCTCGTGAACGCGGTTGCGCCGCTTCAGGGACCTGGGTCGTAAGACCGGGCTTCCCGTCAATGGGGTGTCCCGCCGCCTGGCGTGACCCCCGGCGTCCGTCCACTGGCTCATCTGCCGGTCATGGCGGGCAACGCAATCTGAACCTCGGCCTGGCGGCGTCCCATTGCGCATCCGCCTTGTCCGTATTGTTTTCCGCATCCGGAATGTGGCGCTTCGCGCACACGGGAACGGAAGGGGGACCATGTCAAAGCAATCCGTACGGGCGCTCGCCTGGGGATGCGTGACGCTTGCCGCGCTGGCCGGACTGGCCGCGTGGATTGGCGTCGATGTCATCCGCCAGTACCAGGACCGCCTGCTCTACGACATCGCCGACCACCTGCGGCTCGTCGCCTGGTCGATGGGGCTCGCGCTCGCCACCGGCATTCCGGCGGGGATCGCGCTGTCGCGGCCCTGCATGCACCGCTGGGCCGACCGCCTGATGCAGGTCTTCAACGTGGGCAACACGATCCCGTCGCTGGCGGTGCTGGCGCTGGCGCTGGCAGTGCTCGGCATCGGCGAGCGCCCGGCAATCCTGGCGCTGTGGCTGGCGTCGCTGCTGCCGATCGTGCGCAACACGTACGAAGGCTTGCGCAACGTGTCGCCGGCGCTGCGGGAAGCGGCGCGCGGCATCGGCATGACGCCGCTGCAGCGGCTGACCCGCGTGGAATTGCCCAACGCGCTGCCCGTGATGCTGGCGGGCGTGCGCATCAGCCTGGTGATCAACGTCGGCACGGTGCCACTGTCGTTCCTGATCGGCGCCAACAGCCTGGGCGAACTGATCTTCCCCGGCATCTACCTGAACAACCAGCCGTTGCTGCTGCTCGGCGCGGCCGCCACGGCGCTGCTGGCGCTGGCGCTCGACGCGTTGTTCGCCGGGGCCGGTCAGTGGTACCTGCGCCGGCGCGGTCTGGCGCGCTGACCCGCCGCCTGTGCCGCTCGCAGCCAAGGAGAAAACGATGAAAGCAAACCGACATGGCGAAAGCCGCGCCTTCTGGGCGTTCATGGTGTTCGGCACGATCCTCGCGGGCGTGCTGCTGACCACCGCCCCGGCGCGCGCGCAGTCCGACGCGGTGCGCGTCGGCGGCAAGAACTTCACCGAGCAGTTGATCCTGTCGTCGATGACATCGCAATACCTGCGCGCCAAGGGCATCGGCACGGAACTGACCGCCGGGCTCGGCAGTACGCTGATGCGCCAGGCGATGGAGAACGGCCAGCTCGACGTGGTGTGGGACTACACCGGCACCGCGCTGATCGTCTTCAACAAGGTGGAAGAGAAGCTCGGTGCCGAGGAAAGCTACGCGCGCGTGAAGACGCTCGACGTGGCCAAGGGCATCGTGTGGCTGAACGCCTCGGCGATCAACAACACCTATGCGCTGGCGATGCCCCGGGCGCGCGCCGAGGCGGCCGGCGGCGTGACCACGCTGTCCGCATTCGCGCAGAAGATGCGCGCGGCCGGAGAGGGCGCCGCCCACCCGTTCGCGGTCGACATGGAGTTTGCCGCGCGCCCGGACGGCCTGGAACCGCTGAAGGCCAGGTACCAGTTGCCGTTTTCGCGCCGCGACGTCATCCAGCTCGATCCTGGCCTCGTCTACACCGCGCTGAAGAACAACCAGGTGGAGCTTGGCCTCGTCTACACCACCGACGGCCGCGTCAAGGGCTTCGACCTGGTGCTGCTGGAAGACGATCTGCACTTCTTCCCGCCGTACAACGCCGTGCCCGTGGTGCGCCGCGCGGTGCTCGACAAGCGCCCGGAACTGGCGCCACTGCTCAACGCGCTGGCGGCTACGCTCGACAACGCGGCGATGACCGAGATGAACTACAAGGTGGACATCGACCAGCAGCCGGTGGACAAGGTGGCGCAGGATTTCCTGCGCGCCCACGGCCTGATCTGAGGGGGCACATGGACCTGTTGACCTACCTCCAGCATAGTTGGCCCACGCTGCTGAAGCTGGCTGGCGAGCACCTCGCGCTGGTCGGCTCCGCCGTGGGTCTGGCCATCGTCACCGGCGTGCCGCTCGGCATCTTGATCACGCGCCACCGTTGGCTGGCCACGCCACTGCTGACGCTGGCGACCGTGGTGCTGACGCTGCCGTCGATCGCGCTGTTCGGGCTGATGATCCCGATCTTCGCGCGCTTTGGTCACGCGCTCGGCTACGTGCCGGCGGTGACGGCGATCTTCCTCTATTCGCTGTTGCCGATCATGCGCAACACCTACACCGCACTCGTCAACGTGGACCCCGGCATCCAGGAGGCCGGGCGCGGCATCGGCATGACGCCGTGGCAGCGGCTGCGCCTCGTCGACCTGCCGCTCGCCGTGCCCGTGATCCTGGGCGGCGTGCGCACCGCCGTGGTGATGAACATCGGCGTGGCCACCATTGCTGCCATCATCGGCGCGGGCGGCCTGGGCGTGCTGATCCTGCAAGCGATCAGCCAGAGCAACATGAGCAAGCTGGCGGTGGGCGCCGTCCTCGTCAGCGTGCTCGCCATCGTGGCGGATGCCTGCCTGCAGTGGCTGCAGCGGGTCCTGACGCCGAAAGGAATCCGGCAATCATGATCGAACTCGACCGACTCACCAAGTCCTTCCCGCAACAGGACGGCGCCGACGTGCGCGCCGTCGACGCCGTCACGATGACCGTGCCACGTGGCGAGATCTGCGTCTTCCTGGGCCCGTCGGGCTGCGGCAAGACCACCACGCTGAAGATGATCAACCGGCTGATCGAGCCGACCTCGGGCACCGTGCGCATCGACGGCGAGGATACGGCCGGCATCGACGGCGTGGCGCTGCGGCGCAAGATCGGATACGTGATCCAGCAGATCGGCTTGTTCCCGAACATGACCATCGAGGAGAACATCATGGTCGTGCCGCGTCTCTTGGGCTGGGACAAGCGGCGCTGCCGCGAGCGCGCGCGCGAGCTGATGGCGATGGTGCAGCTCGACCCCAACCGGATGCTGGCGCGCTATCCGCGCGAGCTATCGGGCGGGCAGCAGCAGCGCATCGGCGTGATCCGCGCGCTGGCCGCCGATGCACCCGTGCTGCTGATGGACGAGCCGTTTGGCGCCGTGGACCCGATCAACCGCGAGAGCATCCAGAACGAGTTCTTCCAGATGCAGCGCCAGCTCGGCAAGACCGTCATCATGGTCTCGCACGACATCGACGAGGCCATCAAGCTCGGCGACAAGGTGGCGGTGTTCCGGCGCGGCAAGCTGGTGCAGTTCGATCACCCGGACGCGCTGCTGGCGCATCCCTTTGATGACTTCGTGCAGGCCTTCGTCGGCCACGACAACACGCTCAAGCGCCTGCTGCTGGTGCGTGCCGGCGACGCGGCAACGATGCCGCCCGTCTGCGGCCCGGACACGGCGCTGGCCGAGGCGCTGGGCGTGATGGACGATGCCGACGTGCGCCATCTGCCGGTGGTGGACGCCTCGCAGCGGGCGCTCGGTTACGTCACACGCCGCAATGCGCGCGCCGGCAGCGGCCGCTGCGCCGACGCGATGCGTGCTTTCCCGGCTACCGCGGCGTTCGACGAGCACTTGCGCATCGTGTTGTCGCGCATGTACCAGCACAACACGAGCTGGCTGCCAGTGGTGGGTGGCGATGGCGCCTACCTTGGCGAGGTCACGCAGGAATCGATCGCGGACTACCTGAGCTCGGGCCGTTCGCGCGGCACGGCGCCGGCGATCCGTGCGCCGCGGGAGGCGGCGCTGACGGCGTCCTGATCCGCCGGAAGGCCGGGAGGCCGGCCGAGTGGTGCGCCTGCACGATCGCCGCACCTTCCCTATAATCTGCCAGCATGACGTTCTGACCGCCGATCCCCCTAGGAACACGACATGCTGAGTTTGCACGATCTCGCCTTTTTCTCCCTGGCAGCGCTGGTACTGGTGCTGACGCCGGGACCCAACATGATCTACTGCGTGTCGCGTGCGTTGTGCCAGGGGCGGGCCGCCGGCCTGATCTCGCTGGCCGGCGTGCTGCTGGGGTTCGTGGTGCATCTGATGGCGGCGGCGCTGGGACTTACCGCGTTGCTGATGGCGGTGCCGTTCGCCTTCGATGCCATCCGGCTGGCCGGCGCGGCCTACCTGCTGTGGCTGGCGTGGCAGGCGTTGCGTCCCGGTGGCGCGGCGCCGTTCCAGGCTCGCGACCTGCCAGCTGACCCGCCGGGCAAGCTGTTCAGCATGGGCTTTGTGACCAACCTGCTGAACCCGAAGGTGGCGATGTTCTACTTGTCGTTCTTCCCGCAGTTCCTGCATCCGGAACTTGGCTCGGTGTTCGCGCAAAGCCTGCAACTGGGCGCGGTGCAGATCGGCGTCAGCGGGACGGTCAACGCCATGCTGGTGCTGGGCGCCTCGGGCATAACGGCCTTCCTGTCGAAGAGCGAAGGCTGGCTGCGGGCGCAGCGCTACGTGATGGGCAGCGTGCTGGGCGCGCTGGCCTTTCGCATTGCGTTGACCGATCGGCAGTGACAAAGGTGGCCGGCCGATCATCGTCCGGCGCCGGAATGACGAAGGGCCAACCGTTGCGGTTGGCCCTTTCTGTTTGCCGATGCTTGCCAGTGTGGCGCTCAGTCGCGGCCCAGTTCGCCGTCTCGCACGCGCCACAGGCCCAGCGGGTTGGCGTCCTGTAGTGCCGCCGGCAGCAGCGTCGCCGGCACGTTCTGGTAGCAGACCGGCCGCAGGAAGCGGTCGATCGCGGTCGTGCCGACGGAGGTCGAGCGGGTGTCCGAGGTGGCCGGGAACGGGCCGCCATGCACCATGGCATGGGCGACTTCCACGCCGGTCGGATAGCCGTTGAACAGCACGCGGCCGGCTTTGCGCTCGAGCACCGGCAGCAGTCGGGCAGCCAGCGCCAGGTCGTCGTCGTCGGCCTGCACGGTGCTGGTGAGCTGGCCTTCCAGTTCGCGGGTCAGTTCGATCATCTCGTCCGTGCTCTGGCAGACCACCAGCACCGTGGACGGCCCGAACACTTCCGCATGCATGCGGCGGTCGGCGGCGAAGCGCGCCGCCGTGGTCTCGAACAGTACCGGCTGCGCCTGGTTCGGGCCGACGGGGGCAAGGCCATTACCGGCGCGCGCCAGCCCTTCGACGCCCGACAGTGCCGCCACGCCGCGCTCGTAGGCCTGGTGGATGCCCGGCGTCAGCATCGTGCCGGCGGGTTTGGCGGCCAGCGCGGCCGTGGCGGCGGCGCGGAAGGCATCGAGCGCCGGGCCGGCCACGGCGATCAGCAGGCCGGGATTGGTGCAGAACTGGCCCACGCCCATCGTCAGCGATTCCACCATATCGCGGGCAATACCCTCGCCGCGGCTTGCCAGCGCTGCAGGCAGCAGGAAGACGGGGTTGATGCTGCTCATCTCCGCATAGACCGGGATCGGCTGCGGACGGTTTGCGGCCACCTGCGCGAGCGCCAGTCCCCCCGCGCGCGAGCCGGTGAAGCCGACGGCCTGGATGGCCGGATGCGCGACCAGCGCCGTGCCGATCTCCACGCCGGGACCGGTCAGGAGCGAGAACACGCCCTCGGGCAGCCCGGCATCGGCCACTGCCTGGCGGATCACGCGGCCCGCCAGTTCCGAGGTGCCGGGATGGGCCGGATGCGCCTTGGCAACGACCGGGCAGCCGGCCGCCAGCGCGGCGGCGGTGTCGCCGCCCGCCACCGAGAACGCGAGCGGGAAGTTGCTGGCGCCGAACACGGCCACCGGCCCGACCGCGATTTTCTGCAGTCGCAGGTCCGGCCGTGGCGGCGTGCGCGCGGGCAGTGCGCTGTCGAGCGCGGCAGCCTGCCAGCGTCCGCCGCGCAGCAGTTGAGCGAAAAGACGCAACTGGCTGGCCGTGCGTCCGCGCTCGCCCTGCAGCCGGGCGACGGGCAGGGCGCTTTCGGCGTGGGCGCGCGCGATCAGCGTGTCGCCGAGCGCTTCCAGGCCCTCGGCAATGGCTTCCAGGAAGCGTGCGCGTGCCTCGGGCGGCGTGGCGCGATAGGTGTCGAACGCCGCCTCGGCCAGTGCGCAGGCGCGCTCGACATCGCCGGCTCTGCCGCTGTGGAACGTGGGGGAGAGCGCCTCGCCGGTGGCGGGGTTGATCGCCTGGAACGCGTCGCCGGAGCCGCGCACGGTGGCGGCGCCGATCAGCATGTCGCCGGTCAGGGTCATGGAGGTTTCCTCGCTAGGGGTAACGAAAGTGTCACAAATGAGCTGCGATGAAGTTTGCGGCTTAGTTATAAGACATCATATGACAACGGCCGGACCCGCGCAACCGCGCGGCGGCGTGCCGCGCCAGTTGCTTCAGGCGGGGCTGCCGGCCGCTGCCGAAGCCTTGCGCAGCCGCTCGCGGCTATTGGTCAGGTGCATGCGCATGGCGGCCTTGGCGGCCTCGGGGTCGCGCCGCTCGATGGCGTCGTAGATGCTCTCGTGCTCGAAATTGACGCGCTCCAGATACTGCTCGCGCTCGGGTGTGCTGACCTGCAGCCGGCTGCGCGGGATCACCATCGTGCCCAGGTGGCCCATGATGTCGGTGAAGTAGCGGTTGCCGGTGGCACGCGCGATGGTGAGGTGGAACTCGAAGTCGGAGTTGACCGCCTCGCCGCCCTCGGCCGCGTTATGTTTGAGTTCATCCAGCGCGCGGCGCATGGCCGCCAACTGCTCGTCGGTGCGGCGCGTGGCGGCCAGGCTGGCGGCCTCGGCCTCCAGGCTGACGCGGAACTCCAGCATCGCCATCACGTCCATCGCGGTGCCCATGCTGGCGCGGTCGAGCCGGAACGGCGACTGGGCCTCGACCGGGTGGGCCAGCACGAAGGTGCCGATGCCGTGGCGAGTCTCCACTTGGCCGCTGGCCTGCAGCCGCGACAGCGCCTCGCGTACCACGGTCCGGCTCACCCCGAGCGTGGCCATGATCTCCGACTCGGTCGGCAGCTTGTGGCCCGGCTTCAGTTGCCCCTGCTGAATACGCTCGGTCAGATTGGCCACTACTTCTTCGGCAAGCGTGCGGCCGCGGCGACGCAGGGGAATCGGGGAGGCAAGCGGGGCGCTGGTCATTGGAGGATTTGGGGAATATCGGTACTTGACCGGTTCGGGATGCGCTCATTATACTGCGTTGTAAGTTATACGATGACAGATAACGCACGTGAGTGCCAAGCAGGGGACATATCAATGAGTCTTTCGCCAACGGGCGCCGCGCAGGCGGCCAATGCCACGCCCGTCGTGACCGAGCTGACCATCGTGCCGGTGGCCGGTCATGACAGCATGCTGATGAACCTGTCGGGCGCCCACGGCCCGTATTTCACCCGCAACATCGTGATCCTGCGCGACAGCGCGGGCCACACGGGCGTGGGCGAGGTGCCCGGCGGCGAGAGCATCCGCCGCACGCTTGAAGACGCGCGTGCGCTGGTGGTCGGTCAGCCGGTCGGCCAGTACCAGGCGGTGCTCAACCGCGTGCGCGCCGAATTCGCGGGGCGCGACGCTGGCGGGCGCGGGCTGCAGACCTTCGATCTGCGCATTACCATCCACGCGGTCACGGCGCTGGAGGCGGCGCTGCTGGATCTGCTGGGGCAGCATCTCGGCGTGCCGGTTGCCGCGCTGCTCGGCGAAGGGCAGCAGCGCGACGCGGTGGAGATGCTCGGCTACCTGTTCTACATTGGCGACCGCACGCGTACCACGCTCGGCTATCGCAGCGAGCCGGACGCGGACAACGACTGGTTCCGCCTGCGCAACGAGGCCGCCATGACGCCCGAGGCCGTGGTGCGGCTGGCAGAGGCCGCCCATGCGCGCTACGGCTTCAACGACTTCAAGCTCAAGGGCGGCGTGCTGCGTGGCGACGAGGAGATGGAGGCGGTCATCGCGCTGGCCGAGCGCTTCCCGCAGGCGCGCGTCACGCTGGACCCCAACGGCGCGTGGTCGCTGGCCGAGGCGGTGCGCCTGTGTCGCGATAAGCGCGGCGTGCTGGCCTATGCCGAGGATCCGTGCGGCGCCGAGGACGGCTATTCCGGCCGCGAGATCATGGCCGAGTTCCGCACCGCGACGGGCCTGCCTACTGCCACCAACATGATCGCCACCGACTGGCGCCAGATGGGTCACGCGGTGCGTCTGCAGGCGGTGGACATTCCGCTTGCCGATCCGCACTTCTGGACGATGCAGGGCTCGGTGCGCGTCGCGCAGATGTGTGCCGAGTGGGGGCTCACGTGGGGCTCGCACTCGAATAACCACTTCGATATCTCGCTGGCGATGTTCACACACGTCGCCGCCGCCGCGCCGGGGCGGATCACGGCGATCGACACGCACTGGATCTGGCAGGACGGCCAGCGACTCACGCGGGAACCATTGACGATCGAGGGCGGCATGGTCAAGGTGCCGGCAAAGCCGGGCCTTGGTGTGGAGCTCGACATGGACGAGATGGCGCGGGCGCACGCGTTGTACCAGCGCGAAGGGCTGGGCGCGCGCGACGATGCCATCGCCATGCAGTTCCTGATTCCCGGTTGGCAGTTCCATAACAAGGCGCCTTGCATGGTCAGATAGCCACCGCCGGTTCCTCGCCCCCATGCAGACATAAAAAACGACTACAGGAGACAACGATGTTCCATGCCTTCCAGCGCGCCGCCCAGGCGGCCTCCATCGCGCTCTTTGCCGCGGGCATTGCCTTCAGCGGTACGGCAAGCGCCCAGAACTGGCCGCAGAAAGCGGTCTCGGTCGTCGTGCCGTTTCCGGCCGGCGGCTCCAGCGATGCCATCGCGCGCATGCTGACGCAACCGCTTGGCGACAAGCTCGGCCAGCCGTTCGTGGTGGACAACCGGCCCGGCGCGACCGGGGCTATCGGCGCGGCGATGGTCAAGCGCGCACCGGCAGATGGCTACACGATCATGGTCGCGTCGATCGGCGTATATGCGGTCAATCCATTCCTGCAGAAGAACCTGCCGTACGACCCGGCCAAGGACTTCGACCTGTTGACCGTGGCCGTGCGCGCGCCGAACGTGCTGGTGGCAACGCCGAAGTTCCCGGCCAACACCCTGCAGGAACTGGTGGCCTACATGAAGAAGAATCCCGGCAAGGTCACGTTTGCCTCGTCGGGCTCCGGCTCGTCCGACCACCTGACCGCCGCGCTGTTCTGGCAGAAGAGCGGCACGACAGGCCTGCACGTGCCGTACAAGGGCGGCGCACCGGCGCTGTCCGACCTGCTGGCCGGACAGGTCGATCTGTCGTTCAAGAACATCGACTCGGTGCTCCAGCACATCCGCAGCGGCAAGCTGAAGGCGCTGGCGATGAGCGGCGAGAAGCGTTCCGCCGTGCTGCCCAACGTGCCGACCATGGCCGAGGGCGGCGTCAAGGACGTCGAGGTGTATTCCTGGCAGGGCGTGGCGGCGCCGCGCGGCCTGCCGGGCGACGTGAAGACACGCCTGCATGGCGCGCTGGTGAGCACGCTGACCGAGGCGAAGATGCGTCAGAAACTGGAGGAGAGCGGATTCGAGGTGGTCGCCAACTCGCCCGAGCAGTTCACGCAGTTCGAGAACCAGGAGTTGCGGCGCTGGAAGTCGGTGATCGCGGCCGGCAACATTACGCTCGACTGATGCGCGGGTCACACATCGTTACAGTTGTTTCACGGCACTGACGCACGGCGTAAGTGCTTCCGGTAGAGTCACTCACCCCGCCCCAGGCGGGGTTTTTTGTGTCTGTGCGCGCGGTGTGCGGACATAGCGAACAACCACTATGCTGTCGTCATGGTCCGATTCTGCCGTGCTCCGCTGTGTGTGATCGTCGAAACCCGCTGGATGATTCCACGCGGCTTCGACGGCTTTGCGCCGGGACCGTTGATCCTGGTCCGGCCGGGCACGAGCCACGGCCTCATCGAGCACGAGAAGGTCCATGTGCGGCAGTTCTGGCGCACGTTCGGACTGATGGCCGTGTTGTACCTGCTGAGCCGCCGCTGGCGGTTGCGTTATGAAGTCGAGGCCTATCGCGAGCAGTTGCGGTATTGCCCGCTGGGCGCGGCCCACGGATTTGCGCGGACGCTGGCATGCCAGTACCGCCTGCGGATTTCCGAGCAGCAAGCGTACCGGTTGCTGACGGCAGGGGAATGAACGGGAATGCTCGGGAGCCGAGGCTCGTCAACGCAGAAATGCAAACGGCCCGGGCGAATGGCCCAGGCCGTGGATGTGTGGCGGAGACGGTGAGATTCGAACTCACGGATGGGTCACCCCATCGGCAGTTTTCAAGACTGCTGCCTTAAACCACTCGGCCACGTCTCCTGGAAAGTGCGCGCATTGTAGCGCGGAACGCCGCGCGCGCCGCAATGCGTGCGGGCCGCACATTATACAGTGCGCCCGGTAGTGCTCCGCTACGGCGGAACCTTGGGCGCGTGCAAAGGCTCTTACAAGGGTGCAGGTTGTCGTCAACACTGCGCCCGCGGTGTTGATGTGCTCTGGATAAGTAACAAAGGAGAATCTTTCATGCTCAAGAATCGCAAGACTTTGCTGACCGCCGCTGCTGTCATCGGCGCCGCCGCGTTGGCTGGCTGCCAGGCGCCCGGCTACAACAACGGCTATGGCGCACCGCCGCCGTCCAACACCGGCTATCAGAACCCCAATGTCACGCAGGCGCCGCCGGGATCCGTCTACTACGGCCGCGTGGAATCGATCGAGCCGGTGACGTCGCAGCAGAGCAGTAACGGCCTGGTTGGCACGCTGATCGGCGGTGCCGCGGGCGGCCTGCTTGGCCACCAGATCGGCGGCGGCCGTGGCAATACCGCGGCGACCATCGGCGGTGCGGTGCTCGGCGCCGTGGCGGGCAACCAGATCGACAAGCGCGCCACTACCAACACGCAGACCAACTATCGCGTCAATGTGCGACTGGACGATGGCCGCATGGCGACGGTGCATCAACCCGACGTGCGCGCCATCCCCATCGGCACGCGCGTGCGCGTGGCCAACGATATGGCGGTGCCGGGCTAAATCGGCAACCGCCAGCGTCATGAAAACGGCCATGCAACTGCATGGCCGTTTTGCTTTCAGGGCGTTGTGCGTTGCCGGCCCGTCAGTCCTTCAGGAACATCTCCTGCAGGTCGTTCAGGAAGCGCCGGCCCAGCTCCGTCGGCCGGATGAGGGTCGGGTCGGGCTCTAGCAATCCCTTCTTCTCGGCGTCGGCCAGTTGCCGGCTGATGGTGTGCAGCGGCAGGCCGGTGTGGTCGAGGAAGCTGGATGCGGGCACGCCGTCGGTGAGCCGCAGCGCGTTGAGCATGAACTCGAACGGCAGTTCGTCCGCGCCGACGTCGCGCGCCTCCTGCACGGCATTGCCCGCCATTGCCTGCGCCATGTAGGTGGCGGGATGCTTGTGCCGCATCTGGCGCAGCACGCGGTGCGGAAACGACAGCTTGCCGTGCGCGCCAGCGCCAATACCAAGGTAGTCGCCAAAGCGCCAGTAATTCAAGTTGTGGCGCGCCTCGCGATGCGGCCTGGCGTAGGCCGATGTCTCGTAATGGCGGAACCCGGCCTGCGCGGTGCGCGCTTCGATGAGGTCCTGCATCTCGTAGGCGATGTCCTCGTCCGGCAGCGCGGGCGGGAACTTCGCGAACAGCGTGTTTGGCTCCAGCGTCAGGTGGTACATCGACAGGTGCGTGGTGCCGAACGACAGCGCTGTTTCCAGGTCCTGCGCGCATTGCTCCACCGTCTGCCCCGGCAGCGCGTACATCAGGTCGAGGTTGATGTTCTCGAAGCTGGCCTGCGCGATGCCGATGGCGCGGCGTGCATCGTCGCCGCCGTGGATGCGCCCGAGCGCGGCCAGGTGCGCGTCGTCAAAGCTCTGGATGCCGATCGACAGCCGGTTGATGCCGCTGGCCCGGTAGCTGGCGAAGCGCTCGGCCTCGAACGTGCCCGGGTTGGCCTCCATCGTGATTTCCGCGTCGGCATCGAGCGGCAGCAGCGCGCGGATGTCGGACAGCAGCCGGTCCATGCCGGCGGCGGAGAGCAGGCTCGGCGTGCCACCGCCGATGAAGACGGTATGCACGGGCCGGCCCCACACCAGCGGCAGCGACTGCTCCAGATCCGCGCGCAGCGCATCGAGGTAGGCGTCCTCGGGGATCTCCTGGCTGTCGACCTTGCCGGGCGCCGCGTGCGAATTGAAGTCGCAGTACGGGCACTTGCGCACGCACCACGGGATATGCACATACAGCGACAGCGGCGGCGAACCGGGCAGGGCGATCTGGCCCGGCTTGAGCCAGAGTTGGGTGGCGTCCGCGGCGGGCGCGCCGCCCGCGGGAACGATCGGGATCATGTTCCGCCTCAGCCTACGTTGGCAATGGTGGTCGCACGCAGTTTCTCGACCAGGCCCTGCAGCGCCAGGCCGCGATGGCTGACGGCGTTCTTCTCTTCCGGCGGCAGTTCGGCCGCGGTCTTGCCGAGCGCCGGCAACAGGAAGTGCGGGTCATAGCCAAAGCCGCCGGCGCCGCGCGGGGCGTCCACGACCTCGCCGTGCCAGAGGCCTTCGGCGATGATCGGGCACGGATCCTCGGCATGCCGCACCAGCACCAGCACGCAGTAGTAGTGCGCATGGCGATTGAGCTTGCCGGCCAGTTGCGAAATCAGGTGCGCGTTGTTGGCGGCGTCGGATTTTGCCTTGCCCGCCATGTGCGCGTAGCGCGCCGAGTAGACGCCCGGTGCGCCGCCGAGCGCCGCCACGCAGATGCCGGAATCGTCGGCGAGCGCCGGCAGGCCGGACAGGCGGCTCGCGTGGCGGGCCTTGGTGAGCGCGTTCTCGACGAAGGTGGCGAAGGGCTCCTCGGCCTCGGGAATGCCCAGCTCGCCCTGCGGTACGACATCCAGGCCGAGCGGGGCCAGCAGCGTGCTGAATTCACGCAGCTTGCCCGGGTTGTTGGAGGCCAGTACGAGTCGTTGCATCGTCGCGGATCCTCACACGCCCAGCGCCGCGCGCTGGTGCCGCACCAGTTGCGCGATGCCGGCTTCGGCCAGTCGCGTCATGGCGTCCAGGTCGGCGCGCACGAACGGCGCGCCTTCGGCCGTGCCCTGCACCTCGACGAAGCCGCCGGCGCCGGTCATGACCACGTTCATGTCGGTGTCGCACGTGCTGTCTTCGGCGTAGTCGAGGTCCAGCACCGGCACGCCATCGACCATGCCGACGGAGACAGCGGCGACGAAGTCGCGGATCGGGCTGGCGGCGATCAGGCCGTCGCGCAACATCGTCGACACGGCATCGTGCGCGGCGACAAAGGCGCCGGTGATGGCCGCGGTGCGGGTGCCGCCGTCGGCCTGCAGCACGTCGCAGTCCAGGTGCAGCGTGTGCTCGCCCAATGCGGCGAGATCGAATACCGAGCGCATGGCGCGGCCGATCAGGCGCTGGATTTCCTGCGTGCGGCCGGTTTGCTTGCCGCGCGCGGCTTCGCGGTCGGAGCGGGTATGGGTGGCGCGCGGCAGCATGCCGTATTCGGCTGTCACCCAGCCTTCGCCGCTGCCTTTCTTGTGGGGCGGCACCTTGGCCAGCACGCTGGCCGTGCACAGGACCTTGGTATCGCCAAAGGCACAAAGCACGGAGCCTTCGGCGTGGCGGGTGTAGTGGCGCGTCAGGGTGATAGGGCGCAGCGCATCGGCTGCGCGTCCGCTCGGTCGCATGGGTGTCTTTCGTCGGAATCAGTTGAGACCGCGATTCTACCGCCGCCGGGCCACCCGCGCCCGCAACCTGCTAGCCGCTAGCGCATCAGGTTGCTGGTCTTGTCGATGGCGGCGCGGATCTCGGCGATCGAGCGCTCGATCTCTTCCTCGGACAGCAGGTCGTTGTCCGAGCCGGTGCGCTCCAGGATGGACGTTGTGAACGCGTTGAGCGGCAACGTGTCGGTCATGACCGAGTCTTCGCTGGTGGCGCTGGCGTCCAGCTCCCACATCATGCCGATCGCGGTGGTGTTGTCGGCACCTTCGCCCGCGTTGTAGAGCGCCTGCTCGATCAGGTCGGGGATGGCCTGCACCACCGACAGGTGCGTGACCTTGTCGACCACCACCTGTTCCTCGATGCTGCCCCACAGGCCGTCGGAGCACAGCAGCGCCACGTCGCCCGGGTCCAGCCGGACCGGGCCGCCGATGTCGATCAGTGGCAAGTTGGGCGAGCCCAGGCAGTTGTAAAGCTTGTTGCGCTCCGGGTGGTTGGCCACGTGCATCGGCAGCACGCGCTCCTGCTGCAGCAGGTTCTCGATCTTCGAGTGATCGCGCGTGCGCGTGAGCAGGCGCCCCTTGCGCACCAGGTAGAAGCGCGAGTCGCCCGCGTGCGCCCAGTGGATGTGGCCGTTCTGGACCAGGCAGCACACGACCGTGGTGCGCGGGATGTCGGCCAGCCGGTTGGCCTCGGCATAGCGGTGGATCTCGCGGTGCGCGAGCATGATCGTGTCCTGCAGGAAATCGGCAGGATTGCGGATGGCCGGGCGGGCCTGGGTCTGGAACTGGCGTGCGAGCGTCTGCAGGGCCTGCTGTGCGGCGACTTCGCCGAAGGCGTGGCCGCCCAGGCCGTCGGCCAGCACCATCAGCAGCGCGTCGCGCGTGAAGCAATAGCCCATGCGGTCCTGGTTGATGCGGCGACCGCCTTTCCTGCTTTCCTGGTAGACAGAGAATCGCATGTTTGGCTGTTCTGAGAATTCGGTTCGTGGGTCGTGCCGGCGGGACTGGCCGCGGCCTACGCCGCTGACTGTCGAAGTAGGCGCGGCGCGGGGCCGCCGGTTTTCATCATAGTGTCGATCGTGGGCGAGCGTCGATGGGCACGCGATCGGGTGTTGTGGGCGACTTATTCGCCTCTTGTGCCGGTGCCGCCCGTTTGCAGCGTTGCGGCGGAATCGTCACGCCGGCGCAAGAGCGTCAGGAAGCGCGTGGTGGCCGGGGGGCGCTCCTGCTGCGCGGTGGACACCGGCGGCGCTTGCTCGCTGAGGGCGTTGGTCTGCTCGCGCAACTCCTTTTGCAGGCGGAACACGCTCTGCGGCCGCTCCGACGGCGTGAGGCGCAGGCACCATTCGACGAGGTCCACCAGGCCGTTGGTGTAACTGCTGCGCAGGCGGGCCATTGCCTCCCCCATGCGGTCGTCTTTCTCGCGCTGGTTGGCTTCCTGCGGCGGCATGCCGGCCATGCAGGCGTACAGCGTGGCGCCGAGGCTGTAGATATCGGTCCAGGGGCCCAGGTCGGAGTGCTTGCCGTAGAGTTCCGGCGCGGCAAAGCCGGGCGTGTACATTGGCTGGAAGCGGGCGGCCTCCATGGTCAGGATCTGCCGCGCGGCGCCGAAATCGAGCAGGATGGGGGACTCGTCCTCGCGCAGATAGATGTTGCCGGGCTTGATGTCCAGGTGCAGCAGCTTGTGGATATGGACTTCGCGCAGGCCACTCATCAGCGCATGGAAGACCTTGCGGATGAAATGCTCGCGCAGCACCTTGGGACGACCCTGCTGCCGGGCCTGCAGGACATGCTCCTGCAGCGTCTTGCCCAGCTCGTAGTTCATGACCATGTAGACCGTGGCGTTCTCGCGGAAGAAGTTCACCACGCGTACCACGCTCGGGTGCGAGATGCGAGCGAGCGAGCGGCCTTCCTCGAAGAAATATTTCAGGCCCAGGCGGAACGACGCCGCGTTTTCCTCGGGCACGACCGGGATCAGTTCGCCCGGGTTGCGACGCGCCAGCGACGACGGCAGGTATTCCTTGATGGCAACCGGCGCGCCGGTTTCATCGGTGGCCAGGTAGACGAAACTGAACCCCCCGCTGGCCAACTTCTTTACAATACGATAGTTGGACAGCAGCGTGCCCACGGGCAGCGGTGCACTCTTTGGTTGTGTAGCGCCCTTGGACTCAGTCATAGGATTTGGGACCTGGATTGCCTCCGGATTGTCCGGGCTAATCGGTCACTTGTAAAGAACACAATAGCGGGCAAAGTTGCCCTCTTTCGGCGGCATTGCCGCCAGTCCGGCGTCGGCGGCCGGAACGCCGTGCCGCCCGCCATTTCACGAGAACAATCAATGATCCACAGCATGACAGGCTATGGCCTGGCGACGCGCCAGGCACCGCTGACGAACGCGCAGGGCGAGGAGAGCGGCCGGACTGCAGCCGTCTCGGTGGAATTCCGCACTGTCAATTCGCGTTTCCTCGACCTGTTGTTCCGCGCCCCCGAAGAGTGCCGTGCATTCGAGCCGGCGCTGCGCGAGATGCTGATGGCGGAACTGTCGCGCGGCAAGCTGGAATGCCGGATCAACCTGCAGCGCACCGACGCCGGCGGCGCCACGCTGGCGCTCAACGAGGGGCTGCTTGCGCAGATCCGCGCGCTCGAAGGCACCGTGGCCGCCACCTTCTCCGGCGCCGGCACGCTGCGCATGGGCGAGATCCTGCGCTGGCCCGGCGTGCTGGTCGAGCCGGAATTGTCGCAGGACGCGCTGCGCGAGGCGGTCATGGGCGCGGCCAGGGAGGCGCTTGCGGCGCTGCTGGAAGCCCGCCGCCGCGAGGGCGAGGCGCTCAAGGCGACGCTGGTGGAGCGCATCGACGCCATGCTGGCAATCGTCGAGCGCCTGACGCCGACCATCCCGCAACTGATCGCCCATCACCAGGAAAAGCTGACCGAGCGCCTGCAGGAGGCGTTCAACCTGGCGGCGCCCAACGGCATGCCGTCGATGGGCCGCGATGAGATATCCGAACGGATCCGGCAGGAAGCCACCGTCTACGGCATCCGCATCGACATCGCCGAAGAACTCTCGCGCCTGCAGGCGCACCTGAACGAAACCCGGCATATCCTGAAGAAGGGCGGCCAGGTCGGCAAGCGGCTCGACTTCATGATGCAGGAGCTCAACCGCGAGGCCAACACGCTCGGTTCCAAGGCCGCCGCCAAGGAACTGGCCGATGCCTCGATGGAGCTCAAGCTGCTGATCGAGCAGATGCGCGAACAGATTCAAAACCTCGAATAACGATCATGAGCGATACCCATACCGCCATCGACACCGCTTACCCCGGCAACCTCTTCATGGTGGTGGCGCCATCGGGCGCGGGCAAGTCCACGCTGGTCAACGCGCTGCTGGCGCAGGATCCGGCGATCCGGCTGTCCATCTCCCACACCACGCGCAAGCCGCGCCCGGGCGAGCAGGATGGCCGCGAATACCACTTCATCACGGTGGACGCCTTCCGCGCCGCGCGCGACCGTGGCGACTTCCTCGAGTGGGCCGAAGTGCACGGCAACTATTACGCCACCTCGCGCGTCTGGATCGAGGAGCAGATGGCGCAGGGCAATGACGTCCTGCTGGAAATCGACTGGCAGGGCGCGCAGCAGGTCCACAAGCGCTTTTCCAACGCGGTCGAGATATTCATCCTGCCGCCGTCGCTGACCGCGCTCGAAGAGCGCCTGAAGAAGCGCGGCCAGGACGAGCCTAATGTGATCGTCCGTCGCCTGCTGGCCGCCGGCAGCGAGATGTCGCACGCGTCGGAGTCCGACTACGTGATCATCAACGAGGTTTTTGACGAGGCGTTGGACCAACTGCGCAACATCGTCCGTGCGACCCGTTTGCGCTTTTCGTCGCAAAAGGCACGGCACACCGAGCTCTTCATCGAGCTGGGCATACACTGAACCGGGCCGCGGCGGGAGCATTCCGGCCGCGTGCTGTAAAATACCAACCTGTCGAACAGGTTTTGTCCCAAGGTGGATTTGATATGGCGCGTATTACCGTCGAAGATTGTCTGAAACACATCCCGAACCGCTTCGAGCTGGCGCTCGCCGCGACGTACCGGGCCCGCCAACTTGTGCAGGGCCACACTCCCAAGGTCGAAGCCAAGGACAAGCCCACCGTGGTCGCGCTGCGCGAGATCGCGTCGGGCCAGGTTGGCATCGAAATGCTGAAGAAGGTTCCGACCTGATCTTCGGGCGACCCATGGCGCATCGTTGCATCCTGCACGCTAGACAGCCTGACTCCAGGGGCCGCCCCCATGCCTTCCTCGCCGTCTTCTTTCCGCAGTTCCGCTTCGCCCGGCCGGTCGGCCGGGCCTGCTGGCGCAGCCAGCACGGGCGGACCGGGGGAGCGCAAGACGGACGCCGACGCTTCCGCGTCGGCAACCTCGGCGCCGGCGGCTTCGTCCGCACCGTCCGCGCGTAAGCGCGGCGTTTCCGTCCAGGCCCCCGTGACCGCGCGTACCGGCGCTCCGAATCTCCCCGATCCGCTCGGCAACGATGTTGTCGGGGAGCGTGCCGCCGTGCCGCCGCTGACGCAGGGCCGTGCGCGCCCGGCCGCCGGGGTGCCAGATGAACTGCTCGAGGCGCCGGTCGCCGGGTTGGCGGTCGGTGATGATCTGTTCATCGATGCGGTGCTGGCGCAGTCGTACCGGCACTTCTTCGGCCCCACGTCGCAACCGGCGGTGCCGCCGCGCCAGCAGGTCATCTCGATTTCGCGCCTGCTGGAAAAGCTTGCCTACCTGAAGGCCGCCGACCAGGCGCTGGTGCGCGAGGCCTTCCAGTTCTCCGACGAGGCCCACCTCGGGCAGTACCGCCAGAGCGGTGAGCCGTACATCACGCACCCGGTCGCGGTGGCCGAACTGTGCGCGGACTGGAAGCTGGACGTGCAGTCCATCATGGCGGCGCTGCTGCACGACGTGATGGAAGACCAGGGTATTTCCAAGAGCGAACTGGCCGAGAAATTCGGTCCCAAGGTCGCCGAACTGGTGGACGGGCTGACCAAGCTGGACAAGCTCGAATTCCAGAGCCGCGAGCAGGCGCAGGCGGAGAGTTTCCGCAAGATGCTGCTGGCGATGGCGCGCGATGTGCGGGTGATCCTGGTCAAGCTGGCCGACCGCACGCACAACATGCGCACGCTCGATTTCGTGCCGCCCGAGAAGCGGCGCCGGATCGCGCTGGAGACCATGGAGATCTACGCGCCGATCGCGCACCGTCTCGGTCTGAACACCGTCTACCGCGAACTGCAGGAACTGTCGTTCAAGGTCGGCTCGCCGTTCCGCTACGCCACGCTGGAGAAGGCCGTCAAGGCTGCGCGCGGCAACCGGCGCGAGGTGGTTCGGCGGATTCTCGAGGCCGCGCAACAGTCGCTCGGTGACGCCGGCATCGTGGCCGAGCTGTCCGGCCGCGAGAAGACGCTCTACAGCATCTACCGCAAGATGCACGACAAGCAACTGTCGTTCTCGCAGGTGCTGGACGTGTACGGGTTTCGGGTGGTGGTGGAAACCCAGATGCACTGCTACATGGCGATGGGCGCGCTGCACGGGCTGTACAAGCCCATGCCCGGCAAGTTCAAGGACTACATCGCCATTCCCAAGATCAACGGCTACCAGTCGCTGCACACGACGCTGGTGGGGCCGTTCGGCACGCCGGTCGAATTCCAGATTCGCACGCGCGGCATGCACCAGATCGCCGAGGCCGGCGTCGCGGCGCACTGGATGTACAAGCACCAGGCCGACCACGCCAACGATATCCAGCAGCATGCGCACCAGTGGCTGCAGTCGCTGCTCGATATCCAGAGCCAGACCGGCGACTCGCAAGAGTTCCTGGAGCACGTCAAGATCGATCTGTTCCCCGACGCGGTCTACGTGTTCACGCCCAAGGGCCACATCCGCGCGCTGCCGCGCGGCGCCACGGCGCTGGACTTCGCCTACGCGGTGCACAGCGATCTGGGCAACCAGTGCGTGGCGGTCAAGATCAACAACGAAATGCTGCCGCTGCGCACGGAGCTCAAGAGCGGCGACATCGTCGAAGTGGTGACGGCGCCGTACTCCAAGCCCAATCCGGCGTGGCTGGCGTTCGTGCGCACCGGCAAGGCGCGCGCGGCCATCCGTCACTACCTGAAGACCACCAAGCTCGACGAGGCGATCCAGCTCGGCGAGCGCCTGCTGGAACAGGCGGCGCGCCAACTCGGCATCGAGCTGAAGGCAGTGCCGCAGGCCGTGTGGGACCGCATGGTGCAGTGGACCGGCAACAAGCAGCGCGAAGACATCTTCGCCGACCTGGCGCTAGGCCGGCGCGTGCCGGCCGTGGTGGCGCGTCGTATGGAGATCCTGCTGCAGGAGTTGTCCGGCGACGTCGACAGCGCACTGCTGGCCGCGGTCCAGACCTTCGCCGGCGAAGAGGCGCCAGCCGTGGCCGTCACCGGCGACGAGGGCATGTCGATGATTTTCCCGGCCTGCTGCCGCCCGATCCCCGGCGATTCGATCGTCGGCTACCTGGGCAAGGGCGAGGGCCTGCAGATCCACGTGCAGGACTGCAAGGTGGCCAAGCGCCTGCACAGCAAGGACCCGGAGCACTGGATCGACGTCATGTGGGCCAAGAGGACGACGCGCGCGTTCGACGTTTCGATCAAGGTGATGGTGCGCAACGTCAAAGGCATTCTCGCGCGCGTGGCCGCCGACCTGACGGCTGCCGACGCCAACGTGGCACACGTGGCCATGGAGCAGCAGGAAAGCGGCCGCCAGGAAGCGACCTACATGCAGTTCATCATCCAGGTGCAGAGCCGCCTGCATCTGGCCAACGTGATGCGGGCGCTGCGCCGCAATCCGGACGTCATCCGCATCTTCCGCGACCGCAACGACGGTTGACGCGACTGACGCCGCGTGACGTCTGTCGCGCTTCATGACTTGCTGGCCGCGCTCGCTGCCGGATACCTGACTTCCAATATTTCGATCTGCTCCATGCCCACCGGCGTGCGCAGCGGCACGACATCGCCTTCGCGCGCCTTGATGAGCGCCTTGGCGATCGGGGAGATCCAACTGACGTGGTTGTTGTCGAGATCGACCTCGTCCATGCCGACAATGGTGATCGTCGTTTCTTCGCCGGCGCCATTGGCGTAGGTGACTGTGGCGCCGAAGAATATCTGGTCGTTCTCGCCCTGCAGCGACGGATCGACCACTTCGGCCTTGTCCAGCCTGCCGGTCAGGAAGCGGATACGGCGATCGATCTCGCGCAGCCGTTTCTTGCCGTAGAGATAGTCGCCGTTTTCCGAGCGGTCGCCGTTGGAGGCCGCCCATGACACGATCTGCACGACGTCGGGCCGGTCGACATCGATCAGGTGTATCAACTCATTGCGCAGGCGCTGGTAGCCTTCGGCGGTGATGTAGTTCTTGGTGCCGGCGGGCAGCGGGGTGGCGCCTTCGGGGAGATCATCGTCGTCATCGTTGGACGACTCTTTGACAAATGCCTTGTTCATGGTGCGGATCACTTCTTTCGGTCTGCCATTATAGAAACTGTGCCCCGGCAGACCCAAGAGACAAAAAATGCACGAAGGGGCTTCACAAAATGGAAAAGTGCGATATAATCTTTTTCTCGAGTGCGGCTGTAGCTCAGTTGGATAGAGTACTTGGCTACGAACCAAGGGGTCGTGGGTTCGAATCCTGCCAGCCGCGCCACCTATGCAGAACGAAAAGGGCTTCCGGAAACGGAAGCCCT
>JACXTT010003531.1_pt1 | contig 24000 bp, 14 predicted proteins | sample 9270951 | NCBI WGS metagenome assembly JACXTT01 (sample SAMN15532306, study PRJNA645909) | rock metagenome | isolation source: weathered quartz diorite | place: Puerto Rico | collected 2017-06-21
GGGTCTTACACGTCGCCATTGATACCGAATGCGTCAGCGGCGATAGCGGTACGCACAGTCGATGTGAGCAAGCCGCTGCAAGCGCTGACGGATGTGGGTGGTTATTATCTGGTCCGGCTCTTCGTTACCCGAGCAGGTCAGCTATTAGGATGCATGGATATCTACAATAGTTACCAATCGATCAGTGTGAGTCGGTTACGGGAGTCGATTTCCTCGCTGGTGATGGAGTTGTTGGGGTCGGACTATGCGTTGGGGAAGAATTTGTTGTGGTCAGAGGTACAGGCGTTGCTGACGCGATATTGTTTGCCTCAGGAGGAGAAGAAGGAAACCAAAGTCGTCCAAAGCTTGCCGAATAACGTGCCCGTCTCCATCGTTATTGGTACGTATGACCGTCCTGACGATCTTCGTAACTGCTTGACGCATTTGCTGGCGCAGCAATCATCTCGCCCCATCGAGATTATTGTCGTTGATAACCATCCGTCGTCGGGTCTGACCCCGCCGGTCGTTGCAGAATTTCCTACGACCAAGTTCGTCAGTGAGACCCGCCAAGGATCCTCGTATGCGCGGAATGCGGGCTTTTTGATCTGTACGGGTGATATTGTGGTAACGACTGACGATGACGTCACTGCCCCGCCAGATTGGTTAGAGAAGCTCATTGCGCCCTTCGTGCGTGAGGATGTGATGCTGGTAACCGGCAACGTATTGCCGCTAGAATTAGAAACCGAAGCACAGAGAAGTTTTGAGTCGTACGGAGGCCTGGGCCGGGGCTTCGTGCCTTTTGAAGTCAATCGGGACTGGTATGAGTCGTTTCAGCAAGGTGCAGTCACAACGTGGGAGCTTGGCGCCACCGCTAATGCTGCTTTTCGGGCCGAAATCATCCATAACCCTGAGATTGGGCTCTTAGAAGAATCTCTTGGCGCCGGCATGCCAACTGGCACAGGCGAAGATATTTATCTCTTCTATAAAATAGTAAAAGCTGGCTATACACTCGCCTATGCGGCAGATGCGTACGTGTGGCATAAACATCGCCGCACGCCAGAGGCCCTGCGCCGTCAAATCTATAGCTACAGTAAGGGACATGTCGCTTATCACCTCACTACATTCGCAAAAGATCGTGATCTGCGCTCACTCCGACAAATAGTGAAGTCTTTGCCGAAGTGGCGCGCTCGTCAACTGTTCCGATGGGTGAAAGGACGCCTCCGCGGCGGCTCCCCGTATCCGTTACGGTTGATACTGTTAGAAATTGCCGGCAACCTGGTTGGTCCCTGGGCCCTATGGCGGTCTCGCCGTCGCGTGAAACGCACCGGACGGAGCGCCTCCACACCGCCCCCTGTGATTCAAGAGCTGGTTGCCGCCTCGGTGGAAGCAGAAGCCTCAAGCTATCCGAAGCGACAAATCTCATAGTATTATGCTGACCGTACGAGGAGTTCGCGAGAGGGTGTATGATCAATGTCTCGGTTATTATTCCTGCGTATAATGCGTTGGCAACGTTAGCAGAGACAGTCGAATCACTGCTCGCGCAGAGCTTCCCGCATTGGGAAGCTCTGATCGTGGACGACGGGTCCGACGATGACACAGTCGCGGTTGCCGAGAGTTTTGCGGGAAGGGATACGCGGATTCGCGTCATCCGCCAGGCGCATCAGGGAGTCAGCGCCGCCCGTAATACCGGCATTGACCAGGCTCGTTATGAGTGGCTTTTATTTCTTGACGCTGATGATTGGCTCTTACCTCGACATCTTGAACATTTAACTGGAAAACTTGTAACAAATTCCCAGTTAGATGGAGCTTACTGTTGGTATTGTCGCGTTGCCGCCGACGGCACTTTTGTAGAGGAGGACCAATATCGCCAAGAAGGAGACCTCTTTCCGATATTTGCGCGACGTTGCATTTTTGCTATTCACACCTGCGTCATCCGCCGCGCGCTTGTGATGGAAGTCGGGGGATTTGATCTTTCTCTCGATCAGTGTGAGGACTGGGACTTGTGGCAACGTATTGCTCGGACCGGGGCGCAATTTGGCGTCGTCTGCGAAGTCCTCGCCCACTATCGTATGCGGCCAAAGTCGCTTTCGGTCGATGGCTTTCGTATGCTGACCGGGCTCTTGCGCATGATGCATCAAGGTGAGTCCTCAGACCCGCGTGTCCCCAACCCTGCTCCTGCTTATGCGTCTGGTCTCCCTGAATCTTGTCCCCCAGAGATCCAGTTTTTTGCCGCCTGCTGGGCAGCCGGCATGCTGCTTGGTCAAGGGCAAGACGCCCGTCCTCTTCTCAGGCTGTTAAAGGAAGTGCATGCCTCCGATCTGAATCCTTCCGATGTCGCGAAGACTATTTTTCGCACGACGCTTTTCCCCTCCAGTCGTGCTCCTGCTTCCTGGTTAGAGTTGTGGCCTGCTATTGAAACACACGTCCGTGAATTTCTCCGCGCCCTGGAGACGCAGGCCCAAGCTGTCGGTTTAGCGCGTCGCACCCAGATGTGTTTGGAGCGCATGATTGTGGAATGCTCGGACGCTTGGAAGCCTGTGACGGTAGGGGCCTTTCATGCGATCTGCCTTGAAGTTACTGAACCGATCCCAGACGTGTCTTTGGCTGCGACAATCGAGCGGCTTCATTGTACAGTGATGCTGCGGAGAGAACGCCTTGGTGCTGTTGAACTCCCGGTGTGTGACGGCCGAGTCCCGAGCGCTGTCCTTGCTGATGCGATTGTCGCCGATTTTAATTGGCCGATTCTGGGTGCATTTTTCGGAGCAACCCTATACCCAACCTTTGAGGTCAAACGAGAAACTGCTGGTCTCTCGATTTGGCGGGGCTCCCAGTGTCTGGCCGAAGGGCTTCCTGACACTGAACAACCGATCCATTCACAAATCCATGAGCACTGCGGGTGGACAGTCTTCCTACAAGAACTCTGGGCTCATCCGGATTGGTCAAGTGAACGTTTTTACGATCCACAAGGAGAACTGGAGGCTAGGCCCCGCCGGTGGGTCAGCGATGGTTGGCTTGTGATCGAAGCCGCTCAGGAAATCTCGGACGTCGAGACTTCAGCCCCGGTGTTGAATGTAGTGCTCACTGTAGGGGGAGCTGCAATTGGCGTCGTCGTTATCCCTGTACGCGATCAATTTGTTTCTGCCCAAGAGATTCGGGAAAATTTGATTAGTGCGAGTGCTCTTGAACTCTGCCGCGCCGCAGTACGAGAGGGGGTGTTGGGCAAGCCGCTGGCGGAACCGACGACGCTGCGCACTCGTCTGGCCAAAGCCGCGTCGATGCGCGGCGGCTTCGAAGGTTCCAGGCATGGAGAGGCGGTGAGTTTGCTGCTCTCTAAGCGCGGGGCTCCGCACGGCGTCGTCCGCGCCCCATCGCCGGCGCCTGGCGCCACTTGGGGGCTCAACCAAACGTTAGAGATCAACTCTCTCATGCTTGTCCTTGGTCGGCGTGATCCAACCATAATGGACACGAGCGCCTCTCGCTGGGCTGTATTTCCAGCAGCCTCGGCCCCGGTGCTGCTCGCCGCCGCCTCTGTGACCGGCGAGCCGGCGCTTTTGATCTCGCCTGCAGGGGAGCCGCCTGAACAGATTGTGTATAGACCGGATCTCATCTGGAAATCATTGCGGCGTCCGCCGAAAGCGGTGAGTAGTCGAAAGGCTGGGGCCCGATCCGCCGGAACAACCAAAGACTCTAATCGTGCGCATTTCGAGCGGTTTTTTGCTGGTCAGGTTGATCCATGGAAATATACGAGCCCTTATGAACAGATGAAATATGAACAAACGCTGTCTTTGCTGCCTGAAGGCTCTATGGCGCATGCACTAGAGCTGGCGTGTGCGGAAGGGCATTTCACGGTGCAGCTGGCCCCCCGGGTGGAACATCTCACTGCAACCGATATCTCACAACTTGCCCTGGAACGGGCGGCTGAACGGTGCGCCCATTGGCGGAATGTATCCTTCCAGCGTCTCGATTTTATGGAAGAGCCTTTACTAGGCCGCTTCTCTCTCATTGTTTGTAGCGAGGTCCTCTATTACGTAGGTGGTCGGCCAGAACTCCAAGCCGTCGCTGAAAAATTGTCCGACGCATTGGAGCCGGGCGGCTATTTGTTGATGGCCCATGCGAACGTTGTGGTCGATGAACCCGATCAAGCCGGCTTTGATTGGGACAATCAGTTTGGAGCCAAAACTATAGAAGAGACTTTTGTTGCTCTTGACTCTCTACAACTACGTAAAGTACTCCGCACTCCCTTGTATCGTATTCATCTTTTTCAAAGAGTTTCAGCGTCGTCTCTGGCCGCCCTTGCTCCAGAGCAAATCACCTTGAGCGTACAACCGACGTCCTTGCTCCCAGAAGTTGCCGCTCAGGTTTTGTGGAAAGGGGGAACGGTTCGCCCGAGTTCTCCACAGCCTGTGATGACCACGAAGCTGCCTATCCTCATGTATCATCGTGTGTCGCCTACTGGCGCGTTAGCGACTTCGCGCTATCGCGTGACTCCCGAAGCGTTTGCCGAGCAGCTTCAGTATCTCTCCAATGCTGGATACTACAGCGTCTCGCTGGAGGAGTGGCGTCTCGCCAAAGGGGAGAAAAAGCCGTTGCCTGGTCGGGCAATCCTCATAACCTTCGATGACGGATACCAAGACTTCCTTTCTTACGCTTGGCCCCTACTCAAGCAGTATGGTTTCTTAGCCACGGTTTTTCTAGTGACAGACGCGATAGGTGGGACCAATACGTGGGATGCGTTCTATGGCGAGACTCTTCCATTGCTAAGCTGGTCGGAAATTCAACAATTGCAAAAAGAGGGAGTCGAGTTTGGCTCCCATTCAGCGGGACATCGCCATTTGACTGCGTTAACGCCTGCCGAGATTGTCTATGAGGGAATGCGTTCGCGGGCAACCCTGGAGAATGTCTTTGGGACGCCGGTTCGAGCTTTTGCCTATCCGTACGGCGATACTGATCCGGTCGTGCAGCACCTTATCGGCGCTTGTGGGTATAGTTTCGGGATCTCGTGTAAGCCGGGGTTGAGCCAAATGCAAGATTCACTGCTTGTGCTTCCACGCATTGAGGTAAAAGGAACCGATGGGTTGTGCGAGTTTGTCGTGCAACTTGATCCGTAGACACTATAAAGATCAAGACGAGGCGCCAGTCTACAAGGCGTCCTCGCTCGGCTCTCCCGCCTCCCGTATGATGCCGTCCATGAGTCGGCGATTTTTTTCTCGTTTTTTCCTACGAGAGCGGGTCTTTTTCTCCTCTCTATTTTTCTTTTCTCTTCTGGACTGTCGGTTAGCGGCGTCCGCTTCTACACAAACGTCACCGGATATTCGTGCTGAAGATCTTCGTTTGCATGTCTTCACGCTGGCGTCTGATGCGATGGAGGGGCGCCTGACGGGAACCGCTGGAGAACAGGCCGCGACGGCGTATGTGGCTTCGGTGTTCCGTGAGCTGGGGCTGAAGCCTGCCGGCAACGATGGGACTTTTTTTCAATCGTTTCCGTTTACTGCGGGCGTTTCTCTTGGAACCGGGAACCGGCTTGTAGTAGCTGGAAAAGCGCGCGCCGAAGAATTGTGCAATGTTGATAAAGATTGGCGACCACTTTCTTTCTCGAAAACCGGCGTCATTCCGTCATCTGAGGTTGTGTTCGCCGGTTATGGCATTGTTGCGCCTGCGACGGATGGGCAGCCGGAATATGACTCGTACGTCCATCTCGATGTGAAAGATAAATGGGTGATGGTGTTTCGTTATCTCCCGGAAGGCGTGACGCCAGAGCTGCGCCAGCATCTGAATCACTACGCCCCGCTCCGCTTCAAAGCCGTGGCGGCTCGGGACCGTGGAGCACGAGGATTGATCATGGTGAGCGGTCCGAATACCCAGGTCAAAGAACAACTCGCGCCCCTCTCTTTTGATGCGTCGCCGGCTGGAACGAGTATCGCTGCGCTTACGGTAACGGACCCTGTCGCCGAGCAATTGTTGAAACCGAGCGGAAAAACCCTGAAAGAACTTCAGGATCAACTTGACGCCGGTCAACCGATGATGGGGATGCTTATTCCTGACAGGACTGTCTCAGCGACGATTGTGATCCAGCAGGAAAAGAAGACCGGACGTAATGTCATCGCTCGCTTGCACGGGGAGCACCCCAAGGGAGCCCCAGTTCTCATTATTGGCGCACACGTTGATCATCTTGGGCGTGGTGATGGAGCCAGCTCCCTTGAGCGTGAAAACGAGAAGGGGCAAATTCACTACGGCGCCGACGATAATGCGTCCGGAGTGGCCGGGCTCTTGGAGATCGCTCAGTATCTTGCGGCCCTCCAAGCGAAAGGACAGTTGCGGTTACGCCGTGATATCTTCTTTGCTGCCTGGTCGGGGGAGGAGTTGGGGTTGCTCGGATCAAGCTATTTCACTCGTACGTTCGGCGGTGAGCGGAAAGAGCGAACCTCCTTACGGTCCGCTGTCGCTGCCTATCTCAATATGGACATGATCGGACGGCTCGATAAGAACCTGATCGTGCAAGGGGTGGGATCGAGTTCAGTGTGGCTCAATATGCTTGACCGCTGTAATGCGTCAATTGGCTTATCGATAACGACTCAGAATGAGAGTTATCTTCCGACCGACGCGACGTCGTTTTACCTCAAGGAAGCGCCAATTCTTAATGCGTTCACCGGCGCTCATGCTGATTACCACACTCCCCGTGATACGGCGGATAAGCTTAACTACGATGGGGCGGAAAAAATTACTCGGTTGTTTGCCGCTATTGCTACCACGCTAGCGACCCAGGCTGACACGCCGGACTACCATCGGATGGAAAAGCCAGCCTCCGCCATTGGTCAAGTCGGGATTCGCGCCTACCTGGGCACTATTCCTGATTACTCGCAGAGCGAGGTTGCAGGTGTGAAACTCTCCGGCGTAGCCAAAAATGGACCTGCTGAGAAAGCTGGCGTGCGCGGCGGTGATGTCGTCGTCGAAGTGGCAGGGAGGAAGATTGAGAACATTTACGACTACACGTATGCTTTGGATGGGTTAAAGATTGGCGCTCCGGTGGAGATGGTCGTGCAGCGAGAAGGGTGGCGCGTGACACTGACTGTGATTCCGGGGACGAGAGAGTAGGTTGCAAAAAATCCCAAGAGATAAAAAGAAGGAGGAAGACCTATGCGTTACGGAGTGCACCTTGGCGGCGCCGCCGCCTTGCGTACAGTTGATGGGGTAAAGCAGATTGGCGAACTGGCTGAAGAGCTAGGCTACGATGGGATCATCACCGGTGATCACATCACTATTCCGAAACAAATCAGCTCGACATACCCCTACACAAAATTTTCCCAGAAGTTGGGGGCTGATCCTTACGCTGTGTTTACCACCATTGATTGGCTTGACGGCTTTACGGTGCTGGCGCTGCTGATTCCGGTGACGAAGAAAATCCGTTTGGGCACGAGCGTAACGATTGTCCCTTATCGCCATCCGCTGGAAATGGCGCGGGTGGTGGCCACCTTGGACGTTGTGTCTGGCGGGCGTGTGCTCTTTGGCGCCGGCGTGGGTTGGATGGAAGAAGAATTTCGTTTGCTTGGCGTGCCGTTTAAAGAACGGGCCGCACGCACGCGCGAGTACATTGCGGTGATGAAAGAAGTGTGGACCAAAGAGTCGCCGCGCTTCAACGGCAAATTTGTCCAGATTGACAAAGACCTTCACTTCGCGCCGCGACCAGTGCAGAAGCCGCATCCGCCGATTTGGGTTGGCGGTGAATCCACGCCGGCGCTCAAGCGTGTCGCGGAGTTTGGCGATGGTTGGCATATCGGTCCCGTGGCGTTGGAAGAAGTCAAGCCGCGCTTTGCTGAACTGCAGACGTTGATGGAAAAAGCGGGGCGCGATTTCTCAAAACTTGAGATTACCGCGATGGTTGATAGTCGTTTACTATCAGCGGCAGATATTAAAGCCTATCGTGATTTGGGCGTCGCCGGACTTTATGTTGTTGCGCCCGGGCCTGAAGCGTCGAGCGTGCTCAAAGTGCTGCGTGATTTTCCCAAGAAGGTGCAGGATGCCGTAGGGTAAAAAAGTAGGATACAGGCTGAAGGCGGAAGGGAAGAGAGTTGTGAACCATAGACCACAACTGAAGGAGCCTATAGCCGATTTGATATGGACACGCCTTGCTTTCGTAGGGGTGCGGCGGAGCCGTGCCCCCTGCAGCTCTTTAAATCAAGCTCCCGCCGCTCATATTGAGAATCTGCCCCGTGGTGTAGGCTGCTTGCTCGGAAGCGAAATAGACGCACGCCTCCGCGATCTCTTCCGGTTTCCCGATCCGTCCGACAGGAATTGACTTTGTATACTGGGCAATTTCGGCTTCGGTCATGTTGACTAGAATTGGAGTATCAACGAGGCCCGGAGCAATGACGTTGACGGTGACGCCTGATGAAGCGACTTCTTGAGCGAGCGCTTTGGCGAACCCATGCGCGCCGGTTTTGGCGGCGGCAATATGCGTCATATTTGGATAGCCAGTGAGTCCTGAGATGGCCGTGATGCAGATAATACGCCCCCATTTTCGCGCCAGCATTGGCCCGATAGCCGCACGGCAACAGTTGAATGCGCCTTTGAGGTCGATCGTGAGCACTTCATCCCATTCTTCTTCCGTCATCTTGAGAAACGATTCATGGTGAAATACTCCAGCGTTGCTGACGAGAATATCGAGATGACCCAATTCTGTAATTGCCGTTTCGACCATCGTGTTGACTTCGGCAAAACTGCCGACATTAGCACGAATCCCTAAGGCGCGAGGTCCAAGCGCTTCGACCTCTTTGACCACGCGAACGATTTTCTTTTCATCTCGTCCATTGATGACGACGTTGGCTCCTTCCCGAGCGAGCGCCAACGCTATGGCGCGACCGATGCCTGAACTTGATCCAGTAATTAACGCGGTTCTTCCCGTAAGTCGCATGGACGTTCTCCTTTACTGAGCTGGCGCAAGCATAACCGAGACCATAAAGAAACTGAAGAGCAAGGCGGTGAAGGCAAGGGGGGAGAGATTCGTCGGAATGTAGTAGAGCTAGAATTAGGAGAAACCCGCCTGATGCTGCACATCCGATAGCCGAGCCAAGCGATCAAGTCAAAATCCGCGCGTTGACGTAATGAGTTCCCTCCCTCGTCTATGAACGAGGGAGAGGTGAGGACCCATCTTCACAGAGTTTATCCAAGCCTTAAGGTATCGAGCGCCGGAAAAAACGTTGCGTGGCAAAGTGCGCGACCTGCTTGCCGATCGTGACGCCATCTTCGGTTGAGAAGCGATAGTGCATCCCTCCATAGATGCGCGCCTCGGCGATCTCGTCAATCGCTTGAGAAAATCGACTGTAGGATCGCACCGGCTGCAGCAGACTCGGGATGGTGCTATCGATCGTAAAGTCGAAGTTGTCGGTCTTGAAGAAGGCCTGCAAGGTGGAGGTGATCGCGCTGCTGGCGCACGTGTGGGACGAAGGGTACTCAGGATGATTGGGCGTCACGGCCAAGGGCAGCCAGGCGGAGTCAGGGGCGGTTGTGGGATTGCCGTCAGTATCACCAGCCGGAATTGCCGTGACGGGACGCCAGAAGTTATAGTGGTATTTGGAATCCCAGCAGGCGATCGCGGCATCGGTACTCACGGTTGTGAGCAACGCAAAGAGCCGGGCATTCTCTTCCAGCGAGAGCCCGGCGGAAGTGGAGATTCCACGCCAGGCGCGGCTCCATTGGGCCAGGGCATGATCAGTCCAGAAGAGACCGATGTCCGTTTGCTGGGGAGTGCGAGTGCTGCCGGTGGCCCGACCCAATGTTTTGACCTCGTTATACGCACGCGCCCAGCGTTGGCTGGTGAGAGACGGTGGCCCGGGAGCGCGGAACTGCGCCGGGTGCTTCAAGGTCCAGGGGACGATGATGGCGAACTGGGGGGCTGCCGCGGGTAGGAAGCCCGGAGGGGTGGGAATCCAGACGCCGGGACCACTGCCCGGTGTGTATGGCACGGTAGCAGTGCGGCGGTCATTGACGCGGAGGGCGAGAATGCCGGCCGCAGACTGTTGGCCAACAGCAATGCCATTGGTTTTCTCCGGCCCGTCCGGGAGCAGGGCCAGCGAGGCGGCGTATTTGGCATCGAGGTCGGCCTGCTGCGGAGGGAACAACGCCACCAAGATGTCGTGGGCAGCCGTAGCCGCCGCTGCTTCAGGCGAGGCGGGTGTAGTTACGTCCGGCGTGACGCCATAGGGCTCGAAAGGATACCCAGCGATGGCATTGACCGCTTCATAGATGGCGGTATGGACCAGGGCAAAATCAATCGTCGAGGGGGTAGGGCTGATCTTGGCGACGCCGACGATGGCGTCGACCGCATGGGCATTCCAATCTAAGACGACGTCGGCGCAGGTAAGCTGTGTCCAGCTCAGGCATCCCAAGATGACCAGCCCGATAATGCTGTGAAGTATTGTCTTTGGCATTGTTTGCTCCTCATTTTTCGTGTTGGTTGTGTGGTTGAGTGCTGTCGTCATTCCAGAGAATATCGCGAGTTTGGATAAACAAGGTGACGAAGATGAAAAAGGAACTTACAGCTGCCGAGTAGAGATACTCAGGGGCACGGGACATTGTTGACCGGTGTAACCGTAGCGGTGTTCCCTAGCGTACCATCCGCTACAGTCACTGTCGTGGCCGTGTGTTTTCGGCTGCGTAAGAAAAAACTCCTAGCGTTGTGCGACGGTCGCCCGCGCCCCAGCTGCTTCAATCTGTTCAAGACGGGCCGCTAGGGCTGCGTACTGCTCCCGCTGTTCCTCATCCTGTTGCGCCAACGCGGTCTGTAAGCGTTCATTCTGCGTGCGCAGTGCCGTCAACTCCTGCTGTTGTGTAGTCAGCGTGTGGGCTTGAATGTCGAGTTTGTGATGCTGCTGTTGGAGCTCATTGAGTAATAACGGGGCCAATTCGTCATACCGCACTCCCTCGATCTCTCCCTTGGCGTTCTGTGTTACTAACTCCGGATACACTTTGGCGACTTCCTCCGCGATCAGTCCGTACTGCACCGGCCCGTGCGGCAACTGTTTGTAGTGAAACCGCACAGGGCGGAGTTGGTGCAGCTTCTGACTCTGGTTGCCCAAGGGCTGGATGTCTTGTTTATAGCGAGCCGACGAAACCAACGTCCCGAGCTTCCCGGTGCTATCGATCAGCACGGTATTGCCCACCACCGGCGTACTGACCACCCCCGCTATAAAAGTGCGGGTCTGCGAATTGCTGCCCAGGCGTAACGTGTTCGATTCGCCGTCTACTCCCGCGTGACCCAGATAGATATTCTGGCTGCCGCTCGTCAGAGATCCACCAGCCCCTCTACCGATCGCAATGTTACTGCTGCCGATAGTGTTATTTACAAGCGCGTCGACGCCTAAAGCGGTGTTGTTAGAGCCAGTGGTATTTCTATAGAGTGCGCCCTTCCCACTAGCCGTGTTGTAGAAGCCGATGGTATTAAACCGGAGCGTTTGACTTCCCATCGCAACATTGTAGGAGCCGGTGGTGTTAGCCCGGAGTGCGTCGGTGCCACTAGCGGTGTTTTCGGAGCCGGTGGTGTTATTACCGAGCGCGGAAGTGCCGCTGGCCGCGTTGTAGAAGCCGGTAGTGTTGGTCACGAGCGCATCGAAGCCCAGAGCCGTGTTATTGAAGCCGGTGGTATTGCTCAAGAGCGCGCCCTTTCCATTAGCCGTATTATTGAAGCCGGTAGTGTTGGAAGAGAGGGCAGACGCTCCACTCGCTGTGTTGGCGGAGCCGGTAGTGTTAACTCGGAGTGCATAAAACCCGCTAGCTGTGTTATCGGAACCGGTAGAGTTGGAAGAGAGCGCTGCGGTGCCACTCGCTGTGTTATTAAAGCCGGTGGTATTGGAGAGAAGCGCATAAGCGCCGGTGGCTGTGTTGTAGGAGCCAATGGTGTTCTTGAGCGCGTAGACGCCGGTAGCCGTATTGTAGGAACCGGTAGTGGTATTCTCGAGCGCGCTGACACCAGTGGCCGTGTTGCCGGAGGCGGTGGTATTGTTGACGAGCGCGCTAGCACCAGTGGCCGTGTTGTCGGAGCCAGTGGTGTTGTCCGTGAGTGCGCCGCTGCCGGTGGCCGTGTTGGCGAAGCCGGTGGTGTAGTAGAGCGCCAAGAAGCCGGTGGCCGTGTTGCCGGAGCCGGTGGTATTAGTCCAGAGTGCCAGGGAACCAGTGGCCGTGTTGGCGGAGCCAGTGGTGTTGTTCGTGAGTGCGCTAGCACCAGTGGCCGTGTTGTCGGAGCCGGTGGTGTTTCTGTAGAGCGCGTATTCGCCGGTGGCCGTGTTTTGGTAGCCAGTGCTGTTGGAGAGGAGTGTATTGTCTCCAAAGGCCGTGTTGTTGTCGCCCCTGTTGCGCGCGAGTGCGTTTGTGCCCCCGGCCGTATCGTTGGTGCCGTTTACCCAAATGCTAACGTCGTCTCGACAGTAGCCATTGGATGGGCTAACCGCTAAGAACAAAAGACTTGCTGCTAACAATGCATGATGGACTCTGCTGTTCATAGGAACCTCCTTCTCTTGTCAACAATATTTAGTCCTCATCGTTCCCGTAGCCTTCGCTCTTCGGGAGGATCAACGTGCCGTCAGTGGTAGCGGTAAATTGACCAAAACCGCCAAAGACCCCAGCTTTAAACCCAAACTGTAAGTAGCTCCCAGCAAAATGGGAGTCATATGTGCCGGTCGCGTCGGTGGCTTTCCCCGTACCTCCAATAAAGACGCCATGCCCCCAGCCGGTGAACGTACCGGTTGAAAATTGCACACATTCCGTTTCCGAGAGGAGCTGAGCAAAAAGTTGGTCTCCGGTTTTCTCGTCGGTCGTCACACTCCGGTGCTGCCCATGCGTGGCGTCGATGTGCAACTCCAGGTCCATTCCGGCAGGACAATTGGTGAGGGTAGGCTGCGGAATCCATTCCGCCTCTTCTTGGAAGAACCCCTTACCGGTATTACAAATCACGAGCCCTTGATCCAAGGTTGCGGAAGCGCCGTCGCCGTTCGTATCGATGTTCGTCTCTACCCCGTCAGCGAAGGTTCCTCCTGCCTTACAGTGAAAGTGCTGAGTCTTGGCGTGAGCGGCGCCGACGAAGCCGGTGACCAAAAGTAAAGCGATACCAAAAGTGAAATGATGAGTCTGCATACCTGAGTTCCTTCCTGTGACCGTGAGGGATTAATAAGAAATGCAGTCCGAATCCTGCCCTTGTTGCCCCTGCGTGCTTCCTAGTCCGCCATCGCGCTCACCTCACATTCCGCGATCGTTTGCAATCGCGCTTGATTTGTGGCAGGAGAGTAAGCAATCAGCGGCACGAAGTCATGGGAAAGTTTGGGGATTAGTTGGGAATTAGTTTGGAATGGCTGAACAAGAGAAAAACATAGTCAGCTCGGTAGCTTGCTTCGGTCCTTTCCAGTTGGACTTGGGGAAGATCCGGCTCTGGCGTGGCTCACAAGAAGTGAAGCTCACGGGGAAAGCCTTCGCCGTGCTGCGCTATCTTGTCGAACATCCCGGCCAATTAGTCACGAAGGACGACCTTTTTGCCGCGGTGTGGCCAGAGACCGTGGTTAGTGAGGCGACGCTGGCGTCGTGTATTCAGGAGATTCGCCAAGCTCTCCGAGATAAGGCCAAGGCGCCGCGTTACATTGAGACTGTGCATCGACGCGGGTATCGGTTTCTTCCCACAGTGACCGCTCAGCCGGTTCAAGGTGCAACGTTCAAGGTTCCAAGTCAGGAAGAAGTAGCTGGTAGTCAGTATTCAGTAGTCAGTAGCAAGGAAGAAGAAAGTCAAAAGCTTGCCCTGAGCCCGTCGACTACGATCGAGACAAGTGTTGGCGAAGAAGCAAACGGTGAAGCCGGTCTAGAGTTTAGAGTTCAGAGTCTAGGACCAAACGGACAAGCTCTTGCGTCAAATGGACAGAGTTTAGAGGCGAAAACCTCTAGCACTTCTCTCGACGGCGTGCAGACTCTAGACTCTGGACTGAGTGACTCTAGACGCCAGCCGCTAGAGGCTGGCGCGCCACGCCGCTTTCACTGGTGGCAGGGGCTACTGTTGGTCATAGTGCTGGGACTTGGAGGCGTGCTGATGGTCAAGTGGCGGCTAGTGCCCCTGCCCGATAAACCTTCCCTCGTCGTGCTGCCCTTCACCAATCTGAGTGGAGACCCAGCCCAGGAGTATTTCAGTGACGGCCTTACCGAAGTGCTGACCGCGGACCTTTCGAAGATCTCCAGTTTGTTTGTCATCGCGCGAAACTCCGCCTTTACCTACAAGGGTAAAGCAGCAAGGGTACAGGAAGTGAGCAAGGAGTTAGGGGTACGATATGTAGTAGAGGGAAGTGCGCTCAAGGCTGGTGGTCAGGTGCGGATCACGGCGCAGTTGATCGAGGCCCTCACAGGCGGCCACTTATGGTCTGAGCGCTATGACCGACAGTTTACGGACATTCTTGCAATACAAGATGAGATTGCCCATAAAATCGTACTGGCGCTGAAAGTCAAGCTGACGAAAGAAGAACAAGACCGATTTCGGCTCGCCCCCACCGATAACTTGGAGGCCTATGACTTATATTTACGCGGATTTGCATCCGGGAATGATGGTTTCAGTAAAGAGGCAACTATCAAGGCGCGACAGATGTACGAGCAAGCCCTTGCGCTGGACCCAAGGTATGCAGGGGCGTACGCAGCGTTAGGATGGACTTACTGGCAGGATTGGTCTTTTCACTGGAATCAGGACCCGCAGAACCTGGAGCGAGCGTATGAACTGGCGCAAAAGGCCCTTACTTTGGATGACTCCTTGTCTGAAGCACACGAGCTCTTAAGCTGGATCTACGCAGAGAAAAAACAGCCTGAGCAGGCTTTGGCCGAGGCCCAGCGGGCCATGGTGATAGATCCCAACTCAGCTGTGATTCATGGAAACCTGGCTACCGTTTTCCTCTATGTAGGACAACCAGAGGAAGCTATTAAGATGACGGAGAAAGCACTCCGCCTCAATTCCCGTGATCCAACGGCGTCGGCCTGGTACTTGGTAAATTTAGGCGTTGCCGATCTCTGGACTGGGCGAGTCGAAGAGGCCACTGCCTCTTTGAAGCGAGCTCTGAGGTATGACTCCCATTATCTTTTTGCCTACCCTCCGCTAGCTTTTAGCTATGTGCTGCAGTGGGCATGGCAACTGAGTCAGAATCCGCAGACTTTGACACTGGCGCTTGATGCAGCGCAACATGCCGTTGCTTTGAATGATTTACTTCCTGCGGCCCATGCGGCATTGGGTACTGTCTATCTGTGCCAAAAGCAATACGATCAAGCTGTAAGCGAAATGGAGCGGGCCATCGCTCTCGATCCCAATGGCGCCGGTGGCTATACAGGGCTAGCTGTCACATTGGGCTGGATGGGGAAGTCGGAGGAAGCCTTGCAGATGATCGAGCAGGCCTTGCGTCGAAAACCTCTTGTGATGGATGAAAACTTGGCGGACATAGGGGGTGCCTATGCCCTGGCTGGACGACCCGAGGAGGCGATTGCTCCTTTGCAGCAATTCCTCGGCCGCTATCCCAATGCCTTGGGCGCCCACTTGGCGTTGGCCACGATCTACAGCGAGTTGGGTAAAGAGACAGAGGCGCAAACTGAGGCAGCTGAAGTCTTACGGCTGAATCCCAATTTCTCATTGGAAGTGATGCGGCAGAGGTCTGTATTTCAAGATCCGGCTCGTGTAGAGCGTCCTATTGCGGCGTTGCGCAAGGCGGGGCTGAAGTGAATGCTGAATGAGGAATACAGAATTGAGTAAAGAACCAGCGATAAGAGCTAAATGCTAAGAAATCACAAAGGGTATGGAGGCGTCGGATGAATGAGGTGCGTGGAGCGCACTCTCGTTGGCGTCACAAAGACGATTTCTACAAAAACAACTCATCTACCGGCATGGTCTAGTCTGGGGGAGCAGGGCTTGCTAACGAACGAGATAGAGCCGCCATGTCGGCCCTTCAGCTGCGCTCAGGATAAACTCTAGCCAGAATCCAGGATTTTGTTACTCGCAGTTCACTTTTTGTTTGTGGTACAGTATTCAGCTATGCACTATGTATTATCCTTTCTGGCGATGGCTATACTTCTCTCACCTTCTCGCCTTATGGCGGCTGCAGTCGATCATACGCCCTGGTCTGCATTGCTCGCTCGTTACGTTGATGACCAAGGGCGAGTTGAGTACAAAGATTTACAAACCAACGATAGCGCCGCCTTTACTGTCTATCTGACTGCATTGGCTCAAACACAAACCGAAGGAATGAGTGAAGCCGAAGAGAAAGCATTTTGGATCAACGCCTACAACGCGGTGATTGTGAGCGGCGTCTTACAAGGATACTCCGCCGAAAGCCTGCTGGGCCGGAAACGGTTATTTAGCTGGTTTACTGTCCATGTAGCCGGGAAAGACCGCACGCCTGATGAGATTGAACATCAGATCCTACGCGCGAAGTTTCACGACCCCCGTATTCACTTTACGATCGTCTGCGCATCGAGCAGTTGTCCAAAGCTGCGACGCGAGGCGTATGTCCCGGAACGCTTAGACACGCAATTGAACGAGGCGGCACAAGCATTTGTGAACGACCCGGCGCGGAATGATATTGGTGCGCAGTCCGTAGCGCTCTCCAAGATTTTCTCTTGGTTCGCTGAAGACTTTCGCAACGACGCCGGGTCGGTTGTGGCGTTCGTGCGGCGCTTTGTCAGCCCAGAAAAACAGGTTATGTTGAATCTCACAGATAGCGACTTACATTATCTCGACTATAACTGGACCCTAAACGCCCAGGACGGGCAACGGGTCTCGTGAGAGAAGGGCGCGTCAATGAAAGAACACCAGCTGTTTATCGTTATGTTACTTACTTTAGGATTAGTGCTTGCACCGGTCGCTGTGCTTGCGCAGGAGGAAAAAGGCGAGGAGGGAAACCAGAGTGCGCCTCATGACACAAAGGGCCACCATGCACCCGAAGGGGGGAAGGCGACAAAGAAGGCTGACTCGCCGAAAGCGCAATCGGCCAGTGAGAAGCCTGCGGTCCATCCCCACGGTGATTCTGATAGTGATGAAGAAGAGGAAGGCTCCCACTAACTAGCCTCTCAGTAGTTTGTAGGGTAAACGAGCGCACCAAAACCAAAGAAGTCTGACGCGTCAGAGGTTTCTAGTAAACTATCAGCAAATATGGACGCATTCTTTTCTGATATCAATTCGGCAGAAATCCAACGAGAAAAGAACAAAGCGCGCGAACTCCGCCGTTCCGAGTGGTGGAAACGGAAGCGAGCCTCGGGACGATGTCACTATTGTCAACGTCAATTCCCTCCTCTCGAACTAACGATGGATCACCTGATTCCGCTCGTGCGCGGTGGAAAGTCAAGCAAAGGCAACCTCGTGCCTGCCTGTAAAGAGTGTAACAACAAGAAGAAATATGCCTTGCCTTGGGAGTGGGGTCCAACTGAATAATGTAGGAGCGCAACGCTTGCTAACTTCGGCGGCATATAGAGCGTTGCTGGCGTCGTAGCGTGCTGCAGGCGTAGCGACGGCGCCCGAACTCTCAATGCTCTTGCACTAGCTGTGCATTGCGTATAGCTCTGCGCCTGAATATTGCAAAAGCAATTAGTACTAAAGGGGGCCCCCGCACAGGAACGGGCGAGGTATGTGGATTGTACGATTAGCTCTGCGGCGTCCATACACCATCATCGTGATGGCCCTCTTGATGATTATTCTCGGCGTGACATCAATAACGACCATGCCGACAGACATCTTTCCCCACATTGATATTCCGATCGTGAGTCTCATTTGGACCTATTCCGGCATTTCTCCGGATGAAATGGCGAAACGGATTTCCACAATAACGGAACGGGCGCTGACGACGACAGTGAATGACATCGAGCATATGGAGTCGCAGTCATACACTGGTCTGAGCATCATCAAAATCTACTTTCATCCTGGAGCGAAAGTAGAAATGGGTATCGCCCAAGGCACGTCCCTAGCCCAAAGCATCCTCCGCGGCATGCCGCCTGGGATCTTTCCGCCTTTTCTCGTCAAATATGACGCGTCCAGCGTGCCTATTTTGCAGCTGAGCGTTGGCAGTGAAAGTTTGACCGAACAGCAACTCTTTGACTATGGACAGAATTTCATCCGCACTCAGCTTGCTACCGTCCAAGGCGCGTCGGTGCCGTTGCCCTATGGAGGCAAGCAGCGGCAAATTATGGTGGACCTCAACCCTGAAGCCCTGTACGCGAATCATCTTTCCGCTACCGATATTTCACAAGCAATCAACGCGCAAAATCTCATTCTTCCCGCAGGAACGGCAAAAGTCGGGGATTTCGAGTATCTTGTCCGCTTAAATAGTAGTCCTGAAGCGGCGTCCGCCTTGAACGATCTGCCGATCAAGAATGTGAATGGCGCAACCGTCTATATCAAAGACGTCGCGCAGGTGCGAGACGGGTACTCCGTCCAAACCAATATCGTGAGGGAAAATGGCAATCGCTCCGCGTTGCTCACCGTGTTGAAAAACGGGAGCGCCTCAACGCTTTCTATTGTCAATCGCGTAAGAGCCGCCCTGCCGAAGATTCAAGAAAGTTTGCCGCCCGAACTAAAGATAACTCCATTGTTCGACCAATCGCTCTTTGTCCGCGCCGCCATTGGCGAGGTCGTGCGTGAAGGGGTGCTAGCGGCCGTGCTCACAGGAATGATGATCCTGTTGTTCCTCGGGAGTTGGCGGAGCACGCTCATCGTCTGTCTTTCTATTCCGCTCTCTATTTTCACCTCGTTAATTGTGCTTGCCCTGTTTGGCGAGACCATCAATGTGATGACGCTGGGAGGGCTGGCGCTGGCCGTGGGCATTTTGGTTGACGATGCAACCGTCACCATCGAGAATATTCATCGGAATCTTGCCCACAGAAAACCGTTGGTCCAAGCGATTCTGGACGGGGCGCAACAGATCGCCGTCCCGGCGTTTGTTTCAACTCTGGCGATTTGTATTGTGTTCGTGCCGGTCCTGCTGCTAACAGGCGTTGCGCGCTATTTGTTTACGCCACTCGCTATGGCCGTGGTCTTTGCCATGCTGGCTTCTTATCTGTTATCGCGCACGCTGGTTCCTACGTTGGTGTACTTCCTGCTGCCTGCCGAAGCTGAAGCCTATAGGCAAGAAGAAGAGGGGGAACAACCTGAAGGATTCCTGTGGCGCATACATCACCGCTTCAATCGCCGCTTTGGAGAAATGCGCAGCCGCTATGCAGCGCTCTTAACCTGGAGCCTTGCGCATCGTCCCTTAGCCGCCGGGGCGTTCGGCGTATTTTTCCTTGCTTCGTTAGCTCTCGCGCTAGTCGTCGGGCAAGATTTTTTCCCCACGGTTGACGCTGGGCAATTTCGTCTCCACGTACGAGCGCCGGAAGGGACGCGCATCGAAGAAACCGAACAACTCTTCAGTCAAGTCGAAAGTGAAATCCGACGGCAGATTCCGGCAGAGGAAGTGTCGATGATTCTCGACAATATCGGATTACCCAACGCCATCAGTCTCGCTTTTAGCGATAGCGCCTCGGTTGGCAACGCAGACGGCGAAATTCTCGTGTCTCTCAATCCGGACCGGCATGCTCCCACCGCAGTCTACACTCGACGACTGCGCGCGACCCTGCGGGAGAAGTTTCCAGAGTTATCCTTTTTCTTTCAACCGGCGAACATTACCAACCAAATTCTGAATTTTGGTCTTCCGGCGCCGATCGACATTCAAGTCATTGGGTATAATGCCGACGCGAATTATCAAATTGCCAAGGAGATTGAACGTCGGGTGACGCAAATCCCCGGTGCTGTTGACGTGCATATCCACCAGCAAGTGCACGCCCCGGAGGTGCGCGTCAACGTTGACCGGACAAAGGCCGGCCAGATAGGTCTTACGCAACGTGATGTCGCCAACAGTCTCTTGATCTCGCTCAGTTCGAGTGGGCAGACCGCGCCGAACTTTTGGCTTAATCCTGTTAACGGAGTCAATTACTCGGTGGCGGTGCAAACGCCGCAACTGCGGGTCGACTCCTTTGACGCTTTGCAACAAACCCCGGTTTCGTCGCCTTCCGGCAGTTCGACCCAGCTCTTGAGCAACTTGGCGACGCTCCAGCGGGGAACAACAACGGCATTGGTGAGTCATTACAATGTACAACCAGTCTTTGACGTTTATGCGAATGTTGACCGACGCGACCTTGGCGGCGTCGCCCGCGAGGTGCAAAAGATCCTGCAAGAAATCACTCCACGGTTGCCCAAAGGCGCCAGTCTGACTCTGCGCGGACAGGTGGCGACGATGCAGGCTTCTTTCGTGCGCTTGGGACTCGGCATCCTGTTTGCCATCGTGTTGGTGTATCTCCTGATGGTGGTGAATTTTCAGTCGTGGTTGGATCCTTTCATTATCTTGATGGCGCTTCCTGGCGCGCTGGTTGGCATCTTGTGGATACTGTTTGTGACACAGACGACTTTTAGCGTCCCGTCGCTGATGGGAGCAATCATGTCTATTGGGGTCGCAACGGCCAATAGCATTCTCCTTGTCACCTTTGCGAATGATGAGCGGCGGGCTGGGAAAGATGAGCGAGACGCCGCGTTTCTAGCTGGCGTGACGCGGCTCCGACCGGTGCTCATGACCGCCTTGGCGATGATCATTGGAATGCTACCGATGGCGTTGGGGTGGGGCGAAGGCGGTGAACAGAATGCGCCCTTGGGCCGAGCTGTGATCGGCGGCTTGCTGGTTGCGACGTTTACGACTTTATTTTTTGTTCCTATTGTATACAGCTATTTGCGCAAGACGGCTCCTGTCGATCTTGATCGTCGTATTGACGAAGAAGGAGAGCCCGCTTTGCGCTGAGGCTGCGGCGGTGCGATCGTTGTGTCTCGTGTCGCGTAAAAAGAGGTGGACACAAAGAGAAAGACAGATCTCCATGAATCAGAAATTACCTGAGAATTTTACCTTACCTCCCTCCTCGCATCCGCTGCAGGACGAGGACAAGGCGAGCGGAGAAGAGCCCAAAGGATTACGCGCCCGTCACGTAGCAGCGATAGTGCTTGTGTTCGCCGGGCTCCTCGGTGTTGGCCTTGTCCCACGTCTCCACGAGCAACGTGCATTACTCTCCGCCGCCCAGGCGCGTCAAGAAGCGCAACCTATTGTAAATATTGTTAACGTGCGCCGTGCGGCTGCCGAGCAAGAATTCATCTTGCCAGGCAATACCCAGGCCTTTCGGGAAACCGCCATCTATGCTCGTACGAACGGATACCTCAAGCAGTGGTTCGTCGATATCGGCGATCATGTTGCGGTTGGTCAGTTATTGGCGGTAATTGAAACGCCGGAGATTGATCAGGAGTTGGCCCAAGCGCGAGCAGCGCTCACGCAGTCACAAGCAAATCTGCTCCAGGTGCGAGCGAACGCCGAACTCGCCCAGAGTACGCTGCAACGTTTCAAGACAGTGAAACCAGAAGCGATCTCTCGCCAACAAATCGATGAACAAGAAAATGTGCTGAAAACAGCTCGGGCCGCTGTTGAAGTTGGGCAAGCAAACATCAAGGCAAATGAAGCCAATGTCAAACGCCTCCTGGAATTACAATCTTTTCAAAAGGTGACAGCTCCTTTCGCTGGAGTGATTACCGCGCGGAATGTAGATCCAGGCGCGCTGATTTCCGCAGGGAGTTCTCCCACTAGTCGGGAACTGTTCCATCTTGTACAAACCTCCCCTCTGCGCATTTTTGTCAATGTTCCTCAGTCCTTTGCTCCCTCCATTCAGCTTGAGCAAAACGCCGATGTCGCCGTACAGGAATACTCGCAACGTACGTTTCAGGGCATGGTGACGAGAACAGCTGGTGCATTGGACCCCGCGTCCCGCACTTTGCTTACCGAGGTGCAGACGCCTAACACGGATAACGCGTTGCTGCCGGGTATGTATGTCCAAGTTCATTTTGTTTTTAAAAGGAATACCCCGCCCGTGCTTGTGCCGGCGTCAGCGATTCTCACCAGCGCCGCTGGCGCCCAGGTCGCTGTTGTCGATGCTGACGACACCGTCCACTACCGCAAAGTGCAGGTAGGCAAAGACTACGGCGCGGAAGTAGAGTTGCTGACGGGATTAACAGGAGAAGAGACAATCGTGATGAACGCCAGTTGGGATCTCGCTGAAGGCGTTCATGTGCAGCGGAAGACCAGCGGAGAGGCTCCGAAAGCGCCTGGAGGAAAATCGTAACCACGATGTAGAATAAACTTTATCTAGGAGAAAAAATGGAGAGCTCTTACTTGCAAAGCGCAAACAGCCATAGTCCAATGCCGCCGAATCCGACCCCTAACGAGCAGAACCATATTGATTGGGTTCGTGTTAGCGCTGCAACGGCGCCCAGCGAAATTGCGATTTGTAACAGGGTGACGGCGTACGCAAACCAATGGTGACGATGAAATAAATGGTCGGCCTCCTCGGACTGCTCATCGCGCTGCTTTTCCAGCTCTCGCGCTGCACGCTGAAGTTCTTCTCGTTCCGCGGTATACTTCTGCCCCTTTTCCGCATAATCTGCGGGCGGTTCCTTCCCCGCCGCCAGCCAGGAACTGCGCGCGGCCTCTTGTATGGCTGCTTTTATCCGCTCAGCCTGGTAATACGCCCATTTATCCGAGATTTCCCCTTGCAGGCGCGCGGCTTCGGTTTTTTTCAATAACGCTTCATTGGCGTTTGCCCCGGCCTGGAGTGATGCGAGGGCGGCAAACGCCGCGAGCAATGCTGTTGCGAGCGCAATACGGCGTAACAAGCCTTTGCCTTCTCGCTCTAGTTCATCCTCAATCGTCTCTCGGAGTTTATCGGTATCGATTTCAGGCGCTTCAGCCATACAGTCGACTCCTTTGTCTTTCACTCGCAGTTACGGAGTGCACTCCGCGCTGCCCGCATCATGGAATGTTCCCCCTGACGCGGGAATAAATTCCCATTCATAGCTTCGCGCATGTAACGTGAGCTTCAAGACGCCCCACGTCGTGTCGTCTCGCACTTCGCTATTGGGCTGTGGTTTCCCGGACCCAAACGGACCATGCTGCGCGCCGCCGGTTCCGACCACGAATTCCCGAATGCCGTGGGCTGGGTCCGCGAATCCATCCAGGTTTTGTGGGGCGAACCGTTCGTAATTGTGTTCGTGTCCATTGATGACGAGATCGACCCTAAACTTGGCGAGAATTTGCCAGAGTGGACGGATTCGTGGATTATTGCCGTGATCTTTGCCGTGAGCTGGGACTGAAGTAAAAAGGGGATGATGCCAGTAAGCTAGGCTACAGCGCGTCGGGTGCGCCTTCAAATCTGCACGCAGCCACCGTTCTTGGGCGGTTTCTTCTGCCTCCTTCAGATTGCTGTTTAAGGCCACAATATGCCAGTTCTGGAGGTTATAACTGTAATAGCCTCGACCAGACTTGCCAGCCTTCTTTCCAAAGTAGGCGTAGTATGGCGCAGCCCCGGGCGTGTTGTAATCGTGATTGCCCGGTGTGGGACGGGTGCGGTCTTTGTAAAGACCCCAGGTGCGATCATAACAACAGGTGCGATCATCACAATCCTTAAATTCTTTTGTGGCTCCGTCGGGGTAGGTATTATCACCCGCGGTAAAGACGGTCCCAGGAATTTGCTTGAGGAGGCTTGCTGTTGCTGCAGCGCCAGGAAGGGGGCATTGGGCGATATCGCCTGCCCCAACGAGAATAGCGTCTTCAGCCGCAACAGCTGCGAGTTGTAGCATCGAGAGAAAACTGAGCCCCAGGAGAAACGAAAGCATTTTCATATATCTTGTCATAACTCTCTCTACATGAGAACTGGAAGGAGGATTAGCCTTGCCCTCAGCCGTGGTTCTAGGGTAGTAGAAAAGAAAACTTTTGAGGAGGAATCGACTATGGCCGTGAAAAAATTCTCAAGCGCCTACTACGTAGTAAAAAATATGGATGAGTCCGTCGGGTTTTACAAAGATGTCCTTGGTTTAAATGTCAAATTCCGTGACGGCAACCGCTGGACGCAATTCGATGTGAACGGCGTTGGTGTAGCGCTGGCTGATCCCAGCGAAGGGTCTGTCCCTCCTGGCGG
>JACXTT010003532.1_pt1 | contig 24000 bp, 21 predicted proteins | sample 9270951 | NCBI WGS metagenome assembly JACXTT01 (sample SAMN15532306, study PRJNA645909) | rock metagenome | isolation source: weathered quartz diorite | place: Puerto Rico | collected 2017-06-21
GCGAGGAAGCCTTGTGGGCGGCGATCCTGCCGAAGGTGGAAGCCACCGGCGCCGATGGCATCGAACTCAATTTCGGCTGCCCGCACGGCATGCCCGAGCGGGGCATGGGCGCCGCCGTCGGCCAGGTGCCGGAATACGTCGAGATGGTCACCCGCTGGTGCAAGAAGCACAGCAAGCTGCCCGTCATCGTCAAGCTGACGCCGAACATCACCGACGTGCGCGCACCTGCGCGTGCGGCGAAAAACGGCGGCGCCGATGCCGTCTCGCTGATCAACACCATCAACTCGATCACCCACCTGGACCTGGACCGCATGGTGGCCTTTCCCGTCGTCGGCAACGCCAGCACCCACGGCGGCTACTGCGGTTCGGCCGTCAAGCCGATCGCGCTGAACATGGTTGCCGAAATCGCCCGCGATCCGCAGACGGCGGGCTTGCCGATTTCCGGCATCGGCGGCATCGGCAACTGGCGCGACGCCGCCGAATTCATCGCCCTGGGCGCCGGCTCGGTACAGGTCTGCACCGCAGCCATGCTGCACGGTTTCAGGATTGTCGAAGAGATGAAGGACGGCCTGTCGCGCTGGATGGACGAGAAGGGTTACAAAACCATCGAAGACTTCAGCGGCAAGGCGGTGCCCAACACCACCGACTGGAAATACCTGGACATGAACTACCAGGTGATCGCCCAGATCGATCAAGATAAATGCATCAAGTGCGGCAAGTGCTACGTCGCCTGCGAAGACACCTCGCACCAGTCGATCGCCCAGCTGATCGACGCCGTCACCCAGGTGCGCACCTACGAGGTGATCAAGGAGGAATGCGTCGGCTGCAACCTCTGCGAAATCACCTGCCCGGTCGAATCCTGCATTACCATGGTGCCGCAGGAGACCGGCAAGGCCTACATGAACTGGACGCAGGACGAACGCAACCCCCGCCGGGTCGCGTAAGGTAAAGCCGCAGCACGCAGCATCGGGGTCTGGCACTTCGTGCCTGACCCCATCCTTCGATTTGCCACTGGAGTAAATCCGTGAATGTAGAATCATCCGGCAGCACGCATCTCTGGAACGAAGATTTAGCGCCCACATCCGCCGCCCAGCGCACCTGGCGCTGGTACCACTTCGCCGCCCTCTGGGTCGGCATGGTCATGTGCATCCCCGCCTACACCCTGTCGGCCAGCCTGATCGAAGGCGGCATGTCCGGTTACCAGGCCATTTTTACGGTCTTCCTCGCCAACGCCATCGTGCTCTTGCCGATGCTGCTGATCGGCCACGCCGGCACCAAATACGGCATTCCCTACGCCGTCCTCGCGCGCGCCTCTTTCGGCACTAGCGGCGCGCGCTTGCCCGCCCTGATGCGCGCCATCGTCGCCTGCGGCTGGTACGGCATCCAGACCTGGTTCGGCGGCAGCATGATCTACACCCTGCTCGGCGTATTAATGGGCCACGAAATCGGCGGCGACAAAATCGCCGGCCTCGGCATCAACGGCGCGCAGCTTGCGTGCTTTTTGGCGTTCTGGGCCATCCAGTTCTACTACATCGTGCACGGCATGGAGTCGATCCGCAAGCTCGAAACCTGGACTGCGCCCCTCAAAATCGTCATCTGCTTCGTGCTGCTGGGATGGGCCCACAACAAGGCGGGCGGCTTCGGCCCGCTGCTGGACGCACCTTCCCAGTTCGTCGCCGGCGGCAAAAAGGCCGGCCAGTTCTGGTCGACCTTCTGGCCATCGCTGACCGCCATGGTCGGCTTCTGGGCCACCCTGGCCCTGAACATTCCCGACTTCACCCGCTTCGCCAAAACCCAGAAAGACCAGCTGATCGGCCAAAGCGTCGGCCTGCCGGTGCCGATGGGTTTATTGGCCGCGCTGGCCGTCATCGTCACCTCGGCCACCGTGGTCTTGTACGGCAAGGCGATCTGGGACCCGGTCGACCTGGCCAGCCGCATGACCGGCGCCGCTGTCCTGATCGCCCTGATCGTGCTGCTGGTCGATACCGTCAGCGTGAACCTGGCCGCCAACCTGGTCGGCCCCGCCTACGATTTCTCGGCGCTGGCGCCCAGGCACATTTCGTACCGCAGCGGCGGCTATCTGACCGCCGGCATCGCCCTGGTCATGATGCCCTGGAAGATACTCGAGACCACGCAAGGCTATATTTTTACCTGGCTGATCGGCTATTCGGCGCTGCTGGGCCCCATCGCCGGCATCCTCATCGTCGATTATTATTTTGTCCGCAAGACCGAGCTCGATGTACAGCAGCTGTACCGCGATGGCGGCGCTTACTCGTATGGCAATGGCTGGAACATGGCCGCCATCGTCGCCTTCGTCGTCGGCGTGCTGCCGAATATTCCCGGCTTTCTCAATGCCGCCTTTCCCGCCGCCTTTCCGGCGGTCGGCGATCTGTTCAAACTGATTTATACCTACGCCTGGTTCGTCGGTATCGCCATTTCGGCCGTGGTGTACGGCGTCCTGATGCGGGGCCGCAGCCCCGTGCTGGCGCCGGCCCGCTAATTCCTCACAGGAGTCCAATATGAGCATCTTCATTCGCGGCGGTACCGTCGTCAACGCCGACCGCGCCTTCAAGGCCGACGTCATCTGCTACGGCGACACCGTGGTCGCCGTCGGCGAAAACCTGGAAGCGCCGCCGAACGCCACCGTCATCGACGCCACCGGCCAGTACATCATGCCGGGCGGGATCGACACCCACACCCACATGCAGCTGCCCTTCATGGGCACCGTCACCGCCGACGATTTTTTCACCGGCACGGCGGCGGGCCTGGCCGGCGGCACCACCACCATCATGGATTTCGTCATCCCCGACCCGCAGCAGTCGCTGCTCGAGGCCTATCACACCTGGCGTGGCTGGGCCGCCAAATCGGCCGGCGACTACACCTTTCACGTGGCCGTCACCTGGTGGGCCGATTCCGTCCACGCCGAGATGGGCACCCTGGTGCGCGACCATGGCGTCAACAGTTTTAAACACTTCATGGCGTACAAAAACGCCATCATGGCCGACGACGAAACCCTGGTTAAAAGTTTTACCCGTTCGCTGGAACTGGGCGCCATCCCCACCGTGCACGCCGAGAACGGCGAATTGGTGTATCAGCTGCAGCAGGACCTGCTAAAACGCGGCATCAAGGGTCCGTCCGCGCATCCCCTCTCTCGTCCGCCGGAAGTAGAGGCGGAAGCGGCCAACCGCGCGATTGCCATCGCCAACGTGCTGGGCACCCCGGTCTACATCGTCCACGTGTCCTGCGAAGAGTCGCTGGACGCCATCACCCGCGCCCGTGCAAAAGGGCAGCGCGTGTACGGCGAAGCGCTGGCCGGCCACCTGGTCATCGACGACAGTGTCTACCAGAGCGAAGACCTCGACTTCGCCCGCGGCCACGTGATGAGTCCACCGTTTCGCGGCAAGCACCACCAGGCCGCCTTGTGGCGCGGTCTGCGCGGCGGCAACCTGCACACCACCGCCACCGACCACTGCACCTTCTGCGCCGAGCAGAAAGCGGCCGGCAAGGACGACTTCACGCGCATCCCGAACGGCTGCGGCGGTGTCGAAGACCGCATGTCGGTGGTGTGGGATGCCGGCGTCGGCACGGGCTTGCTGACCCCTTCCGAATTCGTCCGCGTCACCTCCACCAACGCGGCGCAGATTTTTAATATGTATCCGAAGAAGGGCATCGTCGCCGTCGGCGCCGATGCGGATATCGTGGTGTGGGATCCGAAGGGCACCCGCACCATCTCCGCCAAGACCCAGTTCGCCAAGGGCGGTTTTAACGTGTTCGAAGGCCGCACCGTCCAGGGTATCAACACCTACACGATCGCCGCCGGCAAAATCGTTTTCGAACGGGGAGAATTGCGTGCCGTCGAAGGCGCCGGCCGCCACGTCGACCGCCCGCCCTTTAACGCAGAAATGCATGCCGCCGCTTTGCACACCGCCGCAGCTTAAAAGGAAAAATAGAACATGACCGAAGCACGTATCAATGGCAGCCGCCTGTGGGCCTCCCTGATGGAACTGGCGCAGATCGGCGCCACGCCGAAAGGCGGCGTCAAGCGCCTGGCGCTGACCGATCTCGATCGCCAGGGCCGCGACCTGGTGGTCGGTTGGGCCAAACAAGCCGGGATGAGCGTCACCGTCGACCAGATCGGCAATGTCTTCATGCGCAGGGAAGGGCGCAATCCCGCCTTGGCTCCTGTCATGACGGGCAGCCATATCGACACCCAGCCGACCGGCGGCAAATTCGACGGCAATTACGGCGTGCTGGCCGGCCTGGAAGTGGTGCGCACTCTGAACGATTTGAATATCCAGACCGAGGCGCCCATCGAAGTCGCCTTCTGGACCAACGAGGAAGGTTCGCGCTTCGTGCCGGTGATGATGGGCTCCGGCGTGTTCTGCGGCGCCTTCAGTCTGGAGACGGCGTATGCGGCCAAGGATACCGAAGGCTTGACGGTCAAGGACGAACTGGCGCGCATCGGCTACCTGGGCGAGCAGGTGCCGGGCGATCACCCGATCGGCGCGTATTTTGAAACGCACATCGAGCAGGGTCCCGTGCTGGAAGACGCCGACAAGGTGATCGGCGTGGTGCCCGCCGTGATGGGCTTGTCGTGGTACGACTGCGTGGTCACCGGCATGGAAGCGCACGCGGGGCCGACCCCGATGGGCCTACGCAAAGACGCGCTGCAGGTATCGACGAAGATCATGCAGGAAGTGGTGGCCCTCGCCAACCGCTATCCGCCGTACGGGCGCGGCACGGTCGGCATGGTGCAGGTGTTCCCGAACAGCCGCAACGTGATTCCCGGCGAAGTCAAATTCAGCATCGACCTGCGCAATGTGAACGACGAGCTGCTCAACACCATGCACGAGGAGATGCTGGCGTTTATCGATGGCGTGCGGGCCGAATCGGGCCTGGCCATCAGCATCGAGCGGGTGTCCTACTATCCGCCTTGCCCGTTTCACCCCGATTGCGTGGGCGCGGTGCGCAAGGCCACCGAGGCGCTGGGTTACTCGACCATGGACGTGGTGTCGGGGGCGGGGCACGATGCCATTTACGCGGCGCGGCTGGCGCCGGCGGGGATGATTTTCGTGCCGTGCAAGGATGGCATCAGTCACAACGAAATCGAGGATGCGCGGGCCGATCACCTGGAGGCGGGGTGTAATGTGCTGCTGTTGGCGATGCTGGAAAGGGCAGGGCAGATTTAGCACCGGGGACAGGCCCTGCGGGGCGTGAGGTCCGGGGGACCGAACGCACGCCGAAGGCGTGTCCCCTGCTTTGCGGCTTAGAACGAAGTCATAAAGCGGGGGACAGGCTCGCAGAGCCTGTCCCCGCTGCTGCGAACGTCCGCAAGAAATCAAGAATAACGCGCGCGGCGATATCGGCATCATCGGCCGTCATCGTCTCCAGCCGGTTATGGCTGATCCCCCCATTGCCGCAGCGGACAAACAGCATCGCCACATCCGTCAGCGCCGCCATCGCCATCGCATCGTGCCCCGCGCCCGACGGCAGATCGAAGCGCGGCAAGCCGGCCCGCTCGATCGAGGCGCCCAGGCGATCCATCATCCACGGCGCACACGGCGCCGCCTTGGCCGAGACGATCTCGACGATCTCCACTTCCACCTGCCGGCTCGCACAAATCTGCGCGATCGCCGCAAAAATATCGTCGACAGCCGCCAGCCGCACCGCATCGTCCGCCGCGCGGATGTCGAGCGACAGCTTGCAGTGGCCGGGGATGACGTTGACCGAACCGCCCGGCACTTCGAGCTGGCCGACGGTACCGACCAGAGAAGCGCCCAGCAGGCAGCGCTGTTCGACCATCAGCACGATTTCCGCGGCGGCGGCGGCGGCGTCTTTTCTCATCGTCATCGGTGTAGTGCCCGCGTGGCTGGCCAGGCCGGTCAGCTCGACCAGGTAGCGCGAGCTGCCGGCGATCGCCGTCACCACCCCCAGCGCAAGCCCGGCTTCCAGCAGCACCGGTCCCTGCTCGATGTGCACTTCGACGAAGCCGAGAACATCGGCCGGAGCGCGCGCCAGCGTGGCGATCTGCGAGACGTCATGGCCGGCTGAACTCAATGCCTCGCGCATAGCGATGCCGGCGTCGTCCACCTTGTCGAGCAAGGCGAGATCGAACTTGCCGGTGACCGCGTTACTGCCCAAAAATGTGCTCTTGTAGCGTACTCCTTCTTCTTCCGCGAAGCCGATGATCTCGAAGTGGAACGGCAGGCGTTCGCCCTTCATGTGCAGCTTGCGCACGATGGCCATCGGCAGCAGGATGCCGAGGCGGCCGTCGTATTTGCCGCCGTCTTTCACGGTGTCGTAGTGGGAGCCGGTGATCAGGGTTTTCGCATTCGGCTGGTCGGACAGATAGCGTCCGACCACGTTGCCGACGGCGTCGATTTGGGTGTCCATGCCGCAGCCGCGCATCCAGTCGGCCAGCTGGCTGGCGGTTCTCTGGTGGGCACGCGTCATGTAGGCGCAGGTCAGATTGTCCTCGACATCGCTCCACTCGCCGATGATCTCGGCCCAGCCCATAATGACGTTGCCGAAGTCGAGTTTGACTTTCAAAAGATCGTTCAGGCGCAGTTCGGCGATGCGATGGATCTGGCGCAGGCACTCGGCCATCTCGTCCTGCCGCTGGTGCTTGAGACGCCGCGTGAAGGTGGCGATGATCTCCGCGCGCGTCAAACCGTTGCCGTCCGGGCCTTTGACGGCCAGGATAAACGGGAAGCCGAAACGGGCGTTGTAGTCGGCATTGAGTTTATGCAGCGTGGCGTACTCGCTGGCGCTGCACTGGTTCAGTCCTGACTTGGCTTGTTCATTGGTCGATTCCGCCGTCAGCTCGCCCGCAATCGCCGCCTTGCCGGCCAATTCCGGGTGGGCGCGGATCAGGCCCAGTTGCTCGGCTTCGCTGGCGCCATCCACGGCCGCTTTCAGCGCCAGTTTGAGTGCGGCGACGGTGGCGAAGGGGCGCTGGCTCGCGGCCCGCTCTGGTATCCATGGCGAGTGCTCGTAGATGCCGTGCAGGGTCTGCACAAAGGCGGCGAGGTCTAATTCGTTCAGATCGGTCAGTGTGGTCATGGCTTGTTCCAGATTACGAAGCTCGATGATAAACCCTGCGGCGGCGGCGAACATACGCCGGCGCCGATGGTGGCTATAAGGCTTTCGCCGCGGCGCTGACCTGGTCGCGCAACCATTTGTGTTCGGGCGACTGGTGCACGCGCTGGTGCCACAGCTGGTAAAAGCGCATGGGCGGAAATTTGACGGGCACAGTGAAGGTCTTGAGGGGCAGGGTCTTTTCGTAATAGCGTAAAAACTGGCGGCCGGTGGTCAGCACCAGGTCGGTCTGCGTCAGCATGTAGGGAATCAGGCCGAAGTAGGGCGACTCCACCGCCACGTTGCGGCGCAAGCCCTGGCGGTCGAGAAAGGCGTCGATCACGCCCAGGTAGCCGGGCACCATCTGCGCCGGCGCCACGTGCGGCAGGTTCAGGTAGTCCTCGACCGTCATGGCATCCGCGGCGGTGCGCTTGGCATACGGGGCGTCGGCGCGCATGGCGCAGACGATCGGGTCTTCGAACAGTTTCGAGATGTGCAGGTGCGGCGGCGGCTCGTCCCAGTTGGCGATCACCAAGTCCATGTCGCCGTCGGAGAGCATGCGCAGGTAGTCGACACCCGGCCCCAGGCTGTGGATGATCACGCGGCTGTTCGGCGCGCCGCGGCGCAGGGCGGCGACGACATTCGGCAGGAACTGGCTGTCCAGGTAATCGGGGGCGGCGATGTGAAACGTGGGCGCCGCTTCTTCCGGCACGAAGGGCGACTTCTTGATGAACAGGCTTTCGGCCTCGTCGAGGATGCGCTTGGCGGGACGCAGCAGCGATTCGCCGTGCTGGGTCGGCACCATGCCGCGCGCGCCGCGCACCAGCAAGGGGTCGCCGGTCAGCTCGCGCAGCTTGCGCAGCGAAGCGGAAATCGAGGGCTGCGGCTGATTGAGTTTGAGGGCGACGCGCGAGACGTTTTTTTCCACCAGCAGCAAATACAAAATGCGGATCAGGTGGATGTCGAGATGCTGGGGCAGGGCGGACATAAAGATGGCAAGGACGACTATATGAAAAGAAGTATGTCGAATATACGCGATTTTTCATGACGGCCACAGCATTTCAAGCTATCTTCCTTACACTACCCTCAGTCTGCATCGTTTGCCCGGTTCATCAAAAATAACAGGAATTCCATGGAAGTTTTCGGCTATCTGACCCCCTATCTGCTCGACTGGTTGAACCTCGTCGTGCGCTGGCTGCACGTCATCACCGGCATCGCCTGGATCGGCGCCTCGTTTTATTTTGTCTGGCTCGACAATAATATCCGTCCACCGGCAGCCGGTTCCGAGCTGGCGAAAAAGGGTGTGTCGGGCGAGCTGTGGGCGGTGCACGGCGGCGGTTTTTATAACCCGCAAAAATACCTGGTGGCGCCCGCCGAACTGCCGAAGGAACTGCACTGGTTCAAATGGGAGGCCTATTCGACCTGGCTGTCCGGCTTCGCCCTGCTGACCATCGTCTATTACTTCAACGCGCAGGCGATGATGGTGGATAAATCGGTGGCCGATCTCTCCAGCCTGCAGGCGGTCGGCATCGGCCTGGCCAGTCTCGTCTTCGGCTGGACCGTCTACGATCTGCTGTGCCGCTCGAAACTGGGCCAGCACGACCTCGCATTCGGTGTCGTCATGTTCGCCTTCCTGGTCGCCAGCGCCTGGGTCTTGAATCATTTCCTCAGCGGGCGCGCCGCCTACATTCACGTGGGCGCCATGATCGGCACCATCATGGTGGCCAATGTGCTGATGCTGATCATTCCCGGCCAGAGAAAAATGGTGTCGGCGATGGCGGCGGGCGGCAAGCCGGACCCGATCCACGGCCTGCGCGGCAAGCAGCGCAGCGTCCACAATAATTATTTTACGCTGCCGGTACTGTTCATCATGATCAGCAACCACTACGCCATGACTTACCGCCACCAGCATGCCTGGGCGGTGCTTGCGGCGATGATGGCGGCGGGCGTGTTGATCCGCCACTTCTTCAACTTGCGCCACCGCGGCCGCATCGAGTGGCGTTATCCGGTCGCCGGCGTGGCGATCCTGATCGCGCTGGCGGTGGCGATCGCGCCCGCGCCGCCGGTGGCGTCGCTTGCGGCCAACGACCCTGCGGCGCAATTCGCCAAGGTTCAAGCCATCATCACCCAGCGCTGCGCCGTGTGCCACGCCGACAAGCCGACCCAGCCCGGTTTCGCCGCCGCGCCGGCCGGCATCGAACTGCAAACGGGCGCGCTGATCCACCAGAACGCCGCCAAGATTTATCAGCAAGCCGTGCAAACCAAGGCCATGCCGCTGGCGAACCTGACGCAGATGACGGACGCCGAGCGGGCCCAGGTCGCGGCCTGGTTTGAATCCGGCGCAAAATAAACGGCAGCAAACAAGGATTTTTAAGATGACCGCAGCAGACAACATCACCAGCTGGATCGACGCCCACTTCGACGAGGAAGTCGCCTTTCTACAGGGCGTGGTGCAGATCCCCACCGACACCCCGCCCGGTAACAACGCGCCGCATGCCGAAAGCGTGGCGCGCATGGTCGAACAATTCGGCTGGACCGCCGAGCAGCACGCGGTGCCGCGGCAGGCGGTCGAAGACTATGGCATGCAGAGCATCACCAACCTGATCGTACGGCGTCCGTACGCGGCCGGCGGCCCGACCATCGCCCTGAATGCCCACGGCGACGTGGTGCCGCCGGGCGAAGGCTGGATCCATCCACCTTACGGCGGCGTGATCGAAGACGGTTTTATGTACGGCCGCGCCACCGCCGTCTCGAAGGGCGACTTCGCCACCTTTATTTTTGCGGTGCGCGCGCTGGAAGCGGCCGGCGTCGAACTCAAGGGCGGGGTCGAGCTGCATTTTACCTACGACGAGGAATTCGGCGGGCTGCTGGGACCCGGCTGGCTGCTTGAACAAAAGCTGACGAAGCCCGATTTGGTGATCGCCGCCGGCTTCAGTTACAACATCGTCACCGCGCACAACGCCTGCCTGCAGCTGGAAGTGACGGTGCACGGCAAATCCGGCCACGGCGCCATGCCGGAAACAGGTCACGACGCATTGCAGGCGGCCACCCGCATTTTGAATGCCGTGTACGGCGACCTGCCGCGCCTCAAAACCATCAAGTCGAGCGTGGCCGGCATCGATTCTCCCACCATGCTGGTCGGCCGCATCGATGGTGGCACCAACACCAATGTGGTGCCCGGTAAAGTGGTGATGAAACTGGATCGCCGCATGATTCCCGATGAGGACCCGGTGGCGGTGGAAGCGCAGGTGCGCGCGCTGATCGAAGGCGCCGTCGATGGCGTGGAGGGCATCCGCCTGGAGATCAAGCGCCTGCTGCTGTCGCACGCGCTGCGGCCTTTGCCCGGTTCCGACACCCTGGTGGCGAACCTGAAGAAGAACGCTTTAAAAGTGATGGGCGAGGAGATCACCGCGCAAGGCACGCCCCTGTACGCCGACGCGCGCCTGTATGGCGAACATGGCATCCCCGCCGTGCTGTACGGCGCGGGGCCGCGCACGGTGCCGGAATCGAATGCGAAAAAGGCCGACGAGCGGCTGGCGCTGGACGATCTGAAGAAAGCCACCAAGGTGGTGGCGCTGACCTTGCTGGATTTGCTGGCCGCCCATCCCACCTCCATGGAGGAATCCTGATGAAAAAGCAGATCGTGCACGTGTCGGTGCTGCAGACATCGAAGGTGTTCGCCATCCTGTATCTGGTGGTGTCGCTGCCCCTGATACTACTGAGCGTTCTGTTTTCGCCGCTAGGCAGCTATTCGCCGCTCATGCTCATTGCGATTCCATTTTTGTACGCGCTGTTCGGCTTCCTGTTCACCTTGTTCGGCGCATGGATCTACAACCGGGTCGCCAAGGCCGTCGGCGGCATCGAGTTCACGACCGTCGATGTCGGCCGGTAGCGCCTTGCGCGCAGACGAAAAAAAACCGGACAGCGTCCGGTTTTTTTATGTGCGGCGTTGACGCAACGGAGCGAGTTACGCATCCGCCTTCGCGGCGGCGCGGCGGTTGCGCGGCGTGAACATGGCGATGCGGATGGCGACGACGATGGCGGCCAGCACGACGGGGATCAGTTCGATGAGGTCCATGATCAGTCCCGGGCGGCGATGGAACGCAGTTCGGCGGCCAGGTTCGGCGAGAAATGCTCGACGTCGTGGGCGAGGGCGAACATCTGGCGCAAGCTGCGTGCGCGGACGGCAGGGGCGACTGCAGCCGCTACCGGACGCACTTCCTGCACCACGAACTGGCGCGCCTGGGCGGCGAACAGGGCGTCGGCGAAGGCGCGGGCGGCGTTGCCGAGGTCGGCGAAGTAGTGGCGCAGCGAGCTGGACTCGTGCGAAAAAGCGGCGGTGCTCATGATCGGTCCTTGAAAATGTTTCGTTGTTGCAGTGCAGTATATGTTCCTCCAGTCAATAACGGAACTTTTATTCTCTGATGTTCACCATACATAAAACGCATATCTAGGGCACGTTGCGACGTCGTCAATGCACCACGAAATGCGGAACACAAATCGAAATGAGAGTGATTCCCATTTACATGACTGACAGTTTCCCTTATCATCATGCTCAAGTTGACGGCAGGGCGCTCGCGCCGCCGTCTCGACAGCACAAAAAAATCATTTACAAGGGAATCATGAATCACTCGCCAGTCCGCCAGCCCCTGCGTCTTCGCAACTTCGCCACCACGCCTGCCGTCACCCTGCAGCGTTCGACCCTCGCCATGAGCGTCTCGGCAGCCATGCTGCTGTTGCCGCTGGCCGCGGGCGCGCAGACCGCCGCCACCGGCCCGGACGGCAAGCAGGCCAAGGATCTGGGCGAAGTGGTCGTGCTGGGCAAACGCGTCGAATCGAATCCGAACGCGGAAGTGGGTGCACCGTATAAGGCGCGCACTTCGGGCGATTCGCGCCATACCCGTCCGCTGGCCGAAACGCCGTCGACCATCACGGTTTTGACCAAGTCGGCCATCGACGACGCCGGCGTCACCGACCTCAAACAAATCCTGGCCGCGCAGCCAGGCATCACCCTGGGCACCGGCGAAAACGGCAATGCCTTCGGCGACCGCTACATCATCCGCGGCCAGGAAGCGCGCAGCGACGTGTTCGTCGACGGCTTGCGTGATCCCGGCATGAGCACCCGTGAGAGCTTCGCCGTCGAGCAGCTGGAAATTTCGAAGGGCCCGAACTCAAGCTTCGCCGGCCGCGGCACCGCCGGCGGCGCCATCAACGCCATCACCAAGCAGGCCACGCTCGATCACGATTTCAGCCGCGCCTCGGTGGGCGTCGGTTCGGACAGCCAGAAGCGCGTCACCGCCGACGTCAACAAGGGCTTCGGCGAGAACTTCGCCTTTCGCGTCAACGCCCTTTACGGCGACGAAGACGTCCCCGACCGCAAACCTGCCTCGCGCAGCCGCAAGGGCGTGGCCCTGTCCGGCCTGTACGAAGTGAACAAGGATCTGTCGATCACCCTCGACTACTACGGCCTGCGCACCAAGGACGAATTCCCCGACCTGGGCGCCTACCTGACCGGCACCCTGCCGTACCGCGTGCCGGCCAAGAACGTGCCGGTGTATGCGCAGTCGAGCGACTTCCTCAAATCGGACATCGACACCGTCACCGCGCGCGTCAACTGGAAACTGGCGCCGAACATGCGCCTGACCAGCCTGACCCGCTACGGCACCTCGAACAACGGCTATCTCACCACCGGCGCCAATGCCGGCACGCGCTACAACGGCGCCACCGGCGCCGCCTACACCACCGCCTACATCGACGGTGGCCACAGCGGCTGGCAGGAAGTCGACTACCTGGCGCACCAGAGCAACCTGCGGGTCGACACCACCCTGGGCGGCATGAAGAACGAATTCATCTTCGGCGTCGAGTACACCAATCACAAGGTGCTGTCGGGCGCCTACACCATCACCAACAGCGCGGCCGCGAACTGCAAGTCGACCGCGGGTGTCGGCGCCAACAACGCCTATTGCTTCATCGCCGGCAACGGCACGCCGGTGGCCGACCTGGCCAACCTGGCCGGCCGCAGCGCCGTGCGTGGCGGTAAAAACCAGGACTGGCGCGTCAAGACCGTCGCCCTGACGGCGATGGACACGGTCGACCTGACCGACCGCTTCTCGGCCTTCGGCGGCATCCGCGCCGACCGCTTCGACCTCGACCTGATCCGCTACACCGCCGCCACCGGCGCCATCGCCGGCGACTACGGCTACAAGGATACCTTGGTCAACGGCCACTTCGGCCTGACCTACAAGGCGGCCAAGGATGTCATCGTGTATGCCAGCGCGGCCACCGCGCAGGACATCAACGGCGGCGAAGCCGATTCGGGCACCAACAGCGGCTACGGCGGCGCCGTGCTGTACCAGGGCCAGATCGCCGGCGCCAAGCCGGAGACCTCGACCAACCTGGAACTGGGCACCAAGTGGAACCTGCTGGACAACCAGCTGCTGGCCACCGCCGCACTGTTCCAGACCACCAAGAAGGACGTGATGGAAGGCGCCAACTACGACACCATCGGCACCTTCAACACCGGCAAGAACCGCGTGCACGGCCTGGAGCTGGGCCTGTCGGGCGACCTCACCGACAAACTCTCCGTGCAAGCCGGCGCCGCCGTCATGAAATCGAAAGTGCTCGGTTCGGCCGTCGCCGCCAACATCGGCAACCCGCTGTCGAACTTCGCGGAAAAATCGTACTCGGTGCAGGCCAAGTACCAGTTGACCGATGCCTTCTCGTTCGGCGCCATCAACCGCTACGAGAGCAGCCGTTGCGGCGGCCAGCCGGACACCGGCGCCGTTTTCACCAACGGCGTGTGCGCCCAGCCGGTGCCGTCGTTCCAGGTGAGCGACCTGTTCGCCGCCTACCGCTTCAACAAGAAGTTCGACATGCGCGTCAACGTCCTGAACGTGTTCAACAAGGATTACTACACCGCCGTGTACCGGTCGGGTTCCTTCCTGTACAAGGGTGACGCCCGCGCGGTGCGCGTGACCCTGAACTACGAGATGTAATAAAACGTCAGTTCCGCAGTTCGATTCGAGGTACGCCGGTACAATTTACGGCGTACCTTTTTGCTTTTAAAGTGTGACGAACATGACGACGTACCAAGCAGCGCAGCCAGCCCTGACCAGCATCCCCGCCGAGATCGGCTGCGCCCAGGATTACGAGCAGCTGGCGCCGCGCTTCATGGCGCTGCCGACATTCGAATACATCGCCGGCGGCAGCGCGACGGGCGCCACCGCGGCGTCCAACCGCGCCGCTTTCGGCCGCTGGTCGGTGCTGCCGCGAATTTTGCGAGATGTCGGTCACGGCCACACTCGCCTGAAACTGGCGGGTCGGCCGCTCGAGCATCCGATCCTGCTGGCGCCGGTGGCGTTTCAGACGCTCGCTCACCCCAACGGCGAGATCGACAGCGCGCGCGCCGCGCAGGCGCTCGACGCCACCATCGTCAGCAGCACCCTGTCGTCGTTCACGGTGGAAGACATCGGCGCCGCGGCGGCGCCGGGCCAGCACTGGTTCCAGCTGTATTTTCAAGCCAGCCGGGCGGCCACCTTGCTGTTGCTGCGGCGTGCCGAAGCGGCTGGTGCCGGCGCCATCGTCGCCACTTTCGACGCCGTCATCCAGGCGCCCGGCAGCCGCGCCCTGCGTGCCGGCTTCAGGATGCCGCCCGACTGCGTGGCGGTCAATCTGCCGCCTGATCATGCGGCGCCGGTCGTGCTGGAAGCGGGCGACAGCCGCATCTTCAAGGGGCTGATGGCGGCAGCGCCGAACTGGGACGACCTGGCTTGGCTGTTGAGTCAAACCAGTTTGCCGGTGTGGGTCAAAGGCGTGCTGCATCCGGACGACGCGCGCCAGGCGGTGTCGCTGGGCGCGGCCGGCATCGTGGTGTCGAACCACGGCGGCCGTGGCCTCGATGGCGCGCCGGCCAGCCTGGATGCCTTGCTCAGGGTGCGCGCGGCCGTCGGCGCCGGCGTACCGCTGCTGTTCGACGGCGGCATCCGCGGCGGTACCGACATCTTCAAAGCGCTGGCGCTGGGCGCCGACGCCGTCATGGTCGGCCGCCTGCAGATGTATGCGCTGGCGGTGGCCGGCGCGCTCGGCGTGGCGCACATGCTCAAATGCCTGCGCGAGGAACTGGAAATGTGCATGGCGCTGGCCGGCTGCGCCACCCTCGAACAGATCGACGCCGGCTGCCTGTGGCGCAACGAACACTAGGAGCCCACCATGCTGATCACCATCGAGCAAGTTTTAAGCAAGGACGAAGTGCGCCAGTTCCGCGCCCATCTTGAAAACGCCGCCTGGCAGGACGGCGCCGCCAGCGGCGGCAGCCTGGCGCGCCAGGTCAAGCGCAACCGCCAGGTCGACGACAGCGCCGAGGTGGCGATCCAGCTGGGCCACCACATCCTGCGCATCCTGGGTAGCAACCCCCTGTTCGTGTCGGCAGCGCTGCCTCGCAAGATCTACCCGCCCCGTTTCAACCGCTACGAAACGGACGGCGGCTACGGCCTGCACGTCGACGGCGCCATCATGCACATCCCGAACAGCCACCTGAGTCTGCGCACCGACCTGGCAGCCACTCTGTTCTTGTCCGAGCCGGACGAATACGAGGGCGGAGAGCTGGAAATCGAAGGAGAATTCGGCGGACAGGCCGTCAAACTCGATGCCGGCGACCTGGTGCTGTACCCGGCATCGAGCCTGCACCGGGTGGCGCCGGTGACGGCCGGCGCGCGCGTCGCCTCCTTCTTCTGGGTCGAATCGCTGGTGGGCGATGCCGCCGCGCGCGCCACCCTGTTCGACCTCGATCAGGCGATCCAGCAGCTGACGCCGATCCTGGCGGCCGATGATGTGCGCCTTTTAAAACTGACCAACGTTTATCATAATCTGGTGCGCCGCTGGGCCACCACCTGACACCACTGTAAAGGACCGACCATGAAACTCAAATCCCTGCTGCTGTCCCTGACGCTGGCCGCCGTCGCCGGCGGCGCCGCCGCCCACGGCGATGTCAAATGCAAGGTGTACCCGAAAGCAGAATGGAAATCGCACGAAGAACTGGCCAGGAAACTGACCGCCGAAGGCTGGGTGATCCGCCGCATGGAAGTGGCCAAGACCTGCTACGAGGTGTACGCGAAAGACCCGCAGGGCAAGCGTGTCGAAGCGTTTTTCGACCCGGTGACCTTTGCCCGCGTTGAAGAATAAGTCTTACGCGGGGCGCGTCTGGGATCTGCCGGTGCGCCTGCTGCACTGGCTACTGGTGCTGTCGATCGCCGCGGCCTGGTTTACCAGCGACACCATCGGCCCCGTGCACGAGTGGGCAGGCTACGCCGCCGCGGCGATTGTCCTTGTCCGCCTGCGGTGGGGTTTTACCGGCAGCGCGCACGCGCGTTTCAAGGATTTCGTCAAGCCGCCGCGCGCCGTAGTTTCTTACCTGCGGCAGATCGTTCGCGGCAGCGCGCCGCGCCACCGTGGCCACAATCCGGCCGGCGGCGCCATGGTGCTGGCGCTGATGGCGACCATCACCCTGGTCGCCGTTTCCGGCTGGGCCGCCACCACCGATCTGCTGTGGGGATATGCCTGGCCGGTGCGCCTGCACACGGCGCTGGCCTGGCTGCTGGTGGGATTGATCGCCTTTCACGTGGCCGGCGTGCTGCTGGCCAGCTGGCAGCATGGCGAGAACCTGGTCAAGGCGATGATCACGGGTTTCAAGAAAGACTGACGGTGCCGTCCACCACGCGGCGGCCATCGAGGCCGATGCAGTAAGAGTGGTGATCGCCGCTGACGTACAGGGTAGGGCGCGTGCGTAAAACAATCGGCGCCTTGAAACGGGCGCTGATGGCGGTGACCCGCCGGGCGCTGGTTTGTTCGAGCAGGGCGCAGGCTGCAGCCACGCTGTGCATGCCGTGGATGATGGGCCGGCGCATGCCCATCAGGCGCGCCGACCAGCGCCACAAGTGGATCGGATTCCAGTCGCCCGACACTTTTGCGTAAGCGCGCCCCAGCGAGCCGCCGACCGCCCAGCCGCCGATGCGCTTGCCCTCGATGGTGTCGCGGACGGCCGGCTTGCCGACTTTGCGCTTGCCGCGCCTGGCGAGATACTTGCTTACGCAAGTAAAAATCGCCATCTCATCCTGTGTAGCCACCGTCACCAGCTCGCACTCGATGGCGCCGTTGGCGGCGGCCGGCAGGATCGCCACCGTGGTGGTCAGATGCAGCGGCCGCGTGCGGTCCGCCGGCTGATTCTCGACCAGGCTGTTTTCGACGTGGACCATGCCGGCCACGCGAAACGGAAACCCTTTCGACAACATGGTGGCGAGGTGGGCGCGCTGGGTCAGCAGATAATAGTAGGTGAGCGGCACACTGCCGGCGGCGAAGCCCAGCAGGGCGTTGTAGCGGGCCACGTGCTGGGCGTCGATGCGGGGCAGCAGAAAGTCGGTTTGCAGGGTGGCGGCGTTATTATCAACTGTGCCACGTTTGAACAGCGCTGCCAGCAGGCTCGACAGACGCATCGGCGGGAGGGGAGGGATCATCGCCTTATTATGGCCGATTCAAATTTTTGGCGTCGTACGCAGCATCGGGGTCAGGCTCGGCGAGCCTCACCCCGGCTTTCGGCCCGCGACATCGGATGAAAAGCTTCGGACAAGTCCGCAGGGCCTGTTCTCCTGCCGATTAAGCCACGAGCTGCATCGCGGTGGACGTACACACCCACTCGATCAGTGCCTTCGAGTTCAACGGCCGGCTGAACAAATACCCCTGCCCCTTATCGCACTGCAGTTCGTTCACCACCTGCGCCTGCGCCGCCGTTTCGATGCCCTCGGCCACCGTGTCCATGCCGAGGCTGCGCGCCACTTTGACTGTCGCCTCGATCAGCACGCGGTGGTGCGCGCTGGTGTCGCTTTGGCTGACGAAGGAGCGGTCGATTTTGACGGTGTCGACGGGCAGCAGGTGCAGGCTGGCCAGCGACGAATAGCCGGTGCCGAAGTCGTCCAGCGCCAGCTTGATGCCGAGCGCTTTCAGTTCGTGCAGGCGGCGCTGGACCTGGTCGTCCTGCGCCGCCAAGCTTTCCGTCACCTCCAGCTGCAGCTGGCGCGGGTTCATGCCGGTGGCTTGTAAAATCTCCGCGACGCGCGCCGCAAAACCGGTTTGCGCCAGCTGGGCGCGCGACAGGTTGACGGCCAGCAGGCGCGGGGCGGCGCCGCCCAGTGCCGCTTGCCAGCCGACGAAATCGCCGCAGGCGCGGGCCAGGACGAAGTCGCCCAGTGCGCCGATCAAACCGCATTCTTCGGCCACCTCGATGAACTCGAGCGGCGGCACCACGCCGCGCTGGGGATGCTGCCAGCGCACCAGCGCCTCGACCCCGGTCGAGCAGTCGATGCGGCCGTCCGGCAGCAGGCCCACCACCGGCTGGTACACCACGAAGAGCTGATCGTCGTGCAGGGCGCGCCGCAAATCGCCCTCGATGTCGCCGCGGCGCACGGCCCGTTCGCGCATCGATTGCTCGAACACGACATAGCCGCGCGCGCCCGATTTGGCCAGCGCCATGGCGATGCTGGCGTCGCGCAGCACGCTGTCGGCATCGCCCGCCGCTTCCTTTACCGGCACGATGCCGATGCTGACATTGCAGATGATTTCGTGGCCGTCGATGGTAAACGGTTTGCGGATGTTTTCCAGCAGGCGGGCGGCGACGCCGGCGACATCGGCGGCACGCCGCACGCCATCGAGGACGACGACAAACTCGTCGCCGCCGATGCGCGCCGCCATCTGGCCGCTGGCGCCGGCAGAGCGGGCGCTGTCGGCATTGGGGCGCAGCACGGCGCGCATGCGGCCGGCCATGGCGATCAATACCTGGTCGCCGGCGGCGGTGCCGAGCGAATCGTTGATGTGTTTAAAACGGTCGAAGTTCAGGAACAGCACCGCAAACTCGCCGTGCGCGCCCGGGCGGTTCATCAACAGCCCGATTTGTTCCTGCACCGCGCGCCGGTTGGGCATCTGGGTGAGCGGGTCGGTGCGCGCCGCGCTATTGAGACGCCGGGCGATCGTCGCCTGTTCGCGCTGGGCTTCGGCGGTGGCGTCGGCCAGCACCGCCATCAGCTTGTCCGCCTCCAGTTTCAGCAGGCTGATGGCGAGGTAGCGGGGGCGCGGATGGCCGTCGTCGGCCACGCCCAGGTCGATGCGGAAGGATTCGCAAATGACACCGGCGTCGCCGTCGAACATGGCGGTCATCTGGCGCAGCTCGGGCGTGATCGGGTCCAGCACGGCGAACAGATTGTCCATATTGCCGTCCAGCGCCAGCGGCATCAACAGGCTCGACGACATCGGGTTGAGCATCTCGATGGCGCCGTCGAGGGCGATCTGCACCAGCCCGATGGGCGCGCGGTACAGGAACTGCATCAAGGCCTCGTTGGCGGCGGCATGATCTTTCTGCGGCTCGACGGCCGGCTGCGCTTCGCCCACGCGCGCATCTTCAATGCGGCGCATGATCATGGAATAGGCGCTGGTGACGCTGTCGGCGTCGTCGTGCAACGGCGAGATCATCGCGCTGGCGCGCCACTGTCTGCCGTCGGCGTGTCTGATCACGCCGTCGTCCAGGCTCCAGCCATCGCGCCCTGCCACCAGCAGGTGCTCCGCGCCGGCGCCGGCGGCCGTGTAAAACAGTGCATATGGTTGACCGACCGTTTGCGCTTCGCTGTAGCCGGTGACCCGGCCGATGCTCTCGTTCCAGGATTCGACGCGGCCCTCGGTATCGAGCCGCACCAGGGCGTAATCGGCGATGCTGGTGAGGATGGCGTTGAGCCAGGCGTCGGTCTGGCGCAGTTCGCGCTCGCGGCGCACCTGGTCGGTGATGTCGCTCAGGACCGCCATCAGGCGCGCTTGTCCCAGTTTGACCACCGACAGCGACAACACGCGGGCGTCCGCCATGCCGTTGACACGGGGGGCGATGCGCAGGTGGGTGCCGTCGCAGATGACGCCCTGCGGCGCCGCGAAATCTTCGCACAGTCTGTGCAGCTCGGGCGCCACGCCATGCAGCGCGGCGAACAGGTTGTCCAGGTTGGCTTCGGCGGCAAGCGGCATCAGCAACTGCGCCGCCACCGGGTTCATCATCGAAATGGCGCCACCGAGCGACGCCTGCACCAGGCCGACGGGTGAAAGATAAAGAAACTGCAGCAGCGCTTCGTGTTCTTCGGTGAGGCGCACCAGATCGATGTCCATCAGGCCGCGCGCCGCACCAGCACGTAGCGCACGGCGCTGGCGGGGGAGGCCAGCAGGCGTAGCGCCACCTTGACGGGCCGCATGCGCAGGGTCAGCACGTAATCGATGGTGGCATCGAGCGCTTCACCGGCACCGAGCGCGTCTTCGAAGCGCTGCGCCACCATGAAATTGTTCATGCAGGGCGCCACTACCGTGAACAGGGGATGGCCCAGCACATTGGCCTGGCGCAGGCCGGCCGCCTTCGATTCGAATGCGTTGTAGCGGGTGACCACGGTGTCGGCATCGAAGCCGATCACGCCGAAGTCGAGGCTGTCGAGCGCCTGGTCGGACAGTTGCGCCAGGTGCTCACCCAGATTGTCGTCTGCAAAAGAACATGTCGCTGCTTGCGTCATCGCCGGTACTCCTCAGATATGTCGTGTATTCAGAAGGATAGTTTATCTGAATCGACCGTATTTTGTTGGCGCACAGAAACAGTTCAGTAGAAACTGCGACAAACTGTGACTTTAAAACTACCAATAGGCTTTTTGACCACGCGACTGAGGCACCACCCGAAAGCATTGCTCGCGACTACAATAATGTCCCGCAGCAATTTAAAGAGTAACAATGTTTCAGGTTTCACGTTTCCGCGCCCTTGTTGTTTTTTTCATCTCTCCGATTTCTTTCGCGGCACAGCCCGATTGTCCGCAGTTTTTCGTCAACGCCAGCCTGCCGACCCTGCCGGCCAGCGCGCCGGCCCGTCAGCGCCTGCTGTGTTTCGATGCCTTCGCGGTGCTGTATTCGGGTGAATCGAAGACCCCGGTGTACGTCGTCGAAAAACTCAACCGTGCCCAACTGCTCGACGCCGACGGCGAAGAGAGGAGCAACAGATTTTACGAGGAAGCGAGACTGCCCGGTGCCGACCGCGCCAAGCTGGCCGATTTCAAGGCCCGCCTCGATGAAGGCGGCGACGTCTTGCGCTACGACCGCGGCCACATGGCGCCGGCCGCCGACATGCCGACGGCGCGCGCCATGGCGCAGTCTTTTAGCCTCAGCAACATGGTGCCGCAGGCGCCCGCCAACAACCGCGGGCCGTGGGCCAAATCGATCGAAAAGGCCACCCGCAAATACGTGATGCGGGCGACGGGCGACGTCTATGTGTTCACCGGGCCGGTGTATGCAGCGCCGGTGCGTACCCTGGGCCCGAACCGGGTGTGGATTCCGACCTACCTGTACAAGCTGGTGTACGACCCCGCCGCCAACCGCGCCTGGGCCCACTGGATCGAAAACCGCGACGGCGCCAGGGCGGGCAAGCCGATTTCGTATGCGGAGCTGGTCAGGCGCACGGGGATCGGATTTTTGGCCGATGCGCGGCCGGGCGGCATTTGACGCCGCTACCGGCGATGCGATTGCCTCAGGCCGGCGGCCATCCAGCCTGCGCCGCCTGGCGCAAATTGCCCATCACCACCCGGCGGTGGAAGGGCGTGATGAGCGCAAGATAGACCTTGCCCACCAAATTATTACAGCGCACCACCGTCACCACGGCCACCCGCCGCCGCGGATGCTGGCTGTCGGCCGGCAGCACCAACAGCGAGCCCCGAAAATCCAGGTGACTGTCGGCCTGGCCAAACACGATTTCATCAGCGCGCCGATCGCACACCCGAAAAAATCCGATGTGCTCGATGTCCGCCGCCACCGCTTCTGCCTCGAACTGCCGCGTCGACTTGATGCCGAACGGCGCCACCATCACGTCGCGCAGCTTGAGCAAGCCGCCCACCCACGGCGCCGGATGGGCATTCAAATGACGCGCCAGGCAGTCGGGGTCGTTGCTGGCGCCGTCGGCGATCGGGATGGCGAAGGCGTCGCCCAGATCCGGGCGTTCTCCATAAAATTTCGCGATGCTGCTCGATGGCGGCATGGCGATTTCCGCCACCGGGTACTGCGCTTGAGACGTGTTGCTTGGCATGTTACTCCTCGGTTTGAAGATCGGCCGGCTTGACAATCGGAGCAATGCTCCGTATATTCATCGTATTCGGAGCGCTGCTCCGATCATGATAGCCGATCTGCGGCGGTGGAGGAAATAATGTCAACAAATACAATGAAGGCGGTTTTACAGAATACCTTCGGCGGGCCGGAAGTGCTGTATTACGGCGATGCGCCGCGCCCTCAAGCGCAGCCGGGGCAAGTGCTGATCCGGGTGCACGCGGTCGGCATCAATCCGCCCGACTGGTATCTGCGCGAAGGATATACAGCGTTGCCGCCGGAGTGGCGTCCCCAGGTGGCGTTTCCCGTGATCCTCGGCACCGATGTGTCCGGCGTGATCGCGGCGCTGGGCGAGGGCGTGACGGCCTTCGCGGTGGGCGACGAAGTCTATTCGATGGTGCGTTTCCCCAGCGGCCTGGCAGCGGGCAGCAGGGCCTACGCCGAATACGTCAGCGTGCCGGCGGTGGAGGTGGCCGCAAAACCGGGCGCCATCGACCATGCCCATGCGGCCGGCGCGCCGATGTCGCTGCTGACGGCCTGGCAGTTCATGATCGACCTGGGGCACGACGAAACCAACCCGCTGCAGCCGGCCCGGCACGTGCCGGTGCCGCCGGCCGGCAAGACGGTGCTGGTCAATGGCGCCGGCGGCGGCGTCGGCCATTTTGCCGTGCAACTGGCGAAGTGGCAGGGCGCGCGGGTGATCGCGGTTGCCTCCGGCAGGCACGAAGCGCTGCTGCGCGAACTGGGCGCCGACCAGTTCATCGATTACACGAAAACGGCTGCGGACGAGGTGGTGCGCGATGTCGACCTGGTGGTCGATGCGCTGGGCGGCCCGGCCACCGGCCGTTTCCTCAAAACCATCAAGCGCGGCGGCGCGCTGTTTCCGGTGTTTCCGCTGGGCTCAGACTGCGCCGCCGAGGCCGAAGCGCTGGGCGTGACGGTATCGTCCACCCAGGTGCGCTCGAGCGGCGCGCAACTGGCGCAGTTGGCACGCCTGCTCGATGACGGCACCGTGCGCGTGGTGATCGACAGCAGTTATCGCTTGCAGGATGCCCGCCAAGCCCATCAACGGGCCGCGTCGGGAAATATCCAGGGCAAGCTGGTGTTGACGGTGGACTGATCAGCCAGCTTTCGCGGCGCCGCGCAGCCGCTCCTCGGACAGCAGTTCGAGGCAGCGGTAGCCGATGCGAATCGCGCCCAGCTTCTCCAGCAATTTCAACTCCTTCGACAAGGTCTGGCGAGAGATGCCCAGCATCATCGCCAGCGCCTCCTGCGACACGGACATCGACGGCCGCGCGTTTTTCGCCATCGCGGCGTCGCCATGCGCCAGCAACAACAGCCGGCGCACCACCCGTGCGCGGGTGCTGCGCAAGGTCGCATCCTCGATCATGCTGTAACTCATGCGCAACCGCGTTGCCAGCAAGGATGCCACCGCGCGCGCGAACGCCGCATCCTCCATCAGCACCTTGAACATCTCGGACGGCAGCACCAGCAGCTCGCAGGCGCCGACCGCGGTGGCATCATGCGTGCGCGGCAAGCGGTCGAGCAGGGATATTTCACCGAGCCAGGTGCCCGCCTCGATGACGCCGAGGATGGCTTCCCTGCCGTCCTCGCGCAGCGTGGAAATTTTCAGGCTGCCGCGCGCTACGCCGTACAGGCCGCCGGGCGCGTCGCCCTGGCGAAACAGCATCTCGCCGCGGCGCAGGCGCAGCGGTTCGGCATGGCACAGCATCTGCTCGCGCACGGCTAAGGGCAGGGCGGCGAACCAGGGATTGG
>JACXTT010003533.1_pt1 | contig 23989 bp, 17 predicted proteins | sample 9270951 | NCBI WGS metagenome assembly JACXTT01 (sample SAMN15532306, study PRJNA645909) | rock metagenome | isolation source: weathered quartz diorite | place: Puerto Rico | collected 2017-06-21
GCTGACACTATCAACCGACGTATTCAGCCCGATAAACGGGGGCCTTTTGGGGTTCGTCGGCATTGAATTCGGCTGGGGGCAGGAGCCGGTTTCTGTTCGTTGATCGCGTAGGCGGCCATCCGCAGGCCTGGCTGCGCGAGACGCTAAATAGTCGGCGCCTCGGGCGACAGCGGCCGTCGAGCTCGAGTGGCGAGGCAAGACCATGACCGACTTTCGGCCGCCAGATGCGGCGGAGACGTCGAGACGGCGGGTCACACGTCTGTCACCGCAGGAGCGCTTACGACTCGAGCGACGTGTGCTGCAAGCGCCTTCCACGCCGACACAGATCGCGCCCCGGGTTTCCGGCGGGCCCGCGCCGCTCTCGTACATGCAGGAGCTCCTCTGGCTCGTCAATCAGCTCGCTCCGGAGTCGAGCGTCTACAACACCCCGTGGTTCAGGCGCATCAGGGGGCCGCTTGACGTCGACGCCCTCCGTAAGGCCGTCGACGAGCTCTGGCATCGACACGAGATTCTGCGCACGAACTATCAGGTTCTGGATGGCGAGCCGCGTCAGGTCGTTCACCAGTTCGATGGAGCCCCGCTCGTCGTCACTGACCTCGCAGAGCTCTCGCCCGTCGAGTCCGAGCAGGAACTCGAACGGTTGATGGCGGAGGATCTCGCTCGACCTTTCGACCTCTCCCGGGGATCGGTTGTTCGACCGAGCCTCATTCGTGTCGGGCCGGCCGACCACGTCTTCGGCATGGTCGGGCACCACATCGCTCTCGACGGTTGGTCGAAAGGAGTCATCTACCGCGAGCTGAGCGACTTGTACACCGCGTTCGCGCAGGGTCGACCGTCTCCGCTCGAGCCGCTCCCGCTCCAGTACGCAGACTTCGCCGTCTGGCAGCGGCGCTGGCTCGAGGAGGGGGTCTTCGAGACGCAGCTCTCCTACTGGCGAGAACAGCTCGCCGGTGCGCCGCCGTTGTTGATGCTTCCGACCGACCGACCGCGCCCGGCTGTGCAGACGTACAACGGAGACCGCCATTCGATCTGGCTTCCGCGCGCACAGCTCGACGCTCTCTCGTCGCTGAGTCGCTCGCATTCCGCGACGCTGTTCATGACGCTTCTCGCTGCGGTCGACGTACTCTTGCACCGCTACACGCGCCAGGACGACATCCTCCTCGGGACGCCGATCGCCGGCCGTAACCGCGCCGAGCTCGAGGACCTGATCGGCTACTTCACAAACACGCTCGTCCTGCGCACCGATTGCTCGGGAGATCCGAGCTTTGGCGAGCTGGTGGGGCGCACACGGCAAGTCGCCATAGAAGCCTTCGCCAACCAGGACGCTCCTCTCGAGCGGCTCATCCAGGACCTCCAGGTGGAGCGTAGTCCGTCGCACACGCCGCTCTTCCAGACGCTCCTCGTGCTCCAGAACATTCGAGGCAACCGGGCCGACTCGTCGCTGCCTCCGGACACCCTCACGCTGCCCGGGCTCGACGTGAGTGTGGCGTTGGCGGCTTTGCCCCCGATCGCGAAGTTCGATCTCGCCTTCGGCATCGGCGAGCACGCCGATGGGCTTCAGGTCTCGTTCGAGTACAACACCGACATCTTCGAGGAACAGGCGATCGTGCGGATGTCAGGGCATTTCGCCACCCTTCTCGAGGGTATCGTCGCCGACCCGCGCCGGCCGATCTCGAAGCTGCCGCTTCTCACGCCGGACGAGCGGCGGAAGCTGTCGGGAATGGGAAGGCCGGCCCGCACCGAGCGGGCTGTTCCGCTGCTCCACCAGATCTTCGAGGAGCAGGCGGCCCGTGCACCCGACGCCGAGGCTGCTGTTGCAGGGAATCGAGTCTTCAACTATCGCGACCTGGATCATCAGGCGAACCGACTCGCTCACCGTCTGCGGCGTGCAGGTGTCGTACCGGGGGATCGGATCGGTGTGTGTCTCGAGCCCTCCGTGGGATTCGCGACGGCGCTCCTCGCGACTCTGAAGGCCGGCGCTGCCTGTGTGCCACTCGACCCCGCGTATCCGTCCGAGCGGCTGGCGTTCATGGTGGAAGATGCTGGCATCTCCCTTGTTCTCGCTGGGCGCTCGACCTCGTCGATCGTCGGCGATCACACTGTCGACGTCCTCGACGTCGACGAGGCGGACGTGTCCGATGATCGGTACCCGGCGACGCCGCCCAACAGCGAGATCGACGGGCGAGGGATCGCCTATGTCATCTACACCTCAGGCTCAACCGGCCGACCCCGTGGGGTAGAGCTCACGCACCAGGGACTCGCCAACCACGCTGTCGCGGCGGCGCGGTGCTACGGCATTCGTCCGGACGACCGCACGCTCCAGTTCTCGTCCATCAGCTTCGACATCAGCATCGAGGAGATGTTTGCGACCTGGGCCGGCGGGGCAGCCGTGGTCTTCCGCACGGGCGAGATGCCGCTCGCCGGCGCCGGGTTCGTCGAATGGCTGAGCGAGCACTCGATCACCCTCCTCGACCTTCCCACCGCGTATTGGCACCTGTGGGTGCACGATCTCGCACTGGGTGGCCGCCGCGTCCCGTCCACGATTCGCACGGTGATCGTGGGAGGCGAGCGGGCTCTTCCCTCCACCTATCTTGCGTGGCTGCGGGTAGGAGGCGAACACATCCGTTGGTTCAACACCTACGGCCCGACAGAAGCAAGCGTCGTCGTGACGGCCTGGGAGGCACCCCCATCGACGCCAGAGCAGGCTCCTGACGTGCTGCCGATCGGAGGGCCGCTCGAGAACGTGCGAGTCTACGTTCTCGATGACGCCATGCAGCCCACGCCGATCGGTATCCCGGGCGAGCTCTACGTCGGGGGAGTGGGTGTCGCCCGCGGCTACCTCGGTCGTCCAGAGCTGACCGCCGCGCAATTCGTGCAGAACCCGTTCGCCGACGACCCGGACGATCGCCTCTACCGGACCGGCGACCTCGTCCGCTATCGGCCCGACGCCGTGCTGGAGTTCGTGGGACGCACCGACGACCAGATCAAGATCCGCGGCTACCGGGTCGAGCCGGGTGAAATCGAGGCCGCCCTCCGCGAGCATCCCGCGATCCGAGAGGCGCTCGTGGTCGCCCGTGCGGTTGACGGCGGCGAGACACGCCTGGTCGCGTATGTGATCAGCGATTCCCAAGCTCCGAGCGTGCTCGAGGTGCGCGACCTCCTTCGCCACAGACTCCCCGAATACATGGTTCCATCGGCTTTCGGATTTCTGGACGCGTTTCCCCTGACACCCAATGGGAAGGTGGATCACGCGCAGCTGGCTCGCATGCCGCTGTCCGAGTCGGAACGCGGGAACGCCCCCACACTGCCTCGGACGGATACCGAACGCTGCCTCGAGAGGATCTGGAGGAAGGTTCTGGCGGTTGAAAGGATCGGCATTCACGACGACTTCTTCGTGCTCGGCGGGCACTCGCTGATCGCCGTTCGGATGGTCGCCGAAATCGAACGGCAGCTCGGTGTGCGCGTACCGCTGACCGAGCTCTTCCAGGAGCCAACCATCGCTGCGCTCGCCGAAGCCGTGGATCGGGAGCGTGAGCTCGACACGCCCTGGGAGTCCATCGTGCCGCTGCGCGAAGGCGGATCGAAGCCTCCACTGTTCCTACTCCCCTGGATCGATGGCGAGCTCATCGGCTACCGAGACCTCGTGCAGAGCTTCCCGGAAGATCAGCCGCTGTACGGGCTTCGCGCGCCTGGTCTCGACGGACGCACGCTGCCCCTGGCCACCATCGAGGAGATCGCCGCGCATTTCCGTACGGAGATCATCCGGTTCCAGCCTGACCCTCCGTACCTTCTCGCGGGATTCTGCTTCGGCGGCGTTGTCGCCTACGAAGTCGCGCGTCAGTTTGCCGCTGAGGGGCGACGGGTGGAGTTCATAGGCCTGATGAGTGTGTCACCCTTCGGTCACATACCGGTGCAGGCGCGTCCCGGTCGGGCCGAGCGGATGCGGACGAAGCTCCGTCCGGTACGCGACGCGCGGGGACTCGGTGCGAAAGCCCGCCACATCGGAATGCGTCTCACTGCCCGTGGCGGTCCGATTCATCGCCCCTTCATGCGTCTTTACCGCACCACGGGCGTGCTCGCGTACCCCCTCACGATGCGAACCGGCTGGCGGTGGCCGCAGCGATTCTGGCGGTTCGGGCTCATAGCCGGTTGGCTGGCGCTGTCGCGCTACGTCACGCCCGCGACGGACCTGCGCGTCGTCTTCTTTCCCCCGCACAGTTCGGGCGTCGATGCCCGGGTCGACCTCTGGAACCGGCTTGCGGGTGGTGGAGTCGACATCCGCACGGTCGGCGCGGAGGGGCTGTCACACGGCGAGATGATGTATGCGCCGTACGCAGAGGCGGTTGCCGCTGCACTCAGCGGAGCGATCGACGACACGCTCGCCGAACGGTCGGCCTCCGGCGAGCGTTCGGGCTGAGCGTCGTAGCGGCTCGCGGACCCGACTGCCACCCACCAACCACTCTGCACTCCAGACGGTCTAGCGGAGCCGCACGATCACACTTCTGGCAAACGAGCGCCCTCCGCCACTGGCGTCGGTCAGTGCGAGCTTCAGCACATACTGTCCCGGTTGCAGTACCTTGGCGACGCGGGTGGTGAGCGAGATCCTGCCCTTCTGCCTCAGGTCGACCCTCCGAGAGACCACGGCACGGCCCTTGCGCAGGAGCGTCTCGAACCCTTTGGCGGGCTCTCCCAGGTCCAGCCGGACGACGAGGTACGTCGCCTTGCCGACACGTCTCAGCGCGACGGAGCGCACCGAGGCGCTGAGCTTCGTCGAGAGCACGACGGCGGGCCGCGGATGCGCAGAGAGGAAATCCCAGAGCGCCGCGGTCGCGTTGAGTTGAGCGTTCGGCGAGGATGGTGGGAGGCCAGGGGCTCCCGACCAGGTGTGCACGCCTCCCTGGATGACGGTGTAGGCGATCGCAGAACCACCGGCACACGGCTGCCATATCTGTGTCGAAACGACTCCCGACCCTGTGACCACGGGGGTCGTCGGGCAGGAGTCGAAGTTGCGCCAACGGGCGATACTCACGGCCGGCGCCTCGGCCTGCGGCGAACCGTTGAAGGGAACAGCATCGGCGGTCCCGAAGATCCCCATCACCGTCACAGGGCGGGACGGCGAGCAATGCGGCATCGCAAAGACGGCCGAGACGACGCCGATTCCTGCGACTTGTTGGGGCAACTCGCACCCGACGCGGTACGCCATCGCGCCGCCGGACGAGAATCCGATCACGAAGACTCGACTCGGGTCGATGTTCTGCGACTTCTCGAGGGACGTGATCTCGCCACTGATGTACTCGACATCGGCCTCCGAATTCATCCACTCGGCCGAGAGCCACGACTGGTTGGCACCACTCGACAACGAGGCGACGACGAAGCGTTGCTGATTCGCAAGCGCGTCGAAACGGGACCAGCTGATCAGCGACTGGGGGCTCGATCCCGTCCCGTGCAGAAGGATGACGAGCGGGACCGGAGTGCTCGCTGACAGATCCGCAGGACGGTAGACGACCGCGGGACGGTCGTTGCCCGGATTGGGATTGGGGGGCGCCTCACCCCACGAACCCTGCGACGCCGCCAGCCCGAGGAGACACGCAGCCAGCACCGTAAGCCCACGCCGACATGCCATCGCCGGACATGGTAGACGATCTCGAGTCGATGGGAATCGGCGAGGGCCAGACGATAGCGCGGCGCAATCGATATACCTGTGGACGCCAGTGTGCGGCATCGTCGGCATCGTCGCGGCGCATAGCGCCCCTCCCCCGAATCGTGAGCGGATCGGGCAGGCGACGGCTGCGTTGGCGCATCGCGGGCCTGACGGCGCCTCACATTTCGTCACCGACGCCGTCGCACTCGGCCACACGCGCCTCAGCATCATCGACCTCGAACACGGCGATCAGCCGATGGCGAACGAGGACGGCACCGTCGTCACCATCTACAACGGCGAGATCTGGAACCACGTGGAGCTGCGTCGCGAGCTCGAGCGATCCGGCCACGTGTTCCGCAGCCGCTGCGACACGGAGGTGCTGGTGCACGGGTACGAGGAGTGGGGCGAGAGCCTGCTCCAGCGGCTCTCGGGGATGTTCGCGTTCGCGCTCTGGGACGCACCGCGAGAGCAGCTTCTGCTCGCACGCGACCGGGTCGGCAAGAAACCCCTCTACTTCGCCGAATCCCGGCACGGCCTCGCCTTCGGCTCTGATGCCCGCTCGGTCATCGTCGTGGCCGATCTCGAGCCCGAGCTCGACGCGTCACAGATCGCAGAGTTCCTGTTCCAGCGGTACGTCACCGGGCCACGCACGCTGCATCGCGGCGTCTCGAAGCTCCGGCCGGGTCACCTGCTCGTCTATGACCGGTCGCGAATCGAGACTCGTCCGTACTGGCGCCTCGAGCCGACCGAACCCCACGAGCTCGAGCCGGAGGAGCTGAGGCAGTTGTTGCAGGAGTCGGTCCGCCAGCGGCTCATGAGCGATGTGCCTCTGGGTGTCCTCCTCAGCGGCGGTGTCGACTCGGCTGCGGTCGCGGCGCTCATGCACCGTGCGGGAGCGCTCGACTTCGCAACGTTCACGATCGGATTCGACGATCCCGTGTTCGACGAGCGACCGCTTGCCCGGTTGACGGCACGCCGGCTGAAGACCGATCACCACGAGCTCGCACTGCACCCGACCGACTACGTCGACGCACTGCCGCGACTGTCGTGGTACCGCGACGAGCCTATCGCGGAGCCGGCGGAGGTGCCGCTCCTCCTGCTTGCGGAGCTCGCCGGAAGCCACGTCAAGGTCGTCCTCACCGGCGATGGCGGCGACGAGGTGTTCGGTGGCTACCCGAAGTACAGGGCCGAGCGGCTCCTTCGCGCAGGCGGGCCGTTCGCTCGAGTCGCGCTGCGCTCAGCCGGCTCGATCGCGGCGCGACGCGCATCGCATCGTCAGCTCCGCCGCGCGATCGAAACCGTCTCGATCGAGGACCCGCTCCTGCGCTGCGCGTCGTGGTTTCGGAGCTTCTCCGCGGCCGAGCTCGGCCGGCTGCTCTCCCCTGCGCTCCAGCCGACTCCGGCTTCGCTCGTCGCGCCCCTGCAGAGCTTGCTCGAGCCGTACGTCGGTCTCGATCCGACGCGAAAAATGCTCGTCGGCGACTTCCTCACCTACCTGCCTGACAACATGCTTCTGCGCAGCGACAAGGTTCTCATGGCGGCCTCGGTCGAAGGCCGAATGCCGCTGCTCGATCATGCGCTGATCGAGCGAGTCTCGAATGTCAAGGGCTCCGACAGGGCCGGCGTCCTACGCTCGAAGGCCGTCCTCCGCAAAGCGGTACACGACCTCGTTCCGCCCGAGATCCTTCGAGAGCCAAAACGCGGCTTTCCGGTGCCCGTCGAACGCGTGCTCGTCGCTGACGCTCGACTCGAGCAGCTCCTGCTCTCGGAGCGGACGCTCGATCGCGGCATCTACGACGCCGGAGAGCTTCGCAAACTCGTCGCCGGCACCGAAGGCTACGGGGCGGGACGCGAGCTGAAGGTCTTCACCGCCGTCGCGCTCGAGCTGTGGCTTCGCATCAACGTCGACGGGCTGCGGTTCCGACCGCCGGAGTCATTCGAGGAGCTCGCGAGCTCGAATTGACGAACGGCGTTGCCGTCCGGTATCCGACCCATGATGACGCTCGAATGCTTGGGCGCCTTTTCTGTCGTTGCGGCTGGCACAAGTGGGAGTTCTTCGACCTGGCCCAGCGAGGTAGCGCAGGAGAACCGGTCATCATTCGGACGTACTGCACCTGCGAGCGCTGCTCCGACTACGGCCTCCGGATCATCAACATCGAGTTGTGCGTGGAAGACCAGTCGCTCCGGAGACACGAGATCTCGACGCCCGCGCTCGCCGCCTAACCCGGAGGCTCACGCAGCCGGAGTGTCGCCGCAACCCACGATCAAAAGAGCTGTCCTTCGTAGCGGGCGCGGCGGAACATCGACTGCAACTCAGGCCACTGCACAAAGAAGCTTGTCGCAACCGGATACACAAGCCGCGACGACAACGACGGCTGCGAGATCCGCGCCATGCTCTCGATATAGATCACCCGCGACCCGAACACCCTCCCCACATAACAAAACGGCACCGCCACCCCAGCCCCCGTCGTCACTACCGCCCGCGGACGAAGCCGCCGCACAACCCGTACCGCCAACACCAGGTTCCGCAACAGATTGCGGAGACTCCGATTCGTCGGATGAAAGGCAAACACAACCCGCTCCCCCGTCAACAACGACCGCGCATCAGGCGTATCGAACGTCACCCACTCCCGCTCCTCAGCCGGCCACGCCTGCAACAACTGCACCAGCTGGAGGAGATGACCACCCGACGACGCCACCAGCAACACCGGACCACCAGCCGACCGCCCAGACCGACCCCTCATGCTGCGAAGACGCTGTCGTACAAGGCGACGACCTTGCGCGCGAAGATCTCGGTCGAGAACGTCTCAGCCACACGGCGTTGCCCGGCCCGGCTCATTTCCTCGAGCCTGCTCGGATCGTTCAACAGCTCGACGATCGCCGTTGCAAGGGCCTCCGGATCGTCCACCGGAACGATGGCGCCGGCGTCTCCGATGGTTTCGCTCACCGCCCCGACCGCAGTGGCAACGACCGGGATACCGGCCGCCAAAGCCTCGAGCAGGAACATCGGCATCGCTTCGGCGCGGGAAGGCAGCACGGCGAGGCAGGAGGCCTCGAGCGCATCGATGACCGTCTCGTGAGGTGCCAGCCCGCCGAACACCGCTCCCGCCGGCAGGCGCTCGACGAGACTCGGCTCAACCACCGGCCCGAGCAACATGAGCGAGACCTCCGGGTGAGCAGCGTAAACGGCCGGCCACGCGCTCAACAGTACGTCGACACCCTTGCGGTGGCCTATCTCGCCGGCGAACACGACCTGCTTCCGCGCCGTCAGCGCCGTCGCCGGAGGCCGCTCCCGTGCGGGATTCGGCAGCATCTCAACGGTTCGAGCGCCAAGCGCGAGCGCCGACTGCCGTACCTCCTCGCTCAAGACGGTAACGGCGCGCGCGTGTTTGAGGATCGCGCGAACCAGCCAGGGCGCGCGCCGCACGTCTTCCATGAAGCGGGCGCCATGGAGCGTGATGACGGTCGGCAGGCCGCGGCAGCGAGCGATCTGCAGGAGCAGCAGCGTCCGGACGAGATCGAAGCGCTCGGAGGCGTGTATGTGGACACCGGCTGTCCGACGGCGTGACTGCGTTGCAACCGTGGTGGCCGAGGCGACGAGGCGAACAAGCTGGCGTGGGCGTGACACATAGGTGTAGCTCGAGACGAACTCGACGTCCCACGGCTCGAGATCGGCGTCGAAGTAGCAACGGATGACCTGAGCCATTCCACCGGCCTCATCGAGATCGGGGCCGAGGTGAACGATCGTCCGGCGAGCGCTCTCGACCTTCACGACTCGACAGTGCCCATCGGCACCGAGGTCATGCGAGCCCGTCGACTGCCGCGACGACAGCGTCGCGCAGCCTGGATTCTCGACCCCACTCGACCGTGCCGCGGCAGGACTCCTCGACGGCCGCCTCGATGTCGGTACCTTCGAGCGGTACGACGTACCCCCGCGTGGCCAGCTTCGCGACGATCTGCAGCTGATGGTCGTCGACGTGCTCGCCGTAGGTGCCGAGCCGCGGGATCACGACCGGGCGACGTCCGAGCGAGACCACCGTCATGATCGACCCGACGCCGGCGTGGCAGACGATCGCCTCGGCATCCTTCATGAACGAGGTGAGCGTGTCGAACGGGACGAAGTCGACCCACGTCACCCCCTCCCAGCCTCGGGCCGGGGTGTGACCGTGCTGCACCACGAGCTCGTGCGTGGGACGGAGACGGTCGATCAGGTCGAGCGCGCGCTCGAACGGGCGCGCGTCGGTGCCGAGCGTCACGAGAATCACGAAAGCCACCCCGCGCCGACCCGCGGTGGCGGCGTCGCCACCACCGCAGCGTTGACACACGACCCGACCAGCTCCGGGTGCTCGAATGCCGCGAAGTGGCCGCCCTCGATGACGTACGACGCAGCGCGTCCGGACGCCAGCTGTGACCGGAGATCAACATCCACGTCCGTTGCCACGATATCCGCGGAGCCGAGAAGGATCGAATCGGCCGGAACCGGCGCTCGCGTCACCTCAGTCACCACGTCCGCCAGCACGTCAGGTAGGCGTTCGCCGATCCGCCTGCATGTGAGAGGCAGTTGAGCCTCACGCCCTCCCCCGATCGTTCACTCAGGCCGATGGTGCGGCTACTCGCTCATCGAGCCGGCCGTCCGCACCGAAGAAGCGTCCCCCACCATCGCCGGCTCATCGTACTGGCGATGACGATCGATGCAACCGTCGACGCGTGAAGAGCAGCGGGACAGTTCGCGTCCTTTCGGCCACAATAGGAGGGCATGGATTCATCCGCTGCGGCAATGGAATTGGAGGTCGGACCGGCCTCGTCTGACGGAAACGGTGCGGAGCGGCCCGAGCCGGAGACGCTCGATCTCCCGACCGACCGGCCGCGTCGGCCGAAACGATCCGGGCAGCGCGGAACGACCTCACTCGAGGTGGGGCTGGACGTCGGAGCGTATCCCGTCCCGGCAACGCGCTCTCCCGTCCTGGTCGCCGCATTCGCCAGCCTCCTCCACCGCTACACGAACGAGGAGGCGCTGGCGATCGGCCTCGTCGAGGACGGCGAGGCGCGCATCGTGCGCCTCGACTTCGCAGGCTCGCCCTCGTTCGCAACCGTCGTCGAGCTGGCGCAGACTGCGATCGACGCGGCGGAGGCAGTGGCAGGGCGGTTGCCGCGCGTCGTCGTGTCGATCGACGAAGAACCTTCGACCGAGGTATTCGAGCAGGATCTCTGGCTTTCCGGCGATCGGCGCACCGGCGGTTTGATGCTGCTCCTCGACTACGACGCAGATCTCTATGACCCCGAGACCGCCGAGCGCCTGCTCGGCCACCTGCGGACGCTTCTCGAAGCGGCGCTCGAGGGCCCGTCCTTGCCGGTATCCGAGCTACCCCTCCTTCGTGAGCAAGAGCGAGCACAGGTGCTCGAGGAGTGGAATGCGACGGCGTGTCCGTATCCGGATACGTGCGTCGACGCCCTGGTGGCGGAGCAGGCGATGCGAACCCCGGACGCGGTTGCAGTGGTGTGTGGCGACGAGAGCCTGACGTTCCGCGAGCTGGATCGGCGGGCGTCATCGCTCGCGGGGTATCTCCGTGGGCTGGGAATCGGTCCGGACGTTCTTGTGGGGATCGCTGTCGAGCGCTCCGTCGAGCTGCTTGTCGGTCTGCTCGGGATCATGAGGGCCGGCGGTGCTTACGTCCCGATCGACCCCGCGTATCCCGTCGACCGGCAGGCGTACATGCTCGAGGACGCGGCCGCGCCTGTCGTGGTGACGCAGGAACGACTCCTGGGTCGCGTGCCACTCGGCTCGGCGCACGCAGTGTGCATCGATCGCGATTGGGGCGACATCGAGCGCGCACCCGCACCAGCCACCATGCAAGCCCGGGATCCGGAGAACCTGGCGTATGTGATCTACACATCCGGCTCCACCGGCCTGCCGAAAGGTGTGGAGCTCCCTCATCGGGCCCTCGCGAACTTCCTCTTGACGATGCGCGAGCGACCGGGCTTGAGCACGGCCGACGTGCTCGTCGCGGTGACGACGCTCTCGTTCGATATCGCGGGCCTCGAGCTGTATCTGCCGCTGGTCGTGGGCGGGCAGGTGGTGATCGCGCCGCAGCAGACCTCGGCCGATCCGCGGCTCTTGGCGGCGTTGATCGAAGAGTCGGGTGCGACGGTGATGCAGGCGACGCCGACGACGTGGCGGATGCTTCTCGACTTCGGCTGGCGCGCCCGTCCCGGCTTCAGAGCGCTGTGTGGCGGAGAGGCTTTGCCTGTCGCGCTCGCCGAGGAGCTCATCGGATGCGGCATCGAGTTGTGGAACATGTACGGCCCGACCGAGACGACGATCTGGTCGACGGTGGCGCCGGTTCACGCCGGCGAGCCGCTGACGATCGGCCGACCGATCGGGAACACGAGCCTGTTCATTCTCGACGAGCGATTGCAGCCGCTGCCCGTCGGCGTGGCCGGGGAGCTGCACATCGGTGGCGACGGGGTCGCACGCGGCTACCGCAACCGACCCGACCTGACCGAAGAGCGCTTCCTCCGGAACCCGTTCGGCCCGGGGCGGATCTACAAGACCGGCGACCTCGCCCGCTACCGGCCGGATGGAACCGTCGAGTACCTGGGCCGCCTCGATCACCAGGTCAAGGTCAGGGGATTCCGGATCGAGCTCGGCGAGATCGAGACCCTGCTCGCCCGCAACCCGGGTGTCGCGCGCGCGGTCTGCGTCGCGCGCGACGACGGCAACGGTCCCGAGCTCGTCGCCTACATCGTCCCCTCGGGGATCCCGGTCTCGGGCGCTCATCTGCGCCGCTACCTCTCCGAGCACCTGCCCCCGTACATGGTGCCGTCGGCGGTCGTCAGCCTGCAGGCCTTCCCGCTCACGCCGAACGGCAAGATCGACCGCAAGGCGCTCCCCGCCCCGTCGCGCGAACGGCAGACCGACGACGAGGTCGTCGCGCCGCGGACGCCACTCGAGGGTCAGCTCGTCGAGATCTGGGAACGAGTGCTCGGCGTGAGCCCGGTCAGCGTGACGGACAACTTCTTCGACCTCGGGACGACGTCGCTCGTGGCGGCGCAGCTCTTCGCCGAGATCGAACGCGAGCTCGGCAGCTCGCTCCCGCTCGGCGCGGTCTTCCGCGCACCGACGATCGAGGCACTGGCCAACCTGATCGAGAGCAATGAAGGCGATTCGCGGTGGACGTCACTCGTGCCCCTCCAGACGGAAGGCTCGCGTCTGCCGATCTTCTGCGTGCACGGGGGCGCGGGGACGATCCTCCACCTCGAGCCGCTCGCGCGGAGCTTCGGCGCCGAACAGCCGCTGTACGGGCTCCAGTCCCGTGGCCTGTACGGAGGCGCGCCCCCGCTGCGGACGGTCGAGGAGATGGCGGCCCACTATCTCTTCGAGATCCGCCAGGTGCAGCCCGAAGGTCCATACGCCTTCGCGGGCTACTGCTTCGGCGCAATCGTCGCATTCGAGATGGCGCAGACCCTGCTCGCCGAGGGCGAGCAGGTAAACGTCGTCGCCTCCTTCAACGGGCCGAGCCCTGCTTGGATCAGACAGTGGGCGTGGTTCGGGAACCAACCCTCGTTCAGCAAGAAGCGCCCGAGGGAGAAGCCGCTCACGTTCGGACAGAAGGTCCGGCGCGGGCTCCGGGAGCCCTTCCGGTTCCGCCGGTGGTTCCTGTACTACACCAGCCGACGAATCCGGCGCCTGCAGACGCGGTACGCGCTCGCCCGCGCAAGGCCGTTGCCCGAAAGCCTTCGTGAGGAGTACTTCCTGCGTCTGCACGGGCAGGCGGAGCGCGCCTACGAGCCGAAGCCGTTCCCCGCGCCGATCATGACCTTCTACGGCGAAGGACTCTACGAGGATCCGGCGCTCGGCTGGCGCGATCTTGCCGACGGCGGCATCGTGACGCACGCTGTGCCTGGCGAGCACACGAACAACCGGCAGGTGATGATGGAGCCGCACGTCGAGTTCGTCCGCGATCGGCTGCGAGAGTTCCTGAACGGGTAGCGCGTGGCTCAGACGGTCTTCATCACCGGTGCCGCGCGCGGGGTCGGCCGCGCGACTGCCGAGGCGTTCGCCAAGACCGGCGCGAACGTGCTGCTACTCGACATCTGCGCCGACATCGACGGCTGCCCCTACCCACTCGCCACACCCGACGATCTCGAGGAGACCACGAGGATGTGCCGCGAGCACGGCGTCCGCGTCCTCGCCATCGCTGCAGACGTTCGGAGCGCGTCAGAGGTCGAAGACGCCGCGCAGCGCTGTCGCCGGGAGCTCGGGCCGGTGACCGTCCTTGTGAACAATGCGGGAATCGTGGGTCCTGCAGGCACGGCTGCCCACGAGCTCGACGAACGTGCCTGGAACGTCATGCTGGATATCGATCTGACCGCATCGTGGCGCTGCGCGAAAGCGGTGCTGCCGGATCTGATCGCGCAACGAGGGGGCGCAATCGTGAACGTCGCATCGACCGCGGGCCTCGTGGCGTTTCCGCATTTTTCGAACTACGTCGCCGCGAAGCACGGATTGATCGGCCTGACGCGCGCTCTCGCCCTCGACTACGCGCCGTACGGGATCCGCGTCAATGCCGTTGCCCCGACCTCCATCCGCGACGAGACGAGGCTCGCCTCGGGCATGCTGCGAGGCGTCGCGGAGATGCTCGGAGTGGACGCCGAAGACTACGAGGCGCTCTCGCTCCCACACCATCCGCTCGGCACGCTCGTGTCGGCCGGGGACATCGCCGCGACGATTACGTGGCTCGCCTCCGACGCCGCGGCGCACATCACGGGCGCGGTGATCCCGGTCGACGCCGGGTTCTCGATCCGTTAGGTCAACAGGCCGCGTCCCGCTCAGGCATGCCCGCCCGCCGCTCGCTTTCCTACCTCGATCGGCTGGGCGCAGAGGCGGTCGACGTCCTTCGTGACGCAGTCGCACAAGCGGAGCGCCCCGTGCTGCTTCACTCGCTCGGGAAGGAAAGCTCCGTCCTGTTGCATTTGGCGCGGACGGCCTTCGCGCCAGGCCTGCTGCCCTTCCCGCTCCTCCACATCGACGCGCGTGTGATGCATCCGGAGCTCAACGCGTTCCGGCGCGAACTCGGCGAGCTCCCTGACGTCGACCTGATCGGCCTCGTCGAGCAAGACGGCTTGGCGGCGACGCTCGAACGAGCTCTCCAAGCCAGCGGCTTCGACGTTGCGATTAGCGGCGTGCGTCGCGACGAAGGCCGATCAGGAAGCACGGAACCCGTGTTCTCGCTTCGCTCACCGGCGCGACCCTCGGGTCCGGCGAGTCCGCGCCCCGAGCTGTGGAGGCTCTACAACGGGCTGAAGCTTCAGGGCGAGTCACTCCGCGTCTTCCCTCTTGCCAACTGGACGGAGCTCGATGTGTGGCACTACATCGAGCGAACCGGGATCCCGATCGCTCCCCTCTACCTCGCTGAGGAGCGGCCGGTTGTCGAACGCCACGGGACGTACGTCCTCGTCGGTGGCGGGCGGAGCACCGTCGCGGACGACGAAGGCCCAACAGTCAGACGCGTGCGCTTCCCCGAGATCGGCCGCTACCCCCTCACAGGCGGAATCGAGAGCGACGCCACGACGGTCGCTCGAGCCCTCGACGAGATGGCGTACCCGGCGACGGGACGACGAGCAGACGAGGCGCTGTCCGGCTCGCTCGCCTCGGCCGACTCGCTCGACGGAAGCGAGACGAGCTTCATGCGACTCGTCGTCTGTGGCGGGGCTGGCGATGGCAAGAGCACGCTGATCGATTGTCTTGCGCGCAGGTCGCAAATGCTCGACGACCGGGCCGCCGCCGCGCCTCCCTCCGAACGAGCCGCGATCGTTGCCGACAACCAGCCGCTGCCCGATGTCTCCTACCACCACATCTCGACGAGGCGGCGCGCCCTCATCGTCGCCGACACCCTGGCCGGCGACGGGTACACGCGAAACCTCGTTACCGGCGCCTCGACCGCCGACTGCGCGATCATCGTCGTCGACTCGACCAACCGTGGGCTCACGCGAACCAGGCGCTACGCGTTCCTCGCCGCCGCGCTCGGCATTCGCCATGCCGCGATTGCAGTCACCAAGATGGATCTTGTTGAGTACTCGGAGCGTGTGTTTCGCGAGGTCGAGCACACCTACGGCACCGCCGCAAGGGAGTTGGGTCTCGAGGACGTTGTCTGCATCCCCGTCTCAGGCCTGCGCGGCGACAATGTCGTCGAACGAAGCAACGCGACAGCCTGGTACGACGGGCCGACGGTCGCCGAGTACGTCGAGACCGTCGAGATCGATCGGGACACGAGACGGCCGACGCCGTTCCGGCTCCCGGTTCAGTGGGTAAGTCCGCCCGAGACCACCTCGGGCGGCCTCGCCGGAACCGTCGCGGGTGGAGTTGTTCGACGTGGCGACCCGGTTGGCGTCTATCCCGCGAACCTCAGATCAACGGTGGCGACCATCATCGGCTCGAACGGCGAAGTAGATGCAGCGACGAGCGGCCAGACGGTCATGCTCACACTGACCGACGACGTCGATCCGGAGCGCGGATCCATGCTCGCGGCGGTCGATGCGCCTCCCCAAATTGCCGACCAGTTCGAAGCGATGGTCTTCTGGTTGAGCGACGAGCCGATGTTGCAGGGGCGAACGTATCTCCTGCGCGTTGGGACGAATGTTGTCGACGCCACGATCACGCCGCTGAAGTACAAGGTCAACCTCGAAACGCTCGAGCATGTCGCCGCGCGTCAGCTGGATGTGAACGAGCTCGGCGTTTGCGCGATCGAGCTGTCAAGCCCGATCGCGTTCGATCCCTACGTCGAGAACCGCCACACCGGCGGCTTCATTCTGATCGACCGCCTGACCTATGAGACGGTCGGCGCCGGCCTCCTCCGCTTTGCCCTCCGTCGTTCGAGCAACGTGCGGTGGCAGATCCACGAGATCGACAAGCGGACGCGGGCTGTCGCCAAGCACCAGCAGCCGTGCGTCCTGTGGCTCACCGGTCTCTCCGGAGCCGGGAAATCGACCATCGCCGACCTCGTCGAGCGGAAGCTCCAGGGACGGGGCTACCACACGTACCTCCTCGACGGTGACAACGTCCGTCATGGCCTCAACAAGGATCTCGGCTTCACCGACGCCGATCGCGTCGAGAACATCCGTCGCGTCGCCGAGGTTGCGCGGCTCATGGTCGATGCCGGCCTGATTGTGATCGTCGCGTTCATCTCGCCGTTCGCGAGTGAGCGCGAGATGGCCCGTCACCTGGTCGAGGACGGAGAGTTCTTCGAGATCTTCGTCGACGCACCGCTGGCGCTCGCCGAGGAGCGCGATCCGAAGGGTCTCTATCTCAAGGCGCGCCGCGGCGAGTTGGCGAACTTCACCGGCATCGATTCCCCGTACGAGCCGCCAGACAATCCAGAGCTGCGCCTGGACACCAGCGCGCTCGTCCCCGAGGAGGCTGCGGACGCGGTGATCGACCTGATCGAGCGCCGCGGAATGCTCGGGGCCTGAGCCCCTTCCCGTGGTGCCGAGCGGCACGAAGCTCGGCGTGACCTGACCACGTCGCGTCCCTTCCTACCTGGCAGGAACCGCCTATGATCCGAGAAAGCCGGTGAGCGCCTCTCCGGCCACTTCGCCTGTACCGACCTTTGGACGCGTAAGGGAAACGTAGGAGCTCAAGTGGAACATGCTTTGACGCTTCACAGCTTTGTCCATCTACTCCGGCGGCGGAAACGGGTGGTCTTGGCAATGGTCGTGCTCCTGCCGCTGGCCGCCGCGGCGTGGTCCCTTTCCGAGCCGAAGGTCTATCAGGCGTCGGCGCGTGTCCTGCTCAGCCAGCAGAACCTCGCCAATCAGCTGTCAGGAGTCTCTGTGGGATCGGCTGTAGGCCAGCAGCCGGATCGGATCGCGCAGACGCAAGTAGGCGTCGCGCGGACAACGGCCGTCGCGGCGCGCGTGGTCGCGCGGGTTCGTGCTCCGGGTCTCACGGCCGGAGGGCTTCTCGCCAAATCCGGCGTCGCGGCGAACCCCAATGCAGACGTCCTCATCTTCTCCGTGAGGGACCGAAACCCGGCACTTGCGCGGCGCCTTGTCAACGCGTACGCAACGCAGTACACGGCCGTTCGCCACAAGCTGGATATCGCTCCGATTCTGCTGGCGCGCGCAAAGGTCGCAGCGACGTTGAAGCAGCTGGCGAAAGACGGCCGCGGCAGCACAGCCCTGCGAAGCGCGCTGATCGATCGCGATCAGACGCTGGCAACGATGGAGGCGCTTCAGACATCGAACGCGACGGTCATCCAGGAGGCGAACGGAGCGTCAAAGATTCAACCGCGACCGAAGCGGAACGCGATGCTCGCGCTGGTTCTCGGCGTGATCCTCGGGGTAGCCGCAGCCTACGTTTGGGAGACGCTCGATACACGTGTGAGGAACACCGATGACATCGGGCGGCTTCTCGGCGGAGTGCCGCTCCTCGCCCGCATCCCTGCCCCGAGCAAGAGTCTTCAGAGCGAGAACCGGCTCGTGATGATGGAGGATCCCCACGGAGACCAGGCCGAGCCGTTCCGGATGCTCAAGACGAATCTCGATTTCCTGGTGCAGGATCGCGACATTCGGACGATCATGGTCACCAGCGCGGTCAAGGGCGAGGGAAAGTCGACCACGATCGCGAACCTGGCGCTCGCTGTCGCACGATCGGCAAAGAATGTGGCGCTGGTCGATCTCGATCTCCGGGCGCCGACGATCGCCACGTTTTTTGGCCTTCGAGGCCCAGGTGTCACACAAGTCGCGCTCGGCACTGTTTCCCTCGAGGACGCGCTCGTACGGATCCCCATTCCAGAGCAGCTGACGCAGCCTGGATCGCGCAGGCTGCCCGAGTATTGGGATGCGGCGCTCACCGTCCTCCCGGCGGGCGCAATACCACTCGACCTGGGAATGTTTCTGGACTCGCAAGCGCTGAGCAGGATCCTCGACAGCCTGCGGCAGACGTTCCATGTCGTGCTCATCGATGCTCCGCCAGCGTTGCAAGTAGGCGATCCGATGAGCTTGAGTCGCACGGTCGACGCGGTCTTCGTTGTCACGCGCCAGAACGTCGTGCGTCGCCCGATGCTTCGCGAGCTCGAGCGGATGCTCACGATGACGCAAGCGCGCGTGCTCGGGTTCGTTTCGACGGACGCGCTGATCGACGTCGCAGGCTATGGCTACGGCTACGGCTACGGCTATGGGTACGGGTACGGCTCTGAGGCTGCCCGTACCGGCTCGGGCACACGGGAAGCGACAGCGAAGGTTGAAGGAGTGGCATAGCCCACCTGGCCCGGCACGGGGACTGACTCACGTCAGCCGAGCCCGAAACGCGGCACGTCCGGAATCGCAGCCCGTTCGGTAACCGCGGAGCGTCCCCGTGATCGTCAGCGGCTTGACAAACCTTCCGCTGAGGACGACGGTGCCGCGAAGACCCCCGAGTGAGCGGCGAGTCGTGAAGCTACCGCGAGAGGACAGGGGGATGTCGAGGAGGACGAGCCGTCCGAGACACCTCATGGTCGACTGAAACTGCGCTGTTCTGCCGCCCGGCGCGACGCGGATCTGGCCGTCCGCACCGAAGACGTAGTTGCCCCACGGTATTGGCTGGGGCTGCATATTCACATCGGTTTTGACGGCCGGCAGCTTGCGATTGTCCGCAAGCGCCCCGACCGCAACGAAGCCGGCGATCGCAAGAGCCGCTACGAAGCGGCTGCCGTTGCCGCTTCGGCGGACGGGTGCGGCGTCGAGCGCCTCCTGTCGCGGCGCGGAGGCGGCCCGCGGAGGGCGGAGGGCAACAGGCCAGGCAAACATCTCCGAGGGGCGCTCCGGCAGCCCGGCCCGCGCGCTCTCGGCGAGGTCGGGAGACACGAGCACGAGCTCGGGAGACACGTCTCTGCCCTGAGACGCCATGGTTCCTCGAAGTTCGGCTCGATCGACACGCCCTCCTGCCCCGATCGCCCTTTGGGTGGATGGAGGTAGGTGCAGCTGCAATGAGGAGGGCGCGGTTTCCCGCGCCCTCTCTCCCCGGGGGGTCGTTCGCTCGGGAAGGCGATACCTCGAATTGCGCCTGGCGGTCGGCTGCAACCCGACACTCGCGATATCGTCGCGTGACTTGCAGCGGAGTACACCCGAATAGGGGAAATGGATCTCCTGAACGAAACTTCCTCTGACTCGGAGCGCTCGACCAATCCCTGGGTCTTCTTCACGACCTACTGGCTCGTGCTGCTCGTGATCGCGCGCGAGCCAAACTGCCGCATCCGCGAGATCGCAGCGCTCGTCGGCATCACCGAGCGCAGAGCCCAGTCGATCGTCCACGAGCTCGAGGCCGAGGGATACGTCAAGGTTCAGAAACGCGGCCGCCGCAACGCCTACGAGCTGAATGACGACGCCACGCTGCGACACCCGCTCGTCAAGGGGAGGCCGATCAAGCCGCTCCTTGCCATGCTCACCGAGGGCGACGCGGTCGGCTCGGGGTCGAGCCTACCCTAAATGGCGTCTTAGGGTTGCGCAGTGCCGTTTACGCTCAGAAACATCAAGAGAGATCTCGAGGACCTCGGCTCGAGGTTCGACGGAGCGCCGGACCTGGAGTTCCGCGCGGCGACCAAGGCGCTCGAGCTCGAGCACTCCGCCCTGAGTTACCAGCGTGTCCCGCCCGGCTATCGCTTTCCGTACGGCCACACGCACGCGACGCAAGAAGAGGTGTACGTGGTCGTGCGCGGGAGCGGCCGGATGAAGCTCGACGACGAGATCGTGGAGCTCAGGGAGTGGGACGCGGTACGCGTCCCGCCCGGCACGTGGCGAGGGTACGAGGCCGGGCCGGAGGGCCTCGAGATCCTCGTTGTCGGCGCGCCCAATCTCGGCGAGGCTCCGCGCGAAGACGTCGACGGGCAGCGCGACTGGTGGGCCGGCTAGCCGCGATCAGCCGGGACGTCTCGGAACCCGAAATAGAGGCCAAGGTCGTACACGATCTTGATCGCGCCGGCGAGCAGGAAGGGCAGCCCGAGGCCGGCGCCGACGGCGGCGCCTGCGAGGATCGGGCCGAGCGGCCTTGTCACGTAGCGCGCGGCGTTCGTGTACGCAGCCGCCGCCGTCTGCTCGCCGGGATCGACAACAGCCATGACGTACGCCTGCCTTGCCGGGACGTCCATCTGGCTGAGCGCGAAGCGGGCGAGCAACAAGACGATTGCCGTCGGCAGGTTCGGTGCGAACGCGACGCCGATCAGCAGGAGGTTCGAGGGCAGGTGGCTGAAGACCATCGTGGCCAGCAGACCGAAGCGCCCGGCGAGCCTGACCGCGATCTGAAACGAAACGGCCTGGAGAATGCCGATCGAGAAGAACACGATCCCGAGCGTTTCCGGCGAGGCGCCGTACTTGCGCGTGAACAAGTACGCGATCAGCGTCTGCGGCACGAGCCCACCGCCGAGGCTGTCGAGCGCGAAGAGGCCTGACAGCCGAAGGACGATGCCCCGCGCCTTGTGGATCGGCGGTCGCGGTTCGGCTTCGAGCCCGACGCCCTGCTCGACGCGCGAGGAGAGGCGAGCGCTCGCAAGCAGACCGGCGAAAGCTGCGACCGGGTACGCGAGGAGCCAGTGCGGTGACGAACCGGCGATCGCGACCAAGGCCCCGGCCGAGCCCGCGAGGGTGGCGACGCTGTTGTACATGCCGAAGAGCCGGGTCGGATCCGGTCCAGTGTGCGGGAGCATCGCCTGCTCGAGCGAGGTGAAAGGGCCCGACTCGACGACGTCGGGAGAGAGCGTTCCGGTCAGGGCAACCAGGACGAGTGCGGGCAGCCAGTCGGTGAGGGCGAGAACAGTTCCAGCTGCCGCCATCGCGAGCAGCAGGATCCGGTAACAGCGCCGCCGCCCGAGCCGGTCGCCGTAGCGGGCGAGGAGCATCGACACGAGTCCGGCCCCCGCCAGCAGCGCGGCGAGGACGCCTCCGACTTCCGCCCCCGAGAGGCCGCGCCGAGCGAGCGACTCGCCGATCAGAACGGCTCCGAGCCCGTAGGCGACCGCCCGGAACGCCTGCACCGCGATCAGCCGCCGGGCGTCCACGCGTAGGCCCAGCATCCGCCTAACCCGGCGCGTACACAGCTGCGCCGCCGCTCTCGGGACAGAAGACATACACGTGATGCGAGACGGGGTCGACGGTCAGCGTGTGGGCGCCAACTTCCGTCTCGGTCGTTCCAAGCCGCGTCAGGTCTCCGTCGGTGCCGAATGTGCAGACCACGCCGGGTTCGCCGACAGCGACGTAGAGACGGCGCAATTCGTCGTCATGCCAGACGACGTCAGGGGCGCCCGGCAGCGGCAAAGACTGCGATACGGCTCCACTGTCGCGGTCGAGGGCGACGAGCTGTCCGCCATCCGCCGCGCACAGCAGCCTGTTCCCGTCCAGCCAGAGGCCGTGCGGGCCCATGCTCGGTACGTCGTAGCGGCGAACGATCTCGATCCGTGCGCAGTCGATGACCACGATCACCGCCGGGTCGCGGATGTTCGCGTACACCACTTGGCGGCGTTCGTCGAAGGCGGCCCAGCGCGGGCGACCTGGTAACGGCAGCCCGGCGATTACCTCGAGCCGGTCGACGTCGATCACAGAACTCGTGCAGGCCTCCCCGAGTGGATCGCCGAGGTTGAAGCTGTAGAGGCGCCGTGAAGCCCGGTCGTACGCGAGCCCGTTCGGATGAGGCCCGACCTCGACTTGCCCGAGGAGCTCCTCGTCAGAGCAACGGAAGACGCTGACTCGCGCGCAGCCGCGGTCGGAGGTAAAGAGCCGATCGTGTTCGATGTCGATGAGGACCCCGGCGACACCGGGAAGTTCGGGCAGGCAACCCACCAGCCGCTGTTCGGCGGAGTCGAGGATGTCGACTCGGTTCGCTCCGGTATGTGCGACATAGATGCGGCGTTCCGGTGTGTACGCGTCGGCATGGTCGAAGCCCGCCTCGTCTCCAGGCGGCAGCGGGATGAATCCGATCCGCTGGAGCGGCATCAACCTGCGGCGTCGCTCTCGACTTCGTGCCGGCACCATGCGTAGAGCGCGTCGTAGACGGGTAGCGAAAGCTCCAGCTGACGATGATCACCGAGGTCGAGCAGGTGGAACCCCTCCGCGACCGCGAGCAGTCCGCGCGATTGCGGAGTGGCATCGCGATCGTCGGCGACGTCGGCGCCGTGGACGATACGTGCCAGGAGGTTGAGCGCCGGATCGTCGAGCTCGTACTCCTCGACCAGCACCTCGAACGAGCAGAGGCCGTCGCGGTGCGTGTAGCGGGCATGCGGCGCGTCGTACGAGTGAGCCGCTTCCCGCTCGGCGACCTCGAGTACCTGGTCGGCCGGCACGTAGAGAAACTCGGCCTCGGGGTCGATGAACTTCTTGATCAGCCACGGGCATGCAATGCGATCGGTCTTCGGCCGTTCACGCGTCACCCACTTCATCGCGCTCCTCCTTCTCGTCTAAGATGATAGGCAACCGTGGTTACAGAGTCTAAACCACCGCGCGCCCAGTGGGTGCTCTTGGCTTACAAGATCCCGCGTGAGCCCTCCACGCCGAGAATCGCGATCTGGCGCAAGCTCCGCCGGCTCGGCGCCGCACAGCTCCTCGACGGGCTCGTCGCTCTGCCTCTTGACAGCCGCAATCGCGAGCAGCTCGAATGGGTCGCCGCCGAGATCACCGCCGCAGACGGCGAGTCAAGCCTCTGGATCGGCGAGCTCCTGAGCCGTGCCAACGAGAGAGAGCTCGCCGCGCGAATGACCGCAACGATTACCGCCGAGTACGAAGCCCTGATCGCAGACGCAGAGCGCGTCCGCGAGCAAGCATCGGGGGGTGGCCGCCGTTCGCTCGCCCGCCTCCGCCGCGAGCTTCGACGCGTCCGCGCTCGCGACTACTTCCCCCCACCCGAGCGCGAACACGCTCAACAGGCGATCGACGCGCTGGCGCACGCGCTCGAGGAGGTACCACAGTGAGGTGGGCGACGCGCGCACACTGCCACGTCGACCGCGCGGCCTGCGCCTGGCTGATCCGCCGCTTCATCGATCCGGATGCGCAGTTCGTGTTCGTCGACGACCCCGATGAGATCCCCGGCGACGCAACCCCGTTCGACATCGCCGACGTCGAGCTCTCACACCACAACGGCGAGTGCAGCTTCGAGGCGTTCCTCCGCCGCTACGACTTCGCCGACCCGGTCCTCTGGGAGATCGCCCGGATCGTCCACGAAGCGGACCTCGCAGACGAACGCTACGACGCACCCGAGGCACCCGGACTCGATGTGCTTCTGCGCGGCCTGTCCATGACGCACTCCGACGATGACCTGCTCGCCCTCGCCGCCGACCTGTTCGACGGCCTGTACGAGTACCGCAAACGCGCGATCCTGCTCGGACGCGA
>JACXTT010003534.1_pt1 | contig 23988 bp, 23 predicted proteins | sample 9270951 | NCBI WGS metagenome assembly JACXTT01 (sample SAMN15532306, study PRJNA645909) | rock metagenome | isolation source: weathered quartz diorite | place: Puerto Rico | collected 2017-06-21
TACCTCGTTACCATTGAAACCCCCAGTGGCTCGCCCCATCTAATTGGCATATATCACTGTACAGGTGCCCCATGAGCGAGCAGCAGGAATTCCCTGAACACCCGACCTTACAGGCCGACACCGAACACACCGCCGACGACGCCCACGCCGGCACCGGCTTGGCGCTGCCCGGGCAGAACCTGCCGGACAAGGTCTATATCATCCCGATCCACAACCGCCCGTTCTTCCCGGCCCAGGTGCTGCCGGTGATCGTCAATGAAGAACCCTGGGCCGAGACCCTGGAGCTGGTGAGCAAGTCCGAGCACCACTCCCTGGCGCTGTTCTTCATGGAGACGCCCAGCGAAGACACCCGCCATTTCGACACCAAGGCCCTGCCTGAGTACGGCACCCTGGTGAAGGTGCACCATGCCAGTCGCGAAGGTGGCAAGTTACAGTTTGTCGCCCAGGGCCTGACCCGGGTGCGCATTCGTAGCTGGCTCAAGCACCATCGCCCGCCGTATCTGGTGGAAGTCGAATACCCGCACCAGCCGAGCGAGCCGACCGACGAGGTCAAGGCCTACGGCATGGCCCTGATCAATGCGATCAAGGAGCTGTTGCCGCTCAACCCGCTGTACAGCGAAGAGCTGAAGAATTACCTCAACCGCTTCAGCCCCAACGACCCGTCGCCGCTGACAGACTTCGCCGCTGCTCTCACTTCCGCGACAGGCAACGAGCTGCAGGAAGTGCTCGATTGCGTGCCGATGCTCAAACGCATGGAAAAAGTCCTGCCGATGCTGCGCAAGGAAGTCGAAGTCGCACGGCTGCAAAAGGAAATCTCCGCCGAGGTGAACCGCAAGATCGGCGAGCACCAGCGCGAGTTCTTCCTCAAGGAGCAGCTCAAGGTCATCCAGCAGGAATTGGGTCTTACCAAGGACGACCGCAGCGCCGATGTCGAGCAGTTCGAGCAGCGCTTGCAGGGCAAGGTCCTGCCGGCCCAGGCGCAAAAGCGCATCACCGAGGAGATGGGCAAGCTGTCGATCCTCGAGACCGGCTCGCCGGAGTATGCCGTCACCCGCAACTACCTGGAGTGGGCCACGGCCCTGCCCTGGGGCGTGTATGGCGAAGACAAGCTCGACCTCAAGCACGCGCGCAAGGTGCTGGACCAGCATCATGCCGGTCTGGATGACATCAAGGCGCGCATCCTCGAGTTCCTTGCGGTCGGCGCCTACAAGGGCGAGATCAGCGGTTCCATCGTCCTGCTGGTGGGGCCGCCGGGGGTGGGCAAGACCAGCGTCGGCAAATCCATCGCCGAATCCCTCGGGCGGCCGTTCTACCGCTTCAGCGTCGGCGGCATGCGCGACGAGGCGGAGATCAAGGGCCATCGTCGCACCTACATCGGTGCCCAACCGGGCAAGCTGGTGCAGGCCTTGAAAGAGGTTGAGGTGATGAACCCGGTGATCATGCTCGACGAGATCGACAAGATGGGCCAGAGCTTCCAGGGCGACCCGGCTTCGGCGTTGCTGGAAACCCTCGACCCGGAACAGAACGTCGACTTCCTCGACCACTACCTGGACCTGCGCCTGGACCTGTCGAAAGTGCTCTTCGTCTGCACCGCCAACACCCTGGACTCCATCCCTGGCCCGTTGCTGGACCGCATGGAAGTGATTCGCCTGTCGGGCTACATCACCGAGGAAAAACTCGCCATCGCCAAGCGCCACCTGTGGCCCAAACAGTTGGAGAAAGCCGGCGTCAGCAAAAGCAGCCTGAGTATCAGCGACAGTGCCTTGCGCGCGGTGATCGACGGTTACGCCCGGGAAGCCGGGGTGCGTCAGCTGGAGAAGCAACTGGGCAAGCTGGTGCGCAAGGCGGTGGTCAGGTTGCTGGAAGAACCGGACGCGGCGATCAAGATCGGCAACAAGGATCTCGAAGCCTCGCTGGGCATGCCGGTGTTCCGCAACGAACAGGTGCTCTCCGGGGTCGGCGTGATCACGGGTCTGGCCTGGACCAGCATGGGCGGTGCGACCCTGCCGATTGAAGCGACCCGCATCCACACGCTCAACCGGGGTTTCAAGCTCACCGGGCAGTTGGGTGAGGTGATGAAGGAGTCGGCGGAGATCGCCTACAGCTACGTCAGCTCGCACCTGAAGCAGTATGGCGGCGACCCGGAGTTCTTCGACAAGGCCTTCGTGCACCTGCATGTGCCGGAAGGCGCTACGCCGAAAGACGGCCCCAGCGCCGGGGTGACCATGGCCAGCGCGCTGCTGTCCCTGGCGCGCAACCAGCCGCCGAAAAAGGGCGTGGCCATGACCGGTGAACTGACGCTGACCGGGCATGTGTTGCCGATTGGCGGGGTGCGGGAAAAAGTGATTGCGGCGCGGCGGCAGAAGCTCTTCGAGCTGATCCTGCCGGAAGCCAACCGTGGGCATTTCGAGGAGTTGCCGGATTACTTGAAGGAAGGCATTACAGCGCACTTCGCCAAGCGTTTCGCGGATGTGGCGAAGATTCTGTTCTAGACAAGGTAATTTGCGGTAGGCCCCCGACCTGTAGGAGCCAGCTTGCTGGCGATTGCGATCTGACCGTCGACATCTTTGTCGCCTGACAAACCGCTATCGCCAGCAAGCCGGCTCCTACAGTCCGCGTTTTTTGCGAAATGGCGGGGCAGGACGCTCTCTGTACCCTCATCCGGCGTCACAGGTTATGCTCGGTCATCGCTGTAATAACTGGAGACACTATGACCCCGACTCGCCTGCTGCTGCCGTTAAGCCTCGCCTTGCTCGCCGCCTGTGCCCAGCAACCGCGCCAGAACGTGACGCTGGAGAAACAAAGTGACTGCCCGATGCAACTCAAGACCGGGCAGACCATGATCCTCAGCCTGCCCAGCAACCCCACCACCGGCTATCGCTGGGCCATCCAGGACTCGGCGGGCGGCGTGCTGAAAAGCCTGGGACCTGAGGTCTACCACAATCCGGACGACAACGGCCTGGTGGGTAGCGGTGGCCAATCGACCTGGCGCTTCCAGGCCTTCGCCGCCGGCACCGGGCGCTTGCGCCTGACCTACCAGCAACCCTGGGAGCCGGAAGCGGCGCCGGCACAAAGCTTCGACTGCCCGATCACGGTGAACTGACATGCCTTGGCTGATTCTCGCCCTGATGGGAGCCGTGGCATTTCTCTATGGGGTCAGCATCGAATCAACGCTATTGTGCCTGCTGACCAAGCCGGTGCCGGTGCTCGCCCTGCTCGGCTGGTTGCACGATGCGCCGATGGGCGGGTATCGACGCTGGATCGGCCTGGGCCTGATCTTTTCCCTGCTGGGGGATGTGTTGCTGGCCTGGCCGGGCGATCTGTTCGTGTTCGGCCTGGGTGCATTCCTGGTCGCGCACCTGGCCTACCTCAAGGCTTACCTGAGCGACTGCCGGCGGCTGGCGGTCCTGCCCTTGCTGTTGGCGCTGGTCATCGGCGGCGTGTTGCTGGGCATCCTGATGTCCAAGGGACTGGGCGAGCTGCTGATCCCTGTCAGCGTTTATGCCCTGGCTATCAGCGCCATGCTCTGGCGTGCCCTGGCCCGCCTGGGCAGCGCAGTGCCCAAGCGTTCCGCCCTGCTGGCGGCCGCGGGCGCACTGACCTTCGCCTTCTCCGACAGCCTGATCGGGATTGATCGCTTCGTGGTCAAGTTCGCCGCGGCGCCCTACCTGATCATCATTGCCTACTGGCTGGGGCAGTGGGGGATTGCGGCTTCGGTGTTTAGCCAAAAACCGCGCTGAACGCGGCCAGCCTTGTAGGAGCAAGCTTGCTCGCGATGAACGTCAACGATAACGCGGGGTACCTGATACCCAGCGGTGCCTGGACTACCATCGCGAGCAAGCTCGCTCCTACAAGTTTCCACGGCTCTTGGGCCCGGCGTTTTATCCGACAAAGCGCGCATCGCATCGCCAACTTGGCTAAAATGCCCGCCTTTTCAGCATCCGCCGGAACCGTCGTGAGCAAAGAACCCGATCGCCTTTTCGCCCAGCCCCTGGCCCAAGTGCCGGACTTCGCCTTCAACGAAGACGTGGTGCGGGTCTTTCCGGACATGATCAAGCGCTCGGTGCCCGGCTACCCGACCATTGTCGAGAACCTCGGCGTGCTCGCCGCGCAATTCGCACAGCCGAACAGCGTGCTCTACGACCTGGGCAGCTCCCTCGGCGCGGTGACCCAGGCCCTGCGCCGCCATGTGCGCAGCGACGGTTGCCGGGTCATCGCGGTGGATAACTCCGCGGCCATGGTCGAACGCTGCCGCGAATACCTCAACGGCCAGGACTCGATGTTCCAGGAGCTGCTGCCGGTGGAAGTGATCGAGGGCGATATCCTCGCCCTGGAATTCCAGCCTACCTCGGTGGTGGCGCTGAACTTCACCCTGCAATTCATCGCCCCCGAACAGCGCCTGGCCCTGCTCACGCGCATCCGCCAGGCGTTGCTGCCCGGTGGCGCGCTGATCCTCTCGGAAAAACTGCGCTTCAACGACAGCGAGGAGCACGCGCTGCTCACCGACCTGCACGTTGCCTTCAAGCGCGCCAACGGCTACAGCGAACTGGAAATCGCCCAGAAACGCAGTGCCATCGAAAACGTCATGAAACCCGACAGCCTCGAAGAACACCGCGAACGCCTGCTGGCGGCGGGTTTCTCGAAAGTCGTGCCCTGGTTCCAATGCCTTAACTTTGCCTCGTTGATTGCCCTGCCATGATTGATCTGTTCCCTCTCGCCCGCCGTCTGGCACATACCCCGCTGGCCAAATGGGCCAGCGGCCTGCAAGCGCAACTCGATGCCAGGATGGAAAAAGGTCATGGCGACCTGGAGCGCTGGCAGAGCGCGCTCGATGCGCTGCCGAAGATCATGCCGACCCAGGTCGATTTGCTGAACGGCCTGACCCTGGACAGCGACTGCGACGAGGCCACCCGCGCTGAAATGCGCACGGCGCTGATGGGCTTGTCGCCCTGGCGCAAAGGCCCGTTCGACCTGTTCGGCGTGCATGTCGACACCGAATGGCGCTCGGACTGGAAATGGTCGCGGGTCGCCCCGCACCTGGACCTCAAGGGCAAGCGCATTCTCGATGTCGGCTGCGGCAACGGCTACTACATGTGGCGCATGCTCGGGGCCGGCGCGGACACGGTGATCGGCGTCGATCCGAACTGGTTGTTCTTCTGTCAGTTCCAGGCGGTGCAGCGCTACCTGGCGCAGTCATCGGCCTGGCACCTGCCGTTCCCCTTCGAGGATCTGCCAGCCAACCTGGAAGGCTTCGACACGGTGTTTTCCATGGGCGTGTTCTACCATCGGCGCTCGCCCATCGAGCATTTGCTGGCGCTCAAGGACTGCCTGGTCAAGGGTGGCGAGCTGGTGCTGGAAACCCTGGTGGTGGAAGGTGACGCGAATCAGGTGCTGGTGCCGGAGGACCGCTATGCGCAAATGCGTAATGTCTGGTTCCTGCCGTCGGTGCCGGCGCTGGAGCGCTGGTTGCGCCGCGCCGGGTTCAGCGATGTGCGCTGTGTCGATGTGAGCGTGACCACGGTGCAGGAACAGCGCGGGACCGAGTGGATGAAGTACCAGTCGCTGAGCGATTTCCTCGATCCGGAGGATCACAGCAAGACTATCGAAAGGCTGCCGGCGCCGATGCGGGCGGTGATTGTGGCCCGAAAATAGAGACGTGTAGGAGCGAGCTTGCTCGCGATGGACGTCAACGATAACGCGGGGAACCTGATACCCCGCGGAGCCTGGACCACCATCGCGAGCAAGCTCGCTCCTACAGTAATCAAGTAATCAGCGCCCGCGTCGGGCCTTGAAGAACTCGCTGAGGATGGTCCCGCACTCCTCGGCCAGCACCCCGCCTTCGCACAGCACCCGGTGATTCAGGAAGCCCTGGGTAAAGAACTGCCCCTGGCTCTGCACGATCCCGGCCTTGGGCTCCAGCGCACCATAGACCACCCGCGCGATCCGCGAATGCACGATCAACCCGGCGCACATGCTGCACGGCTCCAGGGTCACGTACAACGTGCTGCCCGGCAGCCGATAGTTATCGACGGCCTGGGCGGCGGCGCGGATCGCGACCATCTCGGCATGGGCACTCGGATCGCTGCCGCTGATCGGGCAATTGAAACCCCGCCCGATGATCTCGCCGTCCTGCACCAGCACCGCGCCCACCGGCACCTCACCCAACAGCGCCCCCTGGGCGGCCAGCGCCAGGGCTTCACGCATGAAGTCCTGGTCGCGACTGCGATCGATGATCGACGCGGGTCGTATCTGACGCATCAAGCCACCTCGATGGCGGCCATCAGGCCGGTTTCCATATGGTCGACCACATGGCAATGGAACATCCACACCCCCGGGTTATCGGCGACCAACGCCACCCGCGCGCGCTCGTTCTTGCCCAGCAGGTAGGTGTCGGTGAAGTACGGCGTGATCAGCTTGCGGTTCGAGGCGATGACCTTGAAGCTCATGCCGTGCAAGTGGATCGGGTGCTGATACTGGGTCATGTTCTTGAATTCGAAAATATAGCTCTTGCCCTTCACCAGCTTGGCGATAGGCCGGTCGGCGCAGGTCTTGTCAGTGATATCCCAGGCCTTGCCGTTGATCTGCCAGAGACTGGGTGGCCGGCCATTATCGACGTTCACCGACACCGAGCCAACCCATTCGAAATTGAAGTTGAGCTTTTCGGCGTTCGCCAAGTCCGGCTCGGCCACCGGATTGGCCGGCAAGGCCTTCGGCCAACCGCTCGGCGTGCCGCTGGCGGCCACTGAACGAAAGGTCGCCAGGCGCACCGGGCCATTGCGCAGGGACAGTTCTTCACCCACCGGCGGGGCCTTGATCGCCAGGCAGATACGCATGCCCGGGCCCAACCAGTACTCCTTGCCCAGCGGGCGCGGCTCGATCGGGTTGCCATCCAGCGCATAGATCCGCGCCTCGACACCGGGGATATTAAGGCGGTAGGTCAGGGTGTTGTCGAGGTTGAGCAGGCGGACCCGGGTGATCTGTCCCGCCGGCAAGTCGACCACGGCCTGGGACACGCCGTTGACGGTCGACAGCCCGCCCGCCGTCCCCCCGCGAGCGGCTTCGCGGGGAATGCTGAAAGGCACGAAGGCACCGGCTTCATCGACGTGCCAGCTTTTCAGGCTCAAGGTGCGTTCGTGCTGGAAACCAGTGGGTTCGCGCTCCTCGACGATCAGCGGCCCGACCAAACCGCGTCCCAACTCTTCACTGCTGTTGACGTGGGGGTGATACCAGAAGCTGCCGGCATCCGGGACGCGGAACTTGTAGTCGAAGTACTCACCGGGCAGCACCGGCAGTTGCGACACGTAGGGCACGCCGTCCATTTCCAGCGGCAGGCGGATGCCGTGCCAGTGAATGGTGGTGGCCACCGGCAGGTGGTTGATGAAACGCACCCGCAACCACTCGCCCTGGCGCACCCGCAACTCGGTGCCCGGCGCCGACGGGCCAAACGCCCAGGCCGGGGTCTTGTGCCCGGCCACCAGTTCGACGTCCAGCGGGGCGGCAATCAGCTCATAGTCATGACCGGCGTCGGCATCGGCCATTTTCCCCAGCCAGTAACGCGATGCACCGCCGGCGCCAACGCCCACTACTGCAAGACCGGCCAGTCCACCGAGTATCTGTCGACGGGTAAAGGACATGAACGCAACAACCTCACCTGATAAGCGCACACCAGGGCGCGCAAAAGGCGAATACGATACACCCGCAGTTGCGAAACGCTAAGGAAATCAGTCCAGCCCCAGCAACAAATGGAGCACACCACCGGCCAGTATCATTACCCCGGCGACGCCCGCCGCACGCAATGCCGGCTGGTCGACCCGGCTACTGTCATTCAACGTCACGCGCATGCGCGTCAGTGCCACACGCTGCTGGGACTTGAGATTAGCCTCGCCCCCCAGGGCCGCGACGATCTCCGGCCGTAGCGCCGCTGGCGCCTCGGAATCCGACATGCGCGGTTGATCCGGCACCAGGTCCGGCGTCAGTGCTTTCCAGAACGCCTGCTGAAATTTCTCGAACATGTTCAGTTCTCCAGGACCCGCGGCTCAACCGCCGTGGCTTGTTGATGATCGAGCAAGGCTTCACGCACCTGACCGGCGTTTTCCAGGCCGAGAATGTGCTGGGCCAGCGCCTGGCACTCCAGCAGCTCGACCTCGCGGACCGCCGCCTTGATCGCCGGAATCAGCGGCACGCTGACCGACAGTTCATCCACTCCCAGGCCCAGCAGCACCGGCACCGCCAGCACCTCGGAGGCCAGCGCGCCACACACGCTGACCGGCTTGCCATGGGCATGGGCGGCTTTCACGGTAGTGGCGATCAGGCGCAATACCGCCGGGTGCAGGCTGTCGGCCTGGCTCGCCAGTTGCGGATGGTCACGGTCCATGGCCAGGGTGTACTGGGTCAGGTCATTGGTGCCGATGGAAAAGAAGTCCACCTCGGGGGCGAACAGGTCGGCCATCAAGGCCGCCGCCGGCACTTCGATCATGATCCCCAGTTTCGGCAGTGCCTTGAGGCCCAACGCCAGCGCTTCATCCTCGAGGAACTGCCGCGCCTGCCGTAACTCGGACAGTTGGGTGATCATCGGCAACATGATGTGCAGTTGCGTCAGTCCGGCACAGGAGAGAATCGCCCGCAGTTGCTGGCGCAACAGTTCCGGACGTTGCAGGCACAGGCGAATCCCGCGCAGGCCGAGAAAGGGGTTGGCTTCACTGTCCATTGGCACGTAGGCCAGGGGTTTGTCGCCGCCGACATCGAGGGTGCGCACCACCAGATTGCGTCCAGGTCCCAGGGCCCGGGCAATGGCCGAATACGTCGCGCCCTGCTCCTCGACGCTCGGCGCGCGCTGGCGTTCCAGATAGAGAAACTCGGAACGCAGCAGACCGACGCCTTCGCCACCCAGGGTCAACGACTGCTCCACCTCTTGCAGCGACGCGACATTGGCGGTCACCTCGACACGATGACCGTCACGGGTACAAGCCACCTCGGCCGCCTGTTCCGTTTCACGCTGGCGACGCTGGCGTTGCTCCTGGCGCTTGACCAGCAGGCGCTGGACATCGGCCTCTTCCGGCATCAGGTGCAAGCGTCCGAGATCGGCGTCGAGCAGTACCTGGGTGCCGGCGGGCACCTTCAGGACTTCGGCGGGCAAGCCGCAAAGGGCCGGCAAACCGAACGCACGGGCCAGGATCGCCACATGGCTGGTCGCCCCGCCACCGACGGTGGCGAACCCGAGGACCTTGCAGGTGTCGAGCGCCGCCGTTTGCGACGGGGTCAGTTGCTCGGCAATCAGGATCGCGTCGTCCGGCAGTTCGGCGACCCGCTCCGGGACGCCGAGAATCAGCCGCAGCACGCGCTGGCCGACGTCCTTCAAGTCCAGCGCACGCTCTGCCAGCAAACTGCTGCCCAAGCGCTCGAACAATGCGCAGGTGTCCTCGGTGGCCTGGCGCCAGGCGAACGCCGCGCTTTTGCCCTGGGTCAGCAGCACTTGGGCCTGCTCCAACAGGCTCGGGTCCTCCAGCAACTCCTGGTGCGCACGGAAAATCTGCGCCTGGGTGCCGCCCTCGGCGTTATCCCGCAGGGTCTGCAAGGCCAGGGTCGCCTCGCCCAGGGCCCGTTCGAGCGACGCGCGTTCATGGGCTTCATCAACCCCCAACTCCGCCACTTCCAGCCGCTGTTCGGCCACCTGCACCACCCGACCGAACGCCGATCCCGGTGAGGCGCACACGCCACGCAACAAAGTCGGCGAAGACGCCTCGACCACCCCCGCAACCTCCATCGCAACCGCAGGCTCGAGCGCTTCGCCACAACCGTCGGCCAGCAGGACCGCCAACGTGTCGACGGCGGCCTGGGCATCCTCGCCCACCGCGCTGACCTGCAACACATCGCCACGCACCGTCTGCAAGGCCATGATCGCCACCAGCGACTTGGCGTTCGCGCTGTCCTGGCGCCGATGCACCACGATGCTCGCGGCAAAGCCCTTCGCCGCCTGGGCGAGCACCGCCGCCGGGCGCGCGTGCAGGCCATTGGCATTGGGCAAGGTCACGGGGCTGGAGAACAACGCCTCGCCCTCCTCTTCCAGCACAGCACCCGCGCAAGTAGCGTTGCGCTCTATCAACATCAGCGGCTCGCCGCTTTCAACCAAGCCATTGGCCGCTGCCGGTCGCGTGAACGTCTCGCCACTGACCACCAGCACCAGGGTCAGCAGGCTGCGGGCGTGCAGGGCGATGTAGTCGGCATCGAACTCGATCAGCGCCTGCCCGGCCACGACCCGCTCGCCCTCCCGGACCCGTGCAGTGAAGCCCTTGCCCGCCAGTTGCACGGTGTCCAGGCCGATATGCATCAGCACCTGCACGCCTTGGTCGTCGGTAATGCTGACGGCGTGGCCGCTGGCCTGGAGATTGCTCACCACCCCGGCCAACGGCGCGCAAAGCACCCCGGACGTCGGGTCGATGCACAGGCCATCGCCGATCATGCGACTGGAGAACACAGGATCAGGTACCTGATCCAGCTCGATCAGCACCCCGGACAGGGGCGCGAGCAATTCCAGGGAAGGGGTTGCGCTCATGACATCACCTTTATCGTTGTTCTTTGACGCGCCGGCGCGGCGAAGGCCCCGCCAGCATAGGGCTTATTTCCACCAATACTCGACCTGCACACCGAAATTGGAGCCATGCAGGGCACTGCCGAAGGCACCGGTATCGGACAAGGCCGAACCCGCCGCCAGCTCATTGGCCGCACGCTGGGCCGCCGCGTTCCAACTGGCATAGGTGTAGTAGAGACGCACCTCGGGGCGGGCCCAGAAATCCGCGCCCTTGGGCGACCAGGTGGGGGCGAAGGTAAACTTGCTGAGCTTGCGGGTGCCGCCCGTGGCCTCGATCTGGTCATGGCCCAATTCGGTCACCAGCTTGAACTGCTCGGTAATCGCATAGGACGGGCGTACCCCCAGGGACATCCAGGTCTGGCCCTGGCCGTCGGGGCGGATATCCTTCTGGTACACGGCCTCGATCTGCCCGCCGAAGCGCGGCGTCACCTGCCAGTCGAAAAACTCGACCGCGCGGTAGCTCTTGTTGCTGCTGTCCAGCGTCGTGTCGCCGGTGTAGCCCAATCCGGTGCCCGGCCCTTCGCCGTATTGCAGGGCGAACTTGTTCTTGCCGCCGAGGAAGTTCTTCTGCACATGCTGCGCGGTGATTGCCCAACCCTGGTGGGTATCGCGACGATCCGGCGCGTCGATGTAACTGGCACCGAACTCCAGTTCGCCGTCGGGATTGACCTTGAAGCCGGCGACGTTGAAGTCGTGACGGTTGATATAGTCCTTCTGGTACAGGTTGTCCTTGCGCGAGAAGGCGTAGCTGTATTTCAGGTCGCCGATCTTCACGTCCTCGATACCGCCACCAGTACCGCTCTGGTTCCAGTAGTAGAAGTCGGAGATATGGATGTCGTTACGCTTGTAGTAACGCCGTCCGGCCCACAGTGAACCGCCGTTGAGCGAGGGCAGGTTCGACCATTGGGCGTACATCTGCGGCATGCGGACCGTGCCGTTGTCACCGTCGAAACTGGGGTTGTGATCGTACTTGTTATAGAGCGATGCCATCCCGTCGACGCTGAACACCGAACCGTCATCGAGGGTCAGCAGATCCTGGCGCAATTCAAGCTCGGCGTACTGTTCGCACTCGTTGCCCAAGCGATATTTGGACGGTGCGCCGGGCAACTGGAAACAACTTTGCGAACTGCTGTTGACCGAACTGCCCATGCCGCTGCGCAAGTAGCCGGCGAACTCCAGGGCCTGGGCCGAGAACGGCAATCCCAGGCACACACAGGACATCGCAAGACGACGACTTATTGTTATTTTCATTGGCTCCCCCATTATTTTTATTGTGTATTGGCACCTGATTATCGGGCGCAGCTTCCCCGCGCACGATGTGGTGCGAACCGCATTGAATGAACGAAACTTCCTATTTTTCTGACAGGTGCAGCACAAAGGATTCGTAAGGTCGTAGCGACAGTTGTCGGCTACGCAGTGGGCAATCATCGTGGTTGCCGATCACCAGGCGCTGGGTCTGGCTCGCCATGAAAACGCCCTCTGGCAGTTCAACTTCACAGGGCTCGGCATAGAAGTTGTTCACCACCAGCAGTCGCTCGCCCTGCCCTTCGCGCACATAAGCCCAGACCCGTGGATGTTCGGGCAGCAACTGGCGGTAGACGCCATCCACCATCAGCGCTTCGCTGCGCCGCAAACCGACCAGGGTGCGGTAGTGATGCAGCACCGAGCCGGTATCGTCGAACTGTTGCTCGACGTTGATCCGGGCGGCGTTCGCCGGCACACCGATCCAGGGCTGTGCGCTGCTGAAGCCGGCATTCGGCCCCCCGTCCCATTGCATCGGCGTACGCCCGTTGTCCCGGGACTTCTGCATGATCGCCGCCATGCCCAGGGCTTCGGACTCGCCGGCTTCGCGCTTGATCCGGTAGATGTTCAGGGTCTCGACATCGCGATACTGCTCGATGGAGTCGAAGCCCGGATTGGTCATGCCCAGTTCTTCGCCCTGGTAGATGTACGGCGTGCCCTGGAGGAAATGCAGCGCGGTGGCGAGCATCTTGGCCGACACATCGCGGTATTCACCATCATGGCCGAAGCGCGAGACCACCCGCGGCTGGTCATGGTTACACCAGAACAGCGCATTCCAGCCGCCACCGGCCTGCATGCCGGTCTGCCAGTCGGAGAGGATGCGCTTGAGTTCGAGGAAATCGAAATCGGCGCGAACCCATTTTTCCATGTTCGGGTAATCGACCTTCAGGTGGTGGAAGTTGAAGGTCATCGACAGCTCGCGGGACTGCGGATGCGAATAGCGGATGCAGTGCGCGAGACTGGTGGAGGACATTTCGCCGACATTGATCAGGTCGTGGCCTTCGAAGACTTCACGGTGCATTTCCTGCAGGTAGTCGTGCACGTTCGGGCCGTCGGTGTAGAAGCGGCGGCCGTCGCTGGCGTCCTCGGGAAAGTCGGCCGGTTTGGAGATCAGGTTGATCACGTCCAGGCGGAAACCGCCGACGCCCTTGTCGCGCCAGAAGCGCATCATCTTGAACACTTCCTGACGCACCTGGGGATTGTCCCAGTTCAGGTCGGCCTGGGTGTGGTCGAACAGGTGCAGGTAATACTGGCCGGTCTGGGCCTCGTACTCCCAGGCGTTGCCACCGAACTTCGACTGCCAGTTGTTCGGCTGGTCGCGCCAGATGTAGAAGTCCCGGTGCGGGTTGTCGAGGCTGCTGCGGGCCTGGCGAAACCATTCATGCTCGATGGAGGTGTGGTTGACCACGATGTCGAGCATCAGCTTGATGCCGCGCTTGCCGGCTTCGGCAATCAGCAAATCGCAGTCGGCCATGGTCCCGTAGCTCGGGTCGATGGCGTAGTAGTCGCTGATGTCGTAGCCGTTGTCGCGTTGCGGCGAGCGCAGGAACGGCGTGATCCACAGGCAGTCGACGCCCAGCCACTTGAGGTAGTCGAGCTTGTCGACCACACCCAGCAGATCGCCGGTGGCCTGGCCTGAGTGGCTGTAGAAACTTTTCGGGTAGATCTGGTAGATCACCGAACGCTGCCAGTCTTGCATGGGAATTCCTTGGTGGTGCCAGTGGTATCAGTGCTGTGTTTGCGGACATCGGCGCGAGCACGCTCGCGCTGACGGGTCCGGCTCAGGCCACGCGGTAGCCGGGCCGGATGATCTTCAGGCTCAACCCGCAGGTCAGCAGGAACGGCACGACCATGGCGATGAGCATGCCGACGATGAACATCGGGATGTACTGCGGAATGATCGAGATGAAACCCGGCAAGCCACCGACGCCGATGGCCGAGGCCAGGACCTTGTTCAGCGACAGGAAGATGCTGCCCAGCGCCGAACCGATCAGTGCGGCATAGAACGGGAACTTGTAGCGCAGGTTGACACCGAACATCGCCGGCTCGGTGATGCCGAAGTAGGCGGAAATCGCCGAGGTCGAGGCCATGCTGCGATCCCGCGCATTGCGGCTCATGTAGAACACCGCCAGTGCCGCGCTGCCCTGGGCCAGGTTGGACATGACGATCATCGGCCAGATGAAGGTGCCGCCGTGGGTGGCGATCAGTTGCAGGTCCACCGCCAGGAACATGTGGTGCATGCCGGTGATCACCAGCGGCGCATAGAGCAGGCCGAAGATCGCGCCGCCGAGCACGGGCGCCACATCGAACAGCATGACCACGCCTTCGGTGATCAGGATGCCCAGGTGACGGGTCACCGGGCCGATGATCGCCAGGGCCAGCACGCCGGTGACGACGATGGTGGTAATCGGCACGACCAGCAATTGAATGGCATTCGGCACCCGCGCCCGCAGCCATTTCTCGATGACGCTCATGACATAGGCGGCCATCAGGATCGGCAGGATCTGCCCCTGGTAGCCGACCTTCTCGATGCGGAACCAGCCGAAAATGTCGAAATACGGCAGGCTCTGCCCGTCCAGGCCGGCGACCGCCTTGCCGTAGTTCCAGGCATTGAGCAGGTCGGGGTGCACCAGCATCAGGCCGAGCACGATGCCGAGGATTTCGCTGCCGCCAAAACGCTTGGCCGCCGACCAGCCCACCAGGGCCGGGAGAAACACGAAGGAGGTGTTGGCCATCAGGTTGATCAGGCTCCACACGCCGTCCAGCGACGGGTAGGCCTCCAGCAGGGTCTTGCCCTCGATGAACATGCCCTTGGCGCCCATGAGGTTGTTCACCCCCATCAGCAGGCCGGCAATGATCAGCGCCGGCAGGATCGGCATGAACACATCGGAAAACACCCGCACCAGGCGCTGCATGGCGTTGGCCTTGTCGGCACCCGTCTGCTTGACGTCGGCGATGGTCGAGACGGCCATCCCGGTGATCTCGCGCAAGGCCGCGTAGACCTTTTCCACTTCCCCAGGACCGATGACGATCTGGAACAGACCGCCGGTGAAGAACGATCCTTTTACCAGGTCGATGTGGGACAACGCGGCCTTGTCGACCCGGCTCGGGTCCTTGAGGGCCAGGCGCAGACGAGTGACACAGTGAGCGGCTTGCTCAAGGTTTTCAGCGCCGCCGAGGCCTTGCAGCAGCTCGCGGGCGATATTCGGATAGTCGTGGCTCATGCTTTTCTTCCACTGTTTCTTGTTATTGGAGGGTGTTGACGGCACACAGGAAAGAAAAATACTCGTCTGTACGAGTTAAAGCAACAACTCGTACAGACGAGTTACAGGTTTATCGGTAAAAGATCCGACAAATGGACAAAGTGGCGAGCTGCCCTTAAGGTTCCTGGCCTAGGACATCGCGTCGGCTACCCTGTTGGCGAGCATTTTCGATCCAGAGCGAACAGCATGAGCAAATACAACCAGATCTACAGTGATCTGCTTGCCAGCATTACCACGGAGCAATTGGAAAAAGGCGCCCGACTGCCGTCGGAAACCGAACTGATGGACCGCTACCAGGCCAGCCGGGGCACCGTGCGCAAGGCCATAGAGCAATTGCAGGAGCGCGGTTTCGCCCAGAAGATCCATGGCAAGGGCACCTTCGTGTTGTCACGCAGCCCGATCGAGTTCCAGCTGGGCGGTATCGTCAGCTTCCAGGAGGCTCACACCAGCCTTGGCAGCAACATTGGCACCGAAGTGGTGGAGTTCAGCGAGATCGCCCTTGAAGGCCCGCTCCAGGAACGCCTGAATGCCGAGCCGGGCAGCCCGGTGATTCGCATCAAGCGGGTGCGGCGCATCGACGGCAAGCGGATCATCCTCGACATCAACTATTTCGTCGCCGAGCTGATCCCCGGCCTGACCCGGGACATCGCCGAACACTCGATCTATGCGTACATCGAGAAAACCCTGGAACTGAGCATCAGCTTCGCCCAGCGCACCATCGAGGCGGCCCGTTGCAGCCGGGACGACCAGCAGCATCTGGACCTGGATGGGGCCAGCCACGTGATCGTGGTGAAGAACCAGACGTTCCTGCAGGATGGCCGCCAGTTCGAATACACCGAGTCACGGCACACCCTGGACAAGTTCTATTTCTCGGATGTGGCCCGGCGCTGAGCCGCTGACGCCGAGTGAATCAAAGCACCAGCGCCAGCCACTCGGGGTTCACCGCGCCGAGCTTGCTGGTGGCTTTTACAAGATTGATATCCTGGGCCACCCGCGCTGTTTCAATCATTTGGGGCTCAAGGTCGTAGCCCCGACTTTCGAGCCAGACCAGGACCTCCGCCAGATGCCAGACCGAAGCGCTTCCCTCGTGGACCGCCAACGGAAATGACGCACGATGACTGAGCATGAGTTTGCGCATGTTCTGCCGCGAAACACCGACAATATCGGCGATATCCGAAAGACCAACCAGATCAGGCACTACCTCGATGAGACGCGCATCGGGGATAGCGCGCTTGACGTCTTGCAAAGCGCTAAGCAATGCCTGAGTGGCGCTATCGGCATCTCGGCAGAACTTCAGCGCCAACCTGCCAGGGATCCCGCAGCCGACTAGCGAGTCGTCGCAACCGTTCTCCAACAGAAGCTCGATCAACACGTCAGGATCGTTGTTTTGCTCCGAGAGCTGGTATCTCAGGGTGAATTGATATTCCTCCATGCTTCTACTCCTTAAGCGTTGCGATCAAAGGACCATCACTGGCGCGGTTCAGATCACAGTTATCAACAGCCAGCCGCAATTCACGGACATGCCTGTATACGTTACGTGGGGTGCTATACACGCCCGTCATGCAAAACTCCCCACATCGACACGACTCACTGTTGAGCGGGCAGTACATCCTGCCCCAGGCATGCGAACCGCCCACTTTGATTAGCCAGCCCAATGCCTCTGCATGACGCAGTACGTTCTCGATCTCCTTGATCGGGTGTCTTGCTCTAGCCATCCATAGCCTCCAGTCTTGCTCCAAGCGAAAAGGTTGTCAACTGACAACCAAATCCATTTATCGACAAAAAATGACACGACCGATGCGCCAATTCGGTGCCGGTTTCTTACAGTCTAGGAAGGCAAAAAATGTTGATAGATCAATGTGTTTGCGGGGTATTTCAAAAACGACGGCGAAAATTTTTCCTACCGACTGAAACGACAATGGCGGTCATACCGAGGTATCTACCGCCATTGATTCAGCGCTGGGACTTACATCACCTGGCGAACTATTAGGAATTTCCTAATAGTTGCGTCAGTCTGCATCCCAATAGGGCGGGCTCCCAAATGCCTCACGGAGCCAGTCTGCCAGTGCCCTGAGCTTCGCCGAGGGGCGCTGACCGTCAGGGTGTGCAATGTAGATCGACTCCTGCTCGGCCTCTATGCCGATATCGACCCTCACCAGGGAGCCTGCCTTGAGGGCATCGCCGACAATGAACTGTGGTAGTAACGCCATACCAAGACCAGCCGCTGCCGCATCCCGCATCATGTCCCCATTATTGAGCACCAACCCGGACCGACCATGGACGATGATGGTTTGTCCTTGCTGTATGAAACGCCAATCCGCACCACCGCGATTCGAGTAGAAAATACCTCGATGCCCTTCCAGCTCGGCAGGCGTGCTCGGCTTGCCATTGCGCGCCAGGTACTCCGGCGATGCTACGAGTACACGTCTGCTGGTTGCCAGCCTCCATGCCACAAGATAGCGGTCCTCGATCACACCGTGCCGCACGATGGCGTCGAACCCGTCGGAGGTTGGGTCCACCCGACGATCATTCAAATCCAGTGTGATCTGTATATCCGGGTGCTGTGCCAGAAACCGGTACAAGGCCGGCCCAAGATGCATTCGCCCAAACGTCACGGGTGCCGAGATCCGCAGCGGCCCGGAAAGCGTGCCTCGGCGCTCGGACATCGCGGCCGACGCCTCCTCGACCTCCTTCACAATTCTGATTGCACGCCCGAGAAACTCATGCCCGTCCTCAGTCACTGAAATCTTGCGGGTCGTTCTCTGCAGCAGGCTGGTGCCCAGCTCTTTTTCGAGCTCGACAATTCGCTCACTCACCACGGATCGGGATACGCGGAGCCTGAGAGCTGCTTCACTTAGAGACTTGCATTCGGCGACCGTGACAAAGGTCGCAATACCATCGAGCTTCATGATTGTTCGGTTTTTCCGAAATCCTGATCAGGAATTTGAAGGCTACTCCGTCAGATTGTGCAAAACCATACTAGCCTCACTCCCTCGGACCAACAGTGATCGCCAGGTGGCCATCCCCGCAGGGTTAGGAGTCAAATATGCTCAAGTACTTTGCCGCAACTGCAATCGCATTGGCTCTGGCTCTGCCGGCAGCCGCCGAGGTCAAGCCATTCCCCAAGGCATTCCACGCGCAAGAGATTCAAGCCAACGGTGCAACCCTCCATGTCATGACGGGCGGAAAGGGCCCTGCCGTCGTACTGATCCACGGCTTCGGTGACACGGGCGATATGTGGTCGCCCCTGGCTGCCGAGTTGGCCAAGACCCATACCGTAGTCGTACCCGACCTACGTGGCATGGGGCTGTCGTCCCATCCCGAGGGGGGTTACGACAAATGGAACCAGGCGGCGGATATCCGCGCCGTGCTGACCAAGCTGAATATCGACCATGCCGCGATTGTCGGGCATGACATCGGCACCATGGTCGCCTACGCCTATGCCGCCCGTTACCCGGACAAGACCGACCGTCTGGTCGTGATGGACGCCCCAGTACCGGGCATCCCGCCGTGGGACCAGATCGTGCGCATGCCTGCGCTGTGGCATTTCAACTTCGGTGGCAAGGATGCCGAACGCCTGGTCGCCGGCCGTGAGCGTATCTATCTGGACCGCTTCTGGAACGAGTTCGCTGGCAATCCCGCGAAAATTGACGAAGCGACCCGCCAGCACTACACCCAATTCTATGCTCGTCCAGGTGCAATGCATTCGGCATTCGCGCAGTTCCTGAGCATCAATCAGGACGCGGAGCAGAACCAGAAGGTGATGGGCAGCAAGCTGAACATGCCGGTGCTCGCCATTGGCGGCGCCAAGTCCTTTGGCGCGAATGAAGCCATCGTGATGCGCAATGCCGCCAACGATGTCACCGAAGTCGTGATTTCCGATGCAGGCCACTGGCTGATGGAAGAGGCGCCGGCGCCGACGATTGCGGCAATCAAAAGCTTCATCGAGTAAACCTTTACCTCTCACCAGATCAGAATCAATTTTCGAGGAGATTTCTCATGGGACGTTTAACCAACAAAGTCGCGATCATAACGGGCGCCAGCGCCGGCATCGGTCGCGCCACAGCCAAGCTGTTCGCCTCCGAAGGCGCCAAGGTAGTCCTGGGCGCACGCCGTCAGGACGAACTGGCCAGTCTTGTCAGGGAGATCAAGGCTGCAGGGGGTCAGGCCGTCAGCCTGGCCGGCAATGTACGCTCGGAAGACTACGCCAAGGCACTGGTCGCCCTGGCTGTCGAACAATACGGCCGGCTCGACATCGCGTTCAATAACGCCGGTACGTTGGGCGAAGCAGGTCCGTCCACCGGCGTATCGGAAGAAGGCTGGAACGACGCCATCGCGATCAACCTCACAGGCTCCTTCCTTGGCGCCAAGCATCAAATTGCGCAGATGCTCAAGCACGGAGGAGGCTCGGTGATCTTCACTTCGACATTCGTCGGATACAGCGCCGCATTTCCAGGCGTCGCCGCCTACGCCGCCAGCAAGTCCGGCCTGATCGGCTTGACGCAGGCGCTGGCTGTCGAGTTCGGTCCGAGCAATATACGGGTCAATGCCATCCTGCCAGGTGCTGTCGATACCGACATGTACCGTGCAATGAATGACACACCGGACAAGGCCCAGTTCGTCACGCAGTTGCATGCCCTGAAGCGGGTGGCAACACCGGAAGAGTTGGCTCGCTCGGTACTTTATCTAGCGTCCGACGATTCAAGCTTCGTGTCCGGTACCGCTTCGTTGATCGACGGAGGGCTGTCGATCAACAGGACTTGAACCCACCCACAGGGGGGCTCAGCTTCCTACGCGGTAAAGGCCGAGCAGAGATCCGCTCGGCCAATACGCCCAGGTTTGGGAGAACCGCTTACTCCCACTCTATGATCAATTTTTCGTGTTGCGACCCCGAATTTCCTTCAAGCCCAGCTCACGATATCTGGGGCTTCCGGGCAGACCCTGTTGCGCCCACCCTCCTTGGCCCGATACAGGGCTTCATCTGCCCGCTTCACCAGATCGTCCGCTGTTTCTCCTTTGCGCAGAACCGCAACGCCGAAGCTGCTGGTCTTGCTGCCAATCTCGGCGAAGGCATGCGCTTGCACATCGGCGCGTAAGTGCTCGGCCAGGCGCAAGGCCTGTTCCAGAGTGGTCTGGGGACAAAGAATCAGGAACTCCTCGCCGCCCCAACGGCCCACGGTGTCGGTCGCACGCACCACGCGGCTCAAGATGCCGGTGAATTCCTGGAGCAGGCTGTCTCCAACCAGATGCCCGTGGCTGTCGTTGACGGACTTGAATTTGTCGATGTCGCTCAGGATCACCGCAAGCGGGTGGCTGTCAGGATCGGCCAGCGTCATGGCGCTCTTGAAAGCCTCGTCCAGGCCCAGGCGGTTGACCGTGCCGGTCAGCTTGTCGGTAACTGCCAGCTTGGCCAGCGTCTGCTGCGCGTCAAGCAGCTCAGCGGTTCGCAGCGCGACCTCCTGGCTCAGAATCTCGTTGTGGCGCACCTGGAACTCGTGGGCCTTTTGGAGTCGGCCGTAGGCATCGTTGAACCCATCGACCAGCACCGTCAGTTCATCGTGCGGCGTCCGTGGACTGCGGCGCAGCACAAAGGGCGTGAAACTCTTCCCCGGCTCGAAGGACTTGGCGAAATCCGCCATCTGCGTCAGATGTCGCGTGATCATCCATGAGATCAGCAAGAGGATGCTGATCGAAGTGACCAGCGACTTGCTACCCTGTGTCGCCAGCACGATGAGGCCGTGTACGACTGCCTCCGCAATAGCGCCGTTGCGGCCAACATGGCGGGAATTTCGGAATGCGCAAGCAAAGTCACGATTTCAAGCCGATTCGTTGCATTTGGAGCCTCTTCCTGGTCGGGCAGGCGGGCGTCCGCCTCGATTCACGGCGGACGCTTGTCTGCCTTGGCGACGACCTCGTTGACCCGCTCGACGATCGCCCCCAGGGCCCCTTGGTGCAGGCCGCTTAGCCGAGCGTGTATTCAGTCGGCCCTGAACAACCCCATTGCTCTCCGAGTGGAGCTGCGAAATAGAATTAGATTCGCTGCAAAAAATATTAACGCCTTGGCGAAAGGAACATTTGATCGTGATCATCATTTCGAAGCCGATAAAAGTCCGCTGACGTAGTAACGCTCAATAGCCGAGGTTCTGGACCATGGACGGTGTCAATCTCTATTTCTCCAATAGTCCTATATCCATAATAGCGTTCCGCGAGGGAAATTGCCTTATGATTATCGGGGTGCTGTGTAGAGGTAAGCCTGTCTTGTTGAAGTTCATTGAAGGCAAAATCTATCATATTACAAAGAGCTTCCGGGCCATACCCTTTCCCCTGGTGGATCGGATCAATGAAATAGCCCGGTTCATATTTCACCTCGGGTAGATGGTCCGCGCGTTGAATTAATGCTTGCCCAATGACTGTCCCGGATGCACTTGTATCTTTAAGAACGACAGCAACAAGAAAATGATCGCGCCGACCAGTTTCCATATCACCTTCCTGCTTCTTGATTGCGTCTCTGACAAGCATCTCCGCAGCTTCGCGAGTGCCATCCAGTCGATAATATACAAATCCCGGCTGGCAGGATATTTCATATATTCTTTGGACATCATCAAGACGATGTTCGCGAAGTATTAGTCGCGGCGTTTCAATAAAAAATTCTGTTGCACTCATGGAAAACCGCCCTTGTTTTTAAATTAATAAAATTGCATCGGAAATGATTTTTTAATAGAAAAAATTACTCGGCTTTTAGCACCTTTGGTAGAACTCGCCCCCAAATAGTCTGCTCCGCAATGATGATATCATTTATTATTTCCTCATATTCTTTTTTCCCGATTTCATCGCCTTCTTGACACCCGAAGAGAACAACTTCGTCATTTGGGGCTACGTCGGGGATATCTGTAACATCGACGACAATCGCGTTCATTGTCACGCGCCCCATAACCCGGGCTCTATTTCCTCGAATAAGTACGTCCGCCTTGTTGCTGCAGCTGCGACTATATCCATCCGAATATCCCACTCTAACATACGCCAGAAGTGAATCTCTTTTTAGGTGCATGGTTCGATCGTAGCTCACAGTGCTACCTTCTGGAAAGTAAGATATCGATGTTATCCTTGACTTAAAAGTCATTAACAAACGTAAATCCTGTTCGGGTTCAGTCAATGAGCCATACAAGGCTCGCCCTGTACGTACCATATCAAGGTGACATTCTGGCATAGCAAGGAGCGCAGGAGAGTTTGCAGCATGCAAGCTGAGACGCTGACGATCAAGTCCGCCACATTCAATAAGCCAGTCGCATTCTTCCTTAAAGCGAGCTAACCCAATGGCACAGTCAATATGGCATTCCGTTGGGAAATGAGTTGTTATACCAACGATTTCGATTCCATCGAGGCGCAGAAATTCCTTGGCCTCTATGCGGCCACGCTCACTTAAAAGATCCATCCCGTTAAGAGCCATTCCGGCCGAATTTAGCGCCAAATGGACCCTTAATCGTTGGCCGTTGCGCTTTGCCATCAAATCGGCCTGACGCGCTATATCAACACGCCCTATCACCTCTTCAATATCGTACGCGAGGCCAGATTCCATCTCTGCCAAACCGACAGATGGGAGGCGAATAATTGTACCTTTATAGCCGTTTATTCGTGCCACACAAGCGTCTTCATTACTGCTGATGCCAATGGTGTCTATATTTTCAGAGAGTACAGCTGGCATCAAAATTTCGATGCCGTGGCCGTATGCATCAGCTTTAAGGACGACGCAAATTCGAACAGAGGGGTCCAGTTTTTTTCGGATGACTCGTATATTTTCTAAAAAAATATTTCTGTCAATTTCCAACCACGCGTCGAACTTCTGCGCAATCTTATTCGCCCCCGTGTTGTTATTGGCAATTGATCCCATTAATTCAGAGCTTCCCATTTTCTAATTAATAATTATCACAGGTGAGTTTCTTTATTTTACCCGAACATTGTTTAGGCAACCCATGAAAGCAGGGGGTCAGGGAATCTTATATGGGGGGATCTCGGATCACAAGCCATGTTGGCTAGTCACCAACAGTGATGCCTCAAGTGCTGGACCGGTGCGGACCATTTTAGGACCGTTGGTGATCCGTTTTGAACCTATCAGGGAATGGTTCAGGTCGAGATGAATGCAAAAAGGGCCGACATTGTGTCGGCCCCGTTTTTCTACCTAAGGTGTTGTGGGGTAAGTAAACTCACTCCCACTCAATCGTTGCCGGTGGCTTGCTCGACACGTCGTAGGTGACGCGGGAGATGCCTTCGATCTCGTTGATGATCCGGCCGCTGACGGTTTCCAGCAGCTCGTACGGCAGGTGCGCCCAACGAGCAGTCATGAAGTCGATGGTTTCCACCGCACGCAGGGCCACGACCCAGGCGTAACGACGACCATCACCCACCACGCCCACCGATTTCACCGGCTGGAACACCACGAACGCCTGGCTGACCTTGTGGTACCAGTCGGCCTTGCGCAGTTCTTCGATGAAGATATGGTCGGCGCGACGCAGCAGGTCGGCGTATTCCTTCTTCACTTCACCGAGGATCCGCACACCCAGGCCCGGGCCCGGGAACGGGTGACGGTAGACCATGTCGTACGGCAGGCCGAGTTCAAGGCCGAGGCGACGGACCTCGTCCTTGAACAGCTCGCGCAGCGGCTCGACCAGCTTGAGGTTCATCTCTTCCGGCAAGCCACCGACGTTGTGGTGGGACTTGATCACGTGGGCCTTGCCGCTTTTCGCGCCAGCCGACTCGATCACGTCCGGGTAGATGGTGCCCTGGGCCAGGTACTTGATATTGTCCAGCTTGCAGGACTCGGCATCGAACACGTCGATG
>JACXTT010003535.1_pt1 | contig 23987 bp, 19 predicted proteins | sample 9270951 | NCBI WGS metagenome assembly JACXTT01 (sample SAMN15532306, study PRJNA645909) | rock metagenome | isolation source: weathered quartz diorite | place: Puerto Rico | collected 2017-06-21
CTGCTGGCGCTTTGTACCGAGTGCGCTTGTGCGCGGCGTGCGATTCGTAAAAGTCCACGACAGTGCTGGCGGCCGCCGGCGGGGGGATCCTGTTCTGCCCGCATGACAACGTGGTCCGCGAGTTTCCGCAGTTCCCCGTCGCCCGGACGGACGAAGCGCTTCGCGAGGAGTTCTCCGCCGCGCTCGCGCGCGTGTGAGGGGCTTACCCGCCGGGGAGCGGTAGTAACGCCACGCGGCGGGTGGCAAGATCCGTGGCGATGGATCACGGACGGAGGAAGCTCGGCGCGCTCGAGGAGGCGCTCGGCCGACACCGGCCCGCCAAGGTCTCACTCGACGGCGAGCCGACGCGTGCCGCGGTCGCGATGATCTTCGAGCCGCGCGACGACGACCTCCATCTGTTCTTCATCCACCGCGCCGAAAGCGCGGGAGACCCCTGGTCGGGTCACATGGGTTTTCCGGGAGGCCGGAAGGATCCCGAGGACGCGGACGTGCTGCACACCGCGATGCGCGAGGTTCGCGAGGAGGTGGGCTTCGACCTCGAGCGGCAGGCGCGGTTCATCTCGCCGCTGGACGAGATCCAGGGCATCGCGCGCGGGCGGAGCCTACCCCTCGTGATCAGCCCGTTCGCGTTCGTGCTGAACGAGCCCGCCGAGGCGACCCCGAACCACGAAGTGCAGAGCACGCTGTGGGTGCCCCACGCGTTCCTGGACGACCGCGCGCGTCAGAGCGAGATCCCGTACAAGATCGACGGCCAGATCGTTCATCTCCCCGCGTACGTGTTCGAGGGCCGGACGATCTGGGGCCTGACCTACCGCATGGTGCAGGGGTTGCTCGAAGTCCTGCGCCGCTGAGCGCGGGCTCAGCGCTCGCCGATCAACCGCAGCTGCTTCGTCGTCATGAACCAAACGAGCGCGGCGCGGACCGCGCCGGCGACGCTCTCGGTGTCGAGGCAGGCGATCGCCCCTTTCTTGAACGCGAGCGGGCTCGCGTCCGCCTCGCCCGTCGTCAGCTTCGAGACGAACTGACCGAGGTCCGGCTGGTGGCCGACGATCGCGACGCTCTCGAGCTCGCGATGAGGCCGCAGCGCGCGCAGGATGGCCGCCGGCGTCGCTCCCGCGGCGAGGTCGTCGTCGGGATGGACGACGGGGGCGCCGAGCGCGCCTGCGACGATGTCGGCGGTCTCGGCGGCGCGCCGGAAAGGGCTGGTGACGATCGCATCGACGCGTACGCCGAGGGCGTGCAGCCCGGCCGCGGCGGCGCGCATGCGCGACCGGCCTTCCGGGGTGAGCGCGCGGTCCGCATCGCGCCCGGTCGCGGCGACGTCTTCGGCGATCGCGTGACGGACGACGTAAAGGCGCATAGACAGGCTCTAGCACGATGGAGATCGAAGCGAAGCTCGGATCCTCGCGGCGCGTGAACGAGGAGATCGCGCGACTCGCGGAGCTCGCCGGGTACGTGCTCCGTGCGGAGGCGGCGGTTCGGCTCGAGACCACGTACCTCGACACCGCGGAGCGCGACCTCGCCCGCGCCCGCGTCGCGCTGCGGATCCGCACCGGGGGCCCCCGGGTGGAGCTCACGTTGAAGGAGAGCGGGAGGCGAGCCGGAGCGGTGCATCACCGCCCGGAACGGACTTGGCTCCTCGACGCGCCTCCGGCCCTTCCGTTCACGGCCGCGCCCGCGGCGCTCCGCGGCCGGCTCGCGCACTGGACGGACCGCAAACCGCTCGGCGCGGTGATCACGACACGGGTCGAGCGACGTGCGCTCCGGCTGGTCCCCGTCGGGCGGCGCGCAGCCGTCGCGGAGATCGACCTCGACCGACTGACCTTCGTCGCTCCAGGAGGTCTCGCCAGCCGGCCGCGTCACGAGGTCGAGATCGAGCTCGTCGGTCCCGGGCGCGAAGCGGACCTGGCGCGCGTGGTGCGAGCCCTCCGCCGTCGCTTTCGGCTTCGCGCCGCACCGCGGTCGAAACTCGAGCAGGCGCTCCGCTGGCTGGATGCGCGGGCAGGCCGCTAGGCGCCGGTACCGATCTCGAACGCGACGTCCATCCCGAAGCACTTCTCCCACAGATCGCCCTTGCGCTCGGCGCCCCAGAGCTCGAGCGCGGCGTCGCGGCTCGCGGTGTCGAGGCGGATCACCAGCGTTCCGTTCCTGCGCGCGACGTGCAGGTCGCGGACCACGCCGTGGCGGCTGCGGTCGAAGCTGTCGGCGATGCGCAGGATCGCGGTCAGCTCGAGCACCACACGGCGCGCTTCGGGCGCGAGCTCGGCGAGCTCCTCGTGCGAAGCCTTCGGCGGAGCGCCTTTGTGGAAGCGCGCGATCGCGGCGATGACCGCGATCTCCTCGGTGGTGAAGCCGCGAAGCTCCCCGTTCGTGATCAAGTAGTGCGAATGGCGGTGGTGCTTCGCGTGGTTCACGTAGAGGCCCACGTCGTGCAGCAGGGCCGCGTACTCGAGCAATTCGCGCTCGCGCTTGCCGAGCCCGTGGATCTTGCGGGTGCCGTCGAAGAGCTTGAGCGACAGCTTCGCCACGTGCGGACCGTGCGCGTCCGCCGAGCGCAGTCGCTCGGCGAGCTGCAATACGCTCCGCCGCCGGAGATCGGGCACGCGATCGGCCGCGGCGACTTCGTCGGGATGCGTGGCGATGAAGTCGAGCAGAATGCCTTCGCGGAGCGCCCAATCGCAGGCCCGCATCGAATCGACGCCGAACCCCTTGAGCAGCGTTTCCGTCAGCACCGCTCCGGCGGGGATCAGATCGACGCGCTTCTTGTCGAGGCCGGCGAGCCGCCCCCGCTCGTCGGACGTGGTCGCGAGCACCCGAGCCGTGACCGCCTCGAGATCGGCGAGCGCGAGGACGCGGTCGTGCACCCGCGCGGGCGGGCGGCCGTGCGCGACGGCCCAGGCCATCGAGGTGAGGTTCAGCAGCGTTCCCGAGCTGCCGACGACGAGCGTCGGGGCGAAGCGCCGGACCTTTCGGAAGACCGGTGCGAGCACGGCACGGAGGTACTCGCCGAGCTCCTCCACTTCGTGCTCGGTCGGCGGATCGGAGCGGAAGAAGCGCTCGGTCAGCCGCACCACGCCGAGCTTCACGCTCTCCGCCCAGACGATCTCCGGTCCGTTGCCGGCGATGACCTCGACGCTGCCGCCCCCGATGTCGATGACCACGGCGCGGTGACCACGAAAGTCGATCGCATGCGAGGCCGCGAGGAAGATCAGCCGCGCCTCCTCTCCGCCCGTGATGACGTCGACGTGGAGGTTCAGCAGGTCCCATACGCGAAGCGCGAACTCGCCGCCGTTCTTCGCTTCGCGGACCGCGCTGGTGGCGACGGCCAGGATCGAGTCGGCGTGGTGCTTCTCGGCGAGCGCCTTGAACGTCTCGAGCGTGCGGAAGCCCGTCTCGATCGCGGCGGGCGACAGCGTGCCCGTGCTGAGCGTCGATCGCCCGAGCCCGACCATCTCCTTCGCGCGATCGACGATCTCGAAGCCGCCGCGCCCGACGCGCGCGATCACCATGTGAATCGAGTTCGATCCGATGTCGATGGCCGCGATCTTCATGGCACGAGAGCGCGCATCTTGCCTTGTTCCGACCGGAATTACAGCGGCGGGAACGAGGGCGGCAGCGGCAGCGTCGTTGCGCGCGGTCGTGGGGGCCGAGATCGCGGCCGCCGGGCGCATCTGACCGATCGGGAGATCGTCAGTCGAGCGCAGCAAAGAGGTCGACTCCACGTGGCAGCGGATCGTTCGGTCTCGTGCGTCCCGAAGCGCGGCGAACCTCGCGATGACCTGCGAGCGCCGCTGTCCAGTCGAAGCGGAGATCCGGGAGAGAGCGATCGCGCCCGGCTCGCGGGATGCTCCCGCGCGAATGCGCGCGCCGACGCGCCGCGATCTCCATGTCCCGAAGAAACCAGACGAACGTGTCCGCGCGGCGACGGCGACGTGACGGGCGGATGAAGAATGCGCGAAGCGATCAAACCGATTCGGAGAGTCGTGCGAGCAGGGGGCCGACGACTGCAGCTCCTGCGGTCGCCACACGCTCGTTCGGGACATGCGACGTGGGATCCGAGGTCGTCGTCCGCTCGCGGGCGAGCTCCGCGACCACGACCTCGCCCGCGGCGGGAGCGCCGAGCAGGAATCCCGGGCGGCCGAGAATGCTCGCCAGCGTCTCGTGGAGGACCTGCTCGTCGTGCCAGTCTCCCAGGTCCTCCTGGATGTCGCGTGTCCAGGCGAGCACGGGCTCGGCCGTCTCGCGCTCGACTTCGGCGGCGAGCTCGGCGCGGTAGCGGACGCGCTTGGTCGCGATACGGACCGCGTGCACGGACTCGACCGTCTTTTCGAGACGGGCTCGCGCGACGCTCTCCTGCCACGCGGTCCAACTCACCTCGAGCCGACGGGCGACCGCGCCCCGCACGTCCGCCGCGGTGACGCTCGCCTCCAAGCCGACGATCCACGCGGCCGCTTCCCGCAGAAACGCGTCGAGGCCCGACCGCAGCAGGCGCTTTCGCGCGTGGATGGACGCTTCGACGCGCATCTGCTCGAGCTCCGACCGAACCGTTCCCCAAGCCTGTCGCCGTTTCGTACTGCGCGTTCGATCGCGCCGTTCGTTCACCTCGTCGGCGACCACGTCGAGGTTGCGCCACGTGCCGAGCGCTCGACGAACGCGCCCAAGGCGCTTCCGTCCACGCTCGGGTAGCTCGTCGTCTCGCAGCAAACCGAGGACTCCGAGCACGTCCTGCAGGCGCCGGGTCGCGACGCGGAGGTCGTGGATCGCCTCCTCGTCGTCGCCGAGCAGAACGCGTGGAAGGCACCGCGACAGCACGGAGACCTGACGCCTCGCCAGCGCGAAGAACCCCGTGAGGGCATCGCTCCGATCGAGATCCGGTTGGGGCTCACGAGTCACCTTGGGCTTCTCTGCGTTCAATTCTTCATCTCCCGTTCATCCGCCGATGACCCGAACGGGATACCGTCGGGATCACCGGGGGGCTTCCTCACCATGTTCACCAACACGATGCTCGAGTTCCACGCCTCGATCGTCCGCTTGTTCGCGTCCGCGAACGGACTCGGCGGCGGGACGGCTTGGAACCTGGGTACGTTCGTCGGCGTCGGGGTCGCGCTGGCCATCCTCGTGGTGGGCTGCGCGGTGCTGATGCATGCGACGGACGAAAACAGCCCGCGTCGCCCCGAGCCACCGACCCTGGAACTGCCGCGGTCCGCGCGTCGGCGTTTCGCGTCTCGCGATCCCGAGACCGCGGCCGTGGTGCGGGTGTGCTTCCGATCCTGGGCCCGCTTCGGACGCTGGGCCGACGACCTTGGACAGACGCTCGTCGTCCTGCTTTCGTAACCATCCGCGCTCGCTCCGTTCGGGCGGGCGCGCCCACGGAGGTTCGCATTCTCTCGGATCCGTCTCCCGGCGACCCACACGACGCCTCGATCGTCCGCCACGATTTCGAAGCGCTCGCGTTCGCCGAGAACCTTTCGCTTCGGGACCTCGCGGTCTCGTGGCGAGAAGCCAAGCGTTCGCCGCACGAGCTCCGCATGCGCCTCGGAACGAACGGCGAGGTCTTCTTCTATCCGTTCGGCGCCGTCGTGTTCCGGAACGTCCCGCGCGAGCTTCGTGGCGACGTGCTCGCGAAGCTCGCGTCGCTGTCGCCGGCCCTCGGTCGAGCGGTGGTCACCGAGGAGCTCCCCGTGCTGGAGGATGCATCGTCGAACGGCGACGTCGTGGATGGAGTGCTCACGATCGATCGCTTGACGCCCGATCGCACCGCGGTGATCGCGCAGGTGGTCGCCCAGAGCGCGGCGATGGAATACTACGAGGGGATCATCCAGACGATGTTCGCCTCGACCGACTCGCTCGTCGACCGGCTCGAGCGCAGCGGATCCGTTGCGTTCCGGACACGGCCGCTCCACCGCTTCATCGGCACGGCCGTCGGCACCCGTAGCGAGGTGCTCGCCGTGCTCCACCTGCTCGACAAGCCCGACGGCACCTGGGACGACCCGCGGATGGACCAGATCTACGAAGAGCTCCGCCGCGAGTTCGACCTCGGCGATCGCTTCGCAGCGCTCGAGCTCAAGCTGCGAAGCATCCAAGAAGCCCTCGAGCTCGTGCTCGACGTCGCCCGCGACCGACGATTGGTGCTGCTCGAGACGACCGTCGTGGTGCTGATCGTGCTCGAGATCCTCGTCGGCCTGATTCGCTGAGCGAAACGGATCAGGCCGAGGAAGTCCCCGCGAGGCGCGCGAGCAGTGCTTCCTGGGCCCGCTTCGGCGCGGGGCCGACCGGTTGGAGCTTTGCATAGTTGCCGTCCGGACCGAGCACCCAGGCCTGCGAGTCGTCCTCGAGGTAGGTGCCGATCGCCTCGTCGACGACGCGCGTGCGGAGCTCGGGATCGTCGATCGGAAAGCAGATCTCGACCCGCCCGAAGAAGTTCCGCGGCATCCAGTCTGCGCTCGCGCAGTAGGTGAGGTTCGCGCCGTCGGCGAGGAAGTGAAAGACCCGGCTGTGCTCGAGGAAGCGCCCGATGATCGAGCGCACGCGAATGTTCTCCGAGAGCCCCGGGACACCGGGTCGCAGACAGCACATGCCGCGCACCACGAGGTCGATCGGCACGCCGGCGCGTGATGCGGCATAGAGCGCCTGGATGATCGCGGGATCGATCAGCGCGTTCATCTTGGCCGCGATCCGTGCGGGCTTCCCCTGGCGCGCGGCCTCGGCCTCGGCGCCGATGCGATCGATCAGCATCTGGTGAAGGCTGAACGGAGACTGCGAGATCTTCTTCAGGCCGGTCGCGCGGCCGAGACCGGTCAGTTGCTGGAAGACGTTGTGCACGTCCTCGCCGATTGCCTCGTCGCAGGTGAAGAGACCGAAGTCGGTGTACAGGCGCGTGGTCCCGATGTGGTAGTTGCCGGTCCCGACGTGCACGTAACGGCGGAGCACGTCGCCCTCGCGGCGGACGACGAGCAGCATCTTCGCGTGCGTCTTGTAGCCGACGATGCCGTACACGACCTTGGCGCCGAGCTCCTGCAGCTTGGTCGCGAGGTCGATGTTCGCGGCCTCGTCGAAGCGGGCGCGAAGCTCGACGACCGCGGTGACTTCCTTGCCGGCGCGTGCCGCCTGCAGCAAGGCGCCCGCGAGTGGGCTCTGCTTGCCGGTTCGATAAAGCGTCTGCTTGATCGCGAGCACGTTCGGATCGGCGGCCGCCTGGCGCAGGAAGTCGACGACCGGAGAGAAGCTCTCGTACGGATGATGGAGGAGAATGTTGCGCTCGCGGATCGCCTCGAACATGTCGACGTCGCCGCGCAAGCGCCGCGGGACCGTCGGCGTGAACGGCGGGTACTTGAGGTCGGGCCGGTCGACGAGGTCGTAGAGCGTGGAGAGACGATTCAGATTGACCGGCCCGTCGACGGCGTAGAGGTCGTCGCGCACCAGCCCGAACTGCTCGAGCAGGAAGTCGATGACGTCGGGCAGCGAGTTCGTGGTGACCTCGAGCCGAACCTCGTCGCCGTAGTTCCGCCGGAAGAGCTCGCCTTGGAGCGCGTCGAGCAGATCTTCGGTTTCCTCTTCGTCGACCCACAGGTCGCTGTTCCGCGTGACGCGGAATTGGTTGCAGCTCTTGATGTTCATCCCGGGAAAGAGCTCGCCGACGTGGGCGTGGATCACGGAAGAGAGGAGGATGAAGTCGTCGGGACCGTCGGTCGTGGTGCTCGGCAACCGGATCAGCCGCGGCAGCACGCGAGGTGCCTGCACGATCGCGTGGCCGGAGGTGCGGCCGAACGCGTCGCGCCCTTCGATCGTGACGATGAAGTTCAGGCTCTTGTTCAGGATCTTCGGGAACGGGTGCGCGGGATCGAGCCCGAGCGGGGTGAGCACGGGAAGAGCTTCCTTGAGGAAGTAGCTCTTCACCCACTTCCGCTGGGCGTCGGTCCAGAGACTGCGGCGGAGGATGCGGATCCGCTCGGTCTCGAGCGCCGGGAGCAGCAGGTCGTTCAGTACCCGGTACTGTTCCTCGACGAGTGCATGCACGGCCGCGCAGACGCGGGAGAACACGCCCTGCGCCGTCAGGCCGTCCGGGCCGGGTTTGCCGACGACGCCGGCGGCGATCTGTTGCTTCAGACCGGCGACGCGGATCTCGAAGAACTCGTCGAGGTTCGAGCTTGCGATGGTGAGGAAGCGGAGACGCTCGAGGAGGGGAGTCGACGTGTCCTTCGCCTGCTCCAGCACCCGTCGGTTGAACTCGAGGAGCGACAGCTCGCGGTTCAGCAGCTGGGGAGGGTCGGCGGCCGCCTCGTCACTACGAGGCGGCGTCTTCGCCTCACGGGCCTCCAGGACCGGCGATTCCACGGGAGCGTCGGTGTACCCATTCTCCGAGCTCCGGATGTGATGTTTCGTTGAAGACCGCATGAATCGAGCGCCGAGCGCCCATCGGACCGAAGCCGGCACGGGTTGTCAAGCCGCGGGCTCGAGGCTTCCCGGCTCCGAAGCGTGCTCGGATTCCACGTCCAATCCAGGCCGAAACGACTCGTCGTGCAGCGTTGCCCGGCAGCGTCGCGGCTGGCGGCAAACCGTCGCGAGGAAGGCCGCGGGCTCGTCCGTCCAGAGCGACCCGAGGCGGCAGCGTGTGCAGGAGATCCGGAGCAGCATGCGTTCACCTCCTGGCCGGCATCCTACCGACAGACTCACGGCAGCGGCGTCACGGGCACGTGAAGTCGTAGTGAAGCCGATCGAAAGTTTGGTGGGAGGGGGGCCGTTGCCGGCCCCCCGGGAGGAGAGAAGGTTGGGGCGACGCATCTCTCCGTACGGCGGCGTGGCAAGGAATCACGCCGCCGAGAAAGCTACCGAGTCGTGGTTACGGTCCTGTGAGCGGAACGTGGACTCTTCGTGAAGCGCTCGCCGGCCCCGCACTCGCGGCTCTCGGCGAGGATCTCGCGGACTCGCGTGCGGAGGCCCTCGACCGAGAACGGCTTCCCGACGAGGTCCGCGGCTCCGAAGTCGGCGAGCTGACGCGCCAGCCGGTCGCACGCCAGCGCCGAGACCACGAGCACCGGCACCGACCGAACGATCGGGTCGGGATCGGAGCGGATCTCGCGCAGCACCTGCCAACCGCTTCGCAGGGGGAGAAGCAGGTCCAGCACGAGAAGGCTGGGCGGAGCTTGCCGCAGCGTGCGGAGTGCCGACTCGCCGTCCTCCACCACTTCGACCGAGCGTCCGTCGAGCGCGAGGTTGTATTGGATGAGTTGCGCGACGGCCGGTTCGTCCTCGGCGACGAGGATGCGAGTCGGCCGGCCGGCGGTGGATTCGACCTCGGGTCGATGGGCGCGGTTACAGATCGGGCAGCCTTCGCCGATCCGGTCGTAGGATTCTTCTCTCGCAAAGCTCAGGTCCACTCGTTCGCTCTCCTCCTGGTTCCTGCTCGGGGCCATCGCATCGCGAGTGATCGTTGCACGAAGAAGTGATCCGCGATTTCGTTCCTCGTGACGGATCGGTGAACTCAGGGGGTCGTTCACGGAACGTTCACGATCTCGATACCGGTTCGTAACCGATGGCGTCTGAAATCCCGCGCCGGGGCCGTGCTCCTGCGCTCGGCGGTTGCGATCCAACCTTTCAAGTTCACGCAACGTTCATGAATCGCGCAGTGCACCGTAATGCGGCAATGGTCCAATCCGCCAAACCCGAGACGACCGGAGCGAGCAGCAAAAACCCGCGACCCGAGGAGGGGGTCCGGTCGGCACAACTAGAGGAGACGCAGGAAATGAAGAGAAGGCTGGTTTGGCTGAGCGCCGCCTTGTTGCTCGCCGCGAGCAGCGCGGGTGCGCGCGACCTCGAGGACATCCTCAAAGAGAAGAACGTGATCGATTCCCAGGAGGCGAACGAGGTCAAGGCCGCGAAGGAGCGCAGCTCGGCTCCGGCTCTTCCTCCTCTCCCCGATTGGGTCAGCAAGGTGACGCTCAGCGGAGACGTACGCATCCGTAACGAGCTCTTCCTTCGTGACGGGGACCCGGACCGCAACCGCGACCGCTTCCGTCTCCGCTTCGGGTTGAAGGCGAAGCCGAACGACGAGACGGAAATCGGCTTCCGCGTGGCCAGCGGAGTGTCGACGGATCCGATCTCGAACAATCAGACGTTCAGCGACACCTTCACGTTCAAGAGCATCAACATCTCCAACGCCTACGCGAAGCTCTCCCCCGCGAGCAGCTTCGGCTGGGCGCGCCCCTACTTCTCGCTCATGGGCGGCAAGTTCGACGTGCCGACGTACACCGCGACGAACCTGATGTTCGATCGTGATCTCACCCCGGAAGGCTTCTTCGAGACCGTGAAGCCGATCGAAACGACCGATGGCTTCGTCCGCGGCCTCGCCGTCAACTTCGGTCAGTGGATCTTCCAGGAGAACGCCAACACCGGTGAGAGCGCCATCTACGCGTTCCAGGGCGTCACGAACCTCGCGCTCGGCGGCGGCGTCTTCGCCAACCTCGGATTCGGCGACTACAAGTACGTGAAGCCGAGCACGGTGGCGGTCGCCCGCAACAAGAACACCGACCTCAACATCACGAACTTCGTCCAACTCTCCGACAAGACGATCGTCGGCGGACGCAAGATCGACCCGACGAAGTTCGGCCCCAAGAAGGACGGCTTCGCGGCGCCGACGGTCGACGCCGACGGCAAGACCGTGCCGGGCAAGGCCATCACGATCACGAACCTCATCAGCGAGTACAACGTGATGAACGTCGGTGGCGACGTGACGATCGCGACCGGCATGCCGGCGTTCCCGATCAAGGTGTACGCGGACTACATCGTGAACACCGACGCGAACGGCGCGGGAAGCAACGACGACACCGGGTACCAGTTCGGTGCGAGCATCGGCGCAGACAAGGATCCGGGCGATGCGCTGCTCGGCTACGCCTACCAGCACCTCGAGACCGACGCGACCGTGTCCGCGTTCTCGGATAGCGACTTCGGGCGCGACGGCGGCACGAACACCGAAGGTCACATCCTCAAGGCGTCGTACGTGCTGATCAAGAACCTGTCTCTCGTGTCGACGGCGTGGATCACCGAGCCGATCAACGACGTGTCGGGCCGCAACAGCAACACCGACTACCGTTGGCAGATCGACATGATCGCGAAGTTCTAACCAAGGCCACGCGGGCGGGAGCCGGCGATTGGGCCGGCCCCCATCCGCGGGCCATGCGGGCTCGCGGAGCGAAGCGTCACGAGCAGTTCACGATCCAGTCATAGACAACCGATACCTTCGATATCGAGGGAGGATACGAATGAACAGCATCCAGGTCCGGCGCGCATCCGGAGTCGCCACGGCGCTCGTCGCCGGGTGGCTCGCCGTCGGGGTCGGCACAGCTTCGGCCGAAGGGACGACGGCGGCGGGCGAGCCGCACAAGGTCGTCGGGGGCGTCGCAGGGAACCTCTCCAGCGTCGGTTCCGACACCCTGAACAACCTGATGACGTTCTGGAGCGAGAAGTTCGGCAAGTTCTACCCGAACGTGAAGATCCAGGTCGAAGGGAAGGGCTCGAGCACGGCTCCACCGGCGCTGATCTCCGGCACCTCGCAGCTCGGCCCGATGTCTCGCGCGATGAAGAACACCGAGCTCGACGAGTTCGAGAAGAAGTTCGGCTACAAGCCGACTGCGATCCGCGTCGCCGTCGATTCGCTCGCGGTCTTCGTCAACAAGGACAACTCGATCGAGTGCCTGAGCCTTCCCGAGGTCGACGCTGCGTTCTCGAAGTCCCGTCGCCTCGGCCACAAGGAAGACGCCAAGACCTGGGGGCAGCTCCACCTGAAGGACGACTGGGCAGATCGTCCCATCAGCCTCTACGGCCGCAACTCGGCGTCCGGCACTTACGGGTTCTTCAAGGAGCACGTGCTCGGCAACGGTGACTACAAGGACGAGGTGAAGGAGCAGCCGGGCTCTGCCTCCGTGGTCCAGAGCGTCACCGTGGATCGCTTCGGCATCGGCTACAGCGGCATCGGCTACGCGACGCCCGGCGTGCGGGCGATCAAGCTCTCGAAGGAAGAGGGCGGCGCCTGCGTCGAGCCGAATGCCGAGAACGCCTACTCCGGGAAGTACCCGATCGCGCGCTTTCTCTACATCTACGTGAACAAGCCGTCGAAGGGCCTCGAGCCCTTGACCCGTGAGTTCCTGAAGATGGTGCTCTCCAAGGAAGGCCAGGAAGAGGTCATCAAGGACGGCTACTTCCCGCTTCCCGAGAAGGTGCTCGACGAGGACGTGAAGAAGCTCGATTGAAGGTGACGGGCGATCCGCACGATGCAACGCGCGTTGCGAGCCATGCCGGCGACGGGGCCTGAGCCTCAGGCCCCGTCGCTGAAGGTCTTCTCGACGCGCTTCGCGCGGAGACGCTTTCTCGACGGGGCCGCCCGCTGGCTCGTCTCCGGCGGCGGCATCATCGTGATCGGAGCGATCCTGGCGATCCTCTTGGTCATCGTCGGAGAAGCCTATCCGCTCTTGAAGCCCGCCTCGGCAAGCGCCTCCGCGGCGACCTCCGCGAAGCTCGCTGGCCCGCCGCTCGCGCTCGAAGTCGACGAGTACCGTAAGGTCGCGGTGGCCGCGAGCGCGGCCGGTCTGCAAGCGGTTTCGCTCGAGACCGGCGCGACGCGAAACCTCGACCTTCCCGCTTTGAGCGGAACGGCGATCACGGCCGCCTCCAGCGGACGTAAGCCGCTCGCGCTCGGCCTCTCCGACGGGCGCGTGGCCCTCGTCGACGTGACCTACTGGAACACGCTCGAGGGCGATGTCCGCCGGGTCGATCTCGATGCCCGCGTGCGCTCGATCTCGAGCGGCGCCGACACCGGTCATCCTGTCAGGCTCGTGACTCACGCGGCGCGTGAAGGAGCGTCGGTCACGGCGGTCGTGAGCGGCGACGCCGAGCTCTCGATCAGTCGCACCAAGGAAGAGACGAATCTCATGGGGGAGACCACACGCGACGAGAAGCGTGCGGCCGTTCCCTGGACGGGTGCGCGGATCGAAGCGATCGCGATCGACGGACGCGGCGATGATCTCTTCATCGGGACCGCGGCCGGCGAGGTCGTGCGCATCGATCTTCGAGGCGGCTCGGCAGAAGCGGCTCCGCCCACCGCGGTCGCGGCCAAGCCGGGTGCCAAGGTGACCCTCCTCGACTTCGTGCTCGGTGACCGAACCCTCGTCGTCGGCGACGATGCGGGGGGCGTGAGCACGTGGCAGGTGCTACGCGGCGATCGCGGCGTTCCCGTACTGACGCGCATCCATTCGTTCCCTCCGTTCCCCGCCCCGGTCTCCAGCTTCTCGGCATCGCACCGCCACAAGGGCTTCTGGGTGTCGGATGCGCGCGGCGAGATCCGCTTCGTCTACGCGACCACGGGCGAGACGCTGCTCACGCTTCATGTGGAAGAGCCCACCGCGGCGCGCATCGCGTTCGCGCCGCGCTCCGATGGGCTCGTAGCGCTCACGCCCGGCGGACGGCTCTTCGGTTGGGACGTGAGCTGCCCGCATCCCGAGGTGAGCTTGAGGGCGCTCTTCGGGAAGGTCTGGTACGAGGGCTACGAGCGTCCCGCCTACGTCTGGCAGTCGACCGGGGGCACGGATGATTTCGAGGCCAAGCTCTCGCTGACGCCACTCCTGTTCGGCACGCTCAAAGGCACGTTCTACGCGTTGCTGTTCGCCGTGCCGGTGGCGCTGGCGAGCGCCCTCTACGCGTCGCAGTTCATGCACCCGCGCTGGAAGTCGGTGGTGAAGCCGACGGTCGAGATCATGGCGGCGATGCCGAGCGTGGTCCTCGGTTTCCTCGGCGGGCTCTGGCTGGCGCCGAACGTCGAGCGTGTGGTGCCTGGGTTGTTCGTCTCACCGCTGGTCGTCGCGGCGTTGGTGTTCGCGGCTCTCGCTCTGTGGCGGCGGCTGCCGGACCCCGTGCGGCTGCGTCTCGATTCCGGCACCGAGATGCTCGTGCTGGTGCCGGTCGTGTTGCTCGGTGGATGGCTGTCGTTCGCGGCGGGCGATTGGATCCAAGCCCACTGGCTCGGCGGCGACTACCGTACCTGGCTGCGCGAGATCCTCGGGATCACCTACGATCAACGGAACTCGATCGTCGTCGGCCTGGCGATGGGCTTCGCCGTCGTGCCGGTGATCTTCACCATCGCCGAGGATTCGCTCTCGAACGTCCCCGGGCACCTCACCGCCGCGTCCCTCGCGCTCGGCGCGACGCGATGGCAGACGGCCGTCCGCGTGGTGCTGCCGAGCGGAAGCCCCGGCATCTTCTCCGCGATCATGATCGGGTTCGGCCGCGCCGTCGGCGAGACCATGATCGTGCTCATGGCCACCGGCAACACGCCGGTCATGAACGGATCGATCTTCAGCGGATTCCGCGCCCTGTCGGCGAACATCGCCGTCGAGCTGCCCGAGGCGCCGCAGGGCGGAACGCTCTTCCGCGTGCTGTTCGTCGCCGCGCTGCTGCTGTTCGCGATGACCTTCGTGATGAACACGCTCGCCGAGCTGGTGCGCCTGCGCCTACGCGAGAAGTACCGAACGCTATGAAGCGGTTCTGGAAAGGCGGCGATCCGTTCGTGTGGCTGACCGGGGCGATGCTCGGCGTCAGCCTCATCATGGTCTTCGGCTTGATCACGCTCGTGCTGACGAACAGCCTCGGCTTCTTCTGGCCGAAGAACGTCGAGCGGTTCGCACTGACGGACGGCACCGTCGTCCTCGGCGAGGTCACCGCGCGCGAGGCGATTCCGAATCCGGGAGCCGCCGCCGGAGCTCCGGTCGAGTACCGCCTCCAGATCAAGCGCGGCAACCGTGACCTCTACGGGTCCGACTTTCTCTGGCTCGACGAGGCGAAGATCCGCGCCCGCGAGCAGGTTCCCGAGATCATCGTTCTCGAGCGCCGCGAATGGGGGAACTTCTACGGCGAGCTCGTCGAGGTCCGTCAGGGATCACGCGTCGTCGCGACCGGGGCCGCAGCGTGGGATGCGCTGCAGACGCGACTCCCCGAGGCGCTTCGGCTGTACGACGAGATTCGCGGCGTGGAGCGGAGCGAGATCGGCGGCAACAACTACTCGCAGGACCGCCTCCGCCTCGAGCTCCGCAAGCTCGAGCTCCGCGGCGTTCGCGAGGGCCCGCAGGTCGATGCCATCCGCGACGAGGTCAAGGGGCTCGAGAAGCAGTACGCCGCAAGTCTCGAGCGGCTCGGCCAGCTCCGGCAGGGGCAAAGCGACCGACTGCTGGCGCGGACGGCCGACGGCCGCGACCTCGAGATCCCGCTCGAAAAGATCGTCCGCGTCGAGCGACCGAACGCCATGGGCGTCGGCGCCAAGGTCGTCGCCTATGCAGGCAAGCTGTGGGAGTTCGTCTCCGGCGACCCGCGCGAGTCCAACACCGAGGGGGGCGTGTTCCCGGCGATCTTCGGCACCGTCATGATGGTGCTGATCATGAGCATCCTGGTCACGCCGCTCGGAGTGATCGCGGCGATCTACCTCCGCGAGTACGCCCGCCAAGGCCCGTTCGTGAGCGCCGTGCGGATCGCCGTCAACAACCTCGCCGGCGTGCCGTCGATCGTGTTCGGCGTCTTCGGTGTGGGCTTCTTCATCTACACGGTCGGGAGTACCATCGACCGCGTGTTCTTCCCGGAGTCTCTGCCGACGCCGACGTTTGGTACCGGGGGCATCCTGTGGGCCTCGCTCACGCTCGCGCTGCTCACCGTCCCGGTCGTGATCGTCGCGACCGAAGAGGGATTGGCCGCGGTACCGCGTGGAGTCCGGGAAGCCTCGCTGGCCCTGGCGGCCACGAAGTTCGAGACCACGTGGCGGGTCGTGATCCCGGCGGTTCTGCCCTCGATCCTCACCGGACTGATCCTCGCGATGGCGAGGGCGGCCGGCGAGGTGGCTCCGCTGATGATCACCGGCGTCGTCAAGCTCGCGCCGGCGCTTCCGGTGGACGGCGTCTTCCCGTTCTTCCACTTCGACCGGAAGTTCATGCACCTCGGCTTCCACATCTACGACGTGGGGTTCCAGTCGCCGAACGTCGATGCGGCGCGTCCGATGGTCTACATGACGACCGTGCTGCTGCTCGCGATCGTGCTGTTTCTGAACTTTGCGGCGATCCTCATGCGTAGCCGGCTCCGCAAACGATTCCAGGTGTCCGCCGTATGACCCCGTGGCACGCGAAGGTCCACGGGCGAAGGGATTCACGACGATGGAGAGCGTATTGAGCGACCGCGGCGCGCAGCTTTCGACGAAGCCCGCGGCGTCCCGGAACGAGCCCCACGAGGGCGATCGCGGCGCCGCCCACGCCCCCGCGGCTCCGCGCACGCTGATCGAAATCCGCGCCCTGACGCTCCGCTACGGACAGAAGGTCGCGCTCCACGAGATCGAGCTGGCGATCCCCGAGCGCAAGGTCACGGCGTTCATCGGACCCTCGGGCTGTGGCAAGTCCACGCTGCTCCGCTGCCTGAACCGCATGAACGACCTCGTCGACGGCGTGAACGTGACCGGCGAGATCCTGCTCGACGGCACCAACGTCTACGACCGGCGCACCGACGTCGTGGCGCTCCGACAACGCGTCGGCATGGTCTTCCAGAAGTCGAATCCGTTCCCGAAGTCGATCTACGAAAACGTCGCCTACGGTCTGCGCATCGCCGGCACCCGCCGCCGCGACGTACTGGATGCGGCGGTCGAGAAGAGCCTGAAGGGCGCGGCGCTCTGGGAAGAGGTGAAGGACCGCCTGAACGACAGCGCGCTCGCGCTCTCCGGCGGACAGCAGCAACGCCTCTGCATCGCCCGCGCCATCGCAATCGAGCCCGAGGTCGTGCTCATGGACGAACCATGCTCCGCGCTCGACCCGATCGCCACCGCGAAGGTGGAGTCGTTGATCCACGAATTGGCCGAGCGGTATACGATCGTCATCGTGACCCACAACATGCAGCAAGCAGCACGGGTCTCGGATCGAACGGCATTCCTCTATCTCGGCAAGCTCGTCGAATTCGGCTCGACGGAGAAGATCTTCACCGCTCCGGAGAAGCGCGAGACCGAAGACTACATCACCGGCCGATTCGGGTGATGGAGGCGCGGGAGGACATCTGCCGATGACGCTACACACCGACCGACACTTCGAGGGCGAGCTCCAGTCGTTGCAGGAGATGCTGCTGCGCATGGGAGGGCTCGTCGAACGCCAGATCGCGGCGGCGATCGAGTCTCTGGTCGAGCGCGACTCGCCGCTCGCACGCGACGTGATCGACGCCGATCGCGAAGTGAATCAGATGGACCTGCTGGTCGACGAGGAGTGCTTGAAGGTGATCGCGCTCCATCAGCCGGCGGCGAGCGATCTGCGCTTCGTGACGACGGCGCTCAAGGTGAACACCGACCTCGAGCGCATCGGCGACATGGCGGTCAACATCTCGCAGCGGGCGCTCGAGCTGAACGAAGAGCCGATCCTCAAGCCTTACATCGACATCCCGCGGATGGCGAAGGAAGCGCAGCGCATGGTGCACACGAGCCTCGATGCGTTCGTGCGCCGCGACACGCAGCTCGCCCGCGAGGTGATCGAGGAAGACGACATCGTCGACAACTACGCGCACCAGGTCTACCGCGAGCTGCTCTCGTTCATGGTCGAGGAACCGAAGACCATCGCGCGGGCGACGCGGATCCTGCTGGTCTCGAAGTACCTGGAGCGCATCGCCGATCATGCGACGAACATCGCGGAGATGGTGGTCTTCATGGTGGATGGGAAGATGATCCGGCACGCGACCTCGCTGCCGGACGACACGATGGAGAGCTGATGAGACACGCTGTGTCGAGCTTTACTGGGGAGGCGGGCCCGGACATGCGCCGGGCCCAGCCGACGGGGTCCAGGGGTATCGGAGGCGCACAGCCGGCGGAGCCGGCGAGCACTGGACGGGCCCCCGGAGTGGGACGATGAGCGACGCGCGCAAACAAGTCCTCGTCGTCGAGGACGAGACGGACATCCGCAATCTGGTTCGCTACAACCTCGAGCAGGAGGGCCTCGCGGTGCTCGAAGCCGGCGACGGCGAGCAAGCGCTCACCTCGGCTCGGAAGCACAGGCCGCACCTGATGATCCTCGACCTCATGCTGCCCGGCATGAGCGGCCTCGAGGTCTGCCGGGTGCTTCGCGCGGAGGAGAAAACTTCGAAGCTTCCGGTGCTGATGCTGACCGCGCGGGCCACCGAGGTGGACAAGGTCCTCGGCCTCGAGATCGGCGCCGACGACTACGTGACCAAGCCGTTCAGCCCGCGCGAGCTGATGGCGCGCGTGAAGGCGCTGATGAGACGCGCGTACGGCGCGGAAAGCGGCCGCCCGCATCAGGTCTGGGAGCGCGGCCGGCTGCGCATCGACCTCGACGCCTACGAGGCTTTCCTCGACGGCAAGGCGATGCACCTCTCGCTCCGCGAATTCGAGCTGCTGCGATTCTTCGTACAGAATCCCGACCGAGCCTTCTCGCGCGGCGACATCCTCGACCTGGTCTGGGGAACCGAGACCCACGTCGAGCCGCGCACGGTCGACGTGCACGTGCGCCGCCTCCGCCTCCAAGTCGAACGCGACGATGCGAATCCCGAGCTCATCCTCACGGTGAGAGGGTTCGGTTACAAGTTCAAGCCCGAAGCGCTGGACCGCCCGCTGAAGAAGACCGGCACGCGCTCCTGATCTTGCGACGCCTCTCGGTCCAACTCCTCATCCCGGTGATCCTCGTGGTCGCTGGCCTCGCCGCGGTGACCTCGCTCTATTGGTCGCGCGCGTTCGAGAAGATGTACGTCGGCACGCTGACCGAGCGGCTGCAGCGCGAAGCACGCCTCGCCGCCGACGTCCTGCCCTGGGGCGCCGCCGGCGCCGACTTCGACCGGCTGTGCGCGCTTCGCGCCGGTGAGATCGGCGGGCGCGTGACCGTGATCGCCGAAGACGGTCGTGTGCTCGGGGAATCCGAGGAGGCCTCCGAGGCGCTCGAGAACCACGCGCTGCGCCCCGAGATCGTGGAGGCGCGCGAAAAGGGACTCGGGGTCGCGAGCCGCTTCAGCCATACGATCGGGCAGGACATGCTCTACATCGCGATCCGCGACGCGCGAGACGGGCAAGCGCGCTTCGTGCGCGTCGCCTTGCCGCTCCGCGAGCTCGACGGGATGCGCTCGTTGGTCCACCGCACGCTCGCCTCGGGATTCGCGCTGATCCTCGTCTTCGGCGTCGCCGCCGGCGTGGTGTTCTCGCGTCGTATCGCGAACCGCGTGCGGCGCATCGAGGCGCTATCGCGCGGGATCCTCGCCGACGAGGGCCATGACGCGTCACCACCCGGGGAGGACGAGCTCGGCGCGCTCGAGCGCCACATGATCGAGCTCGCGCGCGACATGCGCGCCCATCTCGACGAGACCGAGGGCGAGCGCGGCAAGCTCGAGGCCGTGCTGCGCGGCATGGTCGATGGCGTCGTCGTGCTCGACCCCGCGGGAAGCGTCGTGCTCTGCAATCCCGCCGCGATCGAGCAGCTCGATCTGCCGGCCGGAGAAGAGCCCGTCGGAACGCGGCTCGGCCTCGTCTGCCGAACTCCGGAGGTGACCACCATCCTCGAGGAGGTGCTGCGCGCGCCGACGAAGACGGCGGAGCGCGAGATCACGTTCCCGGGCCGCGAGCGTCACCGCGTGCTCTCGGCGAGCGCCTCGACCATCGTCGACGGCGAGAAATCGCTCGGCGTGATCCTCGTGCTGCACGACCTCACCCGGATCCGCCAGTTCGAAGCCATGCGCGCAGACTTCGTCGCGAACGTCTCGCACGAGCTCCGCACGCCGCTCACGGCCATCCGTGGCTATGCCGAGACGCTGCTCAACGGAGCGGTCCGTGATCCGGACCGGGCATCGGAATTCGTCGGCGTCATCCAGCGCCACTCCGAGCGCCTGACGCGCCTCATCGACGACCTGCTCACGCTCTCGGACCTCGAGCTCGGCCGGACGGAGATCCATCCACGGCCGCTGACGGTCACCGAAGTCGTGCAGGCGCCACTCGAGATGCTGCGACAGAAGGCGGACGAGCGCGGCGTCGCGCTTCGTACCGAAATCGCTCCGAACCTGCCGCCCGTGCTCGCCGACCGCGATCGTCTCGAGCAGGTGCTGATCAACCTGATCGACAACGCCGTGAAGTACAGCGGAGCCGGCAGCCAGGTGAAGGTGGAAGCAACCGCGAAGAACGATGCGCAGGGGCGCGGAATGATCGAGATCGCCGTCCGCGACAACGGTGTCGGCATTCCCGAGAAGGACATTCCCCGCCTCACGGAGCGGTTCTATCGCGTCGACCGGGCCCGCTCGCGCGAGCTCGGCGGCACGGGCCTCGGGCTCGCGATCGTCAAGCACATCGTGTCGGCGCACGGCGGATCGCTCGCGATCGAGAGCGTACTCGGGCGCGGCACCACCATTCGCGTCTCGTTGCCGCGGGCCGCGAGCGGTTGGGGCGACCCGCGTCCCGCGCTACGCGCGGTGTAGCGAACCCGTCGGCGGTTACGAGCGCGGCCGCGCGGCGTCCGCCCGGCCGGGTAGCAGGATCTTCCGCGAGCCGCCGTCCGGAGGCGGCAGGTTCGCCATCAGCACCTTCTTCGAGTCGCCGATCCACCAGATGTAGAGCGGCTGGCGCAGGCGTGCCCGGAGCTCCGGCAGATAGCGCTCCTTGGTGAGGAAGCCGACGGGCTCCTCGGTGTTCAACAGCGGCTCCGCCTCGTCCGCGCTGGCGAGATGACGGACGGGCCGGCCGGAGTAGAACGCGAGCGTGTGGCTGGTCGTTCCGTAGCTGACCAGCGATGCGGCGTCCGGAAGGCGCGCCGCGATCATGTCGGCCGGGATCTCCATGCTGTTGTAATCGGAGACCGTCGCGGCGCCGAAGTGGTAGCTGCCGATCAGCGTGAGCGAGCCGCAGAGCGCCACCGCGCCGAGCGAGGCCGGGCGATTGCGGCGCGCCACCGCGCCGATTCCGGCGGCCGCGAGCGGGATCAGCACGAACGTGAAGACGATCTTGTCGGCGTAGGTCGGGAACTGGACCTGCAGCAGGCGGCGGGTGGCGAACGGGGCCGCCAGGACCACCAGGAACACCAGCGCGGAGCCGAGCAGCACGGGATCGGCGAACACGCTCGCCGTGCGCGGCCGGCGGAGGAATCGTGCGAGCGCGCGTCCCGTGAGCAGCGAGAGCGGCGCGAGCGCGAGCAGCACGTACGCGATCAGATTCGCCGCGGTCAACACGAAGAACGCGATGTCGGCGACCAACCAGGCGATCAGGAAGAGGCGCGCTTCGAGCGTCCGCTCGACGCCGCTCCGCAGCGAGTCGCGCAGCGCCCACGGGAGAAAGATCCCCCACGGCAGCATGAGCAGCGGCACGAAGCCGAGGTAGCCGAGCAGCGAGTACGAGTGGTCGTCGTCGAACGCAGGGTCGAGGAAGCGCACCAGGTTGTGCGACGCGAGCCCGCGGACGTATTCGGCGTCGAGGATCGCCGCAGGCGCGATCACCAACGCGACCAGCACGGAGACCACGCCGAGGCCGCGGAACGGCCGCAGGTCGAGGATGCGGCCGGGCTCGCGGAGGAAGCCGACGAACAGGCCGGCGACCAATATCGGGAGCAGCAGGGTCGAGAGCCCGAGCGTCAGCACCGCCGCCGAGAGCGCGATCCAGAAGAGCCAGGGAAAGCCCGCGCGGCGCGAGAGCAACGGCTCGCTCATCCCGAGCATCGCGAGCACGAGCAGCAAGCCGCCGACCGCGTCGTCGATCGCCAGGCGCCCGAGACCGACGTACCCGGCGGTCGTGGCGAGCACGATCGACGAGAACACGCCCGCGATCGGCCGCAGATGGCGCCATCCCCACGACAGCAGGAGCCAGACCCCGGCGAGCGCCAAGAGCACGGAAGGCAGGCGCAGCGCCGCCTCGTTGTGGGTGCCGAGCGTCTTCATCGACGCCGCGAGCGCCCAGAAGTACGCGGGCGGCCGGTGCGGGTAGGGGAGGAAGTTGAGCTCCGGAGAGAGCCAGCGGCCGGTGAGCAGCATCTCGCGCGCGACCTCGGCCGGAAGACCTTCGTCCGGGTCCCACAGCGAGGGCGTGCCGAGATCGACGAAGAACAACGTGAGCGGCAGGACGACGACGAGGACGAGGAGGATGACGGGAACGCCGCTCCGCGTGATCTCGGCGAAGCGAATCCCGATCCGGCCCGCTCGGCCGTCTTCCCGGTCTGCGGTCATGCGCGCGCTCCGACCGTTGGAGCATCGTCGACGCGGTCGTGGCCGTCAATCGGGCCGCGAGCGCGTCCGGAGCGGGAGCCGCCGAGAAGTCGGCCCGGCACTCCTAGCGGGCTCAGGGGGCCTTGGCGGCGACGAGGAAGCCCGCGTCCGCGAGGATCTTCTGTCCCTTCGCGGACGTGACGAGATCCGTCCACTCCTTGGCGAGCTTCGGCTCCGGAGCGTTCTTGGTCACCGCGATCGGGTACTCGGCGATCACGTTCCAGCGCGTCGGGATCGCGATCACGGATACCTTGTCGCCCGCCGCTTTCGCGTCGGTGCGATAGACGACGCCGGCGTCGCCTTCCCCGAGGCTCACCTTCGCGAGGATCTGGCGCACGTTCAGCTCGCGGGAAGCGACGTTCGCGGCGACGGCCTTCGAGAATTCCTCGCCGAGCTCCTTGCCTGCCTTGTCGAGGATCTGCGTCGTGTACTTCCCGATCGGCACCTCGTCGACGCCGACGATGAGCTTCTTCGCCTTCGGCAGGTCCTCGAAGCGCTTCAGGCCCGCGGGGTTCGCCGCCGGCGTGACCACCACCGGCTCGTTTCGCACGAACGTCGTCGAGTCGCCGACGAGGCCGCCGTCGTGCAGCGCCGCCATGTGCTTGAGATCCGCCGAGGCGAACACGTCGGCCTTGGCGCCGTTCTCGATCTGCGTGCGAAGCTCTTGGCTGCCGGCGAACTGGAGGGCGACGTGGGCGCCTGCGTGTGTCTTCTCGAACTCCTTCGCCATCGCCTCGAAGGTCTCCTTGAGCGAGGCGGCTGCGAACACCACGACTTCGTGCTTGGCGTCCGCGGCAACGGCGACCTTCGCCGACGCAGCCGCGAGCGCGATCGAGAGAAAAGCAGCCGCCCAGAGCTTCCGAACCATCACGACCTTCTTCATGACCGACCGACCTCCGCGACGACGTGCCCGCTGTCGTCCGTTCGATATCCTCCGAGACTCGCGAGCTCGCGGCGGAGTGCCGTGCCGCGAAGTGCATCCACCAGACGCCCGACGCGCGGATCGTCCGCGAGCTCCGCGCCGATCACCAAATCGGACCGCTCCTCGGTGAGCGGCACGAAGCCGAGTCCGTACGCGACCGCCGCGCTCCGCGTCGCGACGCCCACGTCTGCGGAGCCGTGCGCCACGCTGCGCGCGACCGCGCCGTGACCGAGCGCCACGTGATCGATCGGGTGCGTCTCGCGTGCCGGAACGCCATCGTTGCGGAGCGTCCTCTCGAGCAAGCTCTTCGCGCCCGATCCATCCTCGCGCGCCACCAGCCGGATCTCGCGGCGCGCGAGGTCGGCGCCCGTCCGGATCTCGAGCGGATTCCCGGCCTTCACCACGAATCCCGCTTCCCAGCGCGCGAAGTTGAAGACCAGGGCGCCGCGGCGCGCGCAACGCCGCTGCACGAACGGGACGTTGTAGTCCCCCGAGGCCTCGTCGAGCAGGTGCGCGCCCGCGACGTGCGTGAATCCGTCGGCGAGCGCGTCGATCGCTTGACGGCTCGGCGCGTGCAGCACGCGCAGACGCACGCCGGGCGACGATTCACCGAGCCAACTCGCCAACAGTGCGAGCGCGGGATCGCACCCCGCGACGATCAGGTTCGCGCGCGCCTCGGCTTCGGTGCGGAGCGGAGCCACGGCCACCGTCCGCCGACGAGACGCCGGTGCCGATTCGATGGTGCCGTCCGCCACCAGGCCGGCCGAATCCTCGCCGCGTAAACGGTTCACCCCCCCGCTGCCCCCGACCAATCCGAGCACCCACCCGCCCC
>JACXTT010003536.1_pt1 | contig 23986 bp, 22 predicted proteins | sample 9270951 | NCBI WGS metagenome assembly JACXTT01 (sample SAMN15532306, study PRJNA645909) | rock metagenome | isolation source: weathered quartz diorite | place: Puerto Rico | collected 2017-06-21
AAAGCCGGCGATGAATTCAGACTCCGAAAGCAGGGCGTCTTTCATGTTTCGCATAGAAACTACAACTCGATCCGCATCCCATCATACGCAATTTCCCAGCCTGCGTCTCGCACTTCCCGGTGTTCGGGGCTGTCTTCATCGAGAATAGGATTCGTATTGTTGATGTGAAACAGGACTCGGCGCCCGCGTGTTGAAGGCCCAAGCTCCTGTAGCAGGCCGCCTGGGCCCGAGAGCGGAACATGCCCAATTTCGCGCGCCGTTTTGGAGCCAATGCCCGCCGCAATCAATTCGTCGTCGCACCAGAACGTTCCATCGAGCAATGAAACATCGCTCGATCGCACCCATTCCTTCCACGCACCTGAGCCCCCCGGGAGGGCAGGCGCGCAGAAGACCTGCTTGCCTGCTAAGTCGACCGCTAACCCCACGATCGCTTCGTCTGTTGCCAATAAACGCCGCAGGCCGTCGCTGACGTAGTCCGGATACGAACCGCCCAGGGACACCGCGCGGCAGCGAATCGGAGCCTCTACGCGCTCCGAATCCGCGCCGGTCAGGGCGAACCAAGTGTCGAGCGGAAAATCCTGCCAGATAGCCGGAGGATTCGATCGATTCAGTACGCGGAAAATCCGGTTTTCCTCAAGCGCGATGCGCCGGACCGAAGGCGTCGCGTAAACATGCAGCGGCTGGAATTCACGTAGGTGCAGCAGGCCAGCGAGCGAGTCAACATCAGCGCTTGTCAGCAGCACACCGGCAATCGGCGTATGCCGAGGTGCTTTACCGGGAGCTAGAGATGACGCAGAAAGGATCTGACTTCTGAGATCTGGTGAAGCGTTAATGAGGTAGGATTCGCCGGCGTTTGTAGACACAACCACTTGCGCCTGCGAACGCGCCCGGGAACGCAATTGCCCTCCTCTAAAGCGGGAGCAGTTGCGGCAGGCGCAATTCCATTGCGGAAAGCCTCCCCCGGCCGCAGAGCCGAGGATTGTGATGCGCATCCGAATTCTGGCGGGCGAAAAGTAGAGCCCGCACTCAATTCAGGAATTAGAGTTCAGCGTTTGCGTACGAGCTGATTTCACAGTTCAAGCAGATCTCTTCGTGCTGTGGGGTCGTCCATTCCATGAGCTGTTCTCCTTAATCTAGTGAAACTCGTACCGCAAGGGAATTCTACCATGTCCGGATAGAATAACAATAGCGACTTTTCGCCTCGTGGGTCGGGCCAAAGAGCTCGATCACTCGGAGCGCGGTGCACCGGATACCACGCCAACGTACGCCGCTAAGCTCGCGAAGTGGGTAGGGCAGCCGACGGTTGGCTGACCCTCGGCACCAACTCCGGAATTTCAATTCGGATGCGCGTTCCCTCCCCCTCCCTGCTGGAGATGTCCATGCTGAAATCCGCGCCGTAAAGAACACGCAGACGCTCGTTGACGTTGCTGATTCCGATTCCGTCCCCATACACCTGCGCCATGCGCTCCTTGGGGATTCCGACGCCGTTGTCTTCAATTTTGATCACTAGGCGTCCATCCTGCGCTTCGGTGCGAATCGTGAGCTCGCCGGCGCCAATCTTCGCGGCGAGGCCGTGCTTCAGCGCATTTTCGACAATCGGCTGCAGCAGCATGCTCGGCACGAACGCGTCCAGCGTGTTCTCATCAATTTCCTTGTGAATCAGCAGGCTGTCGCGGCCAAACCGGGCAACCTCGATGTCCAGGTAGTCGTCGATGAAATCCAGCTCCTCTTGCAGCGGCACGAACGTTTCGTGCTTGCGCAAAAGCCGCCGCAAAATATTGCTGAGCTTGATGACGACGCCGCGCGCCGTGTCAGGATCATAGCGAATCAGCGAGGAAACCGTGTTCAGGGTATTGAACAAAAAGTGTGGATTGATTTGCGCCGTCAGCGCATCCATGCGCGCCTTGAGCAGCAGCTGCTGGTGCTGCTCCAGGTTCATTTCGATGCGCGTGTTGTACCAAATCTTCATAGGGACCGCGACGGCCATGACGGTCGAGAGCAACACCAGGAGCATCTGCCAGCTTTTTCCCGCATTGATGTAGAACAGCCATTGCGGCTTGGTGGCGTGGCCCAGCGCCTGGCGTGCCAGCTCCAATACGACGCATGCGCTGAGGGGCAGCATCTCCCAGGTGACTTTCTTCCCTTGCAGAAACCGTACCAGCCAACGCGGTGTGCTCAGGAATGTATAGGGTCCAAATCTCCAAATGTCCTCGGTGTTCGGGACCGCCTGCCGAATGAGCCCGCCGACAAGTCCCGCAGTCGCGGCAACTGGCATCGACAGCCACTCGTGGTGGATAAACGCAGGCAGGCTGATCATCGACCCGCCCAATGGGCCCACGACGCGACCGCCCAACAGCCCGAGCAGGAAGGATCCTTCGAGCATCAAATCCGCGGCGCGATACGGTTGCCCTAAGAGACGTAGGACCACGCCAAATGCCAGCGGCGGCGTCACAAAAAGCATCAGCTTCAATTTCAAGTTGGAATCGCGGATCTCTGTGTACAGCACCTTGCGAAAAATGGCCGAGCGCGCCAACCATGCGTAAATGGATGCCGCCGCGCCAACGTGGAGCAGGAGCGTGAGCAGCAAATCCCCGCTAAAATTAAGCTTGTTCATGAAGCCGGCTCGCTGCGGCTACGTTAGCCAAATGCTCATCCGATGTAAAGCGCCGGTTGCGCTCATCGCCTGATATAATACGGGGCTCTTCATGGCAGGACAAACACGACAACGTACTCGCGCGCTGCGCAGCGCCGCGCAGAACGGCATCCGCGTCGTCGCGCGCGCCAAACTGCCGACCCGCTTCGGACCCTTTGAGATTCTGGGCATCGAGGGGAAACGCGCTTCAGAAAGCGCGGTGGCGCTGGTACACGGTCGTGTCAAAGGCGCTACGCCGCTCGTGCGAGTCCATTCGCAGTGCCTGACGGGAGACGTCTTAGCCTCCGAACGCTGCGACTGCCGGGCCCAGCTCGAGCTTTCCCTCCGCCGCATCGCGGCGGCGCGCGCCGGCATTTTGCTTTACCTGCCTCAGGAAGGCCGCGGCATCGGCCTCATGAACAAGCTGCGCGCATACGAGTTGCAGGACCGCGGCATGGACACGGTCGAAGCCAACGAGAAACTTGGCTTCGCCGCCGATTCGCGAGACTACGGATTTTCGGCTGCCGCCTTGCGGCTCCTCGGTGTGCGCCGCGTGCGGCTCTTGTCAAACAATCCGGACAAGGTGCGGCAACTCGAGACTGCGGGAATTCATGTCGTGGAGCGCGTGCCCTGCCGGCCGCGAACTTCTCACATCTCCCGCTCCTACATGGAAACCAAGAAAACCAAGCTCGGTCACCTGCTCGATCGCCTCTAAGGACACCGCTGGCTAGAAAGAGGAGCCGACATGACACCCATTATCGAATCTGGCGCAGTTTTTCAGGACGCCACTCCCGCGCAACTCTATGAATTCTTCATGGATTCCAAGAAGCACACCGCCGCAACTGGCATGCCTGCCAAGATCAGTAGAAAAGTTGGCGGAAAATGGTCGGCGTTCGGCGGAATGATTCACGGAAGAACACTCGCACTAGTGCCAAACCGCATGATCGTGCAGGCATGGCGCTCGTCGCAGTGGAAGAAAGCGGATCCTGATTCCATTCTCGTCGTCCGCTTTGAAAAATCGGCGAGCGACGGCGCGACCGTCGCGCTCACGCACGTGGGCGTTCCCGAGTACGATCAGGATGGCGTCACACAAGGCTGGATGAAGTACTACTGGGACCCGTGGAGAGCGTATCTCGCGTCTCGCAAGCGGAAATAACAATAACTCGACTCCAAGATGTGAAGGCTCGACGCCGTTCAAAGGTTGAGTTTCAAAGCCGAGTCTCGACCCATGCAAGGGTTGAATTTGAAAGCCGAATGCGCAATCTGAAATCTCAAATTTAAAATTTCAAATTTCAAATCTGAAATTTTGAGACTTGAATTCGCCGCTGCCCGTTGCGTACGATGTCGCGTCGCGCCTATCCTCCGCCGACCAGATGCACAATCTCGTACTTGTCGCCGGGCTGAACCGTCGTGGTCAGCCACTGCGATCGCGGGAGAATCTCCAAATTGCGTTCGATGGCGACCCGATCAGGGGGAAGGCCGAGGTGGGAAAGCAGGCCGGAAACGCCGAGGCCCTCGGGGACGTCGCGGGTTTCTCCATTCACTACGATTCGGATCCCCGAGCTCATCGCGTAATCGGAGCGGGCGACTTCCCGCGCGGCTTCGCTTTCAGTTGGAACCGCAATTCGGTGTAGTGAGTTGCGTCATGCGCGGAAACCACGAGGGACGCCCCGTCGCTCGCGTTGGCCGGAAAGGGAAACTTGAGTCTTACGCGGCCCTTTTCGTCCGTGCGGGCCGCGACGCACGGAACCCGCTGTTGCCCGGCCTCCAGATAAGCCTGCACGTCGGCATTGCTCACCCGCTGCTTCGATCTCTTGTCCATTAGATCAAGCTCGAGGACTACATTTCCGGAGGCGAACCAATTCTTCGGATTCGCGACTTGCAACTCGAGTCCCTCCTCGGAATCCTTTGCCGCCTGCGAAGAAGACCCTTTTGCGTCGGACGTGATGGGAAGGGTTCCACCCTCGAGCTCCTCAATCACCTCCCGATGCTGCTGCGCGAGCAGCCCGTGCAACATCTGGGCTTGAATTTCCGGTTTCCAGGCTGTGGCAAAGTCCTTGTAGCTGGTGCTTCGTTTGTAGACAACCCGGCCTGCCAGGTAGACCACGGTGTCGAGAAACGGGTGCGAAGGGCCGCGGTCCTCGGTTTGAACGTGGTACGTGGTGCTTCCCACGCTAACGTTGGAATTGAAGCCAAAATTCATGTCATCGTCCGCCGATCTGGAGTAACTAAAGCTAAAAAATTGGCAACAAATTTGCCCCGTTCATTTGACCACTTGACCTATCGCCGTTATTATAGCTTGTGCTCCGATGACGGGAAACGACCTCCAAGCCTACGCGCCGCTACTTTTACACCTCATTTTGGCGATGGCGCTGTCGGGAATTCTGCTGCTGTTGTCTTCGGTGGTGGGTTGGAGACGCCCCTCCAAGATAAAATCACAAGCTTACGAGTGCGGCATCACCCCAACCGGTGACGCCCGTGAGCCCTTTTCCGTGAAGTTCTACCTGGTTGCGATCGTTTTTATTTTGTTCGATGTAGAGGCGATTTTCCTGTACCCCTGGGCCTACATTTTCAAGCAGCTGAAATGGTTCGGCTTCGTGGAAATGATCCTCTACATCGGCGTCCTGCTGGTTGGCTATTTCTACCTCTGGAAGAAAGGGGCGTTGGACTGGAACAGTCCAGTCGCGCGCCGAGACCGCCCTTCGTGACGGACACACCTGACCTCGAGCAAAACCCTACAGTCGCGAAAATTCGCGCATGGCAGCCTGTCGCCGTTGCGAACGTGAATATGTTTCGCGGCGAGCTGACCGTCGTCATTTATCGAGAACATTTGAGGCCACTGGCGGAATTCTTGGCCACCGACCCTAATCTGGCGTTCAACTACCTTTCCGACGTAACAGGCTTGGATCGATTTCCCATCGAACCACGTTTTGAGCTCAACTATCATTTGATTTCGCTCTCGAGGCGCGAGCCGCTTCGCCTTCAGGTTCGCGTACCGGGCAGTGACCCGGTCATCGACTCCGTCGTCTTTGTTTGGCCGACTGCCAATTGGCAGGAATGCGAGATTTTCGATCTCTTCGGCGTTCGGTTTGAAGGACATCCCAATCTGAGGCGGATGCTGCTGCCCGAGGACTGGGAAGGCTATCCCCTCCGCAAGGACTATCCTGTGGAGGGTCCTCGGTAGGCCGGGTGCGGTCCCGCCCTGCGGGATTGGAGCCCGCCTATTCAATAGCCGGGAGACAAGCGAACCTAGGTCATGACCACTGTTCAAACTGCCACTGGTCCGGCCGAAACCATGGTCCTCAACATGGGGCCGCAGCACCCGTCCACACACGGCGTCCTGCGTGTGCTTCTCGAGCTGGATGGCGAGACGGTCGTGAAGGCCGATGTCGACATCGGCTACTTGCATACCGGTATCGAGAAATCCGCCGAGGCCCTGACTTACTCGCAAACCATCACCCTGACTGACCGGATGGACTATCTCGCGCCGCTATCCAACAATCTGGTGTACTGCCTGGCGGTTGAGAAATTGCTCGGCCTCGAAGTGCCGAAGCGCGCGCAATACATTCGCGTCCTGCTCACTGAGCTGACCCGCATCGGTTCCCACCTCGTCTGGCTGGGCACTCATGCGCTCGACCTAGGCGCGATGTCGGTCTTCCTGTACTGCTTCCGCGAGCGCGAGGAGCTGCTCAAGATTTTCGAGCTGGTTAGCGGCCAGCGGATGATGACCAGCTATTTCCGCATCGGCGGAATCGCGCTCGATCCGCCAGCTGGGTGGGCAGACCACGTCGAGAGAGTCTTACAGTCCTTCCCTTCCCGTTTTGACGAATACGAGGAATTGCTGACGAAAAATCGCATTTGGCTTGCCCGCACCCAAGGAGTGGGCACCCTCAAGGCGGGCGATGCGATCGCGCTCGGCGTCTCGGGCCCTTCGTTGCGCGGCTCTGGTGTCGATTACGACGTCCGCAAATATTTTCCTTACTCGAGCTACAACGAGTTCGATTTCAACGTCCCAGTGCGCACCGAGGGCGACTGCTACGCTCGCTACTTGTGCCGGATCGCGGAGATGCGCGAGAGCCTAAAAATCGTCCGCCAAGCCCTGAAAAAAATTCCGCCCGACGGCCCGATCAAGGCCGACGCGCCTGGCATCATCCCACCACAGCGCGAAAAAATGAAGACCGAGATGGAAGCGCTGATTTACCACTTCAAGATTTTCACCGAAGGCTTCGCACCCCCACCCGGAGAGGTCTTCCAACGCATCGAATCGCCGCGCGGTGAACTCGGCTGCTTCATCGCGAGCGATGGCTCGCCCAAGCCGTACCGCATGAGAGTGCGCGCGCCTTCGTTCGTGAACCTGCAGGCGCTGCAAAAAATGGTGGAGGGCCGCTTGGTGGCAGACGTAATCGCTTGTATTGGCACGCTCGATATCGTGCTGGGAGAGATCGACCGCTGATGAATCTTCCTCCCCAACTGGACGCTAAATTCCATGCGCTGGAAAGCAGCTATCCGGTGAAGCGCTCGGCGCTGATCCCGATGCTGCTCTACGCTCAGGATCAATTCGGCCACGTCAGCGATGAAATGATTGGAGAAATCGCCCACCGCCTTGGCCTGAACTCCCTGCAAGTCACCGAGACGATGGCGTACTACTCGATGCTGCGCCGCCAGCGTGCCGGAAAATATCACGTTCAAGTGTGCACCAACGTGTCTTGCAAGCTGCGCGGCGGCGACAAGCTCTACGAGTTTATCGAGAAGAAGCTGGAGATCGGCCACAAGGAAACCACCGCGGACGGCGTCTTTTCCCTCGAAGAGGTCGAATGCCTGGGCGCGTGCACGGGCGCCCCAGCTATGCAAGTGAACTACGATTTCTACGAAAATCTGACGACCGAACGAGCGACACAAATCTTCGAAGCCCTGGAGACTGGACGAGCACCCCAACCCTCGACACCGATTTCGGGCGCCGTTAAGGTGCGTCATCCTGCCGAGGTGCCCGTCATTAGCCGCCTGTTCGGCGTCAAGGACTCGCACAAACTCGAAGTTTACCTCGCGCACGACGGCTACAAGGGCATGGAGCGCGCGCTCAAAAACTTGACGCCGGAGCAGGTTATCGACGAAGTGAAAAAATCGAACTTGCGCGGGCGTGGCGGCGCGGGCTTTCCGACTGGGATGAAGTGGAGCTTCGTACCTAAAGAATCGTTCAAGCCCAAATACATTCTGTGCAACGCGGATGAAAGCGAGCCCGGGACGTGCAAGGACCGCCCGCTGATGGAAATGATGCCCCATCAGTTGATCGAAGGCATGGTGATCGCGGGCCGCGCAGTCGGTTCGCATCAAGGCTACATTTACATTCGAGGTGAATACCGGTACGTCCTTGACATCATGGACGCCGCGGTCGCCGAGGCTTACAAAGCCGGATATCTCGGAAAAAACATCCTCGATAGCGGCTTCGATTTTGAGCTCGTTACGCACACGGGAGCGGGCGCCTACGAGTGTGGCGAGGAATCCGCGCTCATGGAGTCGCTCGAAGGCAAGCGAGGATACCCGCGTATCCGGCCGCCCTTCCCCGCCGTCGTTGGGCTCTACGGCTCGCCTACCGTCATCAACAATGTCGAGACACTCTCAGCAGTTCCGGAAATTCTGCGGCGTGGGGGTGAATGGTACGCAGGGCTGGGCTCGCCGAAAAACGGCGGCACGCGCCTATTCTGCATTTCAGGTCACGTGAACCGGCCTGGCATCTATGAGCTGCCAATGGGCTTTCCGCTCCGCCAGATGATTGACGACGTTGCGGGCGGTGTACTCAACGGGAGAAAGCTCAAAGCCATTATTCCGGGCGGAAGCTCCTGCCCGCTGCTGACCGCGGCGGAGGCCGATGTCAACATGGACTATGATTCCGTGGCCAAGGCGGGCTCGATGCTCGGCTCCGGTGGCGTGGTCGTAATCGACGGGGATACATGCATGGTGGATCTGGCGCGCCGGATCATGCATTTCTACGCGCACGAGTCCTGCGGCTGGTGTATTCCCTGCCGCGAAGGCACAGGCTGGTTGCGCAAGATGCTGGATCGGTTCCACGCAGGCGCCGCGCGCGCGGAAGACATTCCCCTCGTCGGCGACCTGGCGAAAAACATGCTGGGAAAAACCTTCTGTCCTCTCGGGGACGCCGCAGCGATGCCGACCATCAGCATCGTCAAGAAATGGCAGCACGAGTTTGAAGAGCATCTTTCGGGGAAGTGCCCGTACCGGCAGGCGGACGTGTTTGCCGCGGTTCGCTGAAAAATCCGGCAGAAAATGACAGACGCAAAAGACATCACGCTGAAGATCGACGACCGCGACGTTACCGTTCCGCCCGGGACGCTGGTGATCGAGGCCGCGCGGCGCATGGGCATCGAGGTGCCGTCCTTCTGCTACTTCCCCGGCTTGTCGTTGCAGGCGGCTTGCCGCATGTGCCTGGTCGAAGTCGAAAAAACGCCCAAGCTGCAAACCGCGTGCACGCTCGTGGCAATGCCCGGAATGGTCGTCCGCACGAACACACCTCAGGTACGCGAAGCGCGCAAGGGAATGCTCGAATTCCTCCTCGCCAATCACCCGCTCGATTGTCCCGTCTGCGACAAGGGCGGCGAATGCGAGTTGCAGGACATGGTCTTCAGCTATGGGGCTGACCGCAGCCGCTTTGCCGAGGAAAAGCGCCACCAGCCCGAGCAGAAGTGGTCCGAGGCGGTCTACTACGATGCGCCGCGGTGCATCCTGTGCTTCCGCTGTGTGCGGGTGTGCGACGAGGGTATGGACGTTAAGGCGCTGGGCGTGGGCCAGCGCGGCTCGCAATCGGTGATCATTCCAAATGGCGAAGACCACCTCGAATGCGAAGAGTGCGGAATGTGCATCGACATCTGCCCCGTCGGGGCGCTGACGAGCGGCACCTACCGGTACAAAACGCGTCCATGGGAGATGACCTACGTCTCCACCGTGTGCGCGCACTGCTCGAATGGCTGCAAGACAACACTCAGCGTGCGCAACAACGAAATCCTCCGCGCCAACAACCGCGACCTTTCCGGTTTCAACGGGGATTTTCTATGCGTGAAGGGCCGCTTCGGCTTTGATTTCACCAAGCACCCGGAGCGCTTGAAGTTGCCCCTCGTTCGCCGCAACGGCAGACTCGTGCCGTCCAGCTGGGAAGGCGCGCTGGCCGAAGTTTCGCGCCGCCTGGCGGAGGTGCACAAGGCAAACGGCGCGGACTCAATCGGCTTCATCGGCTCGAACCGCACCACGAACGAAGAGAATTATCTGCTCCAGCGCATCGCTCGCGCCTCCATCGGGACGAACAACGTCGATCACCACCGGACGGCCGACTACGCCAGCCTGATTGCCGCTCTTGGCCCGCGCGCTGCCTCGGCAGGCGCGACGATGAGGCAGCTTGCCGAGGCCGGCGTCATTTTGCTGGTCGGCCACGATCCGACACAGCAAAGCCCGCTGGTTGGCTGGCAGATTCGGTCCGCGGTGCGCCACCGCAGCGCTCGACTGTACGTTATCCACTCCGAGTCCATCAGGCTGCTCCGAAAGGCGAAAGCATTTGCGGAGGTGCCGCACGGAGGTGAGACCGCCGCAGTCCGCTTTCTCGCGGGCCGCGAATCGCCTCTCGACACGGGCGTGACCCAACGGCTTTCCGCGCTGAAAGCCGCCCTGCAAAAGGAGAGCAACGTCACCATCGCGTTCGGCGCGGGACTGACCGGAGCCACAGTACGCGACCTCGTGAAATTTGGCTCTTCCCTGCACGGCGAGACGCGTTACATGGCGCTTGGCGACTACGCAAATTCGCGCGGTGCTGCCGATATGGGTCTCCTCCCCGACATGTTGCCCGGGTATGTGTCAGTCGCCGACGCAAATGCGCGGCAAAATTTCGGAAGGCTTTGGGGCGCGGATCTGCCGCAAAAACCTGGCAGGGATGCGCGAGGCATGCTGTCTGCCGCGGCAGGAGGAAAGCTCCGCGCTCTCTACGTCGTAGGCGCAAACCCAGTCAAGACTTTTGGCATTTCCGCCGGCGACCGGCTAGGCAAGCTCGATTTGCTCGTCGTGCAGGACCTCTTCCTCACCGAAACCGCGCAATGCGCCGACATCGTTCTCCCTGCGGCGTCGGCGTACGAAAAAAGCGGCACGATGACCAACACCGCCGGGGAAGTGCAGCTTGTGCGCAAGGGCGGGGACGTCATGGGCACGCGCTCGGATTTCGATATCCTGCGGATTCTTTCGTTCCAGCTTGCACAACTCGGCCTTGGACAGCCGATTCACTTGCGGGCGCCCGATGCAGCCTTCGATGAGATTCGCGAAGCGGTGCCCGGCTACAGAGTGTCGGCGGCCACACTCCTCCTTGGTGAAGCCGAAAGCACGAAGCCCGTTTCCGCCACCAATGGAAATGCAGATTTCGACGTCCCCGGAGACGCGATTTTCTCCACGACAGACACCCTCTTCACCAGCGGCAGCCTCACGCGTTACTGCTCTACGATTCGCTCCCTCGAGGAGGCAGCTGAAGAAGAACCAGTAGCAGTGGAGGCGCGCCCGTGATCGAACGCGCCGCGCAGCATCCGCTTCTGTTCATCGCCGCGCCAAAGATCCTCATTCTGCTCTTTGTGCTACTGACGGCCCTTGCCTACCTCACTTGGTTCGAGCGTAAGGTCGTGGCGCACATTCAGGCGCGCTGGGGTCCGTATCGCGTGGGACCGCATGGTCTGCTGCAGCCGCTCGCGGATGGCGTAAAGTTCCTCTTCAAGGAGGACGTCACTCCAGCCGGCGCGGACAAGTTCGCGTACTTCCTCGCGCCGTTTCTGGCCCTTTCGCTCGCAATCACGTCGATCGCCGTGATTCCGTTCGGGCCTAAACAGTTGACCATCTTTGGCCAGACCACGCCGCTGGGCATTGCAAATCTGAACATCGGCCTGTTGATCTTGTTTGCGATTACGTCAATGGGCGTCTATGGCGTGGCGCTGGCCGGCTGGTCGTCGAACAGCAAGTACCCCCTCCTCGGGGGCCTGCGCAGTTCCGCGCAGATGGTGAGCTACGAGCTCGCGCTGACGATGTCCGTCGTGGGCGTGATCCTGATGGCGGGGACATTCAACCTCAGCGAACTCGTGACGGCGCAGGATGGATTCTATTGGGGCATCGTGCCGCGCTGGAACCTGATCGCGACACCCATGCCGCAGATTCTGGGCCTCGTTTTGTTTTTCGTCGCGGCCATCGCTGAAACCAACCGCGCGCCGTTCGATCTGGCCGAAGCGGAATCGGAGCTGGTGGCCGGCTTTCACACCGAATATGCGAGCTTCAAGTTCGCCATGTTCTTTATGGCCGAGTATGCCAGCATGATCACGGTTTCCTGTCTCGCGACCATTTTGTTTTTTGGTGGCTGGCTCTCGCCCTTCCCGCAAACGGTGCTTTTTGTGTGGGTGCGCTTTCTACCGGCGGCAGCCTTCGCGTTGGCGGGGCTCGCACTGATCGCTCACGGCGTGCGCTACCTCACGCTGTTCGGCCGGGTGGTCTTACCCGCTTTGGGGATCGCGCTTTGCGGCCTCGGGATTCTCTGCGGACAGCCGGGGGTTATCGACTTCGTGCAGGGGCCGTTCTGGTTCCTGTTGAAAATCGCGGTGTTCCTGTTTATTTACGTGTGGGTGCGCGGCACGCTTCCCCGCTTTCGCTACGATCAACTGATGAATTTTGGCTGGAAGGTGCTGCTGCCGCTGTCGATCTTGAATGTAGTGATCACGAGCCTGGCGATTGTGCTGGCTCAAAAATAGATTCTCAGAAGATTCTGGAGCCGCAAGCAGGACCATGTTGACGCCACAAATCGCGATTTTTCTGATTCTAGCGGCGGTAGCCCTCGCGGGGGCGGTGAGCCTGATCCTGCAGCGGCACCCGATTCACAGCGCCCTGTCGCTGATCGTGGTGATGGTGGCGCTGGCGGGGCTTTATCTGCTGCAGGGCGCCGAATTCATCGCCGCGGTGCAGATCATCGTGTACGCAGGCGCGATCATGGTGCTGTTTGTGTTCGTGATCATGCTGCTGAATGCGGGAGAGGAAGAGCGCACGAATTTGAGCCGGATGGCGCGCTTCGTGGGCGTGCCTCTCGGGATTGTTTTGCTGGCGGAAGTCGCGTTCTCGATTGGACGAGCGACTTCGCGGCTAAGCGCTCCGCCGGTCACAGCCGTATCCACGCGCGATCTGTCGTCGCTGCTCTTCCGAGACTATGTGTTTCCGTTTGAGCTGACGTCGTTCCTGATCTTGATCGCCCTGCTGGGCGCGCTGGTCCTGGCGCGCCGCGAAGAGACCGACTGAGGCCGTGTGTCCTCGGTCAAAAAACGGTGACTCGTGCTTCGTGAATCGTGATCCGTGAAAATCTCACGGGGCGCGGGCCACGAACCACGGGTCACGTTATGGGGGTAGCGTGGTTCCGACTTCGTACTATCTTGTGCTCAGCGCCGTCTTGTTTGGACTGGGTGTAGTAGCGTTTGTTTTCAAGCGCAACATCCTCACCGTTTTCATGGCCATCGAGCTGATGCTGAACGCCGTCAACCTGGCGTTTGTGTCGTTTAGCCGGGTGCTCGGTGAGCTGCAGGGGCAGGTGTTCGTCTTTTTCGTGATCGTCGTAGCCGCGGCTGAGGCCGCCGTAGGCTTAGCGATTGTCATCCTCATTCACCGCAACCGTGGAACGCTCAACGTGGAACGCGTGGACTCGCTCAAAGACTGATGCCTGTTCTCGAATACCTCTGGATCATTCCGCTGCTGCCGCTCCTGGGCGCAGCGGTGAATGGAATTCTTGGCGGACGCTGGCCGAAGAATACCATCACCGCCGTCGCGCTTTCCTCGACAACATTGTCATTTCTAGCTGCTCTCGAAACAGCTCGCGAATTCTTCTCTTTATCGCCGGGCGAGGCTCTCCCGCCCAAAAGCTATTTCACGTGGATCTCCGCGGGAAATTTTCGAGCGGATTTTGCGCTGCACGTGGATCAGCTCACTCTGGTTATGCTTCTCATTGTCACCGGGGTGGGCTGGCTGATTCACATTTATTCGACGGGATACATGCATGATGACCCCGGCTATCGCCGATTCTTCGCGTATCTGAATTTATTCATGTTTTTCATGCTCATCTTGGTGCTCGCAGCCAACTACTTGCTGATGTTCGTGGGCTGGGAAGGCGTCGGGCTGTGCAGCTACCTGCTCATTGGTTTTTTCTTCCTGAAGCAATCCGCGACGAACGCAGGCAACAAAGCATTTTGGGTGAACCGCATCGGCGACTTCGGATTCATTCTTGGCCTGCTGCTGATTTTCCGCACGTTCCGCTCGCTCGACTTCGCAACCGTGTTGCCGGGCGCTACCACCATGGCCGCCGACCCTCCGGGACAAATCGGCACTCTCACCGTGATCGCGCTGTTGCTTTTTGTTGGCGCGGCGGGAAAATCCGCCCAGGTTCCCCTCTACGTTTGGCTGCCGGACGCGATGGAAGGCCCCACGCCGGTCAGCGCGCTGATTCATGCGGCGACCATGGTGACCGCGGGCGTCTATATGGTCGCGCGCTCGCATGTGATTTTCCTGAAGGCGCCCGTCGCTATGCAGGCCGTCGCGGTCATCGGCTGCGCGACCGCCCTCTTCGCTGCGACGATTGGCCTGGTCCAGACCGATATCAAGAAAGTTCTTGCCTACTCCACGGTTTCGCAGCTCGGCTACATGTTTCTTGCCTGTGGCGTGGGCGCGTTTGGCGCAGGCATTTTTCACCTGATGACGCACGCCTTCTTCAAAGGCTTGCTATTCCTCGCGGCCGGCAGCGTGATTCACGCGATGGGCGGCGAGCAAGACATGCTGAAGATGGGCGGCCTGGAGAAGAAAATTCCGGTGACGTTCTGGACGATGTTCATGGCCACGCTAGCCATTACAGGCATGCCCGGTTTTTCCGGATTTTTCAGCAAGGACGAAATCCTCAGCGAAGCGCGCCAGGCAAGTCCCATGCTATGGAGCCTGGGCGTGTTGACGGCGGGGCTCACTTCTTTCTACATGTTCCGGTTGCTGTTCCTGACGTTCTTCGGCGCCCCGCGTTACGACGAGCACAAAGTGCACGTCCATGAGTCGCCCAAGAACATGACCGTGCCGCTGATCGTCCTGGCGGTTCTCTCCGTATGCGGCGGATGGATGGCCGCTCCCCAACTGATGGGCGGCATAAATTATTTTGGGCGCTTCCTCGCACCCGTTCTCGGGAACGCCGCAGAGCACGCGACAGCAGAATCCGCGGCCGGCGGCGGGATTTTACAGGCCCTGATCGGGGCGCCGGTAATCGCCGGGCTGCTAGGCTTGCTACTGGCGTGGTGGCTGTACGTCAGCGCTCCTGAAACGCCCAAGAAGCTCGCGGCTTCGCTTTCGGCGCCCTACAAGTTGCTCTCGGGAAAATATTTTATTGATGAACTGTATGCCGCAATGATTGTGAAACCGCTCGTCTGGCTTTCCGACAAAGTCCTGTGGCACGTGGTCGATGAAGGCGCGATTGACGGCACTGTGAACGGCATCGCGCACATTTCTCGCCAAACGGGCGACCGTCTGCGCCACGCCAATACTGGAAACGTCCGCAGTTACGCCACTTGGATTGTGCTGGGAGTGTTGGTTTTCACTTCCCTGCTGCTCTGGATGGTGGGCTGACGTGCAGCCATCCTTCTTGCTCTCGGTCCTGACGTTCTTACCGGTCGCGGGGACGATCGCGCTTTTGTTGCTTCGCGCGGACGATCACGCCTGGATTCGCCGGCTGGCAATGGTTACCGCGTCAGTCGAGTTCGCCCTGTCGCTGCTGCTCCTTCGCGGTTTTGACCTGCATTCCGCGCGCTACCAGTGGGAGGAGTTTCACGGCTGGACTCCGCAGCCGCCGATAAATTATCACCTGGGCATCGACGGCCTCAGCCTGTTTCTGGTGCTGCTGACTACGTTGCTGACACCGATTTCCATTCTGGCGTCCTGGAATTCGATCAATCAGCGCGTTAAAGGGTTTTTCATTTCCTTGCTGGTTCTCGAGACCGGGGTCGTGGGCGTTTTTGTCTCCCTCGATCTGTTCCTCTTCTTTTTGTTCTGGGAAGTGATGCTGATCCCGATGTATTTCCTGATCGGGATCTGGGGGCATGGCCGGCGCATCTACGCGGCCTTGAAGTTCGTGCTGTACACGATGTTTGGCTCGATCCTGATGCTGGTGGCAATCCTGTGGCTCTACCGGATCACTGCCGGCGCCGGATATCCGACCTTCGATATCTCACAGATTCAGTCGCTGCTTTCGAATGGCACTGTCACACTGCCGATTCGAACGGAGATGCTGCTCTTCGGCGCGTTCTTCCTGGCTTTTGCCATCAAGGTGCCGCTCTTTCCGCTGCACACCTGGCTGCCGGACGCGCACACGGAGGCTCCCACGGCTGGCTCCGTGATGCTCGCAGGCATCCTGTTGAAAATGGGCACCTACGGCATGCTGCGCTTCTGCCTGCCGCTATTTCCAGACGCAGCGCGGCAGTTCGCCCCAGCGATTGCCGTTCTGGCGATCATCGGCATCGTGTATGGCGCGCTCGTGGCCATGGTGCAGACGGACTTGAAGCGCCTGGTCGCGTACTCGTCCGTCAGCCACCTGGGATTCGTGGTGCTCGGGATTTTCGCGTTTGGCGCGATTTCGATTCAAGGCGCCGTCTATCAAATGCTGAATCATGGAATTTCGACGGGCGCGCTGTTCTTGGGCGTCGGCATGCTCTATGACCGCCGGCACACGCATTTGATCAAAGACTTCGGCGGCCTCGCGACACCCATGCCGACCCTGGCGGCGTTGTACCTGTTCTCGTGCCTCGCCTCCGCCGGCCTGCCAATGCTGAACGGCTTCGTGGGCGAGTTTCTGATCCTTGTGGGAACTTTTGAGAGGCACGCCACGTGGGCTTCGTGGGCTGCGCTTGGCGTGATCTTCTCTGCTGTCTACCTCCTTTGGTCTTATCAGCGCGTTTTCTTTGGAGGCATCACGCAAGATAGGAACGGCGCGCTGCCCGATGCGGATTTGCGCGAGCGCGGAATCTTGTTCGTGCTGGCCGCAATCATGCTGTGGATGGGCATTGGCTCACCGTTTTTCACGGGACGAACCGAAGCCACGACGCAAAATATCTTGAAGCTGATGCAGCGTCCGCAGGCCTACAACGCCCGTGGCCCGCAAGGCGCGGATCCGCCACGCGGCCCGGCGGTGCACTACGATTTTGCCTGGGGGATCGCACCGCGCGCGGTGCCGCCCTCCGCCGCCCTTGACACGACGAAACGGAAATAAATGCTTCCTCCCCTCCAAGACTTGTACAAGATCGCGCCGGAAATCGTTCTCTGCGCTTTCGGGATGCTGGCGATGCTTCTCGCGCCGGTCGTGCCGAAGTCGCGCCACGGCGTGCTCGCCGGGATTTCCCTCGTGGGCGCGGCGCTAGCCCTCGCGTCCACATGGTATCCGGCGGTTTATTCGGGGCTTGCGTATTCGGGCTTGTTCCGGGCTGATTCGTTCAGCCTATTTGTCCACTGGATCGTTTGCGGGGCGGCCTTTCTGGCGATTCTTGGTTCCGTTGGCTACCTGAAGCGCGACGATCTGGACGCCGCCGAGTTTTGCGTCCTAGTCCTGCTGGCGACCGCCGGTATGGGCGTGATGGCTTCTGCCAACGAAATGCTGACGGCCTTCATCGGCCTCGAAATGAGCTCCATCGCCTCCTACATTCTCGCCAGCTACCGGCGCGACGCCCCGCGTTCGAACGAAGCGGCGATGAAATATTTTCTTCTGGGCTCGTTCGCAACGGCGTTTTTCTTGTACGGGATCGCGCTTTCGTTCGGCGCGACGGGATCAACCCATCTCGACAAAATGATGCCACTCGCAAACTCATCCGCGCCTACGCTCCTGAAGATTGGACTCGGCTTCATTTTCGTGGGCTTGGCGTTTAAGGTTGCGGCGGCTCCCTTCCAGCTTTGGACGCCGGACGTGTACGAAGGCGCTCCCGCGCCAGTGACGGCATTGCTTTCAACGGGGCCGAAGGCCGCAGCATTCGCCTTGGCGCTGCGCATTCTAGCCAGCGTGGACGCTGCCGCGCCGCTGTGGTTCTGGGCGCTGTGGGTCGCCGCTGCGCTCAGCATGTTTGCAGGAAACTTGTCGGCGCTCGTGCAGACGAGCGTGAAGCGGATGCTGGCCTACAGTTCGATTGCCCACGCGGGATACATCCTCGTGGCGGTTGCCGCCGCTGCCGCTACGGATCGCCCCGAGGAGGGCGTGGCGGCGGCTCTCTTCTACCTTGTGAGCTATGCAATCGTGAAGCTGGGAGCGTTCCTAATCGTCGCGCAACTAGGCGGAGCGGGCGAGCGGCACGTCGAGATCGACGATCTCACCGGCCTCGCGCGGCGCCAGCCGGTGATGGCCGCGTGCCTTTCGCTCTTCTTGCTCTCGCTATTGGGATTGCCGGTCACGGCGGGATTCTTGGGGAAATTTTACGTTTTTAGCGCTGCGCTCAATTCCAACCTGATCTGGCTCGCGGTCCTGCTGGCCATCAACAGCGTCATCGGCGCGTATTACTACCTGCGCGTGATCGTCGCAATGTACATGCGCGAACCGGCACAGGAGCCAGCCGCCGAGCCTGTGCCGTGGACGCTTTCTGCAGTCTTGTGGATCACCGCCGCCGGCACAGTCTTCGCCGGATTGTTCCCCGCCCGCATCATCGACTTCGCCGCCAAAGCCGCGCTGAATATCCGATAGGTTCAGTCGATTCCCTTGTAACGCGCTCCTTTCACGAGGCGGCAACGATGACTGATCGTGGAAAGGCCCGCCTCTAAAGAGGCGGGCTACAGCACTTCGTAAGCGACTATCGCTATATCGGAACGGGACCGTTGCTGTAGCCCGGGTCTTCAGACCCGGGGGTTTTTCGCGCGGATAGAAGTCGCCTGACTACTTGTGCGGGTGTGCGTAGAGATTCCAAAAAACAGCGGCACGCCCGCAGATCGGCGAGAGCGTGCCGCTGCGAAACCGAAACGAAATTGCCTACTTGACCTTCAGGAAGATGATCGCAAACGTGTAGAGCGCCATCGACTCGATCAGCACGAGCGCGAGGACGAGGGCAAAACGAATCGCCGCCGCAGCGCCGGGATTGCGCGCCAGCCCTTCGCATGCCGAAGAGGTCGCGCGCGCCTGAGCGATGCCGCAAAATGCCGACGCAATCGCCATAGCAAACCCTGACGTGATGGCCACCCAGTTGGCCGGCTCAGCCGCCGCCGGAGCTCCCCCTTGCGCAAACGCTGCAGGAGCGAGGAACGCCACCGCCAGCAAGGCAAACAGAAGCATCGAAAACTTCTTCATTCGTGTTTCTCCTTCGCTAAGAAATGGCTGCTCGGAGGTGGTTCCCGGACATCCTCTTGCAGCCGGGCTCACACGAGTCAGCGGATGATGCCGGTATGAGAGCGCCCCGATGCCGCAACAACCGATTAGTGCTCTTCGCCCACCGCTCCTCCGACGTAAATAATGGGGAGCAGCGTGAAGACAAACGCCTGCAAGAATCCCACAAAAATATGGAGAAGAATAAAAATGCAAGGAACGATCAGCGGAACCGGCGCCAGTGCATAGCCCAGGACGTTCAGCTTCCCAGCAAAAAGAAACAGCGCCAGAGTCAGCCCAAGGAAGGTTACGTACAGCAGCTCGCTGACCACCATGTTGACCCAGAGACGCACGGTAAGCGACAGAAGGCGCGCGAGATTGCTCACAATTTCGATCGGTAACATGATCGGCGCAAGCGCCAGCGACGGCCCCAGGAAGTGTTTTCCGTACCCGAGCGGCCCGTGATGCAGAATCCCCGACCAGTTGTAATACAGGAAAACAACGATCGCGCATCCGAGCGGCACCGAATTGTTCGCCGTAGGCGAAGAGAAGCCCGGAACCAAGCTGATCAGATTGCACATCAGGACAAACATGCCGATGCTTCCCAGCATGGGGAGATACTTCAGCGCACCGTGGCCAGCGATGTCTTCCAGCAGATCGCGCGCCCCCACGCCCATGGAGTTTGTGAGCAGCACTTCCATGCACTGCTGCGTGCCGCCGGGGTTGTCCACTGAGAGACGCCCCTTCAGCCACAGGAAAAATACGACCGCGGCCAAAAAAACGACAAATTCCATCGCCACGTGGTTTGGAATGGGGTAATCAGAATTTCCGGCGTGAATGTGCAGCGCAGCGAGCAAAGCCAAAGCCGGTTTGCCGAGCAGCACGTTGACCAGCTTTGTTACACCCAAAACTTGCTCTTCCATTTGTTCGGTTGACTCCGAGAGTGAGCCTCAATGCAATCGAGCGGCTCTATGAGTGCGTTTCGGTCCCCAGCTTGCCAGTCACCAGCTCCCACACGAGTTCCGCGATCACGGCCGCGACGACAGCGAATAGGCCAACAACTACCGCGGATGCAGGTAACAAGGACCTCGAAAGAATAACATAGACCCCAACCAGCAATAAAACGAAGCGTCCCAGGAACTTAGCGTAAATGCCTCTAGGGATCCGCACGCGCTCCTGGCCTGCCTGGGCCGTGGAGACTTTCACCAAGGCTCCGATTCCCTGCTTCAGCCAACGGAAATTCAGCCAAGTAAGCCCCGCGCCGAGGGCTACTCCCGCACCCGACCGCCAACCCCAACGCACAAAGGCAAACACCGCGACCGCAAACCCCAGCCCGATCGTCAGCCGCTCGATGCGCTGTTCGGCGGCCGCGTAAAATGAGTCAGCCTCCGCCATTGTCCTTGGTGTCCTTGAGCAAGCGCTTGACGAGTTGAATCATACCGGCGGCAAATCCCAGCACGCCAAAGATTAACGTGAAAAGCGGCGAGGTATGGACACGCTCATCCAGAAGATATCCCAGTCCCCCGCCGACCGCCACACACGCTACCAAAAGGATTGGTAACTCCAGAATATCCGATATTTGCCGCGCGGTTGCCGCAGGCCGTTTTCGCGGGGATGGGGAGGGGGGCGAGCTTGGTTCCTCAGCGGCCACTGAAAGTTGCCGGGATGAAGAGCGAGTACGTCGCCAGGCGGACGAAGGGCTCGGGATAAATGCCCGCAGCAAGCGTCACGAAGCATAGCACAGCAAACGACACCTTTTGCCCAATCGTCATGATCGGCGCGGGCGCGTTGCCCGGTTCGTACAGCCAGGCGTGCATCACGATCCGGAAGTAATAATACAGCGCGGGGACGATGTAGAGCGCGCCAAAGATCGCCAGACGCAGGTGGCCCGTGACGATCAGCGCCTGCAAGATGAAATATTTTCCCACAAAGCCCGCCAGCGGCGGAATCCCGGCGAGCGAGAGCATGAAAATCAGCAGCACCACGGCCGAGCCGGGGCTGCGCTTGTACAGGCCGTTCAAATCGTTGAGCTCGTCGCTGATGACTCCCTGCCGCTGCAGCACGATCACGACGGCGAACGCGCCGATGGTCATGAACGCGTACACAAAGAGATAAAACGCCACGCCCTTCATGCCGATCAGAAACCCTTGATCGTTCGTTGCTGCGGCCACGATGCCGAGCAGGATGTATCCAACGTGCGAAATCGAAGAGTACGCCAGCAGGCGCTTGATGTTCGTCTGCGTGATCGCGGCAAGGTTTCCGATTGTCAGCGAGGCAAGGGCTACCCCGGCGAGCAGCATCACCCAATCAACCTTCACGGGCCAGAAGACGGTCAGCAGCAGGCGCAGGAGCAGCGCGAAGCTGGCGGTCTTAGACGCCACGCTGATATAGGCTGTAATCGGCGTAGGAGCCCCCTCATACACATCCGGCGCCCATTGATGGAACGGGACAGCCGCCACCTTGAAAAAGAGCCCTGCGGCCACCGTACCGAGCGCCAGGAGCACGAAAAGGTCGGACCGGCCACGGCTGTCCACGGCGACCGCGATCACGTCCAGGTTGGTCCTGGCCGGCAACGACTGGCCTAGCCCGCTCAGATTAGCCGTGGCGCCTATCCCGTACAGGATTGAGAACCCATAGGCCAAAATGGCGGAGCTGAATGCGCCCAGGAGCAGGTACTTCACCGCGCTTTCATTCGAACGCCGGTCCCGCCGCAGGAATCCCGCGAGGACGTAGAAACTGATCGCCATCGTTTCGAGGCCCAGGAACTGGACCACCAGATCGTAACCTGAGGCCATGAACATCATGCCTACAGTGGCAAAGAGGAGAAGCGCGTAGTACTCGCCGTGGTTTTCGTCCTCGATTTGCAGGTAGCGCACCGAGAGCACGATCACGACCGCCGTCGCAATCAGGAAGATGACTCCAAAGAACAGAAAGAACGGATCGACGAGCAGCGAGCTGCCAAATCCAATAGCGCCACGCTCGGCCACGCGGCGCAACTGCCAAAGGCAAATCGCACTGAAGATTACGCCAAGCATGGCCATCAGCGCGTTGAAGTACTTGTCGCGCGGTTCAAGCAGATAGTCGGTCAGCAGGATGCCGATGGCAAACAGGACGAGCATCATCTCCGGCAGGAGCAGCGCGCCACCGCCCTCCTGCATGAATGAACGAAATGAGTTGAAGAAGCTCATAGCTTAGGTGCTGGCTGCTTGGCGCCATTCGCCTTCGGATCAAACTGGCGCGGATCGGCGTCGTCATCAAGTTCTCGGTTTGGCGCAGGCATCTGCATGCCCTGCATCCCAGGCGCCGCGGGCGCCCGGTCGTCTATTTCTTCTGGCGTTAGCGAGCGACTTGCTGCGGCTGCTGTCGCGCGCTCGGTGCCGTAATATCTGGGATTGGCCTGTTCGACAATCGACTGCACGGGCCGCTCCAGCACGCGAAAGAGGGGCTTCGGGTAGATGCCGATCCAGAACGCGAGAATGACGAGTGGAACGAGCGTCGCATACTCGCGGGCATTGAGGTCGGGCAAATGCTCGTTGGCTGGATTGGTCACAGGCCCGAACATCACGCGCTGGTACAGCCAGAGCAGATACGCGGCGCCCAAAATAATGCCGAGCGTCGCCCAGGCCGTGTATCTGATGCTGACTTCGTACGTGCCGCGCAGGATTGTGAACTCCCCGATGAATCCATTGAGCAGCGGCAGACCGAGGGAGCTGAGCGACATGACCATATAAATAGCGGCAAAATTCGGCATGGGCGTCGACAGCCCGCCGTATTCGGAAATCAAGCGCGTGTGCCTGCGCTCGTACAAGACGCCGACAATCAAGAAGAGCGCGCCCGTGGAAATCCCGTGGTTAATCTGCTGGATCACGCTTCCCGACAGCCCGTGCGGCGTCAGCGCAAAAATTCCCAGCGTGCAGAAGCCCAAGTGGCTGACCGAGCTGTAAGCAATCAGCTTCTTCATGTCCTTCTGCATCATGCACACCAGCGCGCCGTAAATAATGCCGATGATCGATACGACCAGCATGATGGTGATGATCTTGTGCCGCGCCGCAGCGTCTTGCGGCAGGAGCGGCAGCGAGAAACGGATGAATCCGTACGTGCCCATTTTCAGCAAAACGCCGGCCAGGATGACCGAGCCAGCCGTGGGCGCCTCAGTGTGCGCGTCGGGCAGCCAGGTGTGGAACGGAAACATCGGCACCTTGATCGCAAACGCGAAGAAGAACGCCCAGAACAGCAACACCTGCGTGCGCGTGTCGTATTGCGAAGCGGCCGCTAGCAACGTGGGAATATCAAACGTGCCGCCGCCCGCTTTGAAGTACAGGGCCAGGATGCCCAGGAGCATCAGCACCGATCCGGCCAGCGTATACAGGAAAAATTTGATCGCGGCGTAGAGGCGACGGTCGCTGCCCCACACTCCAATCAGGAAATACATGGGCACGAGCATCACTTCCCAAAACATGTAGAACAGGAAGAAATCCAGCGCCATGAAGACGCCCAGCATGCCCACTTGAAGCAGCAGGAACAGAATGTAGTATTCCTTCTTGCGGATCTGGATGGCGCTCCACGACGAAAGAATCGAGATCGCCCCGAGCAGCGTGGTCAGAATCACCAGCAGCAGGCTGATGCCGTCAATGCCCAGCGTGTAATGCGCGCCGATGGAAGGAATCCAGTCGTGGTTTTCCATGAACTGGTAGCGCGGCGCGGCGGGGTCCAGGCTGAAGCGCCAGATGAGCGGCAGCGAAACGATCAGCCCCAGGATCGCAAACAGGTTCCCGATCACGCGATGCGCGTTGTCGCTCTCGCGCGGCACGAACAGCAGCAAGAGCGCCCCCACCAGCGGCGTGAGCAGAACCACTGTCAGGATATGAGTGTTGTAAAATTCCATCTGCCTGCCTCGCCTTCTGCGCTTGCAACAATCTCGATCGAGCCTGTGTAGCGCCAACCCTTAGGTTGGCATCCGTAGATTCGAGCTGGTGCCCGCCTGATGGTTCGCC